>Ga0183260_10001995_pt1 | contig 17030 bp, 18 predicted proteins | sample AntDrymUQ4972206_2_FD_129768 | JGI IMG/M metagenome (GOLD analysis project Ga0183260, IMG submission 129768) | Polar desert sand microbial communities from Dry Valleys, Antarctica - metaG UQ497 (22.06) (version 2) (version 2) | ecosystem: Environmental > Terrestrial > Soil > Desert | place...
CCGTCGAAGAGCCGTGCGGCCCGCTCCACCAGATGCCGCGGCAAGGGCTCGTCGCCGGGGAACTTGCCGAGGTGGTCGGCAAAGGACCTGCCCTCGGTCTCCAGAGCCGGCAACGCGCATCCCGGCGGCGGGTCGACATGAAGCCGACGCGTCACGGCGATTGCGGCGGCGGTCGCGTCGCCGTCGTGCTGCGGTACCAGCTCCGCTGCCATGTCCCCCGGTTCGGCGCGCTCCAGCAGCAAGGCACCGCGCTCGGGGTCGTACTCGATCAGGCGGACCGCGCCGCATCCGTCGAACGCTAAGAGGGCGGCTGCCTGTCGACGCAGGTGATCGGAGCCGGGGACTCCGAGCTTTAGCACAGCGGGCGTTCCGTCCGTCCGCCGCGCGGCGACTACCCAGTGGTAGCTGAGTTTGAACGGCGCCCCGAGCTCGAGCTCCCACTGGTGACGCACACCGTCGATGTGGTGTGGCAGCTCGGCCAGCCACTGTTCGCCGTCGGCTCCCCAGGCATCAACGACGTTGCGTGCCAGCAGGGGAGGGATGTCGAGTGGGCTCACGGGGTTACTACACCAGCGCGTTGGGCCGATCTCGGCGGCCGACATCGTCGTGTCCGACAAGAACTCACCCAGTGCCTCATGGGCTTGGCTCAACCGCAACCACCATCACCAGCTCATGTGCAGCGGTCGGCCCTCCGCATAGCCAGCGGCGCTCTGGACCCCGACGACCGCGCGCTCGTGGAGCTCGCGCAGAGTCCGCGCGCCCACGTATGTGGCGCTGCTGCGCACGCCGGCGGTGATCGCGTCGATGAGGTCCTCGACGCTTGGCCGGTCAGGATCGAGATACATCCTCGAGGTCGAGATGCCCTCCTCGAACAACCCCATCCGGGCCCGTTCGAACCCGGCAGAGTCACGAGTGCGATTGCTCACCGCTCGGGCGGAGGCCATGCCGAAGGACTCCTTGTACGGCCTCCCGTCGGCACCGTGCATCAGGTCGCCCGGGCTCTCGTACGTCCCTGCGAACCATGACCCGATCATCACGTTCGCAGCCCCGGCTGCCACGGCGAGTGCGACATCACGTGGGTGACGGACACCGCCGTCGGCCCACACGTACGCGCCGCGCTCCTGAGCTGCGCTCGCGCACTCCAGCACCGAAGAGAACTGGGGCCGGCCGACACCGGTCATCATCCGCGTCGTGCACATGGCGCCGGGGCCAACGCCGACCTTGACGATGTCGGCGCCGGCGTCCAGCAGGTCGCGCGTGCCTGTCGCCGTCACCACGTTCCCGGCCACCAGCGGGACGCGGCGGCCGACCGCACCGGCGTGGTCCTCACACACCGACCGCAGCAGCGGAAGCACTTGCAGCATCCGTTCCTGGTGGCCGTGCGCCGTGTCAGCCACCAGCACGTCGGCGCCCGCCGCGAGCAGAGCGGCTGCCTTGCTTGAAACGTCTCCGTTGATCCCGAGCGCAGCGCCCACGAGAAGCCGGCCGTCCGCGTCGAGCGCCGGGTCGTAGATGCTCGAGCGCAGCGCGCCGTTGCGGGTGACGACGCCGACCATTGCGTCACCGTCGACGACCGGTGCGAGCCCCATATGGTGTTGCGTGAGCGCGTCGAACATCTGCTGGGGCGATAGCCCACTCGGCAAGGTCAGGATGTCGGTGGTCGTCACCTCGTGCACCTGCGCGAAGCGGTCAACGTCAGCGCCGTCCCGCTCGGTCATGACGCCGACCGGCTTGCCGTCGGCGACGACCACGACGGCCCGATGCGCGCGTTTCGGGATGAGGCTCAACGCCTCGCCGACGGTGGTGTCCGGCGTGACGACGATCGGCGTCTCGTACGTGGGGTCCGCCCGCTTGACCGAACCGATGGCCCGTCCGACGATATCGAGCGGGATGTCCTGGGGGATGATCGCCACCGCCCCTCGCCGAGCGACCGTCTCCGCCATCCGGCGCCCCGACACCGCGGTCATGTTCGCCACAGCGATGGGGATCGTGGTGCCGACGTGGTCAGGGGTGGTGAGGTCCACATCGAATCGCGAGGTGACCGACGAGCGGCCGGGGACCAAGAAGACGTCGTCGTACGTCAGGTCTCCGGTCGGCGGTTGACCGTCGAGGAATCGCACGGCGGCTCAGCCTACCCGCGTCGGGATCCAGCGCGTCATAAGTCTCGGATCGTCGCAGAGGGTGGGTGGGGGATCGTCGCACGGGATGGGCACGCGGTCAGTCTTTGCGCCGCCACTGGTTGGCGCGTTCACCGCGGGCGGCCAGCTCGGCGGTCTCCCGGACGCGGCGAGCGCGGGTCTCGGCCCGCTTGGCCTGCACGATCCACTCCAGGATCCCGCGCCGCACCGATGACGGGAACGCCTCGAAGTTGGTCCGGGCCGCATGATTCTCGTCCAGCGCCCGGCCCAGGTCGTCGGGCACGACTCCTCGCTCCACGTCGTCGAGCCGGCTCCACGAGCCATCCGCCTGAGCGGCCGCGACCGCGGCCTCACCCGCGGGCGCCATGAGTCCTGCCTCTCTCAACCGGGCAACCCGGTCCTTGTTGGTCCGCGCCCAGGCACTGCCACGCTTGCGGCGGCTGAACCGCAGCGAGGTGCGCTCGTCGTCTATGGCGCGTGCGATCGAGTCGACCCAGCCGACGCACAGCGCCTCCTCGACCAGGCCGTCGTACGACGGCGCCGGCCGGCCGCTCGCCTTGCGCCAGGTGACCGCCCACACGCCGTCGTGCTCCTCTGAGTGCTCGATCAGCCAGGCCCGCCACTGTGCACGGGTCTCGACATGGACGTCAGGATCGTCCTTCACACCTGCAGCATGCCCTGAAAGCGCCCCCTTCCGCCGGTGCGCCGAGTACGCAAAGGTGACCTCCATGCACATACGTACGACGGTCGTAGTAGCCGCAGCAGCCGCGGCGCTGAGCGGGGTGAGCCTGCCCCCGCAGGCTGCTGGCGTCATCACCGACGGGACCAGCAACCCGCACTGGGACGAGCGTCCGACCGGCACCAACGAGCAGTACCGCGGCCTCGACGCGGTGAGCAAGCGGGTGGTGTGGGTCGCCGGTGAGGAGGGCGGCGTCCTCCGGACGACGGACAAGGGCCAGACCTGGCGCGACGTCGCGCCACCGGGAACGAGCAAGCTGGCCTTCCGAGACGTCGAGGCGACGAGCCGGCGGCACGCCAGCGTGCTGTCGATCGGGACCGGCACCGACTCGCGGATCTATACCACCGAAGACGCCGGGAAGACGTGGACGCTGGCGTTCGTCAACCGCGCGCCGAACGCGTTCTACGACTGCATGGCGTTCTGGGGCGAGGGCAAGCACGGCCTGGCGGTCAGCGACCCGGTCAACGGCAAGTTCCGCATCATCCGTACCCGCGACTTCGGCACCAGCTGGCGGGTGCTGTCGGACCGCGGCATGCCGCGCGCCAAGGACGGCGAGTTCGCCTTTGCAGCCTCGGGCACGTGCCTGGTGGCCGAGGGGAGCAGCCGCGCGTGGCTCGGCTCCGGTGGCGGCGCGTCGCGGGTGTTCCGCACCCGCGATCGTGGTCTCACCTGGAAGGTCTCGCCGTCGCGGATCCCCGCGGCAGCGGCCGGCGGTGTCTTCTCGCTCGCGTTCCGGAACGCCCGCACCGGCATGGCCGTCGGCGGCGACTTCACCAAACCCCGCAAGGAGGATGACACCGCCTCACGCACGCGCAACCACGGCAGCGGGTGGCAGCGCGTCGCTGATGTGCACGGCTACCGCTCCGGTGTCGACTTCGTGGCCAAGCGGCACGGCACCTGGGTGGCGGTCGGACCGACGGGCTCCGACATCACTCGCAACGCAGGCAACTCGTGGCTCCGCTTCTCGCGGACGCCGTACGACGCCGTTTCGTGTACGGACCAGGGCGTGTGCTGGGCATCGGGCCCCGAGGGCGCGGTGGCGCGACTGCGGTTCGGTCGCCACTGAGGTCCACTCGCGGAACCGCTCGTACGACTCGAGCGTCCCAGTGACATGACACGACAGGGGCCGGTGGCCGCCGCAGCGGCGATGCTGGCGTTGACTGCGACGGTGCTGGCGGGCTGCGGCAGCGAGCAGAGTGCCGCGAACCCAGGGGGCGGTGACCTGAGCGGCGATGACGCCGCGCTGGACGGCCGCAGCTTCCTGTCCACGGCGGTGACGCCCCGAGGTCTCGAGCCCGGCACTCGGATCCGGCTCTCGTTCGACGCGGGATCCCTCAGTGCACACGCCGGGTGCAACCACCTCGGTGCCGAGGTACGGATCGAGAATGGCCGGCTGCGTTCGACCGGCGGAATGGTCATGACCGAGATGGGCTGCCGGCAGCCGATGATGGACCAGGACGACTGGTTGGCAAACCTGCTGGGATCCGGACCGGAGGTCACTCTCGACGGCGACGCGCTCCAGTTGCGGGGCGCGGACGGGACGGTGGTCGAGCTCCTCGATCGCCGGGTCGCCGACCCGGACCGTCCACTCGTCGGCACCGAGTGGGTGTTGGACGCGATCATTGACGGCACCGGGTCGGACGGCATGGTTTCGAGCATCCCGCAGGGCATCACCGCGACCCTGATCATCACCGACGGGCGGCTCTCGCTTATGGATGGCTGCAACTCCGGCTCCGGCATCGTCGTGGTAGAAGACGAGGTCCTCCGGGTTGGTGGTGTGGGCGCGACGCTCATTGGCTGTTACGGCGAGCGGGTGCTCGTATCCGATGCCGTCCACGCCGTCGTGAAGCAGGGCGAGGTCGCCTACACCATCGAGGCCGACCGGCTCACCCTGACCAACGGCGCCGCGGGGCTCGTCTACCGGGCCGAATGATCCTCAGCGGAAGTCGAACAGCAGATTGTCACCGCTGAACGGCTCCGGCTCGTCGGCGGCAACCGGCTTCTTGACCGCTCGGGCGCGGTAGCAGTGCGTTCGGTAGGGCAGCCGCAGTCCGTCGCGGCCCCGGCCGTACTCGTCGTAGAGGTCGCTGACCCGTGCCAGCATCTCGGCCCGCTCGGGCTCGCTGAGGGCCGCGACGTACGAACGCGACCGGACCAGCCCGAGCAACCCGTCCCGGTCGAGTAGCTGCCAGAACCGGAACTCCTCGTGCGTGATCGCGCCGAAGAGCTCCGAGTCGGCCAGCGCGTCCAGCTGCAGGTCGTATTCACCCACCTCGCTGCCGATGATGGCACTGAGGCGGCGTACCCACGGCACGGACTCGTCGCGCAGGTTCCACACCAGCGCCAGGTGCCCGCCACGGCGCAGCACCCGGGCGATCTCTGGCACAGTCGGTCGTGGGTCGAACCAGTGAAATGCCTGCCCGATCACGACGATGTCGACGCTTCCGGTCGCGAACGGCAGCCTTTCGGCGCGGCTCCGCACCACGGTGCAGCTCAGGCGAGCTGAGAGCTGCGCGAGCATCGGCCCGGACGGTTCGGTGGCGACCACCTCATGACCAGCGGCCACCAAGGACGCCGTCAGCTTGCCGGTGCCCGCGCCGAGCTCGACAACGCGGAGGCTGCCCCGGCCGGTGAGCCATGCGACGGCCTCGTCCGGGTAGCCGGGACGCGTTGCGTCGTACACTTCGGCGACCTTGCCGAAGGTGCGGCTCCGCTCGGTTCGCAGACGCTCGTCCACCCTTGCGAGGCTACCGCCGATAGCCTTCGCCGGTGCCCGTCGACGCGTTCGCCGCGGCGGCGGCGCTGGAGGGTGTGCCGTCGGCTTTCGCCGCCGCCCGCGATGGCGTCGACTCCCTGCTGCGCGACCGCGGGCTGCGCCGCAGCGGACCCGGCGCCACCGCCGAGTCCCTGCTGCGCGGGGCGCAGGCATCCGCGGCACTCGAGGGCAGCGACTACGAGCTCGAGCGGCTGCGTGACGGGGTGGCAGATCCGACTTCCGCGGCGGCCGTCCGGCTGTCCACTCACGTGCTCGGTCTGCTGCCGGTGTGGCAGCGTTCTCCGGTGCAGGCCCTCGCCCGGTTGCACACGGTCGCAGCGGCCGGCTCCGGGACTGCACCGGGCCGTCCGGTGTCACCGGCCGGCGTCGCCCGGTTGCGGTCTTTGGCGGGCTCGTTGAGCACCCCGACGCAAGCGCCGGGGATGGCGGTGGCGGCGATCGTGCACGCCGAGATCATCGCGGCTGCTGCGTTCGAGTCGTACAACGGGTTGATCGCCCGCGCCGCCGAGCGGCTGACGCTCGTCACGACGGGCGTTGACCCGGCGTCGGTCATCATCCCCGAAGCCGGACATCTTGCCCTCGGACGCCAGTACCAGGTCTGCCTGCGGTCCTATCGCGACAGCGAGTCGTCGGCACTGCAGCGGTGGCTACTGCATGCGGCGGCGGCGTACTCGGCCGGCGCGGAGGCGGCGGCGGATCTGATATGAGCATGCGAACGGCGTCACCGCGCAGGCGACGCCGTTCGCGTGCACGACGGGCCGGGTTACCAAGCGTGCTGTGTCATCGTCGCCTGGGGACAAGCCCCTGGTCGACTGCCCTGGTAGGAAGGGCGATCGCCGCGTGGGTGCCTGGCCGTCGTGCCGTCTTCAGTTGGTAACTACCTTTCTACGCCCAACGGCGGCGCGACGGAAGCCCTACTAGCGATCCGGGTTGCGCCAGGAGCCTTTTCCTGGTTGGCAGACGCCGGTTCCGGGCCTGCCAGGCCAGCACCGCGGCGACCACGACACCCGCGGTGACCGCCGCTGCGGCCACCCGGCTGGCGGGGTGGGCGAGTCCCACCCGTTGGCGCAGCGCGACCGGTCGGTTGAACTGCAGGAGCGGCCAGTCCCGTTCCACCGCCGCCCGCCGCAGCGCGCGATCGGGGTTGACCGCGTAGGGGTGGCCAACCGCCTCCAGCAGCGGGAGGTCGGTCTCGGAGTCGCTGTAGGCGTACGACGCTGCGAGGTCGTACCCGTGCCGGCGGGCCAGCTCCCGGGCCGCCTCGGCCTTGTTGTCGCCGTAGGCGTAGAAGTCGATCTCGCCGGTGTACCGGCCGTCGACGATGACCATGCGGGTCGCGACGACGTGGTCCGCGCCGAGCATCTCGCCGATCGGCTCCACGACCTCTGCGCCGGAGGAGGAGACGATCACCACGTCCCGCCCGGCTGCCTGGTGGTCCTCGATCAGCTGCACTGCCTCGTCGTACACGAGCGGGTCGACGATCAGGTGCAGGGTCTCGGCCACGATGTCGCGGACGCTCTGCACCGGCCAGCCCTCGCTGAGGTTGGACAGGTACGCCCGCATCTTCTCGGTCTGGTCGTGGTCGGCTCCCTGCAGCGCGAACACGAACTGGGCGTACGCGCTGCGCAGCACCGATCGGCGGTTTATCAGCCCGCCGGCGAAGAACGGGCGGCTGAACGCCAGCGTGCTCGACTTGGCGATGATCGTCTTGTCGAGGTCGAAGAACGCGGCCGCGGGCACGCCGCGAGCATAGACAGCACACCGGTCCACAGGCTGGGAAGCACTTTCCCCGGCGACCGGGCCCTGCGACCACTCTCTTGGGCATGAGCGAGTCTTCGGAGGCAGACCGGCCGCTGGTCGTCACCGCCGACGACCGGCTGCTCGACGACCTGCTGCGGCTCTGCGCGGCGGCCGGCGTGACCCCGGAGGTAGCGCGCGATGCGAGCGCGGCCCGCCGGGTGTGGGGCAGCGTGAGACTGGTCGTCGTGGGTCCGGACCGTGCCGTCGAGGTGGCCGCCATGTCCCCAGCCCGCCGCGACGGGGTCGTGCTGGTCGGGACCGACGCCGACGACGCGTCGATGTGGGTGCGCGCCGTGTCGTTGGGGGCCGAACACGTGCTTGTGCTGCCCGGGCAGCAGGACACCCTGATCGAGCTCCTCGCCGGCTGCCTGGATGGGGCCGTCCGGCGCGCGATCACGCTCAGCGTGGTCGGCGGCCGCGGTGGTGCGGGCGCCTCGACGCTGGCCGCCGCCCTGGCCGCCACCGCCACCGATCGAGGTCTGGGCACGTTGCTCGTCGACGCTGACCCGCTCGGTGGCGGCATCGACATGGTGCTCGGCACCGAGGACGCCGTCGGCCTGCGCTGGCCCGACCTGGCCTCGGCCAGCGGCAGGCTCGCGGCCCAATCGCTTCGCGAGGCGCTTCCGCAGGTCCGATCCCTGCGGATGCTGTCGTGGGACAGGGGTGACCTCGTGACCATCCCGGTGCCGTCCATGCGTGCCGTGCTCACCGCCGGGCAACGAGGTCATGACGTCGTGATCGTCGACTGCCCACGTCGGCTGGATGGCGCGGCCGTAGAAGCGTTGGCCCGATCCACGATGACGTTGCTGCTCGTCCCGGCGGAGGTGCGAGCGATCGCGGCTGCGACCCGCGTGCTGGCCTCGCTGCGGGCGGTGGCAGCACCGATCTCGCTGGTCGTTCGCGGTCCCGGGCCATCCGGCCTCGACGCATCCGTCGTGGCGGACGCGCTCGAGCTGCCACTGGCAGCGGCGATGCGACCGGAGCGCGGCATCGCCGAGTGGCTCGACGAAGGGCTCGGTCCGGTGCGACGCCGGCGAGGTCCGCTGGTCGGGTGCTGCGCGTCCCTGCTCGACCGGCTGGGCGTCCTGGGTGGGGCACCGGCATGACAGCCATCCACAACGAGCTGTTGGAGCGGGTGAGACACAGCCTCGCCGACGAAGGAGCCGAGCCAACACCTGCACGGGTGGCTGCCGCCGTGCGGGCGGAGGGGCGGCTACTCGGTCACGACGACGTTCTCGAGCTGGTGGACACACTTCGTCGTGACGCCTTCGGCGCGGGTCCACTGGACGCGCTGCTGCGCGAACCAGAGGTCACCGACATCGTCGTCAACAGTCCCGACGCCGTCTACATCGATCGGGGCGACGGGCTCGAGCGCACGGCGGTCAGCTTCTCCGACGAGCGTGATGTGCGCCGGCTGGCGCAACGCCTCGCCGCAGCAGGTGGCCGCCGTCTCGACGACGCGAGCCCCTTCGTCGACGTTCGGCTGCACGACGGGACACGTTTCCACGCGGTGCTCTCACCGATCGCGCACCCCGGAACCGTCCTGTCGCTACGGGTGCCGGCACGGCGGGCGTTCACGCTCGAGATGCTGCAGGTGTGCGGCACGCTGACTCCGGTGGCGGCAGGCCTGCTGCGCGACCTCGTCGACGCACGCCTTGCCTTTCTGGTCTCCGGTGGCACCGGCAGCGGCAAGACGACGCTGCTCGCAACCCTGCTGAGCCTGATCGGCGGACGCGAACGCCTGGTGCTGGTCGAGGACGTCGCCGAGCTACGACCGGAGCATGACCACGTCGTCGGGCTCGAGGCCCGACCACCCAACGTCGAGGGCGCGGGCACGATCACCGTTCGCGACCTGGTCCGCCAGGCGCTGCGGATGCGCCCGGACCGGCTGGTCGTCGGAGAGGTGCGAGGGGCCGAGGTGGTCGACCTGCTGGCTGCCCTCAACACCGGGCACCAGGGTGGCTGTGGCACGCTGCACGCCAACTCGGCCGGCGACGTCCCGGCGCGCCTGGAGGCCCTGGGTGTCGCGGCAGGCCTCGGCCGTCAGGCCGTGCACAGCCAGCTCGCGTCGGCTGTCCAGGTCGTGGTCCATGTCGTACGACCGCAACGCGGTCCGCGCTTCGTCAGCGAGATCGCCATTCTCCGGGTGAGAGCGGACGGACTGGTCGGGTGCCAGCCAGCGGTGCGCTTCCATCCCGACGGGACCGCCGCGACCGGGCCGGGGGCGGATCGGCTGAAGCATCTGCTCCGGGGCGCTGACGAACAACTGTCGGGCAGCTGATGGTCGAGATCGGCCTTGCGGTCGCAGCCGCGGCTCTGGCCAGCATCTGCGCGCTGCCCGAGGGACCGAGATCACTCGCTGGTCGGCGACTGCCGCGCTCGGCGGCAGGTCGTCGGTCAGAGTGGCGCCGGCTTTGGCTGGCAGGGGCGGCCTGCATCGTGGCTGCGCTCTCGACCGTTCTGGCCGCCCGCCCCCATGTGCTCGTGTTGGCCGCCGTAGCCAGCGGCATCACCGCCGCCACGGTGCGGTTGCGGCGGTCAGGTGGCGAGCGGATCCTGCGGTCTCGCCGACGCCGCCAGGTCATCGACCTGTGCGACGCCCTGGTCGCCGAGCTGCTCGCGGGTCAGCCGGTCGCGTCGGCGCTGCGTCAGGCGGTGTCCGACTGGCCGGAGCTCGATGTGGTGGCGGCCGCGGCCGCCCTGGGTGGGGATGTTCCGAGCGTCCTCCGCGTCCAGGCCCGGCGGCCGGGGGCCGAGCCGCTGACGCATGTTGCAGCCGGGTGGGAGGTGGCGCAGCGTTCGGGAGCCGGACTGGCGGAGGTGCTGGACCGGTTGTCCCTCGCCCTGCGCAGCGACGAAGACGTCCGTCTCGAGATCACCGGCTCGCTGGGGCCGGCGCGCAGCACTGCCCGGCTTCTCGCCGTGCTGCCGGTTGTGGGTGCGGCGTTGGGCATGAGTCTCGGTGCCGACCCGCTCGACGTGTTGCTGGGCTCGATGCTCGGAGCGGGCTGCCTCGCTGTCGGCGCGGTGCTGGCCGTGGCCGGGCTGTTCTGGGTGGAACGAATCGCAGCAGCAGCAGAGGTCTGAGCGATGATCACCGCAGCAGCGCTGACCGCGCTGACGGCGGTTCTTCTGAGCCGGCCCACCAGCACCCGGCGGCTGGTTGCTCTGTCACCGGTGCCGCATCCCGGCTCTCATGATCCCGGCACGACAAGCCGGTGGTGGGCGTCGCCGGTGCTAGCTGCCGTCCTCGCCGGCCTCGCCGTCGTACTAGTCGTGTCACCGCCATTGGGACTCGTCCCAGCCGTCGGCGCCGCCGTGGCTGCCCATCGCTGGGTGGTCGGGGCCGAGTCGGTCGAGGATCGGCGACGAGTGGACAGGCTCAACCAGGACCTGCCGCTGGCCGTCGACCTGCTGGTGGCCTGCCTAGTAGCCGGACGACCACCCGCCAGTGCCCTCGCCACGGTGGCGGCTGCGCTGCGCGGTCCGTTGGCCGACGAGCTGCGGACCGTAGCGGCCCAGCTCGACCTCGGGGCGGAGCCCGCGGTGGTGTGGCAGGTCATGGCCGGTGACCCGGCGTTGGGAGCGCTCGGCCGGTCCCTCGGACGGGCGACCCGCTCCGGGTCATCGGTGACGGAGGCGCTGAGTCGCTGCGCCGACGACGCACGACGGAGCCGGCGCGCCGGCGCCCAGGCCCGGGCGCGCAGTGTGGGTGTCAAGGCAGCGGCCCCGCTCGGAGCCTGCTTCCTCCCTGCCTTTGTGGTCGTCGGCATCGTCCCGACGATCATCAGCCTCCTCGGCGACACCCTCACCTGATGGCGAGGACTGTCCCCAGCCGGTGGTGACTTTCCCGATCCGGCTATGCCGCGACAACCGTGGGGGGCGTAACGCACTACTGGTCCCGGCTCCCGCCGGGTCAGCTCACAGAGAGGGGATTGGATGATGCAACATCGGTTCCGAGGTGTCCGCGACGACCGGGGCATGACCACCGCCGAGTACGCCGTCGGCACGGTTGGCGCCTGCGGTGTCGCCGGCGTGCTGCTGCAGATCGCGCAGTCGGACTGGTTCAGCTCGCTGATGCAGGACATCATCGGCCAGGTCGTCAATTGGCTGCCGTTCTGAGCCGAGATGTGGGCGGGCCCTCGGGCCCGCTCACATCGACGAGATGAGAATGCCGTCACGACGGCCAGACTCCGGCATGGTGACGGCAGAGACCGCCCTGGTTCTGCCGGTGCTGTTGGCCGTGACCACATGCCTGGTCTGGTCGGTGTCATTGGGAATCGCGCAGGTGCGTTGCCTCGACGCCGCTCGGGAGGCCGCCCGGTTGACTGCCCGCGGTGACACCGAGCAGGCCCGCGCGGTCGCCGAACAGGCCGCGCCAGACGATGCCACGGTGACCATCGTCGAGAGCGACGGGCTGGTCACGGTCACGGTGAGCGTCCATGCCCGCCCGGACCTTCCGCTGCTCCCTAACCTGCCGGGTGTCTCGCTCTCGGCTCAGGCGATCTCAGCCGCGGAGCAGCCAGATGCGCCCTAGTCGGGCTCGAGCCGCGGAGCGCGGCGTGTCGACGGTGTACGCGCTGATGGCCTTTGTCACGTTGCTGATGGCCCTTGCCGTCGTTGCGTCCGGAGTGCGGCTGGCCCGTGCGCAGCACCAGGCGGCGGCAGCCGCTGACCTGGCCGCCCTCGCCGGTGCACAGGCGGTGGGCGCGAGTTCGGATCCGTGTGAGGCAGCCGCCCGGGTCGCCTCGGCGAACGGTGCCCAGCTCCGGTCGTGTCGGATCAGCGGCGATGTTGTCGACGTGCTCGTCGAGCTGTCCTCACCGAGGCTGTGGGGCCGGACCTGGCTGCTGCGGGGACGAGCCCGAGCCGGACCGGACCCGTGAGCTCGGCTCAGTCCCGCGGCGCCGCCTCGAAGTGGGTCTGCTCGTCAGGGTCTTGCGGGCTGACCGGACGGGTCGACGACCGGCCACGTTCCTCGCGTACCTGAGTCTCTCGAGCACCATGTCCGCCCCTGCTGGGGGGTGGATCCGTGTGACGTTCGGCGTCGGGACCGGCGGCCGCCTTGAGTTGCTTGACCTCCCGGCGGCGCCCGCGAGCCCGCCGCGAGCCGGCCGCCAACAATGCAACGCCGGCCACGAAAACGAGCAGGCTGATAGCCCCGGTGATGAAGATCCAGCGCACCGTGGTGTCGATGCTGGCCCCCACCAGGTTCAGCTGGGCCGGGTCGTCGCCGGCGACAACCGCAGCGATGACGACGACCGCCACGACGACGAGAAGCAGCACACCGAGCACGATCACCGCGACATCACCTCCGGGCGCCGTAGTGCGGCCGACGGGCTCGCGGGAGGCGCCGCGTCCAACAGTACGCCGAGGAGGGCCACCGCGCCCGCCTTGTCGAGAGGGTTGTTCTGGTTGCCGCACTTGGGCGACTGAACGCACGAGGGGCAACCGTCCTCGCACTCGCACGACCGGATCGCGTCCCGCGTCGTGCTCAGCCACTCCCGGGCGGTCCGGTACGCGCGCTCGGCAAAGCCGGCTCCGCCCGGGTGCCCGTCGTAGACGAAGACCGACAACCGCCCGGTGTCAGCATGCAGGGCGGTCGACACCCCGCCGATGTCCCACCGGTCACAGGTGGCGAACAGCGGCAGCAGCCCGATCGCCGCGTGCTCGGCGGCGTGGGCAGCCCCGGGCACGTCCACCGGCGCCACACCGCTCGCCGCCACCTGCTCAAGGCTGAGCGTCCACCACACCCCCTTGGTCACCAGCGTCCGTTCCGGCAGGTCGAGCGGCTCCTCTCCGAGGACCTCACCCGACCACAGCCGCCGCAGCAGGTACGACACGACCTGGCTGGTCACCTGCACGCTGCCGTGGCACAGCTGCGCGTCGCCCCAGCTCGAGACGACGTCGGTCGAGCAGATGCTGATCTCGGTGACCTCGCGGGCCGTGGTCGTGTAGTCGGGATCCTCTCGGCGGACCTCCGCCACCGCCTGCTCGACGTCAAAGCACTCGACGAGGTAGCTCTCACCTCGGTGCAGGTAGACCGCACCCTCGTGCACGGTTCGGTGCGCCGCCGCGGCGTCGACGGTGCCGATCAGGCGGCCGGTCCCGGAGTGGACGACCGACACCGCCCGCCCGCCGGCCGACCGGATGTCGGCGAGGTCGCTGGCGCGGTCCCGGCGCGTCCAGAACCAGCCGCGGGGACGGTGACGCAGCATCCCGGCTTCCACCAGCGCGGCCACCCCAGACCGGCTGAGCGGACCGAACAGCTCGAGGTCGGCCTCGATCAGCGGCAGCTCGGCGGCGGCGGCGCACAAGTGCGGCCCGAGGACGTAGGGGTTGTCCGGGTCGACGACGGTCGCCTCCACCGGTCGGCCGAGCAGCGCCTCCGGGTGGCTCACCAGGTAGGTGTCGAGCGGGTCGTCCCGGGCGACCAGCACCCCGAGCGCCCCTTGGCGGTCCCGACCGGCCCGCCCGAACTGCTGCCACAGCGCCGCCCGGGTGCCCGGATAGCCCACCGTGAGCACCGCGTCCAGCCCGGCGACGTCGATACCGAGCTCCAGCGCGTTGGTCGCCGCCAGGCCCACCAGCCGACCACCGTTGAGGTCGGCCTCGATCGCGCGACGGTCCTCGGGCAGGTAACCACCGCGGTAGGCGGCGACCCGCCCCGCCAGCTCCGGCGCCACCTCGGCGAGCGTCCGCTGGGCGGACAGCGCAACCGTCTCGGCCCCCCGGCGCGACCGGACAAAGGCCAAGGTGCGTACGTCGGCGACCACCAGGTCGCTCAGCAGGTCGGCGGCCTCCGCGGTCGCCGAGCGGCGCGACGGGGCGCCGTGCTCCCCGCCGCCGTCGACCAGGGGCGGCTCCCAGAACGCGGCGAACGAGGCGGTGCGAGGCGAGCCGTCCCGCGTGACCGGCACGGTGGCAAGCCCGGTGAGCCGCCCAGCCGTCACCTCAGGCTCCGCCACCGTCGCCGAGGCGAGCACGAACGTCGGTTCCGCGCCGTAGTGCTCGCACAGCCGGCGCAGCCGGCGCAGCACGTGGGCGACGTGAGAGCCGAAGACACCGCGGTAGTGGTGGCACTCGTCGATGACGACGTAGCGCAGCCCGCCGAGGAAGCGGGCCCATCGGGTGTGGCCGGGGAGCAGCGTGTGGTGGCAGATGTCGGGGTTGGCGAAGAGCACGTTGGCGTGGGCCCGTGCCCACTCGCGCTCCTCGCGGCTGTTGTCGCCGTCGACGGCGGCGGCCCATACCGTGGGCAGCGTCGCGGCGAGGGCGGTGACCGTGCTCAGCTGGTCGCGGGCCAGGGCCTTGGTCGGCGCCAGGTACAGCACCGACGGGTGCCGGTCACGAATTCCTGTCCCCGCCGGCGGCGTCGCCAGCGTGCTCAGCGCCGGAAGCAGGTATGCGAGCGACTTGCCCGACGCCGTACCGGTGGACACCACGACGTGGCGTCCGGCATGTGCCAGGTCGGCGGCCTCGACCTGGTGCCGCCACGGTCGCTCGACGCCACGGGCCTGCAGCGCCGCGACCACCTCGGGGTGCGCCCAGGACGGCCAGTCGACCGTCTCCTCGACGCGGTCGGGCAGCCGCTCGAGGTGTCTGAGCCGACCGACGCGCGACGCTGCCCGGCTCAGCTCGAGCAGTGCCTGCGTCGGGTCCGGTCCCACGACCCGCGAGTCTGTCACCACTGCGGTGCAGCGGCTGTGCAAAGGAGGTCGACCCGCCCGTCCGCATGGTTGAATGCACCCCGTGGACCTGTCGCTGGACACCCGCACCGAGGGTGAGCACACCGTCGTCGCGGTCGGCGGCGAGATCGACGTTTACACCGCACCCCGGCTCCGCGAGGCCCTGATCGACCTGGTCGATGCCGGCACCTACCACATCGTCGTCGACGTCGAGAAGGTCGAGTTCCTCGACTCCACCGGTCTCGGCGTGCTCGTCGGTGGTCTCAAGCGGGTCCGCGCCCACAACGGCAGCCTCCAGGTGGTGTGCACCCAGGAGCGCCTGCTCAAGATCTTCCGCATCACCGGCCTGACAAAAGTGTTCTCCATTCACGACTCGGTCTCCGACGCCGTCGCTGTGCGCTGACGCCGCTACCTCATGGTGCCCTCGGCTTCGACGGTCACGCTGACCATCAAGCCCGATCTGTCCCACGTCCGTCTGGTCCGGCTGGTCGCCGTGACGCTCGGCCGGCTCAACGGCATCGGGGAGGACGTCCTCGACGACGTACGGCTGGCGACCGGGGAGGCCTGCAGCCGTGCCGTCGCCTCGCACCTGCACCACGGACTCGCGCAGCCGGTCGAGGTCGAGCTGCGCGGGGGGGACGGGCTCGACGTTTGCGTCCGCGACTTCGTGCCGTTGCCGCCGGCCACCGGGGAGTCGGCCGCGGAGGTGTTGCGGCAGGACATGGTCGAGCAGCAGTCGGCGTTGCCAGAGGCCATCGGACTCATCGAGGGCGTCTCCGACGACGTGACCGTTCACACCGGTGAGATGGGTACCACCGTCGAGATGCGGTGGTCGCGAGCCTGACGTACTAGACCGGCCCGCCACCCCGTAGGGTGAGCCGTCTCTTTGTCACGCCACGGGGTGTCTCGCCCCTTCCCGGAGGAGGACGGATGTCCCGGCTCACGCTGGCCGAGAACGGTGGCGAGGTCAGTCTGTCCAGCGGCAACACCACGTTCGTTGTCGTGGTCGCTGCCATCGGCGTGGTCGCCCTCGTCATGGCGGGGATCTTCCGCCGCGAAGTGCTGGCGGCCCCCGAAGGCACCGACAACATGCGCACGATCGGTGCGGCTGTGCAGGAGGGGGCCTCGGCCTACCTGACCCGACAGTTCAGGACGCTCGCGGTGTTCGCCGGCCTGGCGTTCCTGCTGCTGTTCGTGCTGCCGGGCAACGCCGAGGTACGCATCGGCCGGTCGGTCTTCTTCCTCTTCGGCGCGGGATTCTCCGCCGCCATCGGCTACTTCGGCATGTCGCTGGCGGTCCGCGCCAACATGCGGGTCGCTGCGGCGGCGCGCGAGGAGAGTCGCGACGCCGCGATGCGGATCGGCTTCCGCACCGGCGGCGTCGTCGGCATGGCGACCGTCGGCCTCGGCCTGCTCGGAGCTGCGGCGGTGGTGCTCATCTACCGAAGCGACGCACCGGACGTGCTGGAGGGCTTTGGGTTCGGCGCGGCGCTGCTCGCAATGTTCATGCGAGTCGGCGGCGGCATATTCACCAAGGCCGCCGACGTCGGAGCCGACCTGGTCGGGAAGGTCGAGCAGAACATCCCGGAGGACGACCCGCGCAACGCCGCGACCATCGCCGACAACGTCGGCGACAACGTCGGTGACTGCGCGGGCATGGCGGCCGACCTGTTCGAGTCGTACGCCGTGACGTTGGTGGCGGCGCTGATCCTCGGCAAGGCAGCCTTCGGCGCCGAGGGTCTGGTGTTCCCGCTGATCGTTCCGGCAATCGGCGCGCTGACCGCGATCCTCGGCGTCTACATCACCCGCCCCCGCGCCGGGGAGAACGGCCTCAAGACGATCAACCGCGCCTTCTACATCTCCGCCGCTGTCTCGGCGGTGCTGTGCAC
>Ga0183260_10001997_pt1 | contig 17029 bp, 21 predicted proteins | sample AntDrymUQ4972206_2_FD_129768 | JGI IMG/M metagenome (GOLD analysis project Ga0183260, IMG submission 129768) | Polar desert sand microbial communities from Dry Valleys, Antarctica - metaG UQ497 (22.06) (version 2) (version 2) | ecosystem: Environmental > Terrestrial > Soil > Desert | place...
GCTTGCCGAGGCACAAGAGGCGTCGGCCCATGAGTTCCCGCCCGACTGGCCGGTCGGGATCTCGGCCGAGCCGCACGAGGGCGACAGCGTCTGACCCGCGCTGCGATCATCCGCGCGTACCGCCGTTTCCCCCACCCCACAGCGCATAGGCAGCCACAGCGACCGCTGCGGCGACGTTGAGCGAGTCGACGCCGCCCGCCATGGGTATCCGCGCGCGTACGTCGGCGGCGTCCTGCCAGCGCCGAGTCAGACCGTCGCCCTCCGAGCCGAGCAGCAGCGCGATCGGGCCGTCGTGGGCGACCTCGGCAAGGTCGACCGCACTCGGTGCAGGCGTGAGGGCGACGGTCGTGAAGCCGGCGTCGTGCAAGGCAGGTACGGCGTCCCACCAGTCGTCCACACGGGTCCACGGCAGCGCAAAGACCGTTCCCATCGACACCTTGACCGCCCGGCGATACAGCGGGTCGGCGCAGCGCGGGGACAGGATCGCGGCCTGCGCCCCCAGGGCCACCGCCGAGCGGAAGATGGCGCCGACGTTGGTGTGGTCGACCACGTCCTCCAGCACCACCACCCGCTCGGCGCCCGCAAGGGCGTCGTCGATCGATGCCAGGGGTCGACGGTGCATCGCTGCCAGGGCACCCCGGTGGACGTGGAAGCCGGTCACCTGCTCCACCAGCTGTTCGTCGACCAGGTAGCACGGTGCATCGATCGCGCCCACGACATCGACGAGGTCGCCCAACCACCGCTGCGTCAACAGCACCGAGCGCGGCTCGTAGCCCGCAGCCAGCGCCCGCCGGATCACGGTTGCTCCCTCGGCCATGAACACCCCGTGCTCGGCCTCGAGCAGCCGGCGCAGAGCGACGTCACGCAGCTCGCGGTAGTCGGCGAGTCGCGGGTCAGCGGCGTCGCTGACGGCGATGACCGGGCCTGCCGCCGACGGGTCCCGAGACATCACGGTGGTCAGGGCAACCCGGATGTCACGACATCGGTGTGCGCGGCGGCGGCGGCGCCCGCCCCGACCCCCGCCGCCGCCGCCGCCGCTACTGCCACGACATCGCCCACGACCACCGTCGCAGGGGCGCGTACGTGCTCGCGCTCGATGACCTCGGCCACGGAAGACAACGTAGCCAGCACCCGGCGCTCGGAACCGGTCGAGCCGGCGTGCACGACCGCGATCGGGGTGTCTGCGCCGCGGCCGTGCGCGATCAGCGTGGTCGCGATCAGCCGCAGGTTGTCGACGGCCATCAACAGCACCAGCGTGCCGCGCAGCCTGGCCAGCGCCGGCCACTCGACCAGCGAGTCCGGGTGACCGGGAGGCAGGTGCCCCGAGGCGATCGTGACCTCATGGCTCACGCCCCGGTGGGTCACCGGCACGCCGGCCAACCCTGGCACGCCGATCGCGCTGGTGACCCCGGGCACGACGCTGCACGGCACCCCAAACTCCCCGCAGAACATCAGCTCCTCGAAGCCGCGGCCGAACACGAACGGGTCCCCGCCCTTGAGCCGCACCACCCGCTGGCCGGCCCGGGCGTGCTCGACCAGCAACCGGTTGATCGTGTCCTGCTGGGCCGACCGGCCCCGGGGCAGCTTGGCGGCGTCGATCACCTCCACGTGCGGGGGCAGCTCGTCGAGCAGGGCGCCTGGTGACAGCCGGTCGGCGACGACCACGTCGGCTTGCGCCAAGGCCCGTCGCCCGGCCAGGGTGATTAGCTCGGGGTCGCCCGGTCCCGCACCCACCAGCACGACACCGGGCTCGCGTCGCCGGTGCCGCGGAGCGGGCAGGTCGCCGGTGCGGAGCCCGTCGAGCACCCCATCGCGGACGGACGCGGCCCGGCGCGGGTCGCGGTCGGCGTGCACCGCCACGGTGACGTCGTCGTGCCGCCCGGTCGCCGGTGTCCACGCACTCGAGTCACGGGCGTCGTCGGCGCGCACGCAGAAGACTCGTCGCCGGTCGGCCTCCGCGACTGCGGCGGCGTTGACCGCCGGGTCATCGGTAGCGACGATGGCATACCACGCCTCGGCAAGGTCCCCGGGGGCGTAGCCGCGGGCCGACCAGGCCACCTCGTCGAGCGACACCAGCCCCTCCAACGCCGGCCGCAGCCACGGAGAGACCACTCGCACGACAGCGCCGGCCGCGAGCAGACCGGGGACCCGGCGCTGAGCCACCTGACCACCGCCGACCACGACCACCAGCCGGCCGGCCAGGCGGAGCCCGACGGGATAGACCACGGCATCGTCCGAGCGCGCGGGGGGCGAGAGGTGCACCTCAACGACGCTACGAGCGAACCGTGCGCCGCCGATAGCTGTCCCAGTACGCGGACCGGTGGACCGGCGGGTAGCGTCTGCGCAGCTGCCCGTCCCGCCGCCGAAGGAGCTCGCCACGATGAGCCTGGACCGCCCGGTCACGCCCGACCCCTACGATCTGCTGCCCCCAGTCCCGACCTTCGAGGTGGCCAGCGACGACGTCACCGGCGGTCAACCACTGGCCGACGACCAGGTCGCCTCCGCCGGCAACACCTCGCCGCACCTGGCCTGGTCAGGTGCCCCCGAGACCACCAAGAGCTATGTCGTCACGTGCTTCGATCCCGATGCGCCGACTCCAGCTGGATTTTGGCACTGGACCGTTGTCGACATCCCCGGCGGCGTGACCGAGCTGGCACGAGGTGCCGGTGCCGGCGACGACTCCCTGCCGGGCAACGCCTTCCACGTCCGCAACGACACCGGCAGCCGCGACTTCAGCGGCGCGGCGCCACCCGAGGGCGACCAGGTGCACCGCTACTACTTCGTCGTGCACGCCATCGACCAGGAGACGTTGGGGATCGATGGTGACGCGTCACCGACGTTCGCCTCGTTCAACACCCTGTTCCACACGCTCGGGCGCGCGATCATCACGGGCACCTACCAGCACTGAGCGCAGCCGCCCCGCCCCGCGAGTTGTCACCGTCAGCGGGGCCTATGGGACCGTGGCGCAGTGAAAAGTCGGCCAGGAGGGGGGCGGCTCGCGACCTACGCAGCCGTGGCCGGTGCGGTTTCCGGCGCTACGCGACCTACCGGCTGGCAACGGCCGCAGGGGTGTTCACCAACTCCGTCTTCGGCTGCATCATCTGCTTCACCTACCTGGCGCTGTGGCAGGAGCGGCCGGACATCGGCGGGTGGGACGCGCAGGACGCGGTGACGTTCGTGTGGATTGGCCAGTCCCTTCTCATGACGGTGGCGCTGTTCGGCGGTGGCTTCAGCGACGAGCTCGCCGATCGAATCCGTACGGGGGACATCGCGGTCGACCTGGGTCGCCCGGTCGACCTGCAGGGCTGGCGCTACGCCGAAGACCTCGGCCGGTCCGCGTTCCACCTGCTGGGTCGCGGAGTGGCGCCAACGCTCGTCGGTGCGCTGCTGTTCTCGCTCGCCTGGCCGGCAAACCCGCTGACCTGGCTGGCGTTTCTCGGGTCGGTGGCCCTCGCCGTCACCGTGAGCTTCGCGATCCGCTACCTGATCGGCCTGGGGGCGTTCTGGGTGCTCGACGTCCGCGGCTTCGTCGTCGTGATCGGCTTCGTGCAGCTGTTCTGCTCCGGGATGGTGCTCCCACTGGTCGTCTTTCCCGCCGGGCTGGAGACCGCACTGCGGCTGCTGCCGTTCGCGGCGCTCATCCAGGTGCCGGCAGAGGTCCTACTCGAGAAGTCGACCGGTTGGGGGCTGCTGGCGGCGCTCGGGTCCCAGCTCGGCTGGGCTGTGGTGCTCCTTGGCGCCGGCCGGGCGCTGACCCGCCACGCCACGCGACGGCTCGTGGTGCAAGGCGGATGACCGCTCTCGTACGGTCGTGGCAGGCCTACCGCGCCATATCCGGCGCATGGGTGCGGGCGGCGATGGCCTACCGCGCCTCCTTCGTCGCGCTGGCGTTGGGTCAGGTGCTGACGTCCGGCCCCGACTTCATCGCGATCGTCTTGATGTTCGCCAGCATCGACACCCTTGGTGGCTTCGGGTTGGGCGAGATCGCCCTGCTCTACGGCCTGACCGGCCTCGGTCTCGGGATCGCGGACCTGGTGGCCGGGTCGACCGAGCAGCTCGGCCGGCGGGTCCGGGACGGCAGCCTGGACACCATGCTGGTACAGCCGGTGCCCGCGCTGGTGCAGGTCGCGGCCGACCAGTTCGCGCTGCGCCGGATCGGTCGCATCTCCCAGGCCACCGTCGTGCTCGGGTGGGCGCTGCTGCACGTCGACATCGACTGGAATCTCACCCGGGTTGCCCTGCTGGTGACGACGATCGGCTCGGGTGCGGTCATCTACCTGTCGATCTACGTGCTCGGCGCCGCGTTCCAGTTCGTCGCCGGTGACGCCGCCGAGGTGCAGAACGCCTTCACCTACGGGGGCGTGACGCTGACCCAGTACCCGTTGACGATCTATCCGGTCGAGGTGGTGCGCGCGGTGACGTTCCTGCTGCCGTTGGCGTTCGTCAACTGGTACCCGGCGCTCCACCTGCTCGGCCGGGACGACCCGCTCGGCCTGCCGGGCTGGGTGCAGGCGGCATCGCCGCTCGCCGCCTTGGCGCTGGCTGCCGTCGCCGGGGTCGCCTGGCGCGGTGGCGTGCGCCGCTATCGCAGCACGGGGAGCTGACCGGTGGCTGCGGACGAGCCTGCGATCGAAGTGGTCGACGTGCACCGGACATTCGACGTACGCCGCCGGGCCGGACGGTTGCGCCGGACCCGGCAAGTGGTGCGTGCGGTCGATGGGCTGTCGTTCGACGTGGCCCGCGGTGAGATGGTCGGCCTGCTCGGGCCCAACGGGGCGGGCAAGTCGACGACGGTCAAGATGCTCACCGGGATCCTTGTGCCCACGTCCGGTGCCCTGCGTGTCGTCGGCCTTGACCCGGCCGCGGCCCGGACCCGGCTGGCCCGTCGGATCGGCGTCGTCTTCGGCCAGCGCAGCGGGCTGTGGTGGGACCTGCCGCTGCGGGACTCGTTTGCGCTGCTGCGGCGAATCTATGATGTGTCGGCCGATCGGCACGCGGCGGCGCTGGCCGAGTTCGTCGAGCTGCTCGAGCTCGGTGAGCTCATGGACATTCCGGTGCGCGCGTTGTCGCTCGGCCAGCGGATGCGCGGCGAGATCGCCGCGGCCCTGCTGCACGAACCCGAGCTGCTCTATCTCGACGAGCCGACGATCGGCCTGGACGTGGTGAGCAAGGGACGACTGCGCGACTTCCTGCGCACGATCAACGTCGAGCGGGGCACCACCGTCGTCCTCACCACCCACGACCTTGGCGACGTCGAACGGCTGTGCCGGCGGGTGCTGGTCGTCGACCACGGACGGCTGGTGTTCGACGGCTCGCTCGACGCGCTGCGCAGGCTGGACGGCACGACCCGCACGGTCGTGGTCGACCTGGCTACGAGCTCACCACAGGTCGAAGTCGCCGGCGCTGTCGTGACGCGGGTGGACGGCCCCCGGCAGTGGCTGTCCCTGCCGTCCGGGGCCAGTGCGGCTCCCGTCGTCGCCCAGCTGGCGGCTGCGTACGACGTTGTCGACCTCGCCATCCAGGAACCGGCGATCGAGGACGTCGTCGCCCGGCTCTATCAACGCGGCTGAGGTCCGGCAGACTCCCGCCTCATGAGCGAGGCCACCGCTGACGTGCTGGGCGTGCCGTTCGTGGCCGAGGTCATCGAGCTGCCCGACGACAGCGAGGGCACCGTCGTCGCCACCTTGGTCCACTCGCCCGCGCCGTCGCGCAGCGGCAGGGCGGTCCTCTACGTGCACGGCTTCTGCGACTACTTCTTCCAGCGTGGGCTGGCCGAGTTCTGCACCAGTCTCGGTTACGACTTCTATGCGCTCGACCTGCGCAAGTACGGTCGCTCGCTGCTCCCGCACCAAACCCCCAACTTCTGTCTCGACCTGGACGAGTACAACGACGAGCTGGACGAGGCGCTGCGGCGCATCACCGAGCGGGACGGCCACACCGACGTCGTCGCGATCGCGCACTCGACCGGTGGCCTGGTGGTGCCGCTGTGGGCAGACCAGCGGCGCCTGCGCGGGTTGCCTGGACCCAGCGCCTTCGTGCTGAACAGTCCGTGGTTCGACCTGCAGGGGTCGTTCCTGCTGCGCACCGTGGGAACCCGCGCGCTCGACACGGTTGGTGCGCGGCGGCCCTACCAGGTCATCCCGCGCAACGTCTCCGCCGTCTACGGTGAGTCGATTCACCGAGCGCACAGAGGCGAATGGGACTTCGACACGGCCTGGAAGCCGATGGAGAGCTTTCCCGTCCGCGCAGGCTGGTTGCGGGCGGTCCGCCGCGGGCACCGCAAGCTGCACCGCGGGATCGAGGCCGGCGCGCCGGTGCTGGTGCTGGCCTCGCGACGCACGCTGTTCACCGCGGTGTGGTCGCAGGACGTCCCGTCAGCTGACGTGGTGCTCGATGTCGAGCAGATGGCCCGGTGGTCGCATCGGCTCGGCAGCCTGGTCACCATCGCCCGCTTCGACGGCGCCGTGCACGACGTGTTCTTGTCGGCGCAGCCCGTACGCGACCAGGTCTACGCGACGGTGCGCCGGTTCCTCGCCGCCCTCGACCTCGACTGAGCGCACTGGACCGCGCCGTCAAGTGCTGCGCCGCAGCCCACCGATGTCGAGGCTTCAGGGCTGGCCGAGCGACCACAATGTCTCGACATTCGTCCCCTCAGCACCCGACCCCCGAGGACGGATCCGGGCTGTGCCGGCCGGACGCCAGGCGCATGGGGACGTGCGGGATCCCGTCGTCGATGAACTCCGGGCCGCTGACGGCGAAGCCGAGGCGCTCGTACCAGCCGGTCAGGTGTGACTGCGCGTTCAACACCACAGGGAAGGCCGCCGACAGCCGCAGCGCCTCGGTGACCAACCTCCCGGCCAGGCCGGAGCCCCGGTGCTCGGCGGCGACACAGACCCGCCCGATGCGACGCACGCTGTCAGGCTCGGCGAGCAGTCGCAGGTACGCGACCACCTGGCCCGAATCGGTCGCCCACATGTGAACGGTGGCCGGGTCGAGATCGTGGCCGTCCAGCTCGGGGTAGGCGCAGCCCTGCTCGACGACGAAGACGTCGACACGCAGCCGCAGCAGCGCGTACAAGGTCGCGGTGTCGAGCGAGCCGAAGGCGGCGGTCCGCAGCTGGGCTGGCACGATGCCCACGATGGACTCTCGCACCGGACGCCTCGACACCAGCCCCGCGGCCGAGCGTCCTGACCTGCTCGCTCTGACCGTCGCGGCCGGCATCGCGCATGTCCCCGACGCGCTGGTGGCAGAGATCGAGCCGGCGCTCGCCGACACCGCCGCGATGTGCGCCGCGTACGACCTGCCGCTGTCCACCAGCGCGAACTGCGTGGTCGTCACCGGCCGCCGTGCGGGCGTGGACAAACACGCGGCCTGCGTGGTGCTTGCCACCACCCGCGCAGACGTCAACGGTCTCGTCCGACGGCGACTGGGGGCGCGCAAGGCGTCGTTCGCCGCTGCCGACTTCGCGACCGAGGCGACGGGCATGGAGTACGGGGGCATCACGCCAGTCGGGCTCCCCGCCGACTGGCTGCTGCTGGTCGACAGCGCGGTGGTGGCGACCCCGGTGGTGGTCGTCGGCAGCGGGCTGCGGCGCTCCAAGCTGTTGCTGCCGGGCGCGACCCTGGCCGCGCTGCCGGCCGTCGAGGTGATCGACGGTCTGGGCGTGCCACCTGTCTGACCAGCCGCAGGACGATTGCCAGGTCACAGGTCGGCGACGAAGAACGCGATCGCGGCGACGCCCACGACGAGGACGAAGCCGCGCAGGGCCCAGTCGGGCAACCGTCTGCCGGCGGTCGACCCGACGAAGCCACCGACTGTGGCGCCGGTGGCCAGCGCCGCGGCAGCCCACCACTCCACGTCCGCCGCGAAGGCGAACAGGATCGCCGCGACGCCGTTGACGATGGCGGCGAGAACGTTCTTGGTGGCGTTGAGCCGCTGCAGCGCGTCGTCGATGCCCAGACCCAGCACGGCGACGTAGATGATGCCTTGCGCGGCACCGAAGTAGCCGCCATAGACCGACGCCACGAGAATGGCGCCGACGACCCACCACGACCCCTGTGCCGGCGGTGCGTGGTCGCGATGCTTGTTCATCCAGGCGGTGATCCGGGGCTGCAGCACGACCAGCGCGCAGCCGACACCGATGAGAACGGGCACGACCGCCTCGAAGACGTCCTCGTCGAGGTTGAGCAGCAGGATCGCACCGACCAGACCACCGACCAGTGCGGCGGCGCCGAGCCGCAGCAGCCGGACGCGCTGACCCTCGAGCTCTCGGCGATAACCGACCGCACCGGTCACCGAGCCGGGCACGAGCCCGACCGTGTTGGTCACGTTGGCCACGACTGGATCGAATCCCACCCCCACCAGCATCGGGAAGGACACCAGCGAACCCGACCCCACCACCGTGTTGACGGTGCCGGCGACGATGCCCGCGCCCAGGACTGCCAGCGCCTCCAGCCAGCTCACTCAGCCGGCAGGCGGCGCAGTGCCCGGCGCAGTGCCCGGCGCAGGTGGATCGGGCGGCGGTTCGACAGGTGGCGGTGCGGGCTGCGGACTCTTGGTGGGTGGCGTGGTGCGCGCGGCGGCTTCGGCGGATGCAATCGCCTCGGCGACCGCGTCGTGCGCGCGCGACAGCGTGGGATTGCTGTCGCTGCGCTCGACGTTGGGCACCGATGAGCCCATGTCGACCCGCTGGCGGGGTCCGTCGCTCTCGACCGGGATGCCGGCGACCCGGCTCATCGTCGACCCGAGCCCTTCGAGGGCGGCGCCGATCTCACTGGGAACGATCCACACCTTGTTGGCGTCACCCTCCGCGATCTTGGGCATCATCTGCAGGTACTGGTACGCCAGCAGCGACTGGTCTGGCCGACCGTCGTGGATCGCCTGGAACACCGTCTGGATGGCCTGCCCCTCGCCCTGCGCCCGCAGGATCTGCGACTCCCGCTCGGCCTGGGCGCGCAGGATCTGCGCCTCGCGGGCTCCCTCCGCGGTGAGGATCGCGGCCTGCTTCTCGCCCTCCGCGGTGAGGATGGCCGACTGCCGCGCACCCTCAGCGGTGAGGATCATCGCCCGCTTGTCACGGTCGGCGCGCATCTGCTTCTCCATCGAGTCCTTGATCGACGGCGGCGGGTCGATGCCCTTCAGCTCGACCCGGTTGACCCGGATGCCCCACTTGCCGGTGGCCTCGTCGAGCACCCCGCGCAGCGCGCTGTTGATCTCGTCGCGGCTGGTCAGCGCCTGTTCGAGGTCCATGCCGCCGGTGATGTTGCGCAGCGTCGTCATGGTGAGCTGCTCGATGGCCTGGATGTAGTTGGCGATCTCGTACGTCGCGGCCACGGCGTTGGTCACCTGGAAGTAGATGACGGTGTCGATCGACACCACCAGGTTGTCCTCGGTGATCACCGGCTGAGGTGGGAACGACACCACCTGCTCGCGCAGGTCGATGGTGTAGCGCACCTTGTCGACGAACGGGGTGATCGCACTCAGCCCGGCCGGCAGCGTGGTGCGGTACTTGCCGAACCTCTCGACGATCCCGGCCCGCGCCTGCGGCACGATCCGTACCGTCTTGGACAGCGTGACGACCACCAGTACGGCCACCACCACGACGAAGACCAGTAGCCCGATGCTTTCCATGTGTTCCTCCCAGCTCAGTCGGCCGGATAGACCACCGCGGTGGCTCCGTCGATCTCGAAGACCTCGACCCGCCTGCCCGGCTCGATCGTGAGCGTGGGGTCGAAGCTGCGCGCCGTCCAGGTCTCACCGGCCAGGTGGACCCGTCCTGCGTTCTCGGTCACGGCGGTCAGCGTCTCGGCGCTGCGTCCGACCAGCGCGGCGTGGCCGGTCGTCAGCTCCGCCCCCTGGTGCATCCGGCGTACGACGTTCGGGCGGACGATCGCGAGCATCCCGACCGCCACGACGATGGCCACCACGACGTCGACGATCAGTGGTGCTCCGAGACCGGACGAGACCGCGGCGGCGGCAGCGCCGACGCCCAGCATGGCGAGGACGAAGTCAAGGCTGAGCATCTCTGCCCCGAACAGGACTGCGGACAGCGCGGCCCAGCCAACCCAGCTGTTGTCACGCAGGAAGTCCCCGAGCCCGTCCACGCGTTCAGCGTAGTGCGCCCTGCCCGGCTCGGGCCCTGCTGCGTCGACGGGCGCTGAACCGGCCACCGCGGTGGTCCAGCACCAACGGGATGCCGAACGTGTGCGTGAGTGCCTTCTCGGTGAGCGTCTCGAGCATGGGACCGGAGGCCACCACCTTGCCGGCACGCAGCAGCAGCGCGTGGGTGAATCCGGGCGGCACCTCCTCGACGTGGTGGCTCACCAGGACGACGGCCGGGGCGAGCGGGTCGTCGGCGAGAACGGACAGTGTGCTCACCAGGTCCTCGCGAGCGCCCAGGTCGAGCCCGGCGCCGGGCTCGTCCAGCAGCAACAGCTCGGGATCGGTCATCAGCGCGCGGGCCACCTGGACCCGCTTGCGCTCCCCCTCGCTGAGGGTGCCGAAGGTCCGCGCTGCCAGCTCGCCCACGCCGAGCTCGCTCAGCAGCAGGTCAGCGCGCCCGAGGTCGGCGTCGTCGTAGTCCTCGCGCCAGCGTCCGACGACCGCGTAGGCCGCCGACACCACGAGGTCGCGCACCAGCTCACCGCGCGGGATGCGGTCGGCCATGGCGGCGCTCATCCAGCCGATGCGCGGTCGCAGCTCAAAGACGTCGACAGTGCCGAGCACCTCTCCGAGCACGCCGGCGACGCCCGACGTGGGATGGATCTGCGTACCGACGACCTGGAGCAGGGTGGTCTTGCCGGCGCCGTTCGGACCGAGCACGACCCAGCGCTCGTCGGCCTGCACTGTCCAGGAGATGCGGTCGATCAGGTGCGTGCCGCCGCGCACGACACTGACGTCGGCGAGCTCGACGACCGGGGCCATGAAACCTCTCAGCAGCGCAGACGACGACGGACCGCTGAGGCCGACGAGACGACCGGCACACGGTCGGCGTCAAACCTACGGCACCTACCCTGGACTGGTGCTTGACGCACCCGTCGACGCGCCGCGGTCGGTGCGCCTCGCCTGCTGGTACGCGGCCTGGGCCGCCGGCCTCGCCAGCCTCGACGACGCCCGCGACCACGTGCTCGGCGACGATGCAGCCCACGACGTGCTGGGGCTGTCCGACGACCCGGTGGCCCTGGTTCTCGCGTTCGGCAGGCTGCGCGCCCGGGCCGCGCCAACCGCTGTACCGGCCGTGCCCGCCCCCGGCGAGCCGGCCGGGCTGGGCGGACCACCCGCCTTCAACGCCGAGGCCATCGAAGCCGGGGAGGCTGTCCTCCTGCCGGGGTCCGGGCTCGGTCTGGTGCCGACGGTCGTCGGCGCGGGAGTCACCTGGCGCGTACTCGCGGCCGAAGCTCCGCCGCCGGCAGCCGACGTTGCCGAGGCCGAGCTGCTGCTGCGAGAGACGTTGCTGGAGTGCTCCGCCCGGCTGGCCGACCTCGATGTCGCCCGCTGGCGCCCCGAGGCCGCCCAGGGGCTGCACGCACTGCGGACGGCCGGAGCGGCCCCGTTGGCACCCGGCTTCGACGCCCGGTCGCAACGGGTCGCCGCGCTCGCACTGCGCTGCCTCGCCGTGGCAGAGCACGCGCTCGGCGACGACAGCGACTCCGTCACGTCGTACACCGTGTCTGCCTACGCGGCGGCCGAGCGTCGAGCCGCGCTCGCGACGCTGTCGCGAGCCGCGCGGCGCGCTCTGGTCGCCGCGTGCTCCGTGCCGCCGCGCCAGCACTAACCTCGCCCTGCCATGACGTCTGCCCCGCTGCCGCCCGCGCCCGCCCCGTACGACGGACCCACCCTGCTGGTCACCCTGACCGGCCGGGACCGACCCGGCCTGGTGGCAGCCCTGTTTGCCGCTTGCGCCGGCCTGCCCGTCGACGTGCTCGACATCGAGCAGGTCGTGATCCGTGGCCGGATCGTCCTCGGTGCCCTGCTCACCGCCCCTCGCGACGACGCCCGGCTTCGTCGCACCCTCGCCGCCGTCGCTGTCGATCTCGAGGTCGACATCGAGGTCGAACGCGGCCACGGCGACGCGGTCCACCGCGGTGCTCGGCGCACCCGGGTCACGCTGCTGGGGTCACCGCTGCGGCCGGGCGCTGTCGCAGCGGTCGCCGGCCGGGTCGCCGACACCGGCGCCAACATCGATCGCATCGTCCGGATCGCGCGCTATCCCGTGACCGCCGTGGATCTTGACGTGTCAGGGGCCGAGCCGCATCGGCTCCGCGTCCTGCTCGCCCAGGAGGCCGTCCGACAGCGGGTCGACATCGCCGTCCAGGCCACGAGCATCCATCGGTACGCCCAGCGGTTGGTCGTGATGGACGTCGACTCCACCCTGGTGCGGGGCGAGGTGATCGAGCTGCTAGCCGCGCACGCCGGCTGCGCCGACGAGGTGGCCCGAGTGACCGAGCGGGCGATGCAGGGCGACGTCGACTTCGCCGACTCGTTGCGAGAGCGCGTGGCGCTGCTCGCGGGCCTCCCGGCCGAGGTGCTGGACGCGGTGTACGCCGACCTGGTGCTGACCCCGGGAGCCCGCACTCTGGTTCGTACCCTGCGTCGGCTCGGCTACCGCTTCGCCCTGGTGAGCGGCGGCTTCAGCCAGGTCATCGATCGGCTCGCCGCCGACCTGGGGATCGACCACGCGGCCGCCAACACGCTGGAGATCGTCGACGGACACCTGACCGGCCGGTTGCTTGGTCCGGTTCTCGACCGGGCCGGCAAGGCGTCGGCGCTGCGCAGGTTTGCGGCCGACACGGGGATCCCGGTCGCCAACACTGTTGCCATCGGCGACGGCGCCAACGACCTCGACATGCTGGCCGCGGCGGGTCTCGGGATCGCCTTCAACGCCAAGCCTGTGGTCCGGGACCAGGCCGACACGGCACTGTCGGTGCCCTACCTCGACGCGATCGCCTACCTGTTGGGCATCACCCGCGAGGAGATCGAGGCGGCCGATGCCGAGTCTCCCGCCGGTCCGTGAGTTGGAGCTACCCGAGTCAGCCGGATCGTGTCCTGGGTGTCCCACATCAGCCGCAGGCCTTCAGCCAGCTCAGCCTCCGCGTGAGGGGCGACTCCGAGCGCCGAGAGGGGTGCCATGCCGGCAACGTACGCAGCCGCGGCTCAGTGATCGGCGCGAGGTACCTCGAGCCGGACCAGCCGACAGGACCCCGGCTCGATCCCCGACCAGGGACCATCCAGCTCGAGCATGGCCACGCTCGCCGTGGACATGCCCCGCTTGTCGAGCTGACCGGTCAGGTCTTCGTCGTCGCGGTTGTCGAGCTGGTGCACCATCGCCTGCATGGTCGGGTTGTGCCCGACGACGACTGCCACGTGCACGTCGTCGTCGAGCAGGGCGAGCAGGTCGACGACCTCGTTGCCGCCCGCCTCGTACAGCTCGTCGAGAACCCTCGCCTCGGGCACCGCATCGAGCTCGGCGGCGACCTGCTCCCAGGTCTCGACTGCCCGGGCAGCCGACGACACCATGGTCAGAGTCTCGGCGTCGGGGTCGAGCACGGTGGCGAGCAGCTCACCGACTGCGGCCGCGTCGGCGCGCCCTCGCGTGGTGAGCGACCGCTCGTGGTCGGTGCTCGCGCCGCTGTGCTCCATGTCCTGCGCCTTCGCGTGGCGGATGACGACGACGGTGCGCGTACGGGTGCTGTCGGCAGCCATGCCCGCAGCCTGCCACGACCGGCCAAAGGCTGACCCGTCATGGTAAGCGCATGGTCGCCACCGCAGGTGACCGGCGCGACGACGACATGCGCGAAACTCGACGCCATCGCTGGCGACCACTTCGACGTCGTCGTCGGGCGTGAGGACGCCCGACCTGCGCGGTCGCCAGCGCGGGGACACCTCTGCGCTGGTCGCCGAAGGGCTCCGGACCCGGATGGCCGAGGGCGCCCGGTGCCGGCAGGCGCCGCCACCGACGGCACGGGGTCCTCACCCGGCGGCGACCCGGACGTCACGCCCACCGCCGGTGAGGACCCCGTCATGCGCCGCGCGGCGGCACGTGTTGTGCTGGGCGGCACGAACCGCGACGAGAGGACGACCGATGGGCATCTCAGACAAGGCCAAGCACACTGCCGAGGAGTTGAAGGGCAAGGCCAAGGAGACCACGGGCAAGGCGTCCGACGACCGTGAGCTCGAGGCCGAAGGCAAGCAGGACCAGTCGAAGGCAGACCTCAAGCAGGCCGGCGACAAGGTCAAGGACGCGTTCAAGCGCTGAGCGCTCGGCCCTCCCCGCAACGTCATGCCAATCGCCGGCAATGGCCCACGTCGCCATGACGTCTGGACGGATTCCTCGGGTGAGGTCTAGGTACGCTCGGCCGCATGCGCGAGGATGCGGTGGTGACCATCGGCGAGCTGGCCGAACGGTCCGGTGTCTCGACCTCGGCCCTGCGCTTCTATGACAGCCGCGGCTTGATCGCGGCCGAGCGTACGACCGGCAACCAGCGCCGCTACCCGCGTAGCTCGCTGCGTCGGGTGGCCTTCGTCCGCGCCGCCCAGCAGGTGGGCCTGTCGCTGGAGGACATTGCAGCTGCCCTCGACACGCTGCCACAGGGCCGCACGCCCACCAAGGGCGACTGGGAGCGGTTGTCCCGCTCGTGGCGCTCCCTGCTGGACACCAGGATCGGCGGGCTGGAGGCGCTGCGCGACCGACTCACCGGGTGCATCGGCTGCGGCTGCCTGAGCCTGCGGGCATGCACGTTGTTCAACCCAGGAGACGTCCTGGCCTCCCAGGGGCCGGGCCCGGTCCGCCTCCGGCCTCGCTGACGACCCGTGCCGTCGTGGTCTTGGCGTTGGTCCCCGTGACGGCGACAACCCGGCACTCGCGGCACCAGAGTCTCCGGTGGTCCACCGGGGTCGACGGCGCGTACGGCAGTGCTCGCCGTGGCCAGCAGGTCGTCGACGGCAACGCCCGAGTCGTCGACAAGCCGGTCGAGCAGGGCGCTCGGCCGCACCCGTACGGCCAGGGCGGCTGACGCCCTGCGTCACCTCGAGGTCGAGCAGCCCGGACGTCCAGCGTGAGCTTGACGGCCGCACGGCTGACGTGCAGGTTCGGCCCCTCGAGGACCCGCAGCTCGGCCAGCGCGGACACCCTGGCTCAGGCGCCCATCGCGTGGTAGCCGCCGTCGGCGTGCACGATCTCGCCGGTGGTTGCGGGGAAGAAGTCGCTCAGCAACCCGACCACGGTCCTGGCAGCAGGCTCGGTGTCCTGCACGTCCCAGCCGAGCGGCGACCGTTCGTCCCACATCGACTCGAGCTGCTCAAAACCGGGGATCGCCTTGGCGGCAAGGGTTTGCAGCGGTCCGGCGGCGACCAGGTTGACCCGGATGCCCTGCTTGCCGAGGTCGCGAGCCAGGTAGCGCGCGGTCGACTCCAGCCCTGCCTTGGCGACCCCCATCCAGTTGTACGCGGGCCACGCCACCGTCGCGTCGAACGTCATCCCCACGACTGACGAGCCGGACCGCAGCATCGGCAGGGTTGCCTCGGTCAGCGAGGCAAGCGAGAAGCCGGACACCTGGACAGCCCGCGCGACGTCTGCCCACGGAGCACCGAGGAAGTCACCGCCGAGCACCGTCTCCGGGTTGCCGTAGGCGATCGAGTGCACCAGGCCGTCGAGATGGTCGACGTGCTCGGCGAGCCGCTCGGTGAGCGAAGCCAGGTGCTCGTCATCGCTGACGTCGAGCTCGATGACCGGGGCCGGCCGCGGCAGCCGGCCGGCGATGCGCTTGGTGATGCCGAGCGCGCGGCCGAAGTTGGAGATCACCACGGTGGCGCCCTGCTCCTGCGCGGTACGGGCGACCGCGAAACCGATGGAGCTGTCCATGGTGACCCCGGCCACCAGGATCTGCTTGCCCTCGAGGATGCCCACAGCTCTCCTTCGGTCAGTGGCCCATGCCGAGGCCGCCGTCGACGGGCACCAGCGCGCCGGTGATGTAGCCAGCCCGGTCAGAGGTGAGGAACGCGACCAGCGCCGCGACCTCGGTGGCGTCGGCGAAGCGGCCGAGCGGGATCTGCCGGCGGTAGTCCTCGCGGGTCTGCTCGGGCAGCTCCGCGGTCATGTCGGTGTCGACGAACCCCGGGGCGACGACGTTGACCGTGATGCCTCGGCCGCCGAGCTCGCGGGTCATCGAGCGGGCGAAGCCGACCAGCCCTGCCTTGCTGGCTGCGTAGTTGGCCTGCCCTGCGGATCCGAGCATGCCGACCACCGACGACACCAGCACGACCCGCCCCCAGCGAGCCCGCAGCATCGCGCGGCTGGCTCGTTTGACCAGCCGGAACGCACCCGTGAGGTTGGTGTCGATGACCGTGTCCCAGTCGTCGGTGCCCATCCGCAGCAGCAGCGTGTCCCGGGTGACGCCCGCGTTGGCGACCAGCACCTCGACCGGCCCCTGGGCCTGCTCCACCTCGGCGAACGCCGCGTCGACCTGCGCGTCGTCGGTGACGTCGCAGCGTACGCCGAGGACGCCCTCTGGCGGGTCCCCGGTGCGGTAGGTCACGGCGACCGAGTCGCCGCGCTCGGCCAGCGAGACGGCGATGGCCCGGCCGATGCCCCGGTTGCCGCCCGTCACGAGCACCGACCTGGCCACGCCGCACCTCCCGCTCTCGTCCGGGTGAGACCGACCCGATGACCCGCCTGATGGCCGGCCCGACGACCGACGCGGACGCTACCGGTACGCGCCGCACAGCGTCACTCGTCGTCCTCCAGCCGGAAGCCGAGCTTCATCGTCACCTGGACGTGAGACACCGTCGCGTCGACGATCTGGCCCCGGATCTGGGTCACCTCGTACCAGTCGAGGTGCCGCAGCGTCTGCGCGGCTCGGCCGATGCCGTTGCGCACGGCCTGGTCGACGCCGTCGGGCGACGTGCCCACGATCTCGGTGACTCTGTACGTACGGTCGGCCATGGCGATCCTCCGCTGCTCGGTCTGGTACGTCTGGGCGTAGTGACGATCATCATGCCCCCCGGCCAGCCGCGCAGCGGCGTGAGCGCTGCC
>Ga0183260_10001998_pt1 | contig 17022 bp, 15 predicted proteins | sample AntDrymUQ4972206_2_FD_129768 | JGI IMG/M metagenome (GOLD analysis project Ga0183260, IMG submission 129768) | Polar desert sand microbial communities from Dry Valleys, Antarctica - metaG UQ497 (22.06) (version 2) (version 2) | ecosystem: Environmental > Terrestrial > Soil > Desert | place...
AAGCGCATTCGCCCACCGGTGCCAGCGTCGGACCACCTCTGGTCGCTCGTCGCCGGCGGTGCCCTCCCACTCAGCGAGCAGGGCTCGCGCGCCCTCCGTGTCGCCGACCAGGGCGCGGATGCGCGCGGTCCGCAGGGTGGTCTCCTCGCCACACCGCGCGCACCCGACCTCCGCCGCCATGGCGAGGGCCTGCGCGGACAGCTCCGTCGCGGCCGAGGCGTCGTCCGTCGTCCCCAGGTTCAGCGTGAGGTCCGCGGCGAACACCGCCGATGTCATGGCGAGATGCGGTCCCGCGTCCTTCATGTCGTCGACGATGTGGCTGACAGCGTCTCGCCAGTCTGCGGTCAGGGCCCGCACATGGTGGATTTCTCGCAGCACGCTGGTGAGCGCGATGCCGGTGGAGAACCGCCGGCCGAGCTCGCCGGCGCGAGCGACGAGCGGCTCGAGCTGCTCGACCACCTCGGTGGCCTCGGGCAGCCTGCCCTGGGTCGCTAGCGCGTCGATGAGAGCGTTGGCCATCTCGAGCGCACGTCCCAGGTGGCCGGCCTCCGTGGCGGCTCGCCAGTAGCGCCGCGCGAGCGGCGCGGCCTGCTTCACGTCACCCTGCAGGATGAGTGCCGAGACGCGGTAGAGCGCTGCGGTGTACTCGAGGTCGACATCACCTCGTGCCACCTCGGATACTTCGTCGGACAACAGCGCGATCGCGGCGTAGTCGCCACGACCCATCCCGTCGTCGTAGGCGACTGACAAGGCCTCGACCAGGACCTCGCGATGTGCCGGCTGCGCGAGGCGTCGTGCCGCCGTGAGCGCGCGCTCCGCCATCACCCCAGCGTCGGCGAAACGTCCGTCCATCCAGCGCAGCAGGTGCGCCTCGAGGACGTCGAGCTGAATCGCCGAGACCGGGTCGCCGAGGCCGACAGTGCGCGCGCAGTCCATCCACCTCCAGGCGCGTGACGTGTCGTCCAGCTGGTAGGCCGCGCGGGTGGCTTCACGTGCAGCGGTGGCCTGCTGGCCGGGCGTGCGCTGGTCCCGGAACGCGCGCTCCCACAGGGGTAGTGCTAATGCCGGCTCCCCAATCTCTGTCGCAAGTGCCGCGAGCTGTGGCACCAGCTCGTCGACCGTCGGGTCCGTGCTGTCCTCGGTCAGCGAGATGATCTGGGCGATGCCGCTGGCACCGAGCCAGCCCCGCCGCGGTGATGTCGCCGCCCGGAGGGCGAGGTCCGTTACCGGCTGGTTCGCGATGCGGCGGTGCTCCATCGCCGAGAGCAGGGCTGCGGGGCTGTCATCTTGCGCCAGCCAGTCCGCCACCCGGACGTGCAGGCTCTCCCGCACTTCGTCGGGAAGGTCCGCGGTGACAGCCTCGCGAACGAGGTCGTGCGCGACCGACACGAGACTCTGCTGGCGGACCGCGAGACCGCGGTCGACGAGAGCCGCAGCGGCTGCGTCGACCCGCGCGGACGGCCAACCCAACAGAGCCGTGAGGTCCTCGGCGGGCACCGGGCGCGCCGCGACCGACAGCATGCCCAGGGCTGTCGCGCCGTCGGTGCTGCAGGCCCGCAGCCTCGACCGGACCAGTGCAACGGTCGCAGCATGTCCACCACCCTGCGCGAGCATGCACAGCCAGAAGGGCGAGCCCGCGGCGGCCGACCAATACTCCTCTGCACGGTCGCGTGACACCTCCGGGCCGAGACGTCGGACCAGAGCGATGCCGGTCTCCCGGTCGAGCGGTCCGAGGTCGATCGCGGTGGCTGACGGTTCGCTTAGGAGAGCCGTCAGAGCCTCGTACATCAGGGCCAGCTCGGTAGTCGGCCGCCCCGCAGCCAGGACCAAGACATCCTGGTGGTCGTGCTGGGCGGCGCGAACGAGGAAATGCAGGAGTGCGCGTGTCGTCGGGTCGAGCCACTGCACGTCGTCGGCGACGACCACCACCGGACGATCTATCCCGGCGAGGGCCCGGTGCACGGCCTCGAAGAGGTACATGAGCAACGTCGACGCGTCGCCCTCCAGCAGGCGCGCGAGCGGTGCGTCGACCTTCGCCAGATCGTGCAGAAGGTCATTCGCGGCTGCCAGGGGGGCGAGTGCCTCCGGCTCATATCCGCGTAACCACAGCACATGTCGGGGGGTCAACGACGACACTGCCGCGGCCAGGAAGTGCGTCTTGCCACTCCCTGCCTCACCCGTCACAAGGACCGCGCGGGTGCCGGCAGCCGCACCGGCATGTTCGACAGCACGCAGCTCGGCGGCCCGGCCGAACAGCTCCACCGGCGTGCTCTGAGCCCCCATCACCATTTCGCTACGGCCATCGTGGCGCCGGCTCCTGGTGGGCTCAGTGCTTCGTCTCGAACCCCACCCAGCACCCTGTCGGCCACCGGCCCGCCCCACCCTTGAGCGTGCCACCCTGGCGCCGCCGCCACCATTGAAGGCCGATTGCCCGCCCGGGTCCATCATCGGAGGCACCGGCCGGCTCGCCAAAGCGAGCCCGAGGGTTGTCACCTCCCGCGAGCCGCGTCGCCGCACGGTGGCTGTCGTGCGGCGACGCGGCTGGTTAGCAGGAGATGCTCGGGTTGTAGGCGCTGAACATCCCGCTGGGGTTGTCGCTGTGCAGCCAGACGTGCAGCTCGTAGTGCTCGACCTCCGGCCCGGTGGGCGCAAAGGAGTGCTTGCTGAGCGGGACGGGCTGGCCGAGCACCTGAGGCGGAGCGGCTCCCGCGCCGTTCTCGCGCTCCCACGCCGCCTTGAAGACGAGGTACTCGACGCCGACGAGCTCGAGCGCTCCGCCGGCGACCTTCTGGTAGAGCAGCATCTCGGGCTTGGCGAAGTCGATCGCCGCATCTGCCTCTGCTGCCTTCGGCGGCGTACCGCGCAGCGGGACGTTGACGAGGTGGTAGCCCATCTTGCCTTCGGGCTTCGTGGGGCAGGTCGCACCCGCCACGGCCGGGTCGGGGGACCACACCGTGTAGCCGGCGGCGTTGGCCGCCGGGATGCTCGCGAATGCTGCCGTCGACAGCCGGACTTGCTCGAGCTCGGACACCGGCTCGGTGACGCTCGCGGAGGGCGATGCGTCGGCGCTGGACTTCACGTCTGCCTTGTCGTCACCACATCCGGTGAGGACGGCAGCGAGCAGCGCCACGGCGGCTACGGCTCGCACGCCGGTGCTCGGTGCTTCGCCTACGGCGGCCTGACTGGATTCACGTGCGAGCTGCTCCATCGACGTCTCCTTCTTCTGTCGGGTTCTCCTGGTGCCGGGCTGACCGGCACAGGCGACGTTAGGGATCCGGGTTGGGGGCGTTCATCGGGGAACTCCCTCAGTCTCGAGGCGAAGTCTCGGCCGGACTGGTCTTGATCCCCCGCGGATCTTGGACGCTGCGGGCGCCGATCCGTGCGTACGACGTGGCTGCCGCGTCCAAGATCCGCGGGGGAAGCTAGCTCCGGCGCCAGGGGAGGGGGGAGCGGACACCGGTCGCGACGCCCTTCACCCAGTCGGACACGACGGTCGGCAGCACCCGGTCGAGCACGGTCGCGCCGACCGCGTCGACCCCGACGAGGTAGCGGGCCAGCGGCATCGGCGTGCCGAGCGCCAGCCGGATCGACCGCGCGACCCAGACCGGGTCCGGCAGGTAGCCGGTGCTGCCGGTGACGAGGTCGGCCCGGCCGTACGCGGTCGCGTAGGGGCTGCCGTCCATGACCGGCAGCCGGGACGCGCCCTCGGCCCATACGCCGGTGCCGAAGCTGCCCGGCTCGATGAGGATCACCTTGACGCCGAACTGCGCGACCTCCATGCGCATCGAGTCGCTGAGCGCCTCGAGCGCGTGCTTCGAGGCGTGGTACCAGCCCATGAACGGGAAGTTCACCCGGCCGGCGATCGAGGACACGTTGACGATGCGCCCCTCGCCCCGCTCGCGCATGCCCGGCAGGACTGCGCGGCAGATCCGCGCCGGGGCGAGCAGGTTGACCTCGAGCTGCCGTCGCGCCTCGTCGTCGCCGACCTCCTCGACCGCGCCGGGCTGGACGTAGCCGGCGTTGTTCACGACCGCCCACGGCCCGCCGCCGGTCATGGCGGCGACCTCGGCGAACGCGCGCTCGACCGACGCCGCGTCGGTGACCTCGCACAGCACGGAGCGCACCACCAGGCCGCGCGCGAGCGCTTCGTCGCGCAGCAGCTCTGCCTTCTCGTCGCTGCGCACGGTGCCGATCACGTCGTACCCGACGCGTGCGAGCTCGAGCACCGTCGCCAGCCCGATGCCGCTGTTGGCACCGGTCACCACGACCGACCGGGCCCTGGTCCGCTGCTCCGACGTCACGTGTGGTCCTCCTCGGGTGCGCCGTACCCGGCGCGTGGCAGGAGCCACCCTAGGCGGACGGCTAGATTGGCCCGGATGAGCCTGTCCGCCTCGCCGCCCCCGGGTACGCCGCTGCCGGAGCGGCACCCGGCCGCGCCCGCGCCGGGCACCGACCTCCCGCCGCACTACCAGCACTGCTACGGCTGCGGGACCGAGCACCCGAACGGCCTGCACCTCCGGGTCCGGGTTGGCGACGGGCTGCGCGTCGACGGGACCTTCACGGTAGGCAGCGAGCACCAGGGCGCGGCCGGCCTCGCGCACGGCGGCCTGCTCGCGACCGCGTTCGACGAGACGCTCGGGTACCTGATGTGGCTGATCGGGCAGCCCGCGGTCACCGGTCGCCTCGAGATCGACTACCGGCGGCCGGTCCCGGTCGGCAGCACGCTGCGGATCGAGGCGCAGGTGACCGGCGCGACCGGCCGGAAGATCTGGACGCAGGCGGTCGGCCAGATCGACGGCCAGGTCGCGGTCGAGGCGCGCGGCCTGTTCGTCGTGGTCGCGTTCGAGCACTTCACCACTCATGGGTCGGCCGACCAGGGCCTGCCGGCCGAGCTCACCGAGCCGCTCCGGGTGCGCAACCCCTACAACCCGTGAGCGAGCGCGTGGACGACGTCGTGGCGGCACCGGTGCGGGTGCTCCTGCACCGCCTCGACCCGGATCTGCCCGCCCCGTCGTACGCCCATCCCGGTGACGCCGGGGCCGACCTCAGCGCCCGCGTCGACGTGGAGATCGCGCCGGGGGAGCGGGCGGTCGTGCCGACCGGTGTCGTGATCGCCCTGCCAGAGGGGTACGCCGCCTTCGTGCACCCGCGTTCGGGCCTGGCCGCGCGGCACGGCGTGGGTATCGTCAACGCGCCGGGCACCGTCGACGCCGGCTACCGGGGCGAGATCCTCGTCATCCTGGTCAACCACGACCCGCGCGAAACGGTGCGGCTGGCCCGCGGTGACCGGATCGCCCAGCTCGTGGTGCAGCGGGTGGAGCGGGTCGAGTTCGTCGAGGCGCAGGCGTTGCCGGACTCGCCTCGAGGGACCGGCGGGCACGGGTCCACGGGCGGACTTGCCATGATGTCGAGCGACGGGCCGGACGGGCCGGCCGTCCAGGAGGGTACGTAGATGCCGTTTGGGCGCAAGAAGCGGGCAGAGTCGGCGGACGAGGTCGCTCCCGTCGAGCAGGTCCCGGAGGTCGGACCGCGACTGGCGCCGACGGGTCCGTGGGACCCGGCCGACGCGCCGGACGACGAGCGGCCGCGGATCGACCTGGGCGGTGTCCAGGTCCCGGTGCCCGAGGGCGTCGAGGTGCGCGTCGAGGTCGGCCCCGACGGTCAGGTCGTCGCGGCCACGGCGGTCGATCGGGGCAGCCAGCTGCAGATCAACGCGTTCGCCGCGCCGAAGTCCGACGGCATCTGGAACGACGTCCGCCAGGAGATCGCCGAGGCGCTGCGCGCCCAGGGCGGCAGCGCCGAGGAGGTGGAGGGCCCGTTCGGCCCCGAGCTGCGGGCGCGGATTCCCGGCGGGCAGCCCGGCGCGACGAGCCCGGCGCGGTTCATCGGCACTGACGGGCCGCGCTGGTTCCTCCGCGGCATGCTGACCGGCCCGGCGTCCACCGACACGGCCCAGGCCGCGCGGCTGCTCGAGGTCTACCGCGGGACGGTCGTCGTCCGCGGGCACGAGGCGATGGCGCCCCGCGACGCGCTGCCGCTGCGCCTGCCGCGGGAGGCCGCAGCGGCCGCCGACGGCCTCGACGACGACGGCGGTGACGTGACCGACGACTCGACTTCCATGGACGACCTCAACCCGTTCGAGCGCGGACCGGAGATCACCGAGACCCGCTAGCGCGCGCGAGCGCGGCCACACCGGCCCGGCCCAAGCGCCCCCGGTCGTCGGCCAGGTCGGCCAGCGCCACGGTGGTCAGCGCCGCGCACGGCAGCCTCTCGACCAGGTGCCGCGCGACGTCGGAGGGGTGGCCGGCGTCGCCGTCGACGGCCACCACGCCGACCGGTACGCCGACCGCCCGCAGCCGGTCCTCGGACGTCGGGTGCTCCTCGGCGGCCGCGCGCAGCGCGGCCACCAGGCTGGTCGGGTGGTGCTGCGGCCACGAGGCGCGCACCTCCTCGACCACCCAGGGCAGCGCGCCGTCCGCGCGGCCCATCCCGGCCAGCACCGCGTCCACCCCGCGCGTCGCCAGCAGGTCCGCGGCGGCGCGGCTCGCGGCGGCCGGGGTCGAGGCCGGCCCGGCGATACCGGGCAGGCAGACGACGACGCCGTCCGGCGCCCGGCCGGCGCCTGCGGCGACCCACCGCAGCGCCACCTCTGCCCCGAGCGAGATGCCCGCGACCAGATGCACGTCGACCTCCGCGGCGAGCGCGGACACGTCCCCGACATGGGCCTCGACCGCGTGCGCGGCCGGGTCGGCGAGCGGGGTGCTGCCGGCGTGCCCGCGCAGGTCCGGCGCCACCACGTCGTACCCGAGGGCGCCGAGCGGGCCGCCCAGGCAGCGCAGCGCGAAGTCCGCCGTGGACCCCACGCCGTGCAGGACGACCGCGACCGGTCGGGTGGCGTCCCACGGACCGTGGACGCGCAGGACCACGCCGGGGTCGGAGTGCAGGAGCCAGGTCACCGCGTCATTGTCGTCAGGAGCACCGTCCTCAGGAGCACCGTCGTCATCGCCACCGCCGTCATCGGCCACAGTGACCGCGGGAACGCCCCGCGCTCGGCCAGAGTTGAGCAGCACGACCCCGACGTACCCAGCGAGGAACCCGATGCCCCGACCCCGCGCGACCGCCGTGGCCGCCGTCCTGCTGGCCGCGGTGTCTGCGGTCGCGGTCGGTGTATCGCTGCGCGCGTCGAACGACCGGCTGCTCGGCCAGATCGGCGGACGGCCATCGGCGCTCCTCCAGCCGGCCGCCGACTCGCGCCCGGTGGCGGAGCTCGCCGGTGTCACGGGGTGGGTCAACTCCGCGCCGCTCACCTTCGCCGAGCTGGGCGCGCGTCGGCGCGTGGTGCTGGTCGACTTCTGGACCTACACGTGCATCAACTGCCGGCGCACTGTGCCCTTCCTGCGACGGTTGCACGACGCGTACGCCGACCGCGGGCTGACCGTCATCGGGGTGCACTCGCCGGAGTTCGACTTCGAGAAGATCCCGGACAACGTGGTCCGCGCCGTCGAGGAGCAGGGCATCACCTGGCCGGTCGCCGAGGACCCCAACCACGACGTGTGGGATGCGTTCGGCAACCAGTACTGGCCGGCGAAGTACCTCGTCGACGCCGAGGGCCGGCTGCGCGGTCAGCACATCGGCGAGGGGGGCGAGGTGGAGCTGGAGGCCGCGGTGCGCGAGCTGCTGGCGGACGCGGGGCACGACCCCGGCCCGCCGCTCGGCGAGTCGCCTGATGCTGCGGAGCGGCCCGGGCTGGCCGGTGACCGGATCACACCCGAGCTCTACCTCGGCGCCCAGCGCGGCGCGCCGTACTACGCGCCGCCCGGCCCGGTGCCGCCCGGCGTCATCGCGTCGCGCGAGCCGCGGCCCGGCGAGCGCGACCAGGTCCGGCTGGGCGGTCGCTGGCGCGGCGGCATCGAGTACGTCGCCACGGCGGACGCCGGGGCCCGCCTCGACCTCGCGTTCCGCGCCCGCGACGTCTACCTGCTGGCGGCGCCCGAGCGGGGCGAGGCCGCGGTCGAGGTCGAGGTGCGCCTCGAGGGTGCCCCGGTGCCTGGCGACCGGCGCGGGCGCGACCTCGAGCTGACAGCGGACGGCCGGACCGTGCTGCGCGTCGACACCGACGACCTGGCCCACCTGCTCACCGGACCCGCGGTCGCCGACGGCGAGCTGACGTTGGTGGCCGTCGGCCGCGGCGCGCGGCTGTTCACCTTCACGTTCGGCGCCTGACGTGCTCCTCGCGGTGGTCGTCGCGTTCGGCGCCGGGGTCGTGTCGTTCCTCGCCCCGTGCACGGTCCCGCTGCTTCCGGCGTACGTCGGCGTGCTCTCCGGCTCCGCCGACGGCACCGGCCGCAACGGGCGGCTCGTGTCCGGCGCGCTGCTCTACGTCGTCGGGTTCACGGCCGTGTTCGTCACGCTGGGTCTGCTCGCCGGGTCGGTGGGCTCCGCCGTGCGCCGGGCCGGCGGACCGGTCCAGCGGATCGGTGGCGTCGTCGTGCTCGTCCTCGCCCTGCTCGTGCTGCTCGACCGCGGTGGCGGACCGCTCGCGCGGCTGGCCGGCGGAGACCGCGGCCGATCCCGGCTCGCAACGTCGGGCTCGCGCTGGTCGCCGATGCTGCTCGGCGTCGTCTTCGCGAGCGTCTTCACGCCCTGCGTCGGCCCGTTCCTCGGCGGGGTGCTGACCCTCGCCGCGCGCGAGGGCGGTGCGATCACGGGCGGCGTGCTGCTCGGCGTGTACTCCCTCGGCATCGGCGCGCCGTTCGTCGCGGCGGCGCTCGCGCTGTCGTCGTCGCCGGCGCTGACCGCGCGGCTCGCGCGGGTCGGGCGCCCGGTCAGCGTCGCCGGTGCGGTGCTGCTCGCCGCGCTGGGTGTGGCGATGCTGACCGGGGAGTACGCCCGGGTCGCCGGGTGGTTCGCGCGGGTGCTCCCGTTCCCCAGCGTCTAAGGTCTCGGGCATGGCAGAGGGACGCTTCCGCCGCGCGATGCGGCGACTCACGACCGACGACGAAGTGCTGGCCGCCGAGGACCTGCAGGAGCAGGCGGCGGCCGCCGGCGCGACACCGGTCGCGTCCTGCGGCGACCGCTCGCAGGTCATCGTTCTCGGCACGGTAAAGAGCGTCACCCTGCGGCCGCGGGCCGGCGTGCCGGCGCTCGAGGTCGAGGTCTACGACGGGTCGGCGAGCATCTTCGTCGTGTGGCTCGGCCGTCGGCAGATCGCCGGGATCCGAGCTGGTGTCACGATCAGGGCGGCCGGCCGCGTAGGCACGATGGGCGGCCGTCGCACGATGTTCAACCCGGCGTACACGATCGTGCCGTCCGCCTCGCACTGACTGGTCCCGTCAGGCCGACCGGCCGGGGCACGATCAGGGTGTGGGTTCGTCGCCGCCGCGGCGCAGGTACCGCTCGAACTCCCGCGCGATCTGGTCGCCGGTCGCCTCCGGCAGCTCGGTGATCTCGTCGCGCTGCTCGAGCGACCGGACGTACTCGCCGACCTCCGAGTCCTCCTCGGCCAGCTCGTCGACGCCGCGCTCCCACGCGCGAGCCGACTCCGGCAGGTCGCCGAGCGGAACCGGCACCTCGAGCAGGTCCTCGATCCGGTGCAGCAGGGCCAGCGACGCCTTCGGGCACGGCGGCTGCGAGACGTAGTGCGGCACCGCGGCCCAGAAGCTGACCGACGGCAGGCCGGCGCGCAGGCAGGCGTCGTGGAAGACACCGACGATGCCGGTGGGGCCTTCGTATCGCGACCCGTCCAGCTGCAGCCGCGCAGCGACCGACGCCTCCGATGCCGAGCCGGTCACCGGGATCGGCCGGGTATGCGGCGCGTCGGCGAGCAGCGCGCCGAGCGTCACGGACTCCTGGACCTCGAGCTCGTGGGAGATCGCCAGGAGCTCGTCGCAGAACGCCCGCCAGCGCATGTTCGGCTCCAGCCCGCGGACCAGCACGACGTCGCGCTCCTCGAGCCGGCACACCGACAGCCGGGTGGTCGGCCACTGGATCCGCCGCGTCTCTCCGTTGACGAGGGTGACCGTCGGCCGGTTGACCTGGAAGTCGTAGTAGTCGTCCGGGTCGATGGCGGCGACCGGCCGGGCCGACCACGCGATCTCGAGGTGCTCGACCGCGGCGGTCGCCGCGTCGCCGGCGTCGTTCCAGCCCTCGAACGCGGCGATGAGGACGGCGTTCCGGAGCGGGCCGATCTCCTGCTCGGTCACGTCGCACCTCCTGACACCTCGTCGACGGCGGCGCGGATGAGCCCGGCGACTAGCGCCGGCCACTGCAGCGGTACGTCGTGGATCGCTCCGGCCAGGATAACGACGCGCGGGTCGGCGAGGGACGCGGTCGCCGAAGCGATGCCGGCCTGCTTCTCCTCGCGCCACGCGCGTCCGGCCTCGTCGTCGAGCACCTGCAGCGGCTGCGCGACGACGACCCACGTCGGCGCCATGATCGCGGACAGCGTCGCGACCGGGTCGTACTCCCACAGCGCGTCGACGACGGCGAGGTGGTGGTCCAGCCGCAGCCGCGACCGGGCCAGCCCGTCGGCGTCGACGCCGAAGATCGGCAGCACCGCGTCCTCGACGTCCGGGGACCACCACCGGGCCAGCGGGCCCTGCGCCAACAGGCCGGGCAGGTCCTCCGGGGGCAGCGCGAACTGCGGCGGTGCCAGCGCGGTCCGCGCGTCCTCGCGGCTCCACCGTGCCGACGGCGTGGAGATGCCGCCATCAACCGCCACGACGGCCAGGGTTCGCTCCGGGTGCGCGGCGGCGAACGCGCAGGCCACAGACGCGCCCCAGGAGTGGCCGACGACGACGGCGCGCGAGAGCCCGAGCGAGTCCAGGGCGGTGGTGAGGTCGCGGACCACGGTGGCGGTGTCGTAGCCGTCGTCCGGCGACTCCGACTCGCCATGACCGCGCGCGTCGAAGGCGACGACGGGCAGGCCGGCGAGGCCCGGCACGACGAGGTTCCAGAACCGGCGCTGCGACGCGAGCCCGTGGATCAGCACCACCGGCGTACCGGAGCCGGACCACCGGGTGGCCGCGAGGCGCACGCCGTCGCCCGGCACGACGAGGTCGCGACCGCCGCAGACCGCCGAGTGCGGCCGGATCGGGGTGAGGTTCACGGGCCGGTGCCCGGGGTCAGGTGGTGGCGACGATGAGGATGTCGCACGGGCTGCGATGAGCGGCGACCGACGGCACCGAGCCGAGCATCCGGCCGGTCATGCTGTGCATCCCCCGGTTGCCGATCACGATGAGGTCGACGCCGCGCTCCTGGGCCAGCGTGACGAGGACGTCGACCGGCTCGCCCTGCACCGCGAGCGTCTCGATCTCTATGCCCTCCATCGACTGGCGCTCGACGGCCGAGCGGAGGACCTCCTCGGCGGGGGTAAGGCCGACCACCTGGAAGCTGGTGTGGCCGAGCTCTTCACCGGCGATCTGCGCCTCGCCCGGCGGCAGTGGGCGGTACGCCGTCGCGACGAGCAGTTTCGAGCCGGTGCTGCGGGCGATGTCCGCGGCGCGGTCGACGGCGCGGAACGAGGTGTCGGATCCGTCGGTCCCGGCCAGCACCTGACGGTAGGACGCGTGCGGCATGCCAGCCTCTTCTCGTGGTCGCGCTGCGGCGCCACCGTATCGCCGCCGGCAGGTCGTCGGCGGAAGCGGGCTCGTGTTCGCGGCTACGATGAATCCCTACGGCCGTCAACCCCGGAGTCGTCCTCAGTGCCCCCTGCCGCCCCGTCGGACCTGCTCGCCGCGCTCCGCGAGCGGGTCGTCGTCGCGGACGGCGCCATGGGCACGATGCTGCAGGCGGCGGACCCGTCGATGGACGACTTCGAGGGTCTCGAGGGCTGCAACGAGATCCTCAACGTGTCGCGCCCGGACATCGTCCGCGGCGTCCATGAGGCGTACTTCTCGGTGGGCGTCGACGCGGTGGAGACCAACACGTTCGGCGCCAACTGGGCCAACCTGGCCGAGTACTCGATCGAGCACCGGATCTACGAGCTGTCCGTCGCCGGTGCCCGGTTGGCCCGCGAGGTCGCCCACGGGTTCTCGACGCCGGATCGGCCGCGATGGGTCATCGGCAGCGTCGGACCGGGGACGAAGCTGCCGACCCTCGGCCACGCGTCGTACGCGCTGCTCCGTGACGCGTACGAGGAGGAGGCGCGCGGGCTGCTCGACGGCGGTGCCGACGCGATCCTCGTCGAGACGGCGCAGGACCTGCTGCAGGCGAAGGCCGCGCTGGTCGGCGCGCGTCGGGCGATGCGCGCCGCCGGCACCGTTGTGCCACTGCTCGCTCAGGTCACCGTCGAGACCACCGGGACGATGCTGCTCGGCACCGAGATCGGCGCCGCGCTGACCGCGCTCGAGCCGCTCGGGATCGACCTGATCGGGCTCAACTGCGCGACCGGGCCCGCGGAGATGGGCGAGCACCTGCGCTACCTCGCCAAGCACGCGCGGGTCGGCCTCTCGGTGATGCCGAACGCCGGCCTGCCCGAGCTCGGCCCCAACGGCGCGTCGTACCCCTTGTCGCCGGAGGAGCTCGCCGACGCGCTGGAGGTGTTCACCCGCGAGCACGGCATCGCGCTCGTGGGGGGCTGCTGCGGCACGACGCCCGAGCACCTGCGCCAGGTCGCCGACCGGGTCCGCGGGCGGGAGCTGGCCCCACGCCGGGCGGTGCCAGACCCGGGCGCCGCCAGCCTCTACCAGCACGTGCCGTTCCGGCAGGACCTGTCGGTGCTCATGGTCGGGGAGCGGACCAACGCCAACGGCTCGAAGGCGTTCCGCGAGGCGATGCTCGACGGTCGCTGGGACGACTGCGTCGAGATCGCCCGCGACCAGACCCGTGAGGGCGCGCACCTGATTGACGTCTGCGTCGACTACGTCGGTCGCGACGGCGCCGTGGACATGGCCGAGGCGATCGGCCGGTTCGCCACCGCCAGCACCCTGCCGATCATGCTCGACTCGACCGAGCCGCCGGTGATCGAGGCCGGCCTCGAGCGCATCGGCGGCCGGGCGATCATCAACAGCGTCAACTTCGAGGACGGGGAGGGTCCGGAGTCCCGGTTCGCGCGGATCATGCCGATCGTCACCGAGCACGGCGCGGCCGTCGTCGCGCTGTGCATCGACGAGGAGGGCCAGGCCCGCACGGTCGAGTGGAAGGTCCGCGTCGCCGAGCGGCTGATCGAGACGCTGACCGGCACCTGGGGGATGCAGGAGTCGGACATCCTCATCGACATGCTGACCTTCACGCTCGGCACCGGGCAGGAGGAGTCGCGCGGGGACGGCGCTGCGACGATCGAGGCGATCCGCGAGATCAAGCGCCGGCGCCCGTTGGTGCAGACGATCCTCGGGCTGTCCAACATCTCGTTCGGTCTCAAGCCGGCCGCGCGCGTGGTGCTCAACTCGGTGTTCCTCGCCGAGTTCGTGAAGGCGGGCCTCGACTCGGCGATCGTGCATGCCGCGAAGATCCTGCCGATGTCGCGGATCCCCGACGAGCAGCGCGAGGTCGCGCTCGACCTGGTCTACGACCGTCGTCGCTCGGCCGACCCGGCCACAGGCAGCGCTGCCTACGACCCGCTGACGCGGTTCCTCGACCTGTTCGAGAACGTCGAGCTGAGCGGCTCAGGCATGACGCGAGCCGAGGAGCTGGCGGCGCTGCCGCTGTCCGAGCGGCTGGCCCGGCGGATCATCGACGGCGAGCGGATCGGCCTCGAGGCGGACCTCGACGAGGCGATGGTCACCCGGCCGCCGCTCGAGATCATCAACGACACGCTTCTCGGCGGCATGAAGGTCGTCGGGGACCTGTTCGGGTCCGGCGAGATGCAGCTGCCCTTCGTCCTGCAGTCGGCCGAGGTGATGAAGACTGCGGTGGCGCACCTCGAGCCGCACATGGAGAAGGCGGACACCGAAGGCAAGGGCACGATCGTGCTGGCGACGGTCAAGGGCGATGTCCACGACATCGGCAAGAACCTCGTGGACATCATCCTGAGCAACAACGGCTACACCGTCGTCAACCTCGGCATCAAGCAGCCGATCTCCGCGATCCTCGAGTCGGCGCAGGAGAACTCCGCCGACGTCATCGGGATGAGCGGCCTGCTCGTGAAGAGCACCGTGATCATGAAGGAGAACCTCCAGGAGATGAACTCCCGGGGGATCGCGACCCGGTTCCCGGTCATCCTCGGCGGCGCAGCGCTGACCCGCGGCTATGTCGAGCAGGACCTCACCGAGGTCTACGAGGGCGACGTCCGCTACGCGCGTGACGCGTTCGAGGGCCTGCGGCTCATGGATGCGCTCATGACCGCGCGCAAGGGATCCGTGCCGGGTGCCGCGACGCCGACCGCCCCGGCCGACGACGCCGCCGCGGCCGAGCGGGCCGAGCGGCTGGCCCGGCGGGCCCGCGCGCGCCGGCTGCCCGAGGTCGACGAGTCGACGCTGCCCGCCCGGTCCGCGGTCACGAACGACAACCCCGTGCCGACGCCGCCGTTCTGGGGATCGCGCGTCGTGAAGGGGATCGCGCTCGCCGACTACGCGAGCTGGCTCGACGAGCGCGCGCTGTTCATGGGGCAGTGGGGCCTGCGTGGCTCCCGCGGCGGCAAGGGCCCGTCGTACGACGACCTGGTCGAGACCGAGGGCCGGCCGCGGCTGCGCGCGCTACTCGCACAGGTCCAGGCCGAGAGCACGATCAACGCCGCCGTGGCCTACGGCTACTTCCCGTGCGTGAGCAAGGGCGACGACCTCATCGTGCTCCACGAGGACGGCAGCGAGCGGGTCCGCTTCACCTTCCCGCGCCAGCGCCGGGACCGCCGGCTCTGCCTCGCCGACTTCTTCCGGCCGGACGACTCGGGCGAGGTCGACGTCGTCGCGTTCCACGTCGTGACGATGGGCCGGCGGGTTTCCGAGGTGACCGGAGAGCTGTTCGCGCGCAACGCCTACCGCGATTACCTCGAGCTGCACGGCCTGTCCGTCCAGCTCACCGAGGCACTCGCCGAGCACTGGCACGCACGGGTCCGCGAAGAGCTCGGGTTCGGTACGGAGGACTCCGGCGACCTCGCCGCGATGCTCTCGAAGCAGGCGTACCGCGGGTCGCGCTACTCCTTCGGCTACCCGGCCTGCCCCGATCTCGAGGACCAGGCGAAGGTCGCCGAGCTGCTCGAGTGGGAGCGCATCGGCGTCGTGCTGTCCGAGGAGTTCCAGCTCGAGCCGGAGCAGTCCACGTCGGCGATCATCGTCCACCACCCCGAGGCCAAGTACTTCGCCGCAAGGTGACGTGTGCGACTCGGTCGACTCCAGACCTCCCCCAGAGGACCGTTCGGCGTTTCGTGAGCTCTGAGGTCGAACGGTCTGTGGTTACCGCTCACGAAACGCCGAACGGTCCGGTCGTGGAGAGTGCGGTGACGGGGTGAAACAAATTCCCCAGGCAGTCCTTTTTGATATGGATGGGCTGCTGATCGACAGCGAGCCGCTCTGGACCGTTGCGGAGACGGAGCTGTTCGAGCGGCTGGGGCCGGTGCCGTGGAGCGACGCGGCGAAGGCGGCGTGCATGGGCCACCGGCTCGACACCGCGGTGCCGCTGATGCTCGCGTACGCCGGCTCGGACGCGCCCGTCGGCGAGGTGGCGGCATCTCTCCTCGACCGGATGGTCGAGCTGTTCGCCGAGTCGCTGCCGGTCCGGCCCGGTGCCGTCGAGCTGCTGGACGAGCTGCGTGACCGCGAGGTGCCGCTCGCGCTGGTGTCATCGTCGTACCGCGTCCTCGTCGACGCGGCGCTGGCCGTCCTCGGTGCGGACCGCTTCATGGTGACGGTCGCCGGCGACGAGGTGCTCGCGGCGAAGCCGGACCCCGAGCCGTACGTCACTGCGGCTGCGGCGCTCGGCGCCGACCCGTGGCGGTGCGTGGTGGTCGAGGACTCGCGCGCCGGCGTCGAGTCGGCGCTCGCCGCGGGGATGGCGTGCGTCGCGGTGCCGGAAATGCAGGTTCTCGAGCCCGCACCGCGACTGCTCATCATCGAGTCGCTGCGCGACCTCGACGTCGACGTGCTGGCCGCCCTGCTGGCCTAGTCGAGCAGGTCGGGCTGCTCGCGGATGATCCGGTCGAAGAGCGGCTGCGCCGAGAGCCAGCCGGCGAACTCGCTGCCGACCTGCTTGCTGGTCAGCTCGGCCTGCTCGGGGTCGATCAGTCGCGGCGTCCCCGCCGCGGATGCGAGCAGCTGGGCCTGGCAGGAGCGCTCCATCGTCGCGAACCACCAGACCGCGGTGTCCACCGAGGTGCCGACGGTGAGCAGGCCGTGGTTGCGCAGGATCACCGCCTTGTTGTCGCCGAGCGCGTGCGCGATCCGCTTGCCCTCCTCGAGGTCGAGCACCACCCCGGTGTAGTCGTCGAAGAGCGAGTGGTCGCCGTAGAACGCGGTGACGTCCTGCGTGATCGGGTCGAGGGTCCGCGCGAGCGACGAGAACGCCTTGCCGTGGATCGAGTGCGTGTGCGCGGCGGCCACGACGTCGGGCCGCGCCTGGTGCACCTGGGAGTGGATGGCGAACGCGGCCGCGTTGACCGGATGCCTGCCGTCGACGACCTCGCCCTGGTCGTTGACCAGGATCAGGTCGCTGACGCGGATCTGGGAGAACGGCATCGCGAACGGGTTGACCCAGAAGGCGTCGGTCCACTCCGGGTCACGGGCGGTGATGTGGCCGGCGATGCCCTCCTCGAAGCCCATCTTCGAGAACAGCCGAAAGCCGGCGGCGAGGCGCTGCTTGCGGTGCAGCCGCTCGTCCTCGACCGAGTCGAACGTCGGTGGGATGCGGTAGATCAGGTCGGTCTTGGCGGACGGCATCGCAGACACGGCGGGCTCCCGGGTACGACGGGGACGACTGTGCGGTCGAGGATACGGCGGTACCTGCCGTTCCCGCGAGCACTACGTCGTCGGCGGCATCCGGCTACGACGAGAGTTGGTCAATCCGACCACCCGAACGGCCACGGCGCTGACTCGGCGGCGTGGACCAAAGACATCGCGGCTAGACCCTCTCCGTGGCGTCGTCGACGTCGAC
>Ga0183260_10001999_pt1 | contig 17021 bp, 16 predicted proteins | sample AntDrymUQ4972206_2_FD_129768 | JGI IMG/M metagenome (GOLD analysis project Ga0183260, IMG submission 129768) | Polar desert sand microbial communities from Dry Valleys, Antarctica - metaG UQ497 (22.06) (version 2) (version 2) | ecosystem: Environmental > Terrestrial > Soil > Desert | place...
GCCATCCAAGGCCGATTCGTGGGAGCTGTCCCGCAGGGCCAGTGTGTACGCGACGATGAACGAAAGGCCGACGAAGAGGGCGAGCGCCATCAGGTTCTGGGCGACGTTGTCGATACCGTCGATCGCCGGCAGGTGATCGACCGCGATCAAGCCGGCCGACAAGATCGTCGCGACGATGCTCGCGCTCAGTCTCCCGACGAGCGTGGCGGCCACCGTGGCGCTCAGGAAGGTCAGGCCGGTGAATCGCGCGAACGCCGGCACCTCGCTCGTCATCCAGCTCGCGAACCACGGGAGCACGAGCGCGAGCCCGATACCGATCCACAGCTCGGCGGTTGCTTGGGGTCGCCAGATCCTCGGGGCGAGCCGGGTCGTCATCGTCGGAGGGGATCGCTCGTCCATCGGGCTCCTGCTGTCGGAGGCGACGAGCATACGCATGCGGCCCGCGCGAGACGGACGATGCGAGAAGGCGCCGCGGCTCAGTCCTTGAACTGAGCGGCTTCCGTCGAGTCTTCGAGCGCCAGCGTGGAGGAGCTTTCACCACTGATCACGCTCGAGACCCGGTCGAAGTAGCCGGTGCCGACCTCGGCCTGATGACGCGTGGCGGTGTAGCCCTCAGCTTCCATCGCGATCTCACGCTCCTGCAGTCGCACGTAGGCCGTCATGCCCTCGCCGGCGTAGCCACGGGCCAGCTCGAACATGCTCGCGTTCAGGGCGTGGAACCCGGCGAGCGTGATGAACTGGAACCTGTACCCCATGGCCGCGAGCTCCTTCTGGAACCGGGCGATGGTGGAGTCGTCGAGGTGTTGCTTCCAGTTGAACGAAGGGCTGCAGTTGTAAGCGAGCAGCTTCTCGGGGTGCGTGGCATGCACGCCCTCGGCGAACTCGCGGGCCTCGTCGAGATCCGGTGTCGATGTCTCGCACCAGAGCATGTCGGCGAAGGGCGCGTATGCCTGCGCTCGCGCGATCGCCGCCTCGATGCCGTTGGTCACGCGGTAGAAGCCCTCGTGGGTCCGCTGACCGTTCGTGAACCGGCGATCGCGTGGGTCGACGTCGCTCGTCAGGAGCGTGGCCGCGAGCGCGTCGGTTCGGGCCACCACCAGCGTTGGCACGCCGAGCACGTCTGCGGCGAGTCGGGCCGCCGTCAGGGTGCGCACGAACCCGTCGGTCGGCACGAGCACCTTGCCCCCGAGATGGCCGCACTTCTTCTCGCTCGCGAGCTGGTCCTCGAAATGCACGCCGGCCGCGCCCGACTCGATCATGGCGCGCATCAGCTCGAAGGCGTTCAGTGCGCCCCCGAAGCCCGCCTCGGCATCGGCGAGGATGGGGACGATCGATCTGGCGTCGGTGCCCTCACTCCACGCGATCTGGTCGGCCCTCTGCATCGCGTTGTTGATGCGGCGCACGACCGCCGGAACCGAGTTCGCGGGGTACAGCGACTGATCGGGGTAGGTGTGCCCGGCGAGGTTCGCGTCGGCTGCGACCTGCCATCCGCTCAGGTAGATGGCCTGCAGCCCCGCCTTCACCATCTCGACGGCCTGGCCGCCGGTGAGCGCGCCGAGGGCGTTCACGTACTCCGTGTCGTTGACGAGGTTCCACAGACGCTCGGCCCCGTGTCGGGCGAGGGTGTGCTCCACGGGGATGGAGCCGCGCAGCCTGACCACGTCCTCGGCCGAGTAGACGCGCTCGACGCCCTTCCACCTCGGGTGGGTCTGCCATTCGTGCTCGAGCGTCTCGGCCTCTCGCGCGATCCGCTCCTCGATCGTTCCGCCCATCGTGTTGCCCCCTTGCTGCGTTGTGCGCCTACCCCGTGAAGCGAAAGGACCCCTCGCTCGACGAGAGGTCCCCCTGGCGCGCACACGGACGCGATCTCGCGTCCCCTGCGCGCCGTTACGCGCCCGATACGTTGTTGAATGCTGATTCAAACCATCTCATCGGATTGTGCCATAGGCACCCCCCGAACTGTCAATCCCGGCGATGCCCGCCTACGGTGCCCGGTGCGCGGGCGGGGTCACGACGCATGCAGCCGCGCCACGGCGAACCTGCGACGGCCGAAGGTGAACGCTTCCCCGGCCACCACGATCTTGCCGTTGCGTTGCAGCACCACGTCCCGCGCTGTATCCACGCCCCCGTCGAAGTCCACGACGACTCTTCCGTCCTTGGAGAAGTTCCTGTCGTAGGTGCCGTTGGGCTTCAGCCGCACGATGCCGAACTGGTCGTTCTGCGAGCGCCTGATGCGCCCGACCACGACGATGCGCCCGTTCGGTTGCACCGCCACGGCCTGGGCGAGCTCGTAGTCCGACCCGAAGGCGAGGATCCGGGCACCGTCGTCGTGGAACGTGTCGTCGAGACGGCCGTTGACGCCGTAGCGCAGCACGCTCCAGTCAGCCCTGCCACCGTTCGCGGCGTGCCCGACCACGATCAGCTTGCCGTTCGCTTGCTCGGCGACCCCGTATGCCGTGTCGGCGCCGTTCGCGACGTCGGTGACCTTCACGCCCCGCTTGCCGAAGCCGCGGTCGAGCTTGCCGCCGATCTTGAACCGCGCGATCGCGATGCGCGGCGACGGTCCAGACTCCGCGGAGCCGACCGCAACGATCTTGCCCCCGGCGACGACCGTCAGGTCGTTGATCTGCTCGTCGCCCGAGGCGAGGTCGACCGTCACCCTGCCGTCGCCGCCGAACTGGCGGTCGCGCGATCCGTCTGGCCGCAGCCGCGCCAGCGCCCAACGGCTCGTTGCGCCGTTCGAGGTCGACCCTCCGATCAGGATCTTGTCGTTGGCACCCACGGCGACGGCGTTCGCGCCCTGGAACTCCTTGCCGAACCCCACATATGCGATGCCGTCCTTCGAGAAGCCTTTGTCCAGCCCACCACGAGGCCCGTACACCACCACCGCCATCGACGTGCCCGATCGCCGATCGCGCTCGCCCACGACGACGATGCGTCCCCCCGATGCGATCGTGATGTCGAAGCCCAAGTCGTTGCCCCCGAGGTCGGTGCTGACGCGACCGTCGCCTCCGCCGAAGCCGCGGTCGAGGGTTCCGTTGGGGCGGAAACGCGCGAGCGCGAAGTCGGTGTCGTTGTCGAGCGTGTAGCCCGCCACCAGGATGCGTCCCTTGGCGTCGAGCGCGACGCCGAACGCCGTGGCGCCCTTGGGGAACGCGGTCGCTCGCCCGTCGCGACTGAAGTTGCGGTCGAGCTTTCCGCCGGCAGCATCGGCGGGCGCAGCGAGGGTTGCGGCCGCGGCGAGCACGACGGCGGTGATCGTGAACGCTCGTCGGCCTGCGGCCTGCATCTCGTGCCTTCCTTGGTGGCTGCCCGGCGAGGGTATGGGCGCACGAGGGAGCGGTCAAGGGCCGTGCCGATCGTCCCCTGACCGAGGCTGTCAGGGGACGATCTTGGAGATGGGCAGCTCGAGGATATCGGTTGCCCCGGCGGCCTTGAGCTCCGGGATCAGCCTGTTCACATCGCCCTTGTCCACGACGGCCTCGATCGCGTACCCACCGTCGGCGAGCGGCGAGACGGTGGGGGCCCTCATGGAAGGCACCACGCCGAGCACCGTCCCCCGGTCGACCTCGGAGACGTTCAACTTGATCAGCACCCGTCCCTTCGCGGCGAGCGCACCGAGCAGCAGCGTCGTGATGTCGTCCATCGCCGCGCGCTTGGAAGGATCAGCGGCGGCGTCTCTGTTCGCCACGAGCACCGGTTCCGAGGTGAGGAGGGTCTCGATGATCTTCATGCCGTGGGCACGAAGGGTGCTCCCGGTCTCGGTGACGTCGACGATCGCATCGACGATCTCAGGCACCTTGGCTTCGGTCGCACCGTAGCTCCAAGCGACCCGCATCTCGATGCCGAGCTCGGCGAAGAATCGCTCGGTGATCCGCACGAACTCGGTGGAGATGCGCGACCCTTCCGGCATCTCCTTCGCGCTGTTCGCGGGGTGCTCGCCCGGAACCGCGAGCACGATCCTCGTGCCGTGGCCTGTGCCGGTCTTTGCGTAGCTGAGGCTGGCGAGCACCTCGACGTCGCTGCCCGTCTCCGCGATCCAGTCCTGACCGGTGATGCCGAGGTCGAACAGGCCTTCGGCCACGTAGGTCGGGATCTCCTGAGGACGAAGCACGCTCACGCGCTCGATGCGGTCGTCGTCGATGCTTCCGTGATAGTCGCGGCCGGAGGACCTGCGCACCGCCAGGTCGGCGGCTTCGAACAGGCGAAGCGTTTGGTCCTCGAGGGAGCCCTTGGGGATCACGAGCTTCAGCACGTCGGAAGTCTATCGGCGGTGTTCCGCCTTCTCGTCGTGGGGCTCCTGCAGCAACCTCAAGAAGCAGCTGCGCTCTCCCGTGTGACAGGCGACGCCCTCTTGGTGGATGCGGGCGAGGACGACGTCGGCGTCGCAGTCAACTCGCAGATCCTGCCAGTGCTGCACGTTGCCGCTCGTATCCCCCTTGCGCCACAGCTCCTGCCGCGAGCGCGACCAATAGACCATGCGCCGCTCTTCGAGCGTGCGCTCGAGGGCCTCGCGGTTGGCCCACGCCATCATCAGCACCTGGCCGGTGTCGGCGTCCTGCGCGATCACCGGGATCAGGCCCCGCTCGTCGTATCGCAACGCGTCGAGGTCGACCGGTGTCCGATCGGGAGCGCTCATAGCCGCACCTCCACGCCAAGAGCGCGCAGATGCTCCTTGATCTCGCGCACCGTGAGCTGGCCGAAGTGCAACCGACTCGCGGCGAGCACCGCATCGGCTCGACCCTCGGTGAGTGCGTCGGCGAAATGGTCGAGATCGCCGGCCCCCCCGCTCGCCACGACGGGCACGCGCACCTCTCGGGCGATGGATCGAAGCAGGTCGAGGTCGTAGCCCTCGCCCGTGCCGTCACGGTCCATCGATGTCAACAGCACCTCACCCGCCCCCCGCTCGGTCGTCGCCTCCACGGCCCACGCGACCGCCTCGCGACCGGTCGGGGTTCGTCCGGCGTCGACGAACACCTCCCAGCCGTCGCCGTCGCCGCGGCGCTTCGCGTCGATCGCGACAACCATGCACTGCGTGCCGAAGCGATCCGCGCACCGTTGCAGCAACTCCGGGTCGCGAACCGCCGCGGAGTTCACCGCAACCTTGTCAGCGCCCACTCGCAGGAGCTCGTCGACGTCGTCGTCGTGGGCGACCCCGCCCCCGACGGTGAGCGGGATGAAGACCTGCTCGGCCGTTCTCCCGATCACATCGAGCGTCGCGGCGCGACCCTCGACCGTGGCGGTGATGTCCAGGAACACCAGCTCGTCGGCGCCCTCGCGATCGTAGTGAGCTGCCAACGCGACCGGATCGCCCGCATCGCGCAGCTCCCGGAACCTCGTGCCCTTCACGACTCGCCCGGCGTCGACATCGAGACACGGCACCACGCGTTTGGCGAGCGTCACTTGGCGATCGGCCCCTGCGTCTGTCCTCTGATCACCTGCGACAGCTTCAGCGTCTTCTCGTAGAGCGACTTGCCGGCCACGGCCGCCTCGCAGCCCAGGTCGCGCAGCGCCCAGACGTCGTCGGCGTCGCGCACGCCACCGCTCGCGATGATCGGGGTGCCGGTGAGCCGCTGCATGTCCCGATACAGCTGCATGTCGGGTCCCTTGAGCGTGCCGTCGCGGGCGATCGAGGTGACGAGGTAGCGAGGCGCCCCGGCGTCGTCGAGGGCCGGGATGGCCTCGGTCAGCGTGGGACCCTCTTCCTGCCAGCCTCGCACCATGACGTGGTCGCCGCGCACGTCGATCGCGACCACGATCGCCTCGGCGTGCTCCTCGACGGCGCGCCGAACGAACGTTGCGTCGGCCGCGGCGGCCGTGCCGAGGATGGCTCGCTTCGCGCCGGCCGCGAGCAGCTCGCCGATGTCGTCGATCGAGCGGATCCCGCCGCCCACCTGTACCGGCACCTGCACGGCGCGGCAGATCGCCTCGATGCGTTCACGGTTGTCCCCTTCACCGAGTGCGGCGTCGAGATCCACCACGTGCAGGCGCCGGGCACCTTCCTCCTGGAAGCGCACCGCCACCTCGACCGGGTCGGCGGCGTAGGTGGTCTCCGCTTCGGGGTCGCCCTGCAGCAGGCGCACTGCGCGACCGCCGCGCAGGTCGATCGCGGGGATCACGATCATGCGAGCGACCTGACGAACCGCCGGTAGATGTGCAGGCCGGCCTCGCCTGACTTCTCCGGGTGGAACTGGGTCGCGAAGACGTTGCCCTGCGAGACCGCGGCGGAGAACGCGATGCCGTAGGTCGTCGTGGCCACCGTGCTTTCACCGACCGGCGGCGCGTAGGAGTGCACGAAGTAGAGGCGGGTCTCCTCGGGCAGACCTTCGAGGTACGGGTGCGGGGCGAGCCACGTTGCGGTGTTCCACCCCATGTGCGGCACCTTCACGTCACCGGCGAGCCGCTCGACACGCGCCGGCATGATGCCGAGCCCGGCCTCCGGATCCTCGTCGCTTCCCTCGAACAGGATCTGCATGCCGACGCAGACGCCGAACATCGGCCTCGCGCTCGTGCGGAAGTCTTCGATCACCCGATCCATGCCGAGGTGACAGATCGCTCGCATGCACGCCCCGAAGTGACCGACGCCCGGGATCACCATGGCGTCGGCTGCGGCGATCTCGGCGGGGTCGCGGGTGACGACCGCGCTGCCGCCCACATGCGCGATCGCACGCGAGACGGAATGCAGGTTGCCGGAGCCGTAGTCGACCACGGCGATCGTGGGGATCATCGGGTCCTCAGAGGGTGCCCTTGGTGGACGGTACGCCGGCGCGCCCGGAGAGGCTGCAGGCATCGCCGAGGGCCTTGGCCATCGCCTTGAATTGCGCCTCGCAGATGTGATGCGGCGACCGCCCGTAGCGCAGGTGCACGTGGATCGTCATGCTCGCCGCCTGGGCGAAGGCGCGCACGAAGTCCTCGAGAAGCCCGGTGTCGAACCCATCGATCGTCTCGTAGGGAACCGCCACCTCGTGCACGACGAAGGTCCGCCCAGCGAGATCGAGGAACACCTCCACTGCGGCCTCGTCGAGCGGCACTGTGATCGATGCGAACCGTCGGATGCCGGTCTTGTCGCCGAGCGCATCGGCGAGCGCCGTGCCGATCGCGATGCCGCAATCCTCCACCGTGTGGTGGCCGTCGACCTGCAGATCGCCCGTGCATGACACATCGAGGTTCCACCCCGCGTGCTTGCCGAGCTGCTGCAGCATGTGGTCGAAGAACGGGATGCCGGTATCGGACGTCGACGCACCCGACCCGTCGAGATCGAGCTCGACCGAGATTTCGGTCTCGTTCGTCGTGCGAGTGACGCTCGCCACGCGGCTCATGCGTTCACCACGGCTCTGATGCCTTCGAGGAACAGGTCGACCTCGTGCGTCGTGCCGGCGGTGACCCGCAGGGCGTTCGGAACGACGGCGGTGAGGTCGCGCACCAGCACGCCTCGATCGAGCAACCCTTGCCACACGTGCCTCGCGTCGTGAGGCTCGGGCGGCACGAACAGCACGAAGTTCGCGTCGGACGGGAAGGCCGTCATGCCGGGGATCGCCCCCAGTTCGTCGAACATGCGGTTGCGCTGCGCGCGGATCGGGTCGAGCAATGACGTCGCCTGTGCCGTGTGGCGCAACGCGACGATGCCCGCGGTCTGGGCGAGCGACGACATGTGATACGGCAGGCGCACCCGCTGCAGGTCCTGCACGACCGCGGGGCTCGTCAGCACGTAGCCGATGCGGGCGCCCGCCATCGCGAACGCTTTCGAGAAGGTGCGCACGACCGCCACGTTCGGGTGGTCCGCGACGAGCTTCAGCGTGCTCTCGCCGCCGAACTCGATGTATGCCTCGTCGACGATCACCAGCGCGCTCGTGCGTTGTGCCAGCGAGGCCACTGCGTCGATCGGTTGCGCGTTGCCCGTGGGATTGTTGGGAGAGCAGACGAACACGATGTCGGCGTCGGCAGCCAGCACGCCCTCGACCGCGTCCTCATCGAGGACGAACGGACGCTCGAGCCTTCGTTGGACCAGTGTGGTGTGCGTCAGCCAGGCCAGACGCGAGTGCAGCAGGTAGGTGGGCTCGAGCACGACGGCCGTGCGCCCAGGCCCGCCGTAGGCGAGCAGCAGCTCGGTGAGCACCTCGTTCGAGCCGTTGGCCGTCCACGTTCCCTCGACGGGGTGACCGTGGTGCGCGGCGAGGTCGTCGCGCAGGCGGGTCATCTGCCCGTCGGGATAGCGATTGAGCGGCAGGTCGCGGACCGCGTCGGCGAGCTCGGCGAAGAACTCCTCCGGGAGCGGGGTCGGGCATTCGTTCGTGTTCAGCCGGGCCTCGACGTCGATCTGTGGCGAGACGTACGGTTCGACGTCGCGCACGCCGGCGCGAGGTTCGGGGGTGCGGTTCACGGGTCCACGACCTCGGCCGAGCCGGCGCGCGCATCCATCGCCCTGGCGTGGCCGACGAGCCCCTCGGCGTTCGCGATCGCCGACGTGCGCTGCGCATAGCGAGCGGCGCTCCGCTTGTCGAGCTCGACCACCGAGCTAACGGTGACGTAGTCCGAGGCTCGCAATCCGCTCGAGAAGCGGGCGGTGCCGGCGGTGGGAAGCACATGGTTCGAGGCGATGCCGTAGTCGCCGAACGGCACCGCCGACCATCGTCCGAGGAAGATCGCACCGGCGTTGCGTACCTTCGGCAGGAAGGCGGACGGATCGTGCAACAGCAGCAGCAGGTGTTCGGACGCGAGATCGTTCACGACCTCGCAGGCGTGGTCGAGGTCGCGCACCAGCAGCGCCTTGGTGTACGCGAGGGCTGCGTCGACGATCTCTCGTCGGCCGGCATCTCGGAGCGCCTCGTCGAGCGCCTTGGACACGCGTTCGGTGAGGTCGGGGTCCGGCGTGATGAAGAACGTGCGGGCTCGTGGGTCGTGCTCGGCCTGCGCGATCAGGTCGAGCGCGGCCATGTCGATGTCGACGTGCCCCTCGGCCACGATCGCGAGCTCCGAGGGTCCTGCGAGCCCGTCGATGCCCACGGTGCCGGCCACTTGGCGCTTGGCCTCGGTGACATACGCGTTGCCCGGCCCCACGATGCGATCCACCCGCGGGATCGACTCGGTGCCGTAGGCCATGGCCGCGATCGCCTGGGCGCCGCCCGTCTTGGCGACGTAGTGGGCACCCGCCTTCCGTGCCGCGTACAGCACCGGCGCCGGGATCGAGCCGTCGGCCTGCGGGGGGGTGCACAGCACGATCTCGCTCACGCCCGCGACGACCGCCGGCACGACGGTCATGCACACCGACGACGGGTAGACGGCCCTGCCTCCCGGCACATAGCAGCCCACCGACTCGAGAGGGCGCACGATCTCCCCGAACCGCACGCCGTCACGCTCGTCCCACCACTCACGTGGGAGCTGGCGCGTGGCCAGGTCCTGCAGACGGGCGATGAGATCGTCGAGCGCGGCTCGCAGCTCGGGCGGGGTGGCGGCCACGGCATCGTCGAGCTCCTCATCGGTGACGAGCACGCCCCCTTCGGCGAGTTCGGCGCCGTCGAACCGGTGCGCGAGCTCGATCAAGACCTCGTCGCCCTCGACGAAGACTCGCTGAAGGATGCCGGCGACGGTGTCGGCGACCGTGGGGTCGATCTCGAGCCTGGTGGCGTCGAGACGCTCGCCCCGCTCGCGCAGGTCGAGGAGCTCGAGCATGTCAGTGCTCCTCTGGAACCTCGAGATGTCCCTCGGCGCCGGTCGCGACAGGGTCGAGCGAGTGACGCAGCCGCCGGTCGCGCACGAGCAGCAGGAAGCCGCTCAGCCCGACCGCGAACGCGGCGACGGCGAGCATGACGATCGCGACGAGGAGCAGGGTCTCGCGGTCCATGGAAGGGTTCCAGGGTACCGAAACGCCGCGGGGGTCAGCCCCAGATGGCAGCGGGCCGGCGCCTTAGGCGCCGGCCCGCGTGGTGCGGAGAAGTGGAAGTGCCTACTTCACGCTGCTCTTCAGGCGTGCGCCCGCGGTCACCTTGACCGTCGCGCTCGCCGGGATGTTGATCGTGTCGCCGGTGCGCGGGTTGCGACCCGTGCGTGCGGCGCGGTTCACCTTCTGGAACGAGATGAAGCCCGGGATCGAGATCTTGTCGCCCTTGGCGACCTGGGTCTCCACCGTCTCGGTCATGCCTTTGATGACCTCGTCGACCTGCGATTTGGCGATCCCGGTCTTGTCCGCGATCGCGTCGACCAGCTCTGCCTTGTTCATCGGACACCTCCCCAAGTGTTGTCAGGAACCCCGGCAGCCTACCCGGATTCCGCGCTATTCCGCGGATTTCCGCCGCTTTTCTGCCATCGTGCCTGCTCAGGTGCCGTCCGGCTCCGTCGCTCGAGCGCCCGATCGCGCGGCCTCGCTCCGCTCCCCGGTGCCGTCGAACGTGTCGTCGGCGTGCGCGGCGCTCTCGTCGAGCCTGTCGCCGAGCGCCTCATCGGCAAGGCGGAACGCCATCGACGACACGTCGAGATCCTCCCGGTTCGCGAGCACGATCACGGTGGTCCGCTCCGTCGGGAACCGCACCATCTTCGATTCCCAGCCAGGGAAGTTGCCGCCGTGGCTCACGATCTGCAGGCCACGGTGGGTGCGTACCGAGAGCCCCCACGCGTAGTGGATCTGCGTGCCGTCGCCGAGCAGACCGCGGGTGGTGAGCCGCTCGGGAAGCCAGCCGTCGGTGAGCCGGTCGTCGTCGAAGTTCGCGCTCCAGGTCGCGAGGTCGGGCACGGTCGTCCAGAGCCCACCGGCCCCCACACCGTGGAAGCGTGCCGGCTCCACGTGGATCGCGCCGTCGACGGCCTCGAAATGCCCGCGCACCGCCCGCTCGGGCAGTGGTGCCGGCGAACCGCGGAAGAACGAGTCGGTCATGCCGAGCGGCTCGAAGAGGCGCTCGTGGGCGAACGCGGCGGCGCTGGTGGCGCCCGCGGCCGCGACGACCTCGGCGAGCAGCAGGTATCCCCGGTTCGAGTAGCCGTAGCGAGAGCCCGGCTCGAAGTCGAGCTTGGTCGTCGTCCGCAGCTCGTCGAGCAGCTCGGCGTTGCCCCATGCGGGCACACCGGTGGCCGGCACCCCGGGTCCCTCGCGCGTGCGCTCCTTCACGCCTGCCGTGTGATGCACGAGGTGCCGGATCGTGACGCGCTCCGCCCAGTCAGGCAGCCGAGGAACGAAGCGTGACACCGGATCGTCGAGGCCGAGCGCGCCGTCGCGCTCGAGCAACGCGACGCACGCGGCGACGAACTGCTTCGCGATCGACCCCACGTAGAAGATGGAATCCTCGGAGAGCGTGCCCACGTCCGAACGAAGCGCAGCCCCACCGGGCTGGATGACGCCCGCGACGGAGCCGCCGGAGTTCCGTCCCGGGGCCTTCATCGATCAGGTTGGCTCGTAGACAGCTCGGACTCCGAAGCCTCTGCAAACCTCGAGGAAGGGGCCGCTGAGTCGGGCGTTCGCGTCGCTGTCACTGAAGAAGCTGCCGCTGTCCACGAACCACAATCTCCCCGATGACATCTGCGATGAGGCGAGTCCACGCGACCGAGCACATTCCCCAGATGCCGCATGCGCAGAACCACAAGAACGGGCCCCAGAACAGCACGGAGTAGGCAGACCATCCGTCACCGAGAGTTGGGGCGCCTCCTGGTCGCCCGAAGAAGAAGCCGAAGAAGACGACTGACCAAGAGGTAGATCACAACGGGCCAGGGAGTGGGCCGGAGGGTTGCGATGGGTCCGTCATCGGCCCCGGTCCGGACCTCCACGATGGCTCTGAAGGACCGGACGACCATGACGTCTGTCACGAGCGCGGATCTCGCGCGGCTCGGCGCTTCTGCTCCGTGCGGCGTTCGGCTTCCAGGCGCTCGAGGTCGACCTCGTCGTAGCTCACGTAGGCGAACGTCTCGCCGATCGCCGGGTGCACGTCGGCGATCAGGCGGTGCATCGACTGCGCGACCCGGCGGTAGACGGGGTGGCCCGCCGGCTGGGAGCGAAGCTCCGTCAGGTGCATCGCCTCGCGTGCCGTCATCTGCATCACGAAACGGATGCGGAACGCCATCGACACCGCGTACTGCGCCTGTTCGGCGAACCCGGCATCGATGAGCGCACGCTCGGTCTCGGCGCTCGACTGCATCACGCGCTCCCATTCCGCGCGCATTCCGGCGTCGTCGATCTGGGCGGGCGTCTCATAGCCGTGCTCGGTCGTCAGGCGCTGCCACTCGATCGTGAGCGGACGATGCCGCTGCAGGTCGCGGAACGCGCCGTAGTCGCACACGACATCGAAGCGGTAGCTCGAGCGTTCCCACGAGCGTCCGGGCTTGTGACGACGGTTCGACCGATCGCCGACGCTCGTTCGCAGGATCTCGGCGACCTGTTCGCGGGGCATCGACCGAGCGAGCGAGAGCAGCTGGTCGTCGGGAATGTTCGACGATGCGTACAGCACGGCTGCCGCGATCTTCGCCTCGCCCTCGGGGTCGTGCTCGACGAGTGTGACCTCGTCTCGGTGCTCGGGCTTGGCGCCCGCGTCGCCGAGCACCCGTGCGGTGAGCTCGTCGACCCGTTCCCGGTTCGCCCGCCAATATTCGGACCAGGCGATGCCTCGCTCCTCGACATCGACGCGCTTCAAGAACTCGGGGATCACCTTCCGCAGCTCGGTCTTCATCAGCTCACCGCACTCGCGCATCTCCGCGAGCGGATGCGACGCGAGCCGCATCAAGAGCTGCTCGTAGGACTGGCCGCTCGCATAGATGCCCAGGTTCGACCGGGTTCCGGCAGGAAGCAGCACGCGCAGCGTGTCGCAGGTCTTGGCCATGATCGTCTGCCGATAGACGAAGTCACTGTCGTCCTCTGACTTGGGGTAACGCTCTCGGAACCAGGCGTGCATGGGCTCGTACATGCGGCCGTACGTCGTGAACGCCTCGTCGAGGAACGCGACGTACCGATCGCCGGCCGCTGTGCCGTCGATCTCGGGCGGAACGGTCGCTCGCCACATACCGCCGGGCTTGTCGTCGTAGCGCATGTACCGGGTGGACTGCTCCAGGTAGGCAGCCAGCCGGCCCCACTCGAGCGCCTTCGCGAGCAGCTGCGAGGACTGTTCGCACGCCAGGTGCACCCCGCCGAGCTGCGCCACCGAGTCGTCGCCGTACTCGACGAAGACCGAGTCGTACAGACGCGCGGCTCGCTCGCTCGCAACCCTCGACGGAGTGCCCGCTCCAAGACCGCGCATCTCGGTGATGTCGCCCGCGAACTCGTCGAGGAACAGGCGACGCAGCGACTTCGTGGTCCGCGAGTACCGCGCGAACATGGCGCCCTTCACCGCCTCGGGAAGGTCGACGAGGGCGAAGACCGGCCCTTCGAGGTTCGTGAAGTGCGGCGCGAGCACCGCCTGCTCGTGGGCCGTGAAGCGCTCGGACGCGAACGGGGTCACGCCGTCACGGTACTCCGCGACTGCGACGTGCCATCACTCGCCTTCGTCGGCGCCGCCGGGGAACACGATCACGACCGAGCCGGCCTCGACCTCCTCGCCCGCAGCAGGATCCTGCGCGACGATCCGGCCGGGATTCGGGCATTCGGGGACAGACGGCTGCGGGTCACCGATATCGAGCACGAGGCCCTGGTCGCGGATCAGCTGTCCGGCGCCGCCGACCGAGAGGCACCCGCTCGACACGTCGGGCACGGTGACCATCTCGGGCCCGGTCGAGACGTAGACGTCGACGACCGTGTCGAGCGGAACCTCATCGCCCTCGGCAGGATCCGATCGGATGACCCGGTCGACCTCGATGTCAGCGCTCGCCTCCAGGATCTTCGAGCCGATCTGCAAGCCTGCGTCGGCGAGCTCGGCTTGGGCGAGCGAGAGGGTGAGGCCCTCGAGCGACGGCACCTCGGTGGTCTCGGGCGCGACGCCGACCGTCAGGGTCACCACGCCGTCCCCTTTCACGAGCTCCGTGCCCTGCCTCGGGTCCTGCCTGAGCACGACCCCGACCTCGTCGGGGTCATCGGTTTCCTCGGTGACGCGCGTCACCCCCAGCTCGAGAGCCTCGATCGAGCGTTTCGCGTCGAGGTAGCGCTCGCCCTCGTAGCTGCCGACGACCGCGAGCGGCGAACCGCCGTTGTCGTCTCCGGTCAGGCTGTTCACGAGCAGGTAGGCACCTCCGGCGAGCAGGGCGAACAGCAGCAATCCGATCAACACGCCGAGCCACACCTTGCGCCCCGACCCTTCCGGCTCCTCGGCCGGGGGAAGGACCGAAGTGTGCGTCGGGGGGCGGCTGATCACCTGGGTCGCGTCGCCGACGGCTCCCGCCATCAACGGGGTCGCCTGCACCGCCTGTCCCGCGATGACGCGCGCCAGGTCGGCGGAGAACTCGTCGGCGCTCTGGTAGCGGTTCGAGGGGTTCTTCGACAGCGCCTTCATCACCACCGCGTCGAGGGGCGCCGGCACCGCGGGGTTGAGCGAGGAGGGCAGGGCGGGCGTCTCGTTCACCTGCTTGTATGCCACCGCAACCGGCGAGTCGCCCATGAACGGCGGGCGCCCGGTGAGCAGCTCGTAGAGCACCGCGCCGAGCGAGTAGATGTCGGTGCGCGCGTCGACGGGGGTGCCCTGCGCCTGCTCGGGTGACAGGTAGGAGGCCGTGCCGAGCACCGCACTCGTCTGCGGCGCGGTTTCCGGCCCGAGCGTGCGCGCGATGCCGAAATCCATCACCTTGACCGTGCCGTCGCGGGTGACCATCACGTTGCCGGGCTTGATGTCGCGATGGATCACCCCCTGGGCGTGGGCGGCGGCGATCGCGTCGCAGATCTTCTGCGCGATCTCGGCCGCCTGCACCGGCGTGGGGCTGCGGCCCGCGCCGATGAACTCCGCGAGCGTGCGGCCCTCGATGAACTCCATGACGATGTACTGGGTGCCGTCGTCGGCGCCGGTGTCGTAGACACCCACGATGTTCGGCTGGTTCAGACGTGCCGCCGCCTGCGCCTCGCGGCGGAACCGATGCACGAAGCTCGTGTCGCGCGCGAACTGCGGCAGGAGCACCTTGATCGCCACGGTGCGGTTGAGCACGGAGTCGAAGCCGCGGTAGACCTCGGCCATGCCCCCGGCGCCGATGCGCGCCTCGACCTGGTACCGCTCGCCGAGCTCGGACTTCATCGCGTCACGCTTTCCTCTGTGTCGTCGCCACGCCCTCGACCTCGCTCACAGGTACGCATCGATGATCGCCCTCGCGATCGGCGCGGCCACCGCACCCCCGGTGGCCTCGTCGCCGAGGTCACCGCCGTCGAGAACGATAACCGCCACGGCGACCTGCGCCGTGTCACCGGGGGCAGCCGGTGCAAAGGCCGTGAACCAGGCGTTCGGCGGGCGATTCTCGCCGTTCGTCGCCGTGCCGGTCTTGCCCGCGACCGGGATCGGGAACCCCGAGAACGCGCTCGACGCCGTGCCGCCTTCGGTGACCGACAGCATCATCGCCCGCAGCTGCCTCGCGCTCTCGTCGCTGATCGGTTGACCGAACTGCTCGGGCTCGAACTCTCGAACGACCCTGCCGGTGGGGTCTCGCACCTCCGTGATCAGGCGAGGCTGCATCATCGTGCCGTCGTTGGCGATCGCGCCGGCGATCAGCGCCATGTGCAGCGGGTTCGTGAGCACGTTGTCGAGCCCGATCGACGAGAATGCCAGCTGCGGCTGCCGCTCGGCGAAGTACGACGGCACCGGGAACCGTCCGTTCGCCCACGGCAGCAGGAACGGGATCGTCGGTTCCTCGCACTCGACCTGTGCCGGGGGGTCGGTGGGGCAGAACCCGAAGGCGCGGGCCTGCTCGCTCATCTCGCGGGCGCCGAGGTCGAGTCCGATCTCCGCGAAGGTGACGTTGCAGGATTCCTGGAACGCCTCGGCCATGGAAACCGTCCGCGAGCCGCCGTTGCACAACGATCCGCCGAAGTTCTCGAGCGTGTTCGTCGTCTGGGGAAGGTCGAGCACGTGGGGGTTCGGCCACTGATCGCCCGTGGGGTCGACCCCGTTCTCGAGCGCTGCCGACGCGGTGATGAGCTTGCCGGTGGAGCCCGGCAGGAACAGCTCGTCCTTGGCCCGGGAGATCAGCGGCTTCGCCGGATCGGCAGTGACCTCGTCCCATGCGGCGTTGATCTCTTCGTCGGTTCCCGAGGAGATCGCGTTGGGGTCGTACGACGGGTTCGCGTAGAGGGCGAGCACGTCGCCGCTCGCCGGCTCGATCGCGACGACGGCGCCGGGCAGGTCGCCGAGCGCGAGCGCCGCGGCCTCCTGCAGGTCGGTGCGGATCGTGGTGAACACCGCGCCGCCCTTGCGGTCCCTGCCGAGGATCAGGTCGGTGAACGTCGAGACCGCGAGCTCGGGGGCGTCGCCCGACAGGAACGGGTTCGCCGCTTGCTCGAGCTCGGCGCGGCCGAAGATGCGCGAGTAGTAGCCGGTGAGCCCGGCGTACAGCGCTCCTTCGTCGTACGTTCGGCGGAACAGGAGCTCGGCGCGCCGTTCCTCGTTGCGCACGCTCTGGGCGAGCACGACGCCGTCGGCCGACAGGATCTGGCCGCGCTCCACGCGATACTCCGCGATGATCTGGCGTCTGGCGTTCGCCGGCTGCGCCTTGATGTGATCGGCCCTGATCACCTGCACGTAGGAGAGCTGGGCGAACAGAAGGGCGAACAATCCGACCAGGCCGACGCCGAGCCGTCGGATGCGCCTATCCACGCGCGCGTTCCTTCGACCGACTCTGCACAGGGCTCGGTCTCGTCATCGGACCCGAGGACACCCTGATCAGCAACGCGAGCATGATGAACGTGGCGACCCGGCTCGATCCTCCGTAGCTCACCAGCGGCAGCGGCACCCCGGTGAGCGGGATCAGGCGCGTGACCCCGGCGACGATCGCGAACGTCTGCAGGGCGAGGATCGTCGTGAGACCGGTGGCGAGCAGCTTCCCGAAGGTGTCGGTGCGCTCCATCGCGATCCGCAGCCCCCGCGCGATGAGGACCAGGTAGAGCAACAGCAGCGCGACGGCGCCGATCACCACCAGCCCGA
>Ga0183260_10002000_pt1 | contig 17020 bp, 19 predicted proteins | sample AntDrymUQ4972206_2_FD_129768 | JGI IMG/M metagenome (GOLD analysis project Ga0183260, IMG submission 129768) | Polar desert sand microbial communities from Dry Valleys, Antarctica - metaG UQ497 (22.06) (version 2) (version 2) | ecosystem: Environmental > Terrestrial > Soil > Desert | place...
CGCGGCGTGACCTTCGGCTGGGGCGTCGTCTTCTCCGACCAGACGGTCGAGAACCTCATGGCGAACGACCCCAAGTCGGCCAGGACCATCGCCGACGAGTTCGCCCATTGGGACGACATCGACGTCCATATTCGTGGCGAGTGCATCCGTTCGTCGGGTCACGGCTTCATCGGCATCAGGCGCATGCGGCTGCTCGAAATCCTGCAGGATCGAGCGGCCGAATTGGGCGCCGAGCTAAGCTTCGAGAGCGAGTGCGACCCCGACGATCCCAAGTGGGCGGAATATGATCTCGTGATCGCGTCCGACGGCATCAACTCACGAGTCCGCGACCGCTTCGCCGACGCATTCGGGGTCGATGTCGACCAGCGCGCCAACCGCTTCGTCTGGCTCGGCACGTCGAAGGTGTTCGACGCCTTCACCTTCGCGTTCGAGGAAACCGAGGCGGGCTGGGTGTGGGCGCACGCCTACCGCTTCGCGCCCGATTGCTCGACCTTCATCGTCGAATGCTCGGAGCAGACGTGGCGCGGGCTTGGCTTCGACACGCTCGACCAGGCCGACGCGATCGCGCGCTGCGAAACGATCTTCGCCAAATATTTGGACGGGCACGCCCTGATCTCGAATGCGGCGCACCTGCCCGGCCCCGCGGTGTGGCTGAATTTCCGCCGCATCAAGTGCGAGCGCTGGTCGCATGGCAAGTTCATCCTGCTCGGAGACGCCGCCCACAGCGCGCATTTCTCGATCGGGTCGGGCACCAAGCTGGCGCTCGAGGATGCGATCAAGCTCGCCGACGTCCTCAACCGGCCAGCCCTCGGCCAAGAGGCCGCGCTGTTCGAATATCATGCCGAGCGCAGCCTCGAGGTGCTCAAGCTTCAGAACAGCGCCCGCAACTCGACCGAATGGTTCGAGACGTTGGAGCGCTACCTCCATTTCGAGGCGCTGCAATTCGCTTATTCATTGCTCACCCGCAGCCAGCGCATCAGCCACGAGAACCTCCGCCTGCGCGACAAGGACTGGCTGGAGGGCGTCGAGCGCTGGTTCTGGGAGCGCGCCGGCGTAACCGGCAAGACCGCGGCGCCGATGTTCGCGCCGTTCCGCTTGCGCGAGATGAGCCTCGAGAACCGGATCACCGTGTCGCCGATGGCGATGTACTCGGCGATCGACGGCACGCCGGGCGACTTCCATTTCGTCCACCTCGCCGAGCGAGCATTGGGCGGCGCCGGCCTCGTCTTCACCGAGATGACCTGCGTCTCGCCGGAAGGGCGGATCAGCCCCGGCTGCACCGGCATGTGGGCGCCCGGGCATGTCGACGCGTGGCGGCGGATAACCGGGTTCGTCCACGCCAACTCCCGTGCGAAAATCTGCCTCCAGCTCGGCCATTCGGGCGGCAAGGGTTCGACCAAGCTCGGCTGGGAAGGAAATGACGTGCCCCTGGACGACGGCAACTGGCCGGTGATGGCGGCGTCCGACGTGCAATGGTCGCCGGTCAACCAGCGGCCGAAAGCCATGACCCGCGCCGACATGGACATGGTCCGCGAGCAATTCGTCGCCGCCGTCCGCATGGGGGAGGAAGCGGGCTTCGACATGGTCGAGCTCCACGCCGCGCACGGCTACCTTCTGTCGAGCTTCATCACGCCGCTGCAGAACCGCCGCAGCGACGATTATGGCGGCAGCCTCGACAACCGGCTGCGCTACCCATTGGAAGTGTTCGCGGCGATGCGCGCCGCGCTGCCGCCGCACATGCCGATGTCGGTGCGCATTTCGGCCAACGACTGGGCCGGCGACGACGGTGTCACCCCCGACGACGCAGTTGCGATCGCCGAGGCGTTCGCGCGTCAAGGCGCCGACCTGATCGACGTCTCCGCGGGCCAGACCTCAACCGATGCGCGACCGGTCTATGGCCGCATGTTCCAGACGCCGTTTTCCGACAAATTGCGCAACGAGGCGCGTGTCGCGACCATGGCGGTCGGCAACATCTACGAGCCCGACCATGCCAATTCGATCCTCGCCGCCGGCCGCGCCGATCTGGTCGCGCTCGGCCGCCCGCACCTGATCGACCCGATGTGGACGCTGCGCGCCGCCGCCGCGCTCGACTACCGCGACATCCACGTGCCCCCGCAATATTTGAACGGCCAGGCCCAGCTCGCCCGCAACCTCAAGCGCGAAGCGGAAGCGGCGGCGGCATTGCGGGTCTGAGGGAGCAAGGGCAAACATGGCCAGCTTCCACGAGCTGCCTGGGCTTGGATGGATGAGTCTGAAAGCTACTTCGTGCCCATCAGATACGGTCGACAGCCAATCGAGCTCAAAAAGGGAATGTTCTCCATTCAGTGTCGGGATGTAGCTGAAGTGGAAAAAGCACTTCGAGCAGTTCGAGCTCTGGTGCTCACCGGCAATTTTGACGCGCAGCTCCAAAAGGTTTCAGAAGAGATTCGCGAAAGGTTTAGATCTGCTTGATGGCGCGTCGCCTTGGAGGGGCCGACCCACAGTTGGTCAAACCTTGTCGCAACATCCATACAGTGTTGCTTTCATTTGGAAGTTCTGACTCGCTTTCCGCGAGCTCCGGTGCTTTCATTGCACAACGCGGACGGGGGTACCGAGAGCAAGGGCGACGCCTGGCGCTCCGTTGGGGGGGTATAAGCTTGTTCGCTGGCTGCGACAGCGAGACAGGGAATAACGGCGGTGGAAAAAGCGTGGGTCAGTTGCTCCGTGCAGGTGACGAGGCTGCTTGCTCGCATCAGGAAGCCAAATTTGCTGTTCAGTCAAACGTGGAGCCTGAGCTAGCTTCGCTCGAGGATGGGCAGAAATCAACGATGGAGGAGATGGAGCAAGCATTGATCAAGCTTGGTCCGCCCCGCTTCAAAAATATCCACGTCGAAACCACCGACAAAAACATCGCAGCGGTGGACTGCGGCGCCACACTTCTGTTTCCTGCGATGAACGAGCGGGTGGTCGAAGGCCCCATCTCCTATTCACTGCGGCCTTCTCTGAAAGAGCCGAACGGCTTTCTCATCGTTAGTAACTGGGAACTGCCAAAGAGTATTCAACTTTTTACCATTCGAGAACTGGCGGACAGCTATCACAATCAAGGGGCTCGAGCTGATCACAAAGGCGCTGAGGAATTATAGGTGGTCCGGGGGACAACCCCGGTAAAAGGACTGCGAAATGAATGTAGTTGACGCGAACGGAAACTGTTAGCGATCCTGGGTATCCGTCGGACCATCTTCTTTCTCGGCGAGATTCGGCGAATTGGTTTCCTTGGCCAAGTGCGCCGCGAAGCTGTCGGCCAACGGTCGAATGAACCTCCTGACCTACTCTGTTAGATAGGGCGCGGAGAGACGCTCTCCTGAGTGCGTCTCGCCTCCATTTATCGGGGCTTTCCGGCATTTTGTGCGTGACGCAAATTGCAAAGATATCAATGGCTTGACGCCATGGCGGAGACGGAGGGATTCGAACCCTCGGTACGGGTTAACCCCGTACGGCGGTTTAGCAAACCGCTGGTTTCAGCCACTCACCCACGTCTCCGGAAAGCAGCAAGGTCGGGGGCTATATCGGTCGCTCCCGTTCGGTTCAACCGGACCGCTTCACTTCGCCCTGATCGCCAGCCGCATGTCGAGGCTCATTTCCTCGCCGGGCTCGAGCACCCGCATCCCGAGCTCCTCCCACTGCTCCTCGGGCGCGTTCAGCGCGGCATTGGCGTGGGTCACCGGCTCGGCGACGAAGATTCCGCCCGATGCCGGCGAGTACAGCTGGAAAAAGCGCGCGTCGGCCGAATTGAGCTCGAGGTCGAACGGCCAGCCTAGATCGGTCATCCGGGCGGTGCCGCTCCAGCCGCCGAAGCCGTGGTCGAGGTCCTGGCCGCAGGCGGGGCGGTCGCGCAGGTCGAAGCGGCCGGCTGCGGCGACTTTCTCGAGCGGGAGCACATCCTCATCGATCGTCCACACGTGCGTGACCTGCGTGTCGATCCGCGTCGCATCGCCGCAGTTGAAATAAGGGTGCTGGCCGAGCCCGCACGGCATCGGCTCGCGCGACAGGTTGCGGCAAGTCAGGCGCAGCGACAGCCCGCCCTCGTCCAGCGCGAAGCGCTGTTGCGCATGATACTCCCACGGCCACTCGCCGGGCCGGTGGTGGAACGACAGCAATGCTTCGGAAGGCGCCGCGGTGTCGACCCGCCATGGGGCCAGCCAGCCCTGGCCGTGCAGCGGGCTCGGGTCGCCGGCCATGTTCGGAGCGAGCGTCACGTCGCGGCCGCGGAACGTGAAATGACCGCCGCGGATGCGGTTGACGTAGGGAACGAGCGGAAAGCTGCCGGCCTCCAGGACATTTTCATGACAACTGTTGCATTTGCGCAATACTGGCACGCGCCGCCCGCCAACGGTCCAGTCGAACCACGAAATACTGCCGCCAATCGAAGGGCTTATGCCCAGCTCCAGGGCGCCGGCCGCGAGCTTGATCGGCGGATCGGGACTCATTTCTGCACCTCGGCTTTCCAGATGATTCACGGGCCGGCAACTTGGTTGGGGATAAATCCGGATTAGTCGTTGCGCTCGGATTCGCGCCAACGGTATTTAGCGCCCCGGGGCCGGGGAGGGTCTGGAATGAGTAGACGTGTCAAGGAATTCATCGAGATAGAGGACCATTCGTCCCTCGATGAGCTGATCGCCAAATTGATCGAAGTGCGCGACGCCCTTCCGGCGCAACCCGAAGCCGAACTCAGGCTGAAGGGCGACGACGTGTTCGGCCGCAAGCTGTCGATCTCCTACTTTCGCGCCCAAACCGCCGAAGAGGCCGACTGCGAAGCCCGCTACGCCGAAGCCTGCAAGGAAGCCAAGGAGCGCGACCTCGCGCGGCTCCAGGCGGAGCTCGGCGTCGTCTGCTACGCCCCGCGCAAGGGCAAATTGCGCATCGTCGCTTGAACCGCGGCGGCTGCTCCCAGCCGCCCTTCCAACGCTCAACCGCCTCAACCGCCCGCTGAGGTCAATCCAGCACGGCCTTCAGCGCCCAATGTCCGCTTTCGACCCAAAGCGGACATTTAAGAGCCATGCCAAGCCAAGCATGGGCCACAATCTTGACCGGGGGAGCCACATCTCTCCCCGACCTCATACCAACTACATACGAAGTGCCACGTCCGCGTCGGCAGTCTGGCCACGCGGCGGAGTGAATTGGAGCCGTTGCATATACGGATCCATCCGACCCTTCTTCTTGAAGGCAGCGATGGCACGCCCGTAATAAGCCCTCGCGGTTGCAACGGTCTTGCGCTTCACAACGATGTCGTGGGCGAGGTTCACTGCCAAAAAGTTGGCGCCCTCCTTGTCGCAACGCGCAGCAAGATGGCCTTGGGTCCGGTCGGCCGTGACACTGCCGTCGTAGGCTGCCAGATCGTCGAACATGCCGACGGGGACACGGTAGTTTATCCCCTGCTCCATCACATCCGGGTGCGGCATGGGGAAGCGATGCTGAGTTTCGTTGCTAGATATGATCGTGTATTTCCACGGCCCATTATTGTGCCACTTGACCATCGTGGCCGTAACTTCCTGTGGGGGCCCATATTTCTTCATCATGTCGGCAGCCGCCATCCGTGCGCTGGCAGGCCAGCTCGCCATCATCGACTGCATCTGGCTTTCGCTCAATCGCTGCATCGGCATCTGCGCTGACACTGGTGTTGCCGATATAGTCGCCAGCGCGAAGGTGACAGTAGCCATTCTTTTGGCTCGGGATGACAAGGTCATGAGCTTCTTCTCCGATTTTGGAAACGCAAAGCTGCTTGTCCAACGCACAAAACTTCACGTAGGAAACTGAACGTGTCTCGGGGACGTTGGATGCACCAGGCCCTCTTTTTTTCGGTGGGGCGCCCCCTTTGCCGAGGAAGCAGATTGACCAATGCCGTTATAATTGCCTCCAAACCTCGGCTCCGGTGATGTCAAGCAAACGGAGTTAAGCGATGAATTCAGTTACGATGTTGCAGACCGCCTCCATCCTGTTGCTGCTCACCGCCGCCGGGGGCCTCTTGATGGCCTTCCGACGCATCGCCCAGAAGGCCAATCCGCCATCATGGCTGGCAATGGCGCATGGCTTCCTTGCGGCCTCGGGTTTGACCCTTCTGGCCTATGCCGGTCTAACCGACCGCGTTGAAGGCGGCGCGATGATCGGTCTCATTCTATTGGCTGTCGCAGCAGCCGGAGGCGCAGTTATGAACCTCGGCTACCACCTCGCCGGAAAGCTTCTCCCGTTGTGGCTGCTCTACCTCCACATCGCGCTCGCGGCAGCCGGAACGTTGCTCGTCGCTTGGGGCGCTTGGGCAATCTGACCGATCCGTAATACATGGGCGAGACGGACTGGATGCCCCGTTCGTTCCTGCTCTGCACTTCGTCCGCATGTCCAACTGACCGTGATTCACCCTTTTCCGGACGCTAGCGGCTAATGTCTGCTTTCGACCCAAAGCGGACATTCCTGGCCCGCGTGTTCGCAACACTTCAATCGCCCGACGTTCAGCCGAACGTGAATGCGAAGGCTTCGGCGCCTGGGTCGAGGAATTCGATCGTGAATGTGCGGTCGCGCACTTCTCCTTTCTGCCGGATCAGCTGGTAGAGCCGCTCGCCCGAGACCTTGCCGCTGCCGTCGGCGGCGACGTCGCCGCCGGCGTCGGATCCCGGCGCCTTGCCGTCCAGCGTCACCCGGAACCGCACCGGTCGGCCGCCCGTCGAGCCGAGCACCAGATGCAGGTCGCGCGCGTGGAAGCGATAGTGGATCCTGGCTCCGGGACGAACCGATCGCGCGCTCTGCTTGCCGACGATCCAGTCGCCTTCGAGCGACCAGTCGTTGAGCTTGAGCGGCGGCGCCGAATAGCGCGCGCTGCGGTCGTGGACCAGGCCGCCGGGCGAGACGAACCGCGCCGCTCTTGAAAAACCGAGATAGGTCTCCGGCGACTTGAGCTCGGCGATTGCCGCTGCCGCTTCATCGTCGCGCGTGGCGACAGCCCGAGACATCTCCGCGGTCATCGGCGCCCTGCCCGCTTCCGCCAGCAACTGGCGGATGACGCGCTCGGACATCGCATAGCCGCCCTCGCCGAAGTGGTGGAAGCGCACCCGGCCCTTGGCGTCGATAAAGTAATGCGCGGGCCAGTAATTGTTCTTGAGCGCGCTCCACAACTTGTAATTGTTGTCGAGCGCGACCGGGTAGCGGATGCCGAGGTCCTTGACCGCCTTGCGGACATTGTCGGGATTGCGCTCGAACGCGAACTCGGGCGCGTGGACGCCGATCACCACCAGCCCGTTCTTGGAATATTGCTCGTGCCAGGCGCGGACGAACGGGATCGAGCGCAGGCAGTTGATGCAGCTGTAGGTCCAGAAGTCGATCACGACGACCTTGCCGCGAAGCTGCTCTCGGGTGAGCGCGGCGCTGTTGATCCATGGGCCGAGCCCGTCGAGCGGCGGCAGTGTGCCCTCCACACCCAAGATGAGCTGGCCATCGGCGCCCACCGCCGCCTTGCTGTCGGCCGCGATGCCGCCGATCCCGAGCTTGCGCGCCAGGCTGCTTTCGAAGCTTGCGGTCTGTGTCGCCGACAGTCTGGCGAGCACGCGGGTGTCCAGGCCCAGCGCGATCGTCGCCACCCCGACCAGGACCAGCACGCCCAGCACCTGGCGGATCCGCTCGCTGGCCCCGAGCGACCGCTTCATCCGAGCGAACAATTTGCCGCCGACCAGCAACGCCAGCGCCAGCGAGGTTGCCGCTCCGAGCGCATAGGCAAGCAGCAGCAAGGTCGTGTTGAGGGTCGCGCCGTTGATCGCCGCGGCGGTGAAGATGATGCCCAGGATCGGCCCGGCGCACGGCGCCCACAGCAATCCCGTCGCAGCGCCGAGCACCAGCGACGAGCCGATGCTGTCGCCTCCGCTCCCGCTCGCCGCGCGTTCGGACAGGCGCGACCCGAACGCCACCAATGGCCGTGTCATGCGCTCCGACAGCGCCGGGAACACCAGGGCGAGGCCGAACAATGCGAGCATCGCCAGCGCCAGCCAGCGCCCGACCTCGTTGGCGCGAACCGCCCAGCCGCCGCCGACCGCGGCGAGGGTCGCGACCGCCGCGAAGGTCAGCGCCATTCCGACCAGCAGCGGCAAGGCGCCGCGCGTGAAGCCGCGGTCGGCGCGCGCGAACACGAACGGCAGGACCGGCAGGATGCACGGGCTGACGATGGTCAGCACGCCGCCGAAATATGCGAGCAGGACGATCAGCATGAGCGGTCCCCGGCCCCCGCGTTTAGGCCGGCTGGAATCTCAACGCGAGCCCGTTCATGCAATAGCGCAGGCCGGTCGGTTTGGGCCCGTCGTTGAAGACATGGCCGAGATGCCCGCCGCACCGCGCGCACAGGATTTCCGTGCCGAGGAACGAGCTGCGCGGCCCGCGGGTGACGACCGCGCGGGGCAACGCCCGGTAGAAGCTCGGCCAGCCGGTGCCGCTGTCATATTTGGTGCTCGACGCGAACAATGGCAGCGCGCAACCGGCGCAGACGAAACGGCCGCGGCGATGCTCGTTGTCGAGCGGGCTGGTGCCGGCACGCTCGGTCCCCGCCTCGCGCAATATGCGATAGCGCTGCGGGCCGAGCAGCCGGCGCCATTCGGCCGGAGTCCTGGTAACCGGGAAGCGCGCGGCCGAGGCGCTTGTCGAGCGGCCGAACAGAAGCGCGGCCACAACCGCAGCGCCTCCGCCCGCCAGCAATGTCCTGCGATCAATCATCCGTCGCCTCTAGCGCGCGCACCTGAACGGCAGATGGCGGAGCGGGTGGGATTCGAACCCACGATACGCTTTTGGCGTATACTCACTTTCCAGGCGAGCGCCTTCGACCACTCGGCCACCGCTCCGCATGCACTGGAAGTCTCGCCATCTAGGGTGGGCGGCCCTTGCGAGCAAGCATAGGCGGCGGGCAAGCTTGCCGGGCTGGCAGCGCGACCCTAGGGCGCTTGCCATGGATGAGGGCCCTCCCCGCCGCCGCTTCGGAAGCCCGCCTTCGGCCGCCGAGATCGAGGCGATCGCCCGGCGGACGCTCGAGGCGCTGCCCGACCCGTTCGCAAGCCATCTCACCGACGTCGTGCTGCAGGTCGAGGAGTTCGCCGGCGACGCGACCCTGGCGGCGATGGGGATCGACGATCCGTTCGACCTGACCGGCCTCTACGAAGGGCTGCCGCTCAACCAGAAAAGCGTCGATATCTCGGGCACGCTGCCCGACCGGATCCTGCTGTTCCGGCGGCCGATCCTCGATGAATGGGCCGACGGCGAGGAGAGCCTGGAGCGCCTGGTCGCGCACATCCTGATCCACGAGGCCGGGCACCATTTCGGTTTCTCCGACGCCGACATGCACGCACTCGAGGAATCGGTGCGGTGAAGCCGCTGCTCAGGTTCGAGGCGGTGACGTTGCGGCGCGGCGGGCGGCTGCTGTTCGAGGGTCTCGACCTGAAGCTCGGGCCGGGAGAGGCGCTGCACCTGACCGGGCCCAACGGCAGCGGCAAGTCGAGCCTGATCCGCCTGGCGGCGGGGCTGTTGCGCGCCGAGGCCGGCCGGGTCGATCGCACCGCGTTGGCGCTTTCGGACGACGCGCTGGCGCTCGATCGCGAGCGGCCGCTGCGCAAGGCGCTGCGGTTTTGGGGTCAAGCCGAGCGTCTCGACCCGGCGATGGACGCGATGGCCCTTCGCGATTTGAGCGAGGTGCCGGTGCGCTTGCTCTCGTCCGGGCAGGCGAAGCGCGCGACGCTGGCGCGGGTTGCCGCGTCGGGAGCGCCGCTGTGGCTGCTCGACGAGCCATTGAACGGCCTCGACGGCGACGGGGTGCGGCGGCTGGACGCGCTGGTCGCGGGGCATCGCGCATCGGGCGGAGCGGTGCTCGCCGCATCGCACTCGCCGATCGGCGGCGACTGGGCGCGAATGGAGTTCGGCCGTTGATCACCGCCCTGATCGCCCGCGACATGCGCCGCGCCATCGGCGGGGCGGCGTGGTTGCCCGTGGGTTTTTTCCTGCTGGTCGCGACATTGGTGCCGTTCGCGGTCGGGCCGGACGCGCGGCTGCTCGAGCGGATCGGCGGCGGCGCGCTGTGGATCGCGGCGCTGACCGCGGCACTGCTGCCGATCGAGCGGCTGGTCGAACCCGACCGCGCCGACGGCGTGCTCGACCAGTTCGCGCTGCATGGGCTGGCCGAGGAAAGCGTCGCCGCCGCCAAGATCGCCGCGCACTGGTTGACATTCGCGCCGCTGCTGCTGCTGGCCGCGGTGCCGGGGTCGGCGCTCCTTGGACTCGGGGCCGACGCACTCCGCAACACGCTCGTCGCGCTGGCGGTCGGAACTCCCGCGCTCGCGGCGCTGGCGGTCGCCGTCGCGGCATTGACCGCCGGGCTGCCGCGGGCCGGGGCGCTGGCCGGGATCCTGCTGTTGCCGCTGGCGGTGCCGCTGCTGATCTTCGGCGCCGCGGCGAGCGGCGACGGCGGCTCGGGCGCGCTGCTGCTCGAGGCGGCGGTGTCGGTCCTGATTACCGCCGGCGCTCCGTTCACCGCCGGGGCCGCGATCCGCGCGAGTAGAACTTAGCATCCGTGCGGTTAATCGCGGCTCCAGCGCGCAAAGATCGCCGTCGGCAGCAACAGCCCGCGCGTTTCCTCGCGCACCGCCATTTCGCCCGTCTCGACCGACCCGCCGAGGTCGCCGAGCGTTTGCCGGACCAGCTCGCCGATCGCCAGCGCCGACATGCGCACCGCATAGACGGTCAGCACGAGGAAGCGGCTGTCGGCGTCGAGCAGATTGCGGCAGTCGGCCAGCAATGGCGCGAGGTCCTCCTCCAGCCGCCACACCTCCCCTTCCGGCCCGCGGCCGAACTTGGGCGGATCGAGCAGGACGCCGTCGTAGCGCCGGCCGCGCCGGACCTCGCGGGCGGTGAACTTGCGCGCGTCGTCGACGATCCAGCGGATCGGCCGGTCGCTCATTCCCGACAGAGCGGCATTGGCCTTGCCGGCTTCGACCGACTTTTTCGACGCGTCGACGTGGACCAGCTTCGCGCCGGCACCGCTGAGCAGCAGGCTGCCGACGCCGGTGTAGCCGAACAGGTTGAGCACGTCCGCGTCGGATGCCCTCTCCCGCATCCAGTCCCATTGCGGTGCCATGTCGGGGAAGAATCCGAGATGGCGGAACGGCGTCAGGCTGGCGTGGAACTTGACCGATCCGCGCGACAATTCCCACTCGCGCGGGACGGGGCGGTGCTCGACCCAGCGCCCGCCGCCCTCCTCGTCGGAGCCGGGGACGAAGGTCGCGTCGGGGTTCCAATCCGCGCTCGCCGGCGCCCACATCGCCTGCGGTTCGGGCCGCGCCACGGTGACCGGTCCGTAGCGCTCGAGCTTGCGGCCGCCGCCGCTGTCGACCAGCCCCCAGTCCGCCCACGGCTCGGCGACCAGGGTCGTGAGCGCATTCACGCCGCAAGCGCCAGCCGCGCCCCCACCGACGCGACCGCGACCGGGCCTTCGAGCAAGGCCGAACCGGCCGTGCGGGCGGCGGCGGCATCGACCGCGCGAAGCTCCGCGATCAGCTCGTCGAGCGGCACGACGCGGCCGAAGATCTCGACCGAGCGGGCGATATGGTCGGCGCGGCCCGGCGGCGTTTCCAGGCTCATCAGCAGCCCCGCCTCGATCTGCGCTCGAGCCCGCTCGACCTCGGCTTCGCTCAGCGTCTCCGCCGCTTGCCCGAGCACTTCGCGGGCGAGCGCGATCGACTCCGCGGCGCGGGCGCGCTCGGCGGCGCAGCCGATTCCGACCAGCCCGGTGTCGGCGAAGCCCTGGGCCCAGGCGTAGACCGAATAAGCCAGGCCGCGTTCCTCGCGCAACTCCTGGAACAGGCGCGACGAGGTGCCGCCGCCCAGCGCCTGGACGAAGATCGACAGCGCCGGCGCTCCCGGGTCGGCGCTGCGCAACCCCGGAAGCCCGAGGCACCAATGCGCCTGCTCGAACACCCGGGCGTCGCTCCGCACGCCTTGGGTAAAGCGCGCCGGCTCGGTTGCCGGCTCGGGCTTCGCCTCCATGTCGCCGAACAGGCGCTCGGCGAGGACGAGCAGGGCGTCGGCATCGACCTTGCCGCTGGCCGCGAGGATTAGCCGCGACGGGACGAACTGCTGCCCGAGCCAGGCGATGCAGTCGGCGCGGGTGGCTGCCCGGACCGTCTCCTCGCGGCCGAGCACCGAACGGCCGATCGCTTGGCCGCCGAACGCCGCCTCGAACAGATGGTCGTGGACCAGATCGTCGGGCGAATCGAAGCACTCGCCGATCTCGGACAGGATCACCTGCTTCTCGCGTGCCAAATGTTCGTCGTCGAAGCGCGGGGCGCGGATGAGATCGGCGATCAGCTCGCCCACCAGCGTCAAGTCCCGCGCCAGCGCGCGGCCGTGGAACGCCGTCTGGTCGCGTGCCGTCCACGCGTTGAGACTGCCGCCGACATCCTCGATCGCTTCGGCCAGCGCCCTCGTGCCGCGGCCGCCGGCGCCCTTGAACACCATATGCTCGACCAAATGCGCGAGCCCCGACAGTGCCTCGGGCTCGGATCGCGAGCCGACCTTGGCGTAGAGCCCGAGCGCAATCGATTGCGCGCCGGCAAGCGGATCGACCGCGACCGTCAGCCCGTTCGCCAGGCGGTGGAGCTCGGCGCTCACGCTTCCTCCTTCAGCCGCTTGCGCAGCGCGAGGACGTAAATGATGAGCGCGATGAAGGCGAACAGGAACCATTGCACCGCGTAGGAACGGTGGTTGTTGGGGATCTGCTCGATCGACGGCGGAGCGCTCGGCGCGAGCCCCGGCGGAGAGGTCCCCGCGACCAGCCGCATCCGGGTCTTGCTATCGGGCGCGATGACCCCGCTGACCGGCCCGCCCGGCCAGTTGACCGCTTCGTTCGGGTTCCGCGACCAGCCGACCTCGACGCTCATCCCCGGCCCTTCCGCGCCGGTGCTGCAATCGACGATATGGACATAGCCGACCTCCCCGGCGCGGTTACGGCCAGCGCGGCTGCGCTTGGCCACCGGCTTCAGGCACATGCCGGTCGCGTGCCGGAACAAGGGCAGCTGGTCGTCGTGGATCGGGCTGGTCGGGAAGGTGATCGGCGGAAGGTTTTGCGCCGAACGGTAGCGGGCGAGCAGCGCCTCCTTCTCGCCGGCGCGGCGCAGCTGCCAGAAGCCGAGCGCGATCATCGCCGCGACCGCCAGGCCGACAATCAGGGTCGGGATCAGCGGCAGCTTGCGGATCATTGCAGCGGCCGCCCCTCGCCCGCGCGGTGGCGATATTCCTGGGCCAGCAGCAGCCCCTTGCCGAACCGCAGTCCGAAAACAGTCAGCGCGAGACCCAGCGGAAGCCACACGAGGTGCACCCAATAGGGCGGTTCGAACGCCAGCTCGACGGCGATCGCTCCCGCCGTCAGGATCGCGCCAACGATCAGGATCAGGAACGCCGCCGGCCCGTCGCCGACGTTGAAGGCCGTGTAGTCGAGCCCGCAGCTTCGGCATTTGCCGGCGAACCGCACCCAGCCGTCGAACAGCGTCGGGGCACCGCAGCGCGGACAGGCTCCACGAAGCGCCGCTGAAAGCGGTGCGACTGGAGCCCCGGCGGCAACCGCCAGCGGCGAAGGCTCGCTCACCGGCGGTTCCGCATCGGGCGCACTAACCGTGGACCGGCGCGCCCCAGCCGCCCCACACGTAGATCGACACGAACAGGAACAGCCAGACGACGTCGACGAAGTGCCAGTACCAGGCCGCCGCCTCGAAGCCGAAATGCTGCCTGGGGGTAAAGTCGCCGCGGTTGGCGCGCATCAGGCACACCGCCAGAAAAATCGTGCCGACGATCACGTGGAAACCGTGGAAGCCCGTCGCCATGAAGAAGGTCGCGCCGTAGATGTTGCCTTTGAAGTCGAACGGCGCGTGGACATACTCATAAGCCTGGATGCTGGTGAACAGCAGGCCGAGCAGGATCGTCAGCAGCAGCCCCAGCTTAAGGCCCTTGCGGTCGCCGTGGATCAACGCATGGTGCGCCCAGGTGACGGTCGTGCCCGAACACAACAGGATCATCGTGTTGAGCAGCGGCCAGCCCCACGGGTCGAGCACCTCGATGCCCTTGGGCGGCCATTGCCCGCCGACCGCTTCGACCGCCGACGGGAATAATGAGCTGTCGAAGAACGCCCAGAACCAGGCGAGGAAGAACATCACTTCCGACGCGATGAACAGGATCATCCCATAGCGCAGGTGGAGCTGGACGACCGGCGTGTGATAGCCGGTGTCGGCTTCACGGATCGTGTTGACCCACCAGCTATACATGGTGACAAGCACGACCAGGACGCCCGCGGCCAACACGAACTTGCCGTAGGGGTTGTCGTGCATCGCCATCACCGCTCCGCCGAACAGGGCGAAAGCCCCCATGGCCCCGATGATCGGCCACGGATCGGGATCGACGAGGTGGTAGTCGTGCTGTTGGGTCGCCGCCATCGGGCCTTTGCTTTCCTCTTGTCTCGCGGGGCCGCTCTAGCCGCCCGCGCCCGGCGTTTCCACCGGGTAAAATGTGTAGCTCAGGGTGATCTCGTCGATGTCCCGGGTGGCCGGGTCGTTGCGGATCCTGGGATCGACGAAGAAGATCACCGGCATCTCGACGCTCTGGCCGCCCTTCAGCGTCTGCTCGACGAAGCAGAAGCATTCGATCTTCGAGAAATATTGCCCGGCCTTGGCCGGCGTGACGTTGAACATCGCCTGCCCGGTGGTTTGCCGGGCGGTGAGATTGGTCGCCCGATAGAGGACCTGGGTCCGGGCGCCGGGCGCGATCCGGATGGTGTGCTGGACCGGCTCGAAGCGCCACGGCAGGGCCGGCGAGATATTGGCGTCGAACCGGACCCCGACCTGGCCGGCAACCGCGCCCGGTGCGCTGGCCGCCCGGACCGGCGTCCCGCCGAAGCCGGTGGCCTCGCAGAACATCTCGTAGAGCGGGACCGCGGCGAACGAGACCCCGACCATCGTCGCGGCGAGGAGCCCGGCGAGCGCCGCGGTGCGCATCTTGCGGTTCACCGGTTCAGCCCGATCTTGGCGACCGTGACCAGGAACAGAAGGATGACGAAGCCGCCGAGCAGCCAGGCCAAAAGCCGCGACCGCTCCCGCTGACGCCGCAGGACCTCCTGTTCATGCTCGGTCATGCGCCGATCCAGCGGTCGGCAACCAGCGCCGCGAACAATGCGAACAAATAGATCACCGAATATCCGAACAGCCGTTTCTCGGGCCGCATTCCGGCCGGCTCGGTCGCCCGGTTGGCCAGCACCAGTCCCGCCATCACCACGAATCCGGCGCTCAGGGCCGCGGCGGCGAGCCCGTACAGCGTCCCGGCGAGGGCGAGCGGCCACGGCGCGACGGCCGCCGCCGCCATCGGCAGGCTGTAAAGGAAGATCTGGCGCCGAGTCGCCGCGAGACCGGCGGTCACCGGCAGCATCGGCACCTTGGCGGCCGCATAATCGGAGCGGACGAACAGCGACAGCGCCCAGAAATGCGGCGGGGTCCACAGGAAGATGATCGCGAACAGGATGAGCGGCAGCGGCGCCAGCTCGCCGGTCGCCGCGACCCAGCCGATCACGGGCGGGAAGGCGCCGGCGGCGCCGCCGATGACGATGTTCTGGGCAGTCCGGCGCTTCAGCCAGACCGTGTAGACCAGCACGTAGAACAGGATCGAGACGGCGAGCAGAAGCGCCGCCAGATGGTTGGCCGCGACATCCATCAGAACGACCGAGAACGCGGCCAGTCCGATGCCGAAATGAAGCGCGGTCTGGCGGTCCATCCGCCCGGCCGGCAGCGGCCGGCTGGCGGTGCGCCGCATCAGCGCGTCGAGGTCCGCCTCATACCATTGGTTGAGCGCCCCGGCCGCCCCGGCGCCCAGGGCGATGCACAGGATCGCGGTGAAGCCGATCGCCAGCGGCGGCATCGCCGGCGCGGCGAGCATTCCGGCGAGCCCGGTGAACACCACCAGGCTCATCACCCGCGGCTTGGTCAGCGCGAAGAGGTCCCGCCAGTCGGCGGGGAGGGCTTGGGGGGTTGCGATCGGAAGGCTTGTCACGGGCGTCCCTATAAGGGGCCACGTGGGGCGAGAAAAGGGCGCGGCGCACGGGGCTCGATCATCAAGGTGGCGCGGGTGGAAGATTTCTATTCCAGCTCGATTTCTAACTTGTGAGGCTCGCGCCCATCGAGTTTGAAGCCTTCAATCCAAAGCACAGGCTGAGTACCGCCGCCTTGTTTGTTCAGGCAGCGTCCGGCCACATGGCCAATCATATTCAGCGGTGCCAGCTTCTGCCTGGCTCGGCGCAACGTCGCGGTGGACGGAGTTTTGCCCTTTACGCGCAGCGACAGGAGCTCAACCGTGAAGACGTGGCCGCTCACCGACTGCCCGGAAGCGTTGCGGTACGGGCGCTCGCCGATCCTGATCCTCGCCTCTGAAGGACGCCTATCGCCGCGGCACCACCATTCGGTAGTAAGATTTTGCACCTCGAAGTTATGCGTAAACTGGTAGCGATGATCCGGGAGAATGGCGCACTCCTGCGTCGCCAGGATGACCGACCTGTCTGGGCATGTCTTGATGGCGGGTCGAGGCGCAGGTACCGCGCCCGCGTCCTGCGCGGCGATTACGGCGGCGATAATGTACAGGCTGACCACCGTTGGCCTCCATCGAAGGTAATTCGACAGAGAGGTGATGCTGCACGGCCGGCGCAATCGCAAGGTGCGGACAAGCCCTTTTCGCGAAAGGGGGGCGATCACCTTCCGCGGCTCCATGAAAAGGGGCGGGATCGCGTTCGCAATCCCGGCCCTATTCCTCGGCGACCCAGACTTAGTCGATCTTGGGCAACGTCGAGAACTGGTGGAACGGCGGCGGGCTGGGCAACGTCCACTCGAGCGTCGTCGCGCCCTCGCCCCACGGATTGTCCGGAGCCTTCTTGCCGGCCGCCATCGACCAGAACAGGTTGACGAAGAACACCGCCATGCCGGCGATGGTCACCATGTAGCCG
>Ga0183260_10002001_pt1 | contig 17013 bp, 15 predicted proteins | sample AntDrymUQ4972206_2_FD_129768 | JGI IMG/M metagenome (GOLD analysis project Ga0183260, IMG submission 129768) | Polar desert sand microbial communities from Dry Valleys, Antarctica - metaG UQ497 (22.06) (version 2) (version 2) | ecosystem: Environmental > Terrestrial > Soil > Desert | place...
GGTTAGGAAGACACGCAAGAGCCCGAGCCGAGCCAGGAAGACCGCTTGATGGCTGGTCCGGTACGCGGGATGAGAGGCGACATCCAGGAGATGTTGCTCTTTCCGCTGGTTCATCGGTTCGCCGGCGTACGAGTTGCGGGGGCCGAGGCCGTGTCGGGAATAGCTGGCCCCGTCGTGATGGTCGCTAATCACACATCGTATTTCGACTGCCCGATCATCCTTGCTGCGCTTCCCCGCAAGATCCGGCACAGGACGATCGTTGCGGCGGCGGCAGATTACTTGGACCGGCTGGAGTCGGTCGGGGCGCTCGCTTCCCTCGCGCTTGGCGCCATCCCTTTCGAAACGCACACCGGTTCCAAGGCGAGCCTCGACGGTTGCAGAGAAGCCCTAAGGCGTGGATGGTCAGTCCTGATCTTTCCCGAATCAAGCCGGTCGAAGACCGGAAAGCTCGGACACTTCAAGAAGGGGGCCGCATATCTTTGTGTCGACACCAAGACGGCTGCCGTCCCGATCCTCCTTGAAGGCGCGTACGACATCATGCCCAAGGGAGCGGCGATGCCCCGGCCTGGAAGGGTTCTTGTGAAGATAGGAGAGCCCGTCGAGCCGGCCCCCAACGACACTTACGAGTCGTTCACCGAGAGATTGCATGATGCCATCGCTCAACTTTCGCCACTCCCTCCGAAAGAAGCGGCAGCCGTCTAGCTCGGCTCTCTTTCGAACTCAGCGGCCATCATTCCGAAGTAGCTGGGGCAGTCATAGCTCACGTCTATGACCTCGAACGGTGCCACGCGGAAGGCGCCGGCCAGCAGGGCAAGCTGCCAAGGGCTATCGGGCAGAGCCTCCTCGATCAGGGCTTCGTCGAACTGCAGCCACTTCTCGAAGTCCGCCCGCTGTGTCATCTCCACGACCAGTCGGTCGAACACATCGGCCGACGGATGGAAACCGTAAGGACCGTCCGCATCGTGGGCATGCGCTTGGTCCGCGCTTGCGATCAGGCCTACCCGTTCGGTTCCTTCCTCTGCGATCTCCCCGATCACCCGGCCGAGAGCCACGAGGCTTTCGAGGCCATGCGACCTGGTAGGGCAGATCGCGACCAGTTGGGGAAGCGGAACTGCCTGCTGGACGTACCAGGCAGGGATGAATACCCCCCAGTCCATAGGCAACGGCTCTTGATTATTTTCGTACACGATGCCTGCAACTGGAAGGCCATGTTCGATAGAGCGCACCACGATCGAATGGGCGAGGCCCAGGTCGCACTCCACGTCGATCGAATGTGGACCAAGCTCGCCCGCGATGCGTGAAGCCATTCCGATGGTGTGGACCTCCTCCAGGTGCACTCCATGAGGAGTAACGATGATGAGGGCGTCTAACTCGGCGGATCTCGCGCGCTGCGCAACTGCCGTCATCGCCTGTTCGAGCTTCGAAGAGGGCCTGGAGTCGGGATCCACTCCCGGAACCAGCAACCCACCATGAGGCATGATCGCAGCGAAGCTCAGCGGCATGGCGCCGTCCGCTCCAAACACACTCGGGCCCCGCCCTCGATAATCATCTCGTGACCTCCTTCGGCTCCTGGCGACCCCGCACAGCAGATATCCCTGCATCTCCAGGGGTTTACATGTTCCGAGACCAGCAAAACCGCGTCCTTTACGTGGGGAAGGCGAAGTCACTCAAACACAGGGTGCCCAACTATTTCACCTCGGGTCTTCATCCGCGCACAGCTTCGATGGTCTCTGAGGCATCGCAGGTTGAATGGATCGTCACATCCAACGAGGTGGAAGCACTTCAGCTGGAAGTGACACTGATAAAGGAGGAGGGGCCGCGGTTCAATGTTCGGTACCGAGACGACAAAAGCTACCCCTATCTGACCGTGACGCTCAGCGAACAGGTTCCCAGGGCCATGGTCGTTCGAGGACGCAAGCGCAAGGGTGACAGGTACTTCGGTCCATACGCTCACGCGTACGCGATCAGGGAGACCCTGGACCTGTTGCTGCGGGTGTTCCCTTTGAGGTCTTGCAGCAAGGGCGTATTCGATCGTGCCAAGGCCTCGGGGAGGCCATGTCTCCTATACGACATCGGCCGATGCTCCGGCCCATGTGTTGGGGCCGTTTCGGTTTCGGAGCATCTCGACATCGTCCAGAGGTTCTGCGATTTCATGGACGGCAAGCATGAGAGCGTGTTGAAGGATCTAGGGACGAGGATGCATGCCGCGTCCGCCGAACTGGAATTCGAGCAGGCGGCGCGGCTTCGAGACCAGCTGGGGTCGGTCCGACGAGTTATCGAACGACAGCAGATGGTGGCCCCCAAACGTGAGGACATCGATGTCATCGGAGAGTCAGGTGACGAGCTGGAGGCCGCGTTCCAGGTGTTCTTCGTTCGAGCAGGACGAATGGTAGGTCGCAAGGGCTTCCTGGTGGACAGAGTGGAGGCTCTCAGTGACCCAGAGCTGATCGGAGCGTTCTTGGGCTCGCTGTATGCAGACAGCGACGAGATCCCGAAAGAGGTACTCGTGCCGGTCCTTCCCGATTCTCATGAGGTCTTGTCGGATTGGCTTACCCTGAAGCGCGGGAGCCGAGTGCAGATAAGGGCTCCAGAGAGAGGGGCTAAACGCCGTCTTCTTGAAACGGTGGTCGCGAATGCTGCCGAGGCCTTCAATCAGAGCCGCCTGAAACGAGCGAGCGACTTCGATGCGCGTTCCAGGGCCCTCACTGCCTTGCAGGAACACCTCGACCTGCCGGAGGCCCCACTCAGGATCGAATGTTTCGACATATCGAACCTCGGGCCGACCGAGGTTGTCGGCTCGATGGTTGTCTTCGAAGACGGATTGCCCAAGAGGTCCGACTATCGCAAGTTCAAGGTCAGGGGCGTCGCCGGGCAGGACGATTTCGCTTCTATGGGCGAAGTTGTACATCGCCGCTTTTCGAGATTCGTAGAGGAACGGACCACTTCCTCTTCGAAAAGCAAGTTCGCCTATCAACCAGGCCTCGTGGTGGTCGACGGAGGCAAGGGACAATTGAACAGGGCGATCGAGGTCATGAGCGAGGTTGGTGTGGTCGGGATCCCCGTCGTCTCCATCGCCAAGCGATTAGAGGAGGTCTTCGTTCCAGGAGAGTCAGAGCCCCGAGTGATCCCAAGGGGCTCAGAAGCTCTATATCTTCTTCAACGGGTAAGAGACGAGGCCCATCGGTTCGCGATCGGATACCAAAGACAGAGACGGACGAAGACGATGACTGAGAGTGTTCTCGACCGGCTTTCGGGCATCGGACCAGCGCGGCGAATGGCTCTCCTCAAGCACTTCGGCTCTGCGAAAAAGGTTGCGGAGGCGACCGTAGAAGAGATAAGCCATGTCCCGGGGATCGGTGTGAGTCTTGCGGAAATGATCTACGAACAGATCCGAACAACACCCTGAGCATCGGATCGATGAGGGAGGAAACGTGGAAGCCAGAAGGGATCGGGCGAAGCTAGCCATAGAGATCGAAGAGGGAGTTCGCGATTTCTGCGCGACGTTCGATGGAGTTGACCCCTCCTCGCTCGAAGGCCAGGGCACAGTAGGTGAGTGGGCTGTCAGAGACGTGCTGGCCCACATGGTCTTCTGGCATGAAAGGTGTCTCACCGCGGTTAGGACCACCATGAACGGCACGTACGAACCAACGGGCGACATAGACGAGAACGCTGAGAACGCTGCAGCCGTCGCCGGGCATGCGGCAACGCCCACTGCCCAGTTGATGGACCGAGTGAAGACAACTGGCCTCGAGATATCGGCTTTGCTCGGTGAGGTGCCCGAGGAGTTGTGGGAACAGAAGCTCCATCTGGAGAGCTGGGTCCTCGGCACAACGCTCAACCACTACGCCGACCATCGCGACGAGGTCCGCAAGGTCCTGGAGGCACGGGCATGACTCAAGGCCCCCCCGTACCTTTCACCGTCATTACCGGTCTGTCGGGGGCAGGGCGTTCTGAAGCTGCAAAGTGCTTCGAGGACCTCGGATATTTCGTGGTGGATAATCTCCCACCTGCGCTTATCGAAAAGATGGCGGAGTTGGTGATGGGGGCAGGGAGCAAGATAAAGAACGTTGCTCTAGTAGTTGATGTGCGCGGGGGTGAGTTCTTTCCAGAACTAGAGCAGGCCCTTTCGGATCTCCAGGGTCGCGGCATCGCCCACCGTATCGTCTTCCTCGAAGCGTCCGATTCAACCTTGGTGAAACGTTTCGAAGGTACTCGCCGGCTTCATCCCCTCTCTTCAGAGCGCGTTGTTGTGGGGATCGCCAAGGAAAGACAGATCATGTCGAGCCTCAGGGAAAAGGCAGACGTCATTATCGATACATCTACCCTCAACGTTCATGAGCTGCGCGACAAGATCGTCTCCTTCTTCGCAGAAGCCTCCCCATTGGCCGGGATCGCCGTGAACGTGATGTCGTTCGGCTTCAAGCACGGCATCCCCGTGGATGCCGACATGCTGTTCGACGCCCGCTTCCTTCCGAATCCGCATTGGGTCGAGGATCTGCGGCCTCTGAATGGAACCCACAAGAAAGTACGGGGCTATGTGTTGACGGCCGAGGGGACCAAGGAGTTCCTGGCGAAGGTCCGTGATCTCCTTTCATTCCTGCTTCCCGGATACGTCAAGGAAGGGAAGCACTACCTGACCATCGGGGTCGGGTGCACCGGCGGCAAGCATCGCTCCGTGGTGATAGCCGACGAGATAGCCCGGTATCTACTCGACAAAGGCTTCCCTTCCGCAGTCGTTCACCGGGACATGGAACGAGAGTGAAAGTTGTAGCGATAGGCGGTGGGCATGGGGCCGCGGCCAGCCTGCAAGCTGCCCTCACTTACGCGTCGGATGTCGCAGGAATCATCACTGTGGCCGACGATGGAGGTTCATCGGGGCGGCTTGCGCGCGAACTCGGCGTACTTCCTATGGGCGACATCCGGAACTGTTTGGCGGCGCTCGCTCCCGATTCAGGGGTAGTTGACGTTTTCCAGCATCGCTTCTCGGACGGACCTCTTGCGGGGCACGTCATGGGGAACCTGTTCATCACCGCCGCCGCCGAGGAAACGGGCAGCTTCCCGGAGGCAGTCCGACTGGCAGGCGAACTGATCGGTTCTCGGGGAAGGGTTGTCCCCCCAACCATCGAATCGGTGAAGCTGGTATCGGAGATCGATGGCGAGGTTGTGGTGGGCCAGGTAGCGCTGGCAACCACGAGAGGGCGCATCAGCTATGTAAGCCTCGAGCCTCCAGAACCGAAGGCCTTCCCTGAGGCGCTGGACCTGATCGCCCGGGCCGACCAGATCATCCTCGGGCCGGGCAGTCTATTCACCAGCATCCTGCCCAGTTTGCTGGTACCGGAAGTTCGACAAGCCGTTTCAGATGCCAGCGCCACCAAGGTATTCGTCTGCAATCTCAGCGCCCCCGATGGAGAAACGCAGTACTTCGATGCCGGCGACCATCTCGCAGCACTTCTTGCTCACGGTGGGCAGGCCTGTGTCGACTCGATCGTCGTCCACGAAGGCAGACGGCTGCTCTGGGGAAGGCCAGTAACGGTAGACCGCCGCTCTCTGGAGGGGATGGGGGTCGAGGTCTTTTCCGGCGACTTGCTCCCTGAGCACCCAGTGGCCCGTCACGACCCAGCCAGGCTGGGGGAGCTGCTGAGCAGCCTGTAAGGGGGCGGGCCAGGCTGGGCGGTGACCAGGAACGATAGGATTTGGTGGTTTTCCCCTATCCCTATCTCAAGGAGAGTCAGATGACTGTAAAGGTTGGTGTTAACGGTTTCGGCCGTATCGGACGTAATTTCTTAAGGGCGATCCTGGACCGCCCCGATCCGGGGGTTGAGCTGGTCGCGGTCAACGATCTTGCTTCCCCGGACATCCTCGCTCACATGCTTCGATACGACTCCACACACGGGGTCCTCAAGAAAGAGGTGAAGGTCGCAGGCGACGGCATCGAGGTCGATGGTGCCACCCTGAAGGTTCTGTCAGAGCGTGATCCGGAGGCTCTGCCCTGGAAACAGCTTGGCGTTGATGTGGTCGTCGAGTCGACGGGCCTTTTCACCGACCGTGAGGGTGCTTCGAAGCATCTGGTGGGAGGGGCGAGGAAGGTAATCATCTCCGCCCCCGCCACCGATCCGGACGTCACCATCGTGATGGGCGTCAACGACGATGATTACGACGACGCTTCCCACCACCTCATCTCCAACGCCTCCTGCACGACCAACTCTGTTGGTCCCATGGCCAAGATCCTCCTCGACAACTTCGGGATCAGATCCGGTTTCATGACCACCATCCACGCCTATACAACCGAGCAGCAGCTGCAGGACCAGATCGCCTTGACCCGCAAAGGGAAGCCTGATCTACGACGTATGCGTTCGGCCGCTCTGAACATCGTTCCTGCATCTACCGGTGCGGCGAAGGCCATCTCTTTGGTGATCCCCGAGCTGAAGGGCAAGCTGGACGGGATGGCGATGCGGGTGCCCGTCCCCGACGGCAGTGTCACCGACCTCGTTTGCGTACTCGAGAAAGAAGTGACTGCTGATGAGGTCAACCGGGCCTTCCAGGAAGCGGCCAACTCCGAGAGATGGCGCGGCATCCTTGAGTACACCGAAGACCCGATCGTTTCAAGCGACATCGTTGGGAACCCCGCCTCGTGCATCATCGACGGGCTCTGCACGATGTCCTCTGGTGGACAGGTGAAAGTCATCGGGTGGTACGACAACGAGTGGGGATACTCGAACCGTCTGGTTGACCTGATCGCCAAGATCGGAGGTTGAAGCTTCCTTCGATCGATGAACTCGATCTGAAAGACAAACGCGTTCTGCTGCGGGCAGACTTCAACGTGCCGTTGGCCGACGGAGGAGTTATGGATGACACCCGCATCCGGGCGACCGTCCCAACTATCCGCGCCTTGCTCTCGGCTGGAGCGCGGGTGATCTGCTGCTCTCACCTTGGAAGGCCGAAGGGATCTCGTGTGCCAGCCCTTTCGATGGTTCCGGTTGGTCAGTGCCTCGCGACGATCCTGGAGCGACGGGTGCGGGTGACCTCTGAGCCCAATGGGAGCCCGGCCGACCTCGAAGGCATGGAGGCCGACGAGGTGGCTCTTTTAGAGAACCTTCGTTTCGACCCGCGTGAGGAGGCTAACGATCCTTCCTTCGCCGAAGAACTCGCATCGCTGGCTGACGCTTTCGTATGCGACTCCTTCGGTGCGGTCCACCGGGCCCACGCCTCGGTTGCTTTAGTGCCGAAACTGCTTCCAAGCGCCGCAGGTTTCTTGTTGACCAAGGAAGTCGAGGTGCTCACTCGGATCATGGAAGAGCCGAAGCGGCCATTCGTGTTGGTTCTCGGAGGGGCGAAGGTATCGGACAAGCTCGGGGTCGTTCGCAACTTCCTGGACAAGGCGGATCACATCCTTATCGGAGGAGCCATGGCCAATACCTTCCTCGCGGCTTCAGGTAGGGGCGTTGGAGGGTCCAGGGTCGAGTCGGATCGCATGGAAGAAGTGCGAGACACCCTTAGGCAGGCTGAGTCTTCATCGACGGAAATCATCCTTCCCGACGATCTGGTGGTCGCAGAGTCTTTCGAACAAGACGCCACGCACAAGACCCTCAATTCAGAAGTACCCGAGGGATGGATGGCCCTCGACGTAGGACCGGCAACCACCGCCCGCTTCCGGGAACGGATCCGCGATGCGGGGATGGTCCTTTGGAACGGACCGATGGGGGTATTCGAATGGCCGAAGTTCGCAGCAGGAACCCGAGAGGTGGCCGAGGCTGTAGCCGCCACCTCCGCATACACCGTTGTCGGGGGAGGGGATTCTGCAGCCGCCCTCGCTAGCTTCGGTCTGACCGACAGGATCGATCACCTATCAACCGGGGGCGGCGCGTCTTTGGAGTTCCTCGAAGGGCGCTCTTTGCCGGGATTGACCGCACTCGAGGAGGCGACAAGATGAGGAAGCCCGTTATCGCCGCCAACTGGAAGATGCACAAGACCCACCTCGATGGGATCCACTTCGTTGAGGCTCTTCGCAACCACCTGGATGACGGGGTCTACGGCAAGGTGGATATCGTCATCTGCCCTCCCTTCACCGCGCTTCGCTCCGTCCAGACAACGGTGGACGGTGACTCCCTCGATATGGCGATCGGCGCGCAGGACATGCATTGGGAGGATTCGGGGGCCTTCACCGGAGAGGTCTCTCCCGGCATGCTGAGCAAGCTGGGCGTGAGCTACGTGATCGTCGGGCACTCAGAAAGGCGTGAGTACTTCGGCGAAACCGACGAGTTGGTCAACAGGAAAGTACTTGCGGCGCTTTCCCACGAGATGTCGCCAATCCTGTGCGTGGGAGAGACTCTCGCCGAGTACGAGGCCGGGTCGACCGAACGCAAAGTCGCCACTCAAGTTGAGGCTGGGTTAAGCGGTGTGTCGCCGGAACAGCTCGCCCAGGTAGTGATCGCCTACGAGCCCATCTGGGCCATCGGCACCGGCAAGACTGCATCCTCCGAGGAAGCCCAAGGGACGATCAAGTACATCCGTTCGGTAGTGGAGAGCCTGAGCCCAACTGGGGCAGCGGCGATAAGGATCCAGTACGGGGGCAGCGTGAAACCCGGCAACATCGCAGAGCTGATGGCCCAGCCGGACATAGATGGCGCTCTCGTGGGTGGAGCCAGCCTAGAAGCGCAGGACTTCGCCCGGATCCTTCACTTTCAGGCGAACCAGGGCCAGGACACTGGCTAGACCACCTGTGTTTGTTCGCTCGGCACTACTTGGCTAGACTGCCCCTAACGTCATATCCCTACAAGCTGCCAGATGGGCAGCAGGAAAAGGAGAAGCCCGTTCTTACCGCACTCGTCGTTCTGCACATCATGGCTGCCTTCACCCTCATCTTGTTCGTCCTGCTTCACGCAGGTAGGGGAGGAGGACTCTCCGATATGTTCGGCGGCGGCATGGGCGGCGGCCTTGGCGGTTCGACTGCCATGGAACGCAACCTCGACCGCGTCACCATCGTCAGCGCTACGACCTTTGCTCTAACGACCGTTCTGCTCGTTCTTCAGCTCGATTAGCGGTCTCTACTGCGTACGGGGATAGGATGCGAAAGGAAGCGGGAACCAAGAGGTAGAAGTAAGCAGGACAAGCAACAAGCAGGAACAACAGGCAAAGGGGAAGATCCCCATCCAATCCGGAGGTGAGTTTGTGAAGCAGAGGAAATATTTCTTCATGGCGTTGCTGCTAGTACTGGCGATCGTGGCCACAGCATGTCCCAAGACCGAGGACCCAGGGCCCGAGCCAACCAAGACCGCAGCTGAAGAGGGAAAGCCAGGAGGCACATTGGTCTTCGCGGCGGAGCAGTACCCGAAGTGTTTGAACTTCGTCACTTCGTGCCGTAGCGCCTCGTGGCTCCACTACACGGCATTGCTGCCGACCATGGCCCGTTTCCTCACCGCAGATGCTGACAACAACTACAAAGCGACGGACCTGATCACCAAGATTCCGACCCTGGAGAATGGGCTTGTTACAGAGTCCCCCTTCACCGTCACCTATGAGTTGAACCCGAAGGCCAAGTGGGACGACAACACCCCGATCACAGGCGAAGACGTGAAGTTCACATGGCAGGCCATCCTCACCAGTTCCAAGTCCGTGATCAAGATCGGCTACGACAAGATCGAGGACGTCACCACCGAGGGCAACAAGGTGAAGATCGCTTTCAAGGAGCCCTACGCGCCTTGGCGGGACCTGTTCAACATGACTCACTACATCCTGAAGGCAGATGCATTTGCCGGAAAGCCCGACGTGTCCGATGCGATGCAAACATCGATTGGATTCGCAGGCGGTCCCTTCAAGCTCGAAAGCTTCTCGGAGAGCGAGATGGTGCTGGTCCGCAACGACAACTATTACGGGAAGAAAGCCTTCCTGGACAAGGTCATCTTCAAGAAAATCGAGAGTCAAACGTCAGAACTGACCACCTTCAAGACTGGGGAGATACAGGGCTTCTTCCCGCAGCCGACGACCGAACTGGTCGAGCAGGTGAAGGCCATCCCTGGCGGAGAGATCGGGGTCAAGCCAGGAACGGTGTACGAGGGCCTGTGGTTCAACCTCGACAAGTTCCCCGTCAACGACAAGGCTGTCAGGACCGCCCTTCTGTATGGGCTCGACAGGCAGAAGGCCATCGACACGATAGTCAAGCCGGTCGACCCGAAAGCCACGGTCAACCACTGCCTTTGGAACGTTCCACAGAATGCCGGCGGTAAGTGGTGCAACAAGGACTTCCCAACCAAGCCCGATACCGCGAAGGCTACGAAGGCCCTCGAGGATGGCGGGTGGAAGAAGGGCTCCGATGGCATCTACGCCAAGGGCGGCCAGCGTCTGGTTGTGCCCATCGCAACCACAGCCGGCAACGTCGGCCGTGAGCAGTTCCAGACGATCCTTCAGGCCCAGGCGAAGGAGATCGGTATCGAGATCAAGGCCGACAACAGCGATGCCACAACGCTGTTCCAAACCAGACTTCCGGCAAGGGACTTCGTGGTCGGGATGTTCGCCCAGGTTGCATCGCCCGATCCGACGGTGACGACGAACCTCCACAAGGACTTGATCCCAAGTAAGGATGCGCCCGACGGCGAGAACTACTACGGTTGGAAGAACGATGAGGCAAGCAAGCTCATGAGGGATTCGGACAAGGAAGTCGATGACAAAGAGCGCATCAAGCAGTTCCAGGAGATGGGCAAGCTGATGGCGGAGGACGTCATGTCGATCCCGCTGTATGCGAAGCCGCAGATCCTGGTTTACAACTCCGAGAAACTCGGAGGCGACTTCAACTTCAATGCTGGCCAGCTGGCCTTCTCTGACCTTCTTCGAACCTGGTACTTCAAGAAGGCAGCGTAAAGCGCTAACTAAGTGATCCGCGAGGGCCCGGCATTGCCGGGCCCTCGTCTTATACTGGACCCTGGATGCTGGCCTACGCGCTCCGACGCCTGCTGATATCGATCCCCCTGCTGATCCTTGCCAGCATCCTTGTCTTCTACTTCCTCCGTTTGACCACCGATCCAGCCCAGGCACTTCGGAACCCCCGGATGACCGCGGAGCAGGTTCAGGAGGTCAAGCATGCGATGGGTCTGGATAAGTCCGGACCGGAGCAGTACACGAGCTGGCTGACGAATTTCGTCAAAGGTGATTGGGGACTTTCCTTCGATTATCAGGCCCCCGTCGCGCCGATCATCAAGGCCCGCTTCTTTAACACGCTCAAGCTCATGGGCATCGCGGTGTTGCTCTCCTTCCTGCTCGCCATCGCCATTGGTGTCTACTCGGCCGTCCGTCCTTACTCCAAACTTGACTACACGTTCACCGGTATGTCGTTCCTGGGCATCTCGATGCCGATCTTCTGGTTCGCGCTGCTGATCCAGTTGATCCTCGGGTTCTACCTGCAGCAATGGCTGGGAAGAGATGAGCCTCTTTTCTTCACCAGCGGCATGCACCGTCCTGGAGACCCCACGTTCCACTTGATCGACTTCGTGCGTCATGCGACTTTGCCGTCGCTTGCCTTGACCATCCAGCTTGTCGCCGGGTGGAGTCGGTATGAACGGTCCAGCATGATGGAGGTCATGAATGCCGACTTCATGCGAACAGCCAGAGCCAAAGGATTGAAGAGCCGCTCGGTCATCTTCAAGCATGCTCTGAGGAACGCTCTGATCCCTTTGGTCACGGTCATCGGAATAGATGTGGGCGCACTCTTTGGCGGCCTGATCGTGACTGAGGTCATCTTTTCTTGGCCCGGGATGGGTTCGCTCTTCACCTCTGCTCTTGCAGTCGGCGATTACCCCATCGTCCTTCCTTGGCTGATGATCACGGCAGGTTTGGTGATCTTGCTGAACCTGGTAGCGGATCTATTGGTCGGCATACTCGACCCGAGGGTTCGCTATGGTTGACCCCACGTCTCGCGCCATAACCGACGAGCAGGCCGTCCAAGAGCCCAAAGCACAAGATGCTCATGGGATAGCGGAAGGTCCGGCTCGCACTCAATGGCAGCTCGCATGGAAGAAGTTCCGTCAGCACAAGCTGGCAGTCGCCAGTCTGTTCATCCTTGTCGTGCTGTATCTGGCCGCGATATTCGCTCCGATCGTTGCTCCGTTCGACCCGAACGAACTCGATCTGGACCACGTTAGGGAGTCGCCATCGCTGAAGCATCCAATGGGAACGGATGCTCTTGGGCGAGATGAGTTCAGCCGCGTTGTGTATGGAGGCAGAATCTCTCTTGCCGTTGGGATGGGAGTTGCGCTCTCCGCTGGATTCATCGGAACAACCATGGGTGCTCTTGCGGGCTTCTACGGCAGGTGGGTGGACGCGGTGTTGATGAGGACGACTGATTTCTTCCTGGCCATGCCCGTTCTAGCAGTCCTCTTGGTCGCAGCGAAGGCACTCGGAGGATCGATCACCGACATAGTCGTGATATTGGCTGTGCTGTACTGGATGCCTGTAGCGAGGATCGTTCGGAATGTTTTCATGTCCCTCAAAGAAAAGGAGTACGTGGAAGGCGCAAGAGCCTCGGGCGCCGGGAGCATAAGGATCATCGTCCGGCATCTGCTCCCCAATTCCCTCGGCCCCATCATCGTCAACGTCACACTAGGGATCGCGATAGCGATCCTCACTGAGTCACTGCTGTCCTTCCTTGGTTTCGGCATCCAACCCCCCACAGCCACATGGGGCAACATGCTTTCGTCGGCCAGGGATTCGATGCTGACACAGCCGTGGCTGGTGTGGTTCCCGGGCTTCATGATCCTTCTGACTGTCCTTTGCGTTAACTTCCTCGGCGACGGGCTGAGGGATGCCCTGGACCCGGCAGGACACAAGATCCGCACATGACCGAACCTCTACTTTCGGTGCGAGACCTGAAGACCCATTTCCAAACCGACGATGGCGTAGTGAGGGCGGTCGACGGAGTCAGCTTCGATATCTTTCCCCGCGAGGTGTTCGCTGTGGTGGGCGAGTCCGGTTCGGGGAAGTCGGTTACAGCTCTTTCTATCCTCAACCTCATCCCGAAGCCTCATGGAAAGATCGTTCAAGGCGAGATCCTTTTCCACGGTCAGGACCTGCTCAGGCTGAAGGACGAAGAATTGAGGCAGCTTCGTGGCAACAAGATAGCAATGATCTTCCAAGACCCTTTGACCGCACTCAATCCCGTCTTCACGGTAGGCCACCAGATAGGTGAGGTGTTCCGTGTGCATAGGGGGGCTAGTAAGAAGCAGGCTCACGCTCGCGCCATCGAGTTGCTCGAACTGGTCGACATACCGCGCCCAGACCAGCGTGTCGACGAGTTTCCCCATCAATTCTCGGGGGGGATGAGACAGCGAGCGATGATCGCTATGGCGGTTGCCCTCGATCCCGACCTACTCATCGCAGACGAACCAACCACAGCTCTTGATGTGACGATTCAAGCGCAGATCATGGATGTACTTCTTAAGGTGAAGGATGAGTTCAACTCAGCGATCATGCTGATAACCCATGATCTGGGCGTTGTGGCGGGTGTGGCTGACCGCGTGATGGTGATGTACGCAGGCAGAGTGGCCGAGATGTCCTCCTGCAGCGACCTCTACTACAACCCGAAGCATCCTTACGCCTGGGGACTCATGACCTCGATCACGCGGCTTGACCAGGAGCGGAAAGACCGCCTCCTGCCCATACAGGGGACGCCCCCTTCGCTACTGCAAGAGTTCGACTACTGCCCCTTCTCTCCCCGGTGTCCTCATGTTCAGGATGTCTGCCGCAAGGAGTATCCGGTCCTGCGACAGTGCGGCTCCCACGACCACACCGCGGCATGTCACTTCGCCGCGGACCCTGGCTGGGAGCCACCGGTCGAGCTGGTAGCCGAGAAGGTGTCTTGATGGCAGACAAACTCCTTCGAGTCGAAGGTCTGGTCAAGCATTTCCCGATCACGAAGGGCCTGCTAAGAAGGCGATCCGGTGAGGTGAAGGCCGTTGACGGCGTGGACCTTTCGATAGGTCAGGGGCAGACGCTGGGGATCGTCGGTGAGTCTGGATGCGGGAAGTCCACACTGGCTCGGTGCATCTTGCGGCTACTGGAGCCCACCGCAGGCAAGATCTTCTTCGAAGGAGAAGACATAACTCACGTCGAGCCAAAACGGATGCGCAGCCTTCGCAGACAGATGCAGATGGTCTTTCAAGATCCGTACGCTTCACTCAACCCGCGCATGACCGTAAGGGACATCGTCTCCGAGCCTATGGCGGTGCACGGTCTGCATAAGGGAAAGCGCCGCGAAAGGGTCGGTGAGTTGATTGAAAGAGTGGGCCTCAACCCGGAACACGGGAACCGGTACCCGCACGAGTTCTCCGGAGGACAGCGACAGCGGATCGGCATAGCTAGAGCACTTGCGCTTCAGCCAAAGCTGATCGTCTGTGATGAGCCGGTCTCGGCCCTCGACGTATCGATCCAAGCTCAGGTAATCAATCTACTCGAGGACCTTCAGAGCGATTTCGGGCTCACCTATCTCTTCATCGCGCACGATCTTTCGGTGGTGCGCCACATCAGCGACTTCGTTGGGGTGATGTATCTCGGCAAGATAATGGAGCATTCGGACCGCGTGGGGTTATATGCGAAGCCTCTTCACCCTTACTCCCAGGCTCTGCTTTCAGCGGTCCCGATACCGGACCCCGTGAAAGAGAAGGAACGCCGAAGGATCATCCTGCGTGGTGATGTTCCTAATCCGTCGAACCCTCCGTCGGGCTGCCGCTTCCACACGCGGTGTTTCCGGTCGGAGGAGGTTGCGGCATCGGGAGAGGATCCGGTGACGATAGGCACCGTGAATACACGGCAGGTTGCTCGCGTCTGCGTTGATGAGGTGCCTTCCCTGGAAGAACAGGGCGAAGGCCAGGGGCACCTAGCTGCCTGCCATTTCGCCAAGCAGAAACAGGTCATCTAGTCGATGAACGAGCGGACCCTATTCAAGCGCGCTGCGTTGATCGCCGTCCTAACTCTGCAGGGATGCGGAGCAATAGGCTCGCTGTCGCAAGAAGAACCCCCTGCGACCACCAGGGCTGGGGGAGAACTCACGGTTGGCCTGACCCCTCCGGGCGATCTGATCCCCTCAAGGGCAACGACCGAACCGGCCTTTCTCATCCTCTCGACCGCATGCGATGGACTTACCGCCCTTCACCCCGAGACTGGAGAGCCGCGGCCTGCTCTCGCTATCAGATGGCGTTTCCTCGACGACGCGCGGGGGTTGCTTTTAACTCTTCGCCCTGGGGTCAAGTTCGGTGATGGCTCTGCCGTGACCCCGTCGGCATTGAAGCGTTCACTCGAGCGAGTTGCGTCTGCCGCTGGAGGTTCCGCCTGGGCTCACCTGTTGGCACGAGTCGAGGGGTTCGAGGCCTTCCGTCAAGGAGCATCGCAGATATCCGGGATCGCTTCATCGGGAAAGGACCTGTCGCTTTCGTTCGCGGAACCTTCCTCTGACTTCCTTACCGTTCTTGCCCACCCTGCTCTGATCCCATTCCCGGAGCCACAGGAAGGGGCCGCCTACCCGTCATGCGCCGGGCCCTACAGGATGCAGGCGGGGGCGGGAGAGGGCGATGTGATATTGATGCGCAGCGACCGATCGCGGTCTCGCAGTGACGCGTTCAGGTCCATGGGAAGGGGCATTGCCGAAAGGATCAACTTCAGGGCCTTCGGAACTACGGATGAGGCGTTCGAGGCGTTGCGTTCCAGTTCTGTTGATCTTTCTCCCGTCCCCGACAATCGCCTAACTGAAGCCTCCTCACGAAAGGGTTATCTGAAACGCAGCACATCAGAGATCACCTTCATCTCGATGGATGTGTCGAAGCCACAGACCTCCAACCCCGATGTCCGTTGGGCGCTGTCGCTCGGTATCGACCGGCTTGTCATCATCGACGCCGCATTTGGTGACCAAAGGCTTCCGGCGATCGGTTGGATGTCAGAGCGGGATGATCCTTCTTCTGTCTGCGATCAAAAAATCCGCAAGATCTCCGATCCCGGTAAGGGCAAGGAGCTTCTCTCGGCGGCTGGGGTAGATCCCGCGACCCTTCGTCTTCCATTGGTATTCGATCAACAGAAGGTAGGGCGTCTGATAGTCCAGGCGATACAGGTCCAACTGAAGGATTCCTTGGGTATCGAGGTTCAGCCTCTACCCCTGGATGCAGCAGGCCTCGCCGCATCTATGGCAGCCCGCTTCGATGCCGCCCTGTGGATACAGACATACCGTTCTGACCTGGCCGTCCCGAATGATCTGCTCGGCGGCCTGTTCGCAACCGGCTCTTCGAGGAACACTGTGGGTTTCTCGGACGCATCCGTCGAAGGGCTCATCGGCACGGCTCGCAAGAGCGCATCACAGGAGGCTGGCCAAAGGGCGTGGGAACAGGTGGAGGACGAACTTTGCAGGCAGATGGTTGCTTTGCCTCTGTGGTACGGAGTCCGGCATTGGTCGGCCAGCGGCACGGTCGAGTTCAAGGGGGACTCCCCCCTGGACACTTCTGGCCTTCCAGTGCTTAGGGAAGCCGCGCCCTAGGTGCGCTTGAGGACCTCACCCCGGTGGTAGATTGCCCCACGTGACGCTGATTCGACGCCTGCCACGTTTCCTGACCATCGTGCCCACCTTGCTGGTCGCTGTTTCTGCCTGCAGTCTGTCAAGGCCAGCACCGGAGAGTGTCCCTGAAACCAAGATCCGGACCGGCGGAACCATCCGGGTTGCGGTTCTTGAGCCAGACTCGCTCGATCCGGCGAAGGCCTCTAGCCGATCTGCTCTGCTCGTACTTAAGCAGTTATGCGAGCCCCTGGTGGCTTCCGATCCAAGGACCGGCGCCTTGAAACCCGGGATAGCTGAGTCATGGCAGGTTTCACCTGATGCGAAAACGATCACTTTCAAACTCAAGGACGGCGCCACGTTCCACAACGGCAGGAAGGTGGCAGCCGAGGACTTCATCTTCTCGATGAGCCGATTCGTTCATCCGAAGCTAGGGTCATCCGAACACTTCTTGCTGGACAAAGTCGCGGGTTATTCCGATGTACGCAATGAAA
>Ga0183260_10002002_pt1 | contig 16997 bp, 16 predicted proteins | sample AntDrymUQ4972206_2_FD_129768 | JGI IMG/M metagenome (GOLD analysis project Ga0183260, IMG submission 129768) | Polar desert sand microbial communities from Dry Valleys, Antarctica - metaG UQ497 (22.06) (version 2) (version 2) | ecosystem: Environmental > Terrestrial > Soil > Desert | place...
GCCCCTGGCCAGCGCGGCGATCACGCACAGCGTGACGGTGCCGATCGCGAAGGAGACGAAGGCGGCCTGGAAGGAGCCGACCGTCCGACCCAGCCCGGCGTTGATCGGCGCCTGCAGCGCGATCAGCCCGCCAACCACGGCGGTGAGCAGCACGGCCGCACCGCGGTCCATGGCCTACTTCTCGCTCCGCTCGAACACGCCGAGTCCAGTAACCGCTCGCCTGCGGCTCACTTGGCCTCCAGCCAGTTCGGCCCGACCCCGGCGTCCACTGCGAGCGGCGGGTCGAGCTCGCAGGCGGCGACCATCTCGTGGCAGGCCACCTCGCGGGCAGCCTCCATCTCGGCCTCCGGCCCCTCGAAGAGGAGCTCGTCGTGGATCTGCAGGATCAGGCGCGTGGCCAGCCCGGCATCGCGAAGCGCGTCGTGGCAGCGGACCATCGCCAGCTTGATGATGTCGGCGGCGGTGCCCTGGATGACGGTGTTCACGGCCAGGCGCTCGCCCAGCTTGCGCACGCCCCAGTTGCGCGCCCGCAGCTCCGGGATCTGCCGCCGGCGGCCGAACAGCGTGGACACGTAGCCGTCCGTCGCCGCCTGCTCGACGGCGTCCTTCATGAACTGCGCCACCGCGGGGAACCGTTCGAGGTAGCGGGCGATGAACGCCTGCGCCTCCTCTTGGCCGATCAGCAGGCGATCGGCGAGGCCGTAGGCGCTCAAGCCGTAGACGATCCCGTAGTTGACCATCTTGGCCTTCGAGCGCATGCCGACGTCGAGCTGCTCGGGCGGGAGCTCGAACACCGCCGAGGCGGTCTCCGTGTGGACGTCCTCGCCGCGCTTGAAGATCTCGCGGAGCACGTCCTCGCCGGCGATGTGGGCGAGCACGCGCAGCTCGACCTGCGAGTAGTCGACGGAGAGCAGCATGTTGCCCGGCTCGGCGATGAAGCAGGCGCGGATCTCGCGGCCGGTCTCCGTGCGGATCGGGATGTTCTGCAGGTTGGGGTTGATCGATGCCAGCCGGCCGGTGGCGGCGGTGACCTGCAGGAAGGTCGTGTGGAGGCGACCGTCGGAGGCGATGTAGGCCGGGAGCGCGTCGAGGTAGGTCTGGACGAGCTTGGTCAGCTCGCGGAAGCGCTCGATCTTGGGGATGATCTCGTGCTCGCCGCGGATCGCCTGCAGCACGCGGGCGTCGGTGGAGAAGCCCGTCTTGCCGCGGCGCTTGCGCGACAGGCCGAGCTTGACGAACAGCACCTCGGCGAGCTGCTGCGGGGAGCCGATCATGAACTCCTCCCCGGCGATCTCCCAGATGTCGCGCTCGAGCTGCGCGGCGTCGGCGCGGATCCGCGTGGCCGACTCCTCCAGCTTGCGCGTGTCGAGTTTGATGCCGGCCTTCTCGGTCTCGCGCAGCACGCGGACGAGCGGGAGCTCGATCTCGCGCAGCAGCCCGTCGAGGCCGCGCTCGTCGATCTGTTCCCGCTGGCGGGCGGCGAGCTCGTGCACGAGCGCCGCGCGCTGGGCGTTCGGGTCGTCTGACTCGACGGCCAGGCCGCGTTCCTCGGCGATCTCGTCGAGCGGGTAGCCGCGGCGCGCCGGATCGAGCAGGTAGGCGGCGACCTCGGTGTCGAACGCCAGGTTGGCCGGCACCTCGCCGAGCGCCTTGGCGTCGTGCGCGACGACCGGGCGGTCGCCTGCGGCGGCGACCAGCTCGGCGGGGTCGTCGACGGCGCCGACCAGCGCGTGCGTGCCGCCGGTGTAGGCGGCGAAGCGCCAGCGCGTCTCGGCCGGGAGCAGCTCGCCCTCGGCGACCTCGGGCGCGACCGCGATCAGCACCAGCTCGTCGCCGGCCAGCCTGGCGATGTCGGCTGCGGAGCCCTCGCGGGCCTCGACGCGGCGCGCCTCGGCGGCCTCCGGGCGCGGGATCGCCTCCATCTCGAGCAGTACGAGCGCCTCCTCGAGGCGGCGCAGCGGGTCGCGCAGCTCCCAGTCGCGGAACACGGGCCGGACGCCGGAGCGGTCGACCTCGCGCGAGAGCTCGGCCTCGAGATCGATGTCGACGGGCACCTCGCGGACCATCGTCGCGAGCTGCTTGGACAGCCGCGCGGCATCGGCGTGCTCGGTCAGGTTCTGCTTGCGCTTGGCGCCGGAGATCTCGTCGACGCTGGAGAGGACGGTCTCCAGGTCGCCGAAGCGCTGCAGCAGGTCCGAGGCGGTCTTGTCGCCGATCCCGGGAACGCCCGGGATGTTGTCGGACGTGTCGCCCTTGAGGCCGATGAAGTCCGGAATCAGCTCCGGCGCGATGCCGTAGCGGTCGATCACGCCCTGGCGGTCGTAGACCTTCGTGTCCGTCACCCCGCGCGAGGTGGACATGATCCGCACGCCGTCGCCGACCAGCTGGTAGGCGTCGCGGTCGCCGGTGACGACCATCACGGGGATGCCGCGCTGCTTGGCCTGCTCGGTCAGCGCCGCGATCACGTCGTCGGCCTCGAAGCCCTCGACGGACACGTTGCGGTAGCCGAACGCCTCCACCAGCGGGCGCAGGTGCGGCCACTGGAGCTTGAGCAGGTCGGGGCGGCTGGAGCGCTGGGCCTTGTAGTCGGCGGAGAGCTCCTTGCGGCCCGACATCCCGGCGTCCCACACCACCACGGTCGGGACGGGGCCGTAGTCGGTGAGGATCTTCACGAGCATCGACGCGAAGCCGAAGATGGCGTTGGTCGGGCGGCCGTCGGATGTGGCGATCGACTCCGGCAGCGCGAAGAAGGCCCGGTAGGCCAGGGAGTTGCCGTCGATCAGGAACAGCTCGCGGGGCTCGTCGCCGTTGGTCGCCATGGGACTCAGAGGCTAGTCGCCCGGGGCGACGTCTGGGGCCTCGCGGCGCGCCGGGCCGGGTGGGTCCGAGACGGCGCCCGAAGGGCTCGCGCCGCTATGCTGGCTGACCCGAGCGGACCCTCCGGCTCGGAGACCCATGACCGAGACGCCAGCCGACGAGCAACGCGCACCCGAGGACCCGCGGGAGGCCGCACCGACGACCGCCGAGGACAACGGGAACCCGGCGCCCGACGGGACCCACACGCCCGACGCCGTGCCCGAGCCGCCTGTCGTCGCGGACCCCGCATCCGAGCCGCCCGCCGAGGCCGTCCCGGCCGCCGAGTCACTCGAGCCGGCCGCCCCGCCCGCACCCGACCCGCCCGCGGAGGCCGCCGCCGAAGCCGCTCCGGCCGACCCTCCGGCCGACGCCACCCCCGCCCCACCTCCCGCCGCCGAGCCCCTCGGCGAGACGACGCCGGCTCAAGCCCCGGCCCCCGACGCAGAGCCCGTCCCGGCCGCCGACGCCGCACCGGCCGCAGCGGAAGCTTCGGCCGCACCCGAAGCTCCGGCCGCGGACGCCGCGTCGGCCGCACCCGAAGCTCCGGCCGCGGACGCCGCGCCGGCCGCACCCGAAGCTCCGACTGCCGACGCCGGACCCGGTGCTCCGGCCGGTGACGCCGCGCCGGCCCCACCCGAAGCTCCGGCCGCCGCCGACGTCGCGGCGGGTGCTTCGGCGCCTGCCGGGGACGGGTCCGCTCAGCCGGGGCAGTCGCGGCCGCAGCGGCCTCGACGGCGGCGGCCGACGGCGGCCGAGCGGCACCGGCGGACGTTCTTCGCGAAGTTGAGTGAGCTGCGGCGGACGGAGCAGGCCGCCGTGGAGGCCGAGGAGGGTGGTGAGGCGCCTGCCGCCGACGCACCCGCCGTCGAGGCCGAAGCCGACGCCACCCCGGCACCCGAGCCGGTCGTCGCCGAGGGCGAGACCGCCGATGCCGCGCCGGCCGCCGAGGGCGAGACCGCCGATGCCGCGCCGGCCGCCGAGGGCGAGACCGCCGACGCCGCGCCCGCCCCCGAGCCGCAGCCGCAGCCGCAGCCGCAGCCGCAGGCGCAGCCGCAGCCGCAGGCGCAGGCCTCCGCGCCGCCGGCCACCTCCCCCAGCCGCTCCGCCCGCGCGCAGGCGCGCCTGGTCGCGGCGATCGAGCGCGTCGGCGGCCACGAGGCCGTGCTGGAGGCGCTGCAGCCCAAGCGCCGCGACGACGGGGAGACGATGAAGTGGTCCTCCGTGTGTGCCGAGCAGGCGCAGGGCGTCAAGCCCGGTGACCCGAGCTTCACCGCGTGGGTGCGCCTCGCGGCCACCCCGGTGCGCGACGTCAAGGCGATCGTGAGCCCGCGCGCGGCCGGCGACCGCGGCGGGCGAGGGCGCGGCGGCGGCGGGCGCGGTCGCAGCGGCGGCCAGGGCGGCGGCCAGGGCGGCGGCGGCAACTACCGCGGCGGCGGGCGCGACGGCTACCGCGGCGACGATCGCGGCGGCCGCGGAGCCGGGCGCGGCGACCTCGAGGCCCACGGCCGCGACGGCTCCTTCCGCTCCTCGGTGCGCATCGTCAACGTGGAGGACTCGCGCCGCAAGCGCGAAGAGGAGAAGCGCGAGCAGCGCGAGGCCAAGCGCAAGGCCGAGGCGGAGCGCCTCGCCCGCCTCGGCTACTGACGCGCCACGGCCGACCGTCGACTTCGTCACCCTCAGGCTGACCAACTCGACTCTCGGGCGGCTCGGGGCGGAGAAGAGCTCCGCGCCGGGCGCTGACTTGATCACCCGCCGCACCCGGCCCGTACCTGCAGCGACCATGCGATCACAGGGGAAGAACTGATGCGGGTGACGGTGACCGGGGCGACCGGGCTGCTCGGGCGGCGGCTCGTGCGCGAGCTGACGGGCCGCGGCGACGAGGTGACCGTGCTCAGCCGCAGCCCGCAGCGCGCCCGCGAGACGTTCGAGGGCGTGCAGGCGGTCGCGTGGGACCCGAGCGCGGGCCCCGCTCCCGCCGAGGCGCTGGAGGGCCGCGACGCCGTGGTCCACCTCGCGGGCGAGAACGTCGCCCAGCGCTGGAGCGAGGACGCCAAGCGGCGCATCCGCGACTCGCGCGAGCAGGGGACCCGCAATCTCGTCGACGGATTGCGCGCCGCGCGGCAGCGCCCGAGCACGCTCGTCTCCTCCTCCGCCGTGGGCTACTACGGGCCGCACGGCGCCGAGCCGCTGCCCGAGGAGACCCCGCCCGGCTCCGACTTCCTGGCCCGCGTGTGCGTCATCTGGGAGGCCGAGGCGGAGAAGGCCGCGGAGCTCGGCGTTCGCGTCGTGCTCGTGCGCACCGGCGTCGTGCTCGACAAGGGCGGCGGCGCGCTGGGCAAGATGCTGCCGTTCTTCAAGGCCGGGATCGGCGGGCCCGTGGCCGGCGGCGAGCAGCACATGCCCTGGGTGCACGCCGACGACGTGGTCGGGATCTACCTGCGGGCGCTCGACGACGAGGGCTGGACGGGTGCGGTCAACGCCACGGCGCCCGAGCCCGTCACCAACAAGGTGTTCTCGAAGGCGCTCGGGCGCGCGCTGCACCGCCCGGCTCTCGCGCCGGTGCCCGCCCTCGCGATCAAGGCCCTCTACGGCGAGATGGCCGAGATCGTGACCAAGGGGCAGAACGCCGTGCCGCGGCGCACCGCCGAGCTCGGCTACCGGCACCGCCACCCGGACCTCGACGAGGCGCTCGACTCCGCCCTGCGGGCGGACTGACCAACTGGTGGGTGGGCGGGTCCGCTCCGCGACACGCCTCCGGCCGAGCGACCATAGTTAGACGTACGATGCCCGAGCAACTGCCACCCGACCTGTCCCGCCTCGGCGAGGCGCTGGCCCGCGCCACCGCGCGCCAGGCGCGCGCGCGGCGCCGGCGGCGGGAGCGGCTCGGCCGCGCGGTGGCGGCCGGCGTCGCCGGGGCGCTGGCGCTGGCGGTGCTCGCCCCGGGCCAGCCGCAGCCCGCCGAGCGCGCCGCCGCCCCACTCGAGCTGGCCTCCTCGTCGACGGTCTACCGGCCCGTGGCCTGCGACCAGCCGCGCGGAGCGACCTTCGCCGCCGTGCGACCGTGCGCCTCACCCGGTTCGACGGACGTCGAGCCGGCGCTTATGAGCCGGCACTACGCGGTGCAGTAGGCGCTCAGGCGGACGCGGCCCGGCTGCCCGGGCGATCGTCGTCCGACGACTCGGCCGCCTTGACCGCGTGCGGCGCCAGCTCCGAGGCCTTGCGGCGCCCGAACGGGCCGACGTTCTTCCATTTGGAGTGCGCCTTGGCCGGGATCACGAGCCAGATGACGACGCCGACGACGTGGAGCAGCAGGCCCGAGGCCAGGCCGACCTTCTCGCCGTAGCCCTTCCGGCCCGAGAGGTAGGAGGCGACGATGGCGGCCAGCAGCCACGCGTACATCAGCCAGAGTGCGAGCGATCCGATCATGTTCCGAGGTAGGCCTTCTGGACTTCGGGGTTGGTCCGCAGCGAGGAGGACGCGTCGGACATGACGACCTTGCCGGTCTCGAGCACGTAGGCGCGCTGGGAGACCTCGAGCGCGAAGTTGGCGTTCTGCTCGACCAGCAGGATCGTCGTCCCCTGCTGGTTGATCTCCGCGATCGTCTCGTAGATGCGCTCCGTGAGGATCGGGGAGATCCCCATCGAGGGCTCGTCGAGCAGCAGCAGCTGCGGGTTGCCCATCAGCGCGCGGCCGATGGCGAGCATCTGCTGCTCGCCGCCCGACATCGTGCCCGCCTTCTGAGACTGGCGCTCGTCGAGGCGCGGGAACAGCTCGAACACGCGCTTGAGGTCGCTGCCGATGCCGTCGTGGTCGCGGCGCAGGAAGGCGCCCAGCTCGAGGTTCTCGCGCACGGTCATGCGCTGGAAGCACTTGCGGCCCTCGGGCGACTGGCAGATGCCGAGGCGGACGATCTCCTGCGGCGGCAGGTTTTCGATCGGGTCGCCGGCGAGCCGGATCGCGCCCTCGCGCGGCGGCGTGAGGCCCGAGATCGAGCGCAGCGTGGTGGACTTGCCCGCCCCGTTGGAGCCGATCAGCGTCACGCACTCGCCCTCGTTGACCTCGATCGTGATGCCCTTGAGCGCCTGGATGTTGCCGTAGTACGTCTTGATGTCGTCGACTTCGAGGAACGCCATGGCTAGCCGTGCTCCTGCTCGGAGCCCCTCTTGCCCAGGTAGGCCTCGATCACGCGCGGGTTGCTGCGGACCTCGGCCGGGCCGCCCTCGGCGATCTTCTCGCCGTGGTCGAGCACCGTGATGTGCTCCGAGACGCCCATGATCACCTTCATGTCGTGCTCGATCAGCACGATCGTGATGCCGCGCTCGTCGCGCAGCCGGCGCATGAAGTCGGTCAGGTCCGAGGACTCCTGCGGGTTCATGCCCGCCGTGGGCTCGTCGAGCAGGAGGATCTTCGGGTCCGAGGCGAGCGCGCGGGCGATCTCCACCCGCCGCTGCTCCCCGTAGGAGAGGTTGGTCGCCAGCCAGTCGTGGTGCTCGGGGCGCACGCCCACGTAGGAGAGCTCCTCGTGGGCCTTCTCGCGGACCGCCCTCTCCTCCTTGCGCACCTTCGGCGTGCGAATGATCGAGCCGAACAGCCCGGCCCTCATGCGGGCGTTCTCCCCGACCATCACGTTCTCCATGGCGCTCATGGTCCCGAACAGGCGGATGTTCTGGAAGGTCCGCGCCATCCCGAGCTTCATGATCACGTCGGGCCGGTTGCCGGTTATGTTGCGCTCGCCCAGGGCGATCCGGCCCAGCGTCGGCTTGTAGAAGCCGGTGAGCATGTTGAAGAACGTCGTCTTGCCGGCGCCGTTGGGCCCGATGATCGAGACGATCGAGCGCTCGGGCACCTTGAGGGAGACGTCGCTGACGGCGGTCAGGCCGCCGAACTGCTTCGTGACGCCCTCGGCGTCGAGCACGAGCGCGCCGCTGAGCGGCTCGGGACGGTCCTGCTCGGGAGTGGTCTCTGTGGAGGACATGGACTCAGGCCCTGGCCGCGATCACGGAATCGGTCTCCTCGGCCTCGTGCAGCTCCTGCTTGCGGCGGCGTTCGGGGATCAGGCCCTCGGGCCGCATGATCATCATGATCACCAGCAGGAAGCCGTAGATCGCGAAGGTGATCTGCGTCGTGTCGAAGTCGAGCCCGACCCTTCCGGGAATGGTGTTGAACACGTCGGGGATCAGGTAGAAGTTGATCGTCGTGAGCACGATCGCGCCCAGCACGACGCCCCAGATCGAGCCGAGGCCGCCCAGGATCACCATGCCGAGGATGAGGATCGAGAAGAAGAACTGGAACTGGTCGGCGTTGACCGTGTTGTTGAACGACCCGAGGAACGCGCCGGCCATGCCGCCGAAGGCGGCGCCCGTCCCGTAGGCGAGCAGCTTGGTCCGGACCGCCGGCACGCCCATCGACACGGCGGCGACCTCGTCCTCGCGCAGCGCGATCCACGCGCGGCCCAGGCGTGACTCGCGCAGGCGGAGGTTCACGAACAGGGCGAAGGCGACCATGGCCAGCGCCACGTAGAACCAGGGCGTCAAGTTCAGCGACTTGAACGGCTCGAGGAACGGGAGGTCGATCTTGTCGACCGGGGTGATGCCCTGGCGGCCGGCGGTCAGCGGCTGGCCGAACAGCTTCAGCTCGTCGCCGTTGATGGCCACGCGGCCGATGATCTCGCCGAAGGCGAGCGTCACGATCGCGATGTAGTCGCCGCGCAGGCGCAGGGTCGGCAGGCCGATCAGCATGCCGGCGATCGTGGTGAAGATCACCGCCGCGACGAGGATCAGCAGGAAGTTCATGTGGATGCCCGGCAGCTCGGCGGCGCGGCCGGTCACGAGGATGTGGATGCCCTTCTCGCCGTTGATCGTGGCGAAGAACAGCGAGCCGAACCAGCCCATGACGTAGGCGCCGATCGCGAAGAACGCCACGAAGCCGAGGTCGAGCAGGCCCGCGAAGCCGACGATGATGTTCAGGCCGAGCGCCATCACCGTGTAGGCCAAGGCCAGCACGGCGGTGCCCATGACGGTGCCGCCCGAGTCGAAGAAGAACGGGAACGCCGCCCCCACGCCGATGATGATCGGGAACAGCGCCTTCTCCCACCACGGCGGCAGCGCGAAGCGGCGCCCGCCGGCGGCCGGCTCGGGCCGCTGGGCGGCGGGCTGCTCGGTGGCGGTCATCCCGCGTCCCTCGTCTGCTCGCCGAGCAGGCCGGACGGCTTGAAGGTCATGATCAGGATCAGGTACGCGAAGACGATCGCGGGCGTCCAGGCCGAGCCGAGCGGGAAGAAGCCGAACAGCTCGTCGCGGTTGTCGGAGATCTGCTGGATGAAGCCGATGATGAAGCCTCCCAGGACGGCGCCCTTGATGTTGCCGATTCCGCCCATGACGGCGGCGGTGAAGGCGATCAGGCCGGCCGTGAAGCCCTGGAAGTACCAGATCGTCGTCTGGTAGAGGGCGTAGATCATGCCGGCGGCGCCGGCGAGCATGCCGCCGAGCAGGAAGGTGAACGAGATCGTCGTGTCGACGTTGATGCCCATCAGCCGCGCGGCCTCGGGGTCCTGCGCGGTGGCGCGCATCGCCTTGCCGAGCCGGCTGCGTCCGATGAAGGCGGTCATCAGCAGCAGCAGCGGGACCGTGACGAAGATCGACAGCAGGTCGCCGTTGGTGATGTTGATCCCGGCGAGCGTGAAGAGCGGGTTCTGGGAGCTGATCAGGTCGACGATGCTCTCCGGCGACCCGCCGCGCCACAGCAGCCCGACGTTCTGCAGGATGAAGGAGAAGCCGACGGCGGTGATCAGCGGCGCCAGCTTGGGGGCGCCGCGCAGTGGCCGGTAGCCGACGCGCTCGATCATCGTGTTCAGGATCCCGGAGGCGAACATGCAGATCACGATGATCGCCAGCAGCGCGACGGCCAGCACGATGGCGCTCGTGTCCTTCGTGAGGCCGAAGCTGGCGAACAGGCCGGCCGCGGTGAAGGAGCCGATCATGAACACCTCGCCGTGGGCGAAGTTGATCAGCTCGACGATGCCGTAGACCAGCGTGTAGCCGATGGCCACCAGCGCCCAGATGGCGCCGTTGGAGATGCCGTCGACGAGGTTGTTGCCGATCCGCGTGAGGTTGCCGTCGTTGACCAGGTCGAAGACGGCGAAGTAGACCGGCAGCGCGAGCAGGACCGCGATGAGTCCGTAGGTGCCGACGATGGATTTGAGGCGGGCGCCCCTTACTGCCGGGCCCGCGGGTAGTGAGGCGGCTTCCATGTGCGTTGGGGCGTAGCTTGCCAGAACGGTCGAGCGCCGGGGGCGAGGTCCTTCCGCCCCCGGCTCTCGAACGTCAGCTCGTGGCCTCTACTGGGCCTGCGCCTTGATGGTCGAGTCGAACTTCAGCTCGCCGCCGTCGATCGAGTAGACGCCGTAGTCGGTCAGCGACGTGTCGCCGAACTCGTCGATCGAGTAGGTGCCGAGCACGCTCGCGCGGTCCTTGGTCTCGAACAACGCCTTCAGCACGTCCGCCTTCTGGCCGGTCTTGGAGCGCTCGATGGCGTCCAGCGCGAGGCGCATGGCCTCGTAGCCGTAGATGGCGTACGGATCCGGGTTCTTCTCGTTGTACTTCTTCTCGAAGTCGGAGAAGAACTTCTGGCCCTCCGGCGGGTACTCGTCCGGCGAGAGGGTCGCCACCGTGACCTTCGTGCGGCTCGCGACGTTGGCGGGGATGCCGCCCTCCTTCGGATCGGCGAAGCCGGACTCGGCGACACCGTCCGGCCCGTAGAGCTTCGCCTCAGGCAGCGCCGCGGCGAAGTCCTTGTAGAGCTGCACCGCGCCGTTGGCGGTGATCCCGGAGAACACCATGCAGTCCGCGCCCGCGCCCTTGGCCTTGGAGGCCAGGGAGCGGAAGTTGGCCGCGTTCTTGTCGACCGCCTCGTTGGAGATGACCTCGAGCTGGTTGGCCTTGGCCGCCGACTCGATGTTCCGGCCCAGACCGGCGCCGTACACCTCCTTGTCGTTGAGCAGCTGGACCTTGGTGCAGCCGTCCTCCTTCATGAGGGTGGCCAGCGCCGCGCCCTGGATCGTGTCCTTCGGGACGATGCGCGCGTAGGTGCGCTCGCCGCTCGGGTAGTACTTGTCCGGCTCGCCGGGCTCCGCGCCGGGCTCGTCGGTGGTCAGGCCCACGGCGGTGTTCGCCGGGCTGACCTGCGGGACGGCCGCCTCGTTGAGGATCGGCAGCGACACCGCGGTCGCGCCCGAGTTGAACTCGCCGATGTAGAGGGCCGTGGTGTCGTCCTGCGCGGCCTTGCGGGCGTTGGCGGAGGCGGCCTCAGGGGTCCAAGTGCCCGCCTGCGCGGTCGAGTCGTCGAGCGACTGGTACTTGACGGTGATGTTGCCGGCCTTGCCGCCGGTCTGCTCGAGCGCGAGCTCGATGCCGTTCACCATCGCCGTGGTCTGCGGACGGGAGGCGCCCTGGAGCGGCAGCGACGAGTAGACGGTGACCGTCGAGGCGGCCTGGCCGCCACCGCCGCCGCCACCGCCGGAGTCGCCGCCCTCGTCGTCGCCGCAGGCGGCCACGCCGAACGCCAGTGCGGCGACAAGGCAGCCGGATGCTGCCAACGAACGTGAAATCAAGGAACCCCTCCTCAGGAGTCGTATGTGGGCGCCGATTCTACGCACGCCCGTTCGAGAGTGGACATGATCGTGCCAGGAAACCCGGCGGAATGCCGTTCCGCGGCGCACCGGGCGGTGCGCGGCGGCCCCGCGGGCGGGGGAAGCGGCCCGGCGCTAGGACGGGCGCTCGCCGGCGTCCCGGTTGCCCGGGAGGAACGGCAGCACGATGCGCGCCGCCACGGCCACGAGGAGCATCACGATCGTGACCAGGAAGGCGTCGAAGCCCTTGACGCCGATCGCCCACAGGACGATCCAGACGACGAGGCCGGCGATCAGGGTGAGCAGCAGGCCCATGCGGTCGCGCAGCCTAGTACACGCCGCCGGTGCTCCGGCCCGTGCCCGCGGCCCGCGGCCCGCGTGCGCGTCGTCACCGGACGAGGGCGGCGGCCAGCTCCGCCACCGCCCGGCCCGCGGCCGCGGCGGGGTCCTCGCCCGCCGCCTCGGCCTCGGCGGCGGCGCGCACGAGGCGCGAGCCGACGATCACGCCGTCGGCCCCGGCGGCGGCGGCCGCCGCGGCCTGCTCCGGAGTGGAGATGCCGAAGCCGAGTGCCACGGGCACGCGGGCGCCGGCCTTGGCGCGGGCGAGCAACTCGGCCATGTCCGCGGCGCGGGTGAGATCGTCCTTCTCGCCGGTGATCCCGGTCACCGACACCGTGTAGAGGAACCCGCGCGCCCGCTCGCCGATCGAGGCCAGGCGCTCGGCGGGCGTGGTCGGCGCCACGAGCGGGACGAGGGCGATCCCGGCGGCGTCGCAGGCGGCCAGCACGGCCGGCGACTCCTCCAGCGGCAGGTCGGGCACGATCAGCCCGCTGATGCGGCGCTGCGCGAGCTCGTCGGCGAAGCGCTCCACGCCGCGGGCGAACATGGGGTTCGCGTAGCACATGACCACGACCGGGAGCCGCTGCGCGAGCCGCGCGCCGGCCTCCAGGACGTGGTGCAGCGTAGCCCCCGCCTTCAACGCCGCGGTCGCCGCGGCGTGGATGACCGGGCCGTCGGCCAGCGGATCGGAGAAGGGGACGCCGAGCTCGACGAGGTCGGCGCCGTTGTCCGCGTAGGCCTCGCCGATCCGCACGGACGCCTCGACGGAGGGAAAGGCGCCCATCAGGTAGGGCATCAGCGCCGCGGAGCCGGGGGATCCCGCGAAGGCGGCCGCGATCCGCTCGAGGCCGGTGTCGGTGGCGGCGGTCGTCACGATTGCCCGCGGATCGCGGACAGCGCCTCGGCGAGGTCCTTGTCGCCGCGGCCGGAGAGGCAGATCAGGTCGACGAAGCCCGCCTGGCCGCGCGCCTCCTCGGCCCCCGGGCCGAGCGCCCACGCGACGGCGTGCGAGGACTCGAGCGCCGGGATGATGCCCTCCAGCTCGGCGACCCGGCGGAACGCGACCAGCGCCTCGGCGTCGGTGATCGCGACGTAGCGGGCGCGGCCCGTGTCGCGCAGGTGCGCGTGCTCGGGCCCGGTGCCCGGGTAGTCGAGACCGGCCGAGATGGAGTGCGCCTCGAGGATCTGGCCGTCCTCGTCCTGCATGATCGCCGAGTAGGCGCCGTGCAGGACGCCGCCGCGGCCGCCGAGGGTGAGCGGCGCGCCGTGGCGGCCCGTCTCGATCCCGTCGCCGGCGGCCTCGACCCCGATCAGCGCGACCTCGGGGTCGGCGACGAACGGCACGAAGATGCCGATCGCGTTCGAGCCGCCGCCGACGCAGGCGATCACGCGCGAGGGCAGCCTGCCGAGCGTCGCGAGCGCCTGCGCGCGGGCCTCGTCGCCGATCACGCGCTGCAGGTCGCGCACGAGCGCCGGCAACGGCGCCGGGCCGACGGCGGAGCCGATCACGTAGTAGGTGTCGCCGACGTTGGCCACCCAGTCGCGGATCGCGGCCGACACCGCCTCCTTGAGCGTCCGCGCGCCCGCGTCGACGGGCTCCACGCGCGCGCCCAGCAGCCCCATCCGCTCGACGTTGGGCTTCTGGCGGCGCATGTCCTCGGTGCCCATGTAGACGACGCACTCGACGCCGAGCAGGGCGCAGGCGGTGGCGGTCGCGACGCCGTGCTGGCCGGCGCCGGTCTCGGCGATGATCCGCGTCTTGCCCATCCGCACGGCGAGCAGGCACTGCCCGAGCGCGCTGTTGATCTTGTGCGCGCCCGTGTGCAGCAGGTCCTCGCGCTTGAGGTAGACCGGGTGGCCGACCTCTCCCGAGAGCCGCCGGGCGTGGTGGAGCGGCGTCGGGCGCCCCGCGAAGTCGCGCAGCAGCGTGCCGAGCTGCTCGAGGAAGGCCGGGTCCTCGCGCGCGCCGATCCAGGCGGCCTCCAGCTCCGCGAGCGCCGGCATCAGCGTCTCGGGGACGTACTGGCCCCCGTAGGGGCCGAAGCGGTGCTCGACGGCCGCCGTCACGCGACGGGGGCCTGTGCGGGGCTGGCGGCGGCGAGGAACGCCTCGACCCTCGCCGGGTCCTTGACGCCCGGGGACGCCTCGACCCCCGAGGCGACGTCGACCGCGTAGGGGCGCACCGCCGCGATCCCGTCGACGACGTTCTCGGGCGTCAGGCCGCCGGAGAGGATGGCCGGCACCTTCGAGTGGCGGTGCGCCGCGAGCTCCCAGTCCCACGCCCGGCCGCTGCCGCCGCGCAGGCCCTTCACCGCCGTGTCGAGCAGGTGGAAGTAGGTCCGGAAGGCCTCGAGCGCCTGCAGGTCCGCGCCGGAGGCGACGCGCGCGGCCTTGATCACCTTGCAGCCGGTCCGCCGGGCCGCCTCGTTGCAGAACACCGGCCCCTCGTCGCCGTGCAGCTGCAGGTGCGTGAGCCCGAGGAGGTCGGCGGCGCGGGCGACCTCGTCGAGCGAGGGGTTGACGAACACGCCCACCAGCTCGACGCGGCGGCGCACGGCGCGCGCGATGCCGGCCGCCACGGCGAGCTCGACCGCGCGCGGGGAGCGCTCCCACAGGATGAAGCCGAGCGCCCACGCGCCCAGCCCGGCGGCGAGCTCGGCGTCCTCGAGGCGGGTGATCCCGCAGACCTTGACCCGGGTCACACGTCCATCGTAGGCGTCCTGGAGCCCGTCGAAGAAGTCGGCACGCCCGGATACAACCGTTCTCCGACGGACTCCTAGCCGATCGGGACGGACGCGGGGCGCTCGGTGAGCTGGACCTGGACGGTCAGCTCGTCGCCGTCGCGCCGCAGGGCGATGGCCAGGCCGTCGCCGGGGCGGTGGCGGGAGATGACGTCGTCGACGTCGGCCATCGAGCGCACGGGCTCCCCGTCGACGGCCACGATCACGTCGCCTCCGGCCACGGTCCCGGCGCCGAGGATGCCGGCGCGCGCGGCCGGGCCGTCCGGGTCGACCTCCTGCACGGGCACGCCGGGCGGCGCCTCGTCGTCGAGCGAGACCAGGGCGTCGGCCGGGTCGCCGCCGCGGACGCCGAGGTAGGCGCGGCTGACCATGTGATGGGCCTGCAGCTCGGGGATGATCGCCTTCGCCGTGTCGATCGGGATGGCGAAGCCGATCCCGACGCCGCCCTGGGCGCCCGCGGTGGCGATCTGCGAGTTGATCCCGACCACGCGACCGCCCGCGTCCAGCAGCGGGCCCCCGGAGTTGCCGGGGTTGATGGCCGCGTCGGTCTGGATCACGTTGTCGATCGAGAAGCCGCTGGGCGCGACGATCCGCCGCTGCTTCGCCGACACCACGCCGGTGGTCAGCGTCCGGTCCAGCCCGAAGGGGTTGCCGATCGAGACGGTCGGGTCGCCGACCTGCACCGAAGCGGACCGGCCGAGCTCCAGCGGGCGCAGGTCGAGGTCCTTCGGGTCGACGCCGAGCAGCGCCAGGTCGGTGTCCTCGTCCTTGCCCAGCACGCGCGCGGACACCGTCCGCTGGTCGGAGAACGTGACGCGGATGTCGGTGGCGCCCGCCACCAGGTGGGCGTTGGTCAGCATGCGCCCGTCGGCGTCGATGACGAAGCCCGACCCGCTGGCGACGTTCGCCGAGCGCTGCGCGAAGTCGAACGGCGAGGCGCCGTCCTGCAGCGAGCGGGCGCGGACGAACACCACGCCGGGCGCGCTGCGCCGGTAGATGTCGCGCATGGTCAGCGCCGAGCCGCGCTGGGCGACGGGGCTCGACGCGGCGCCCAGCGGCGGCGACTGGATGACCGTGCGGGTCACCGAGTCGCCGGCCACGCCGGCGCCCAGCAGCGCGGCGGCGGTCACGCCTCCGCCCAGCACGCCGGCGGCGACCATCGGCAGGAACGAGCTCTTCACTGCCACCCAGCGTCGCCAAGGGGCGTGAACATCTCCTAAACCGCGGGGAACCGCCCCGGAGCTCGCTGCTAGCGCTCGTGCTCGCCGCCGCCGGTGAGCGCCCGGCAGGCGGCCTCGATGTCGGCGGCGCGCATCAGCGTCTCCCCGATCAGCACGGCGTCGATGCCGACGCGCTCGAGCTCGTCGAGCTCGTCGCGCGAGGAGAAGCCCGACTCGGCGACGACGGTCTTGCCGGCGGGCACGTCGGCGAGCAGCTCGTAGGTGCGCTCGATGTCGACCGAGAAGTCGGTCAGGTCGCGGTTGTTGAGGCCCAGCACGTCGGCCTCGACGTCGAGCGCGACCTCCAGCTCGCGCTCGTCGTGGACCTCCACCACGGCGTCGAGGTCCAGGTCGCGCGCCTCGCGCAGCAGGTCGTAGAGGTCGTCGGGGTCCAGCGCGGCGACGATCAGCAGGATGGCGTCGGCGCCCACGGCCGCGGACTCGTAGAGCTGGTACGGGTCGACGATGAAGTCCTTGCGCAGGATCGGCAGCTCGGTGGCGGTCAGCGCCTCGCGCAGGTCGTCGAGCGAGCCGCCGAAGTGGAAGGGCTCGGTGAGGATCGACAGCGCCGCGGCGCCGCCGCGCTCGTAGGCCTGGACGACGTCGGTCACCGTCGCGCCGTCGCGGATCTGCCCCGCCGAGGGCGAGCGGCGCTTGTGCTCGGCGATCATCGAGACGCCGGGGCTCGCGAGCGCCTCCTGGAAGGGGCGCGCCTCGGGCCGGTCGCCGAGCGCGGCCTCCAGCCGGGCGAGCGGCACCTGCTCGCGGCGGCGGGCGACCTCGTCTCGCGTGTCGTCGACGATGCGGTCCAGGACGTTCATCGGTAGATGATCGCCGCCGCGTGGGTCGTGGAGGCGGTCATCTTGGAGCGAGTGTGGCGGTCAAGGCGGATAGCGCGTCGAGCGCCTCCGCGGCGGCGCCGGAGTCGACGGCCTCCGCGGCGGCGCGCACGCCGGCCCGGAGGTCGTTCACGCGGCCGGAGACGTAGACGGCCGCGCCGGCGTTGAGCAGCGCGATGTCGCGCTCGGGGCCCGGCTCGCCGCCGAGGATCCGGCGGGTGGTGGCGGCGTTGACGTCCGGCGTGCCGCCGGTGAGCGCTCCCGGGTCGGCGCGCGCCAGCCCGACGTCCTCCGGGGACACCTCGTAGCGGTGCAAATCCCCGTCGTCCACCTCGACGACGCGCGTTGTCCCCGACGTGCTCATCTCGTCCAGTCC
>Ga0183260_10002003_pt1 | contig 16994 bp, 14 predicted proteins | sample AntDrymUQ4972206_2_FD_129768 | JGI IMG/M metagenome (GOLD analysis project Ga0183260, IMG submission 129768) | Polar desert sand microbial communities from Dry Valleys, Antarctica - metaG UQ497 (22.06) (version 2) (version 2) | ecosystem: Environmental > Terrestrial > Soil > Desert | place...
AGGCGGTCGCGGCGTTCTTCGCCTTCGTCGAAAAGAATCCGGGCGAGGTGGACGAGCAGGACGTGCGGGCGTGGGCCGAACACTTGCGCCGCGACCGGGGACTGAAGCCCCCGACGGTGTACGCGCGACTCTCTTTCCTGTCGTCGTTCTACGAGTGGGCGATGCAGGATTCACGGACGGGAGCGCATCTGCGCTCCAACCCGGTAACGCTCGCCAGACCGAAAGCGCCGCGGCCCTACCAGACCGAGAAGACAAAGGCGTGGACGGACGCGGAGTTGCGATCAATCGTCGCTCAGGTCGAGGCGCGGGCCGCCGGCGGTTACTTTGCCGGCAAGCTTGTGGGCAAGCGTGATCTGGCGCTGTTGCGGATGTACATGGCGACGGGGCGGAGAAGGGAAGAGATCATCTCGTTGCGCGGGCGTGACGTGCGTCTCACGCAGGACGGGCTGGAAGTCGGCGGGAGAATGAAGGGCGGACGTTACCGCACGATGAAAGTTGATGACCCGGAAGTGAAGGCGGCGTTGCTCGACTATCTAACAGAGGCGAAGCGGTTGCACGTGCTGAAGACGGACGCGCCGCTGTGGACGAGGCACGACCACCCGAAGTCGGCGGGCGAAGCCCTCACCTCGCACGCCTTCGTGAAGAACCTGAAGCGGTACGCGCAAGACGCCGGCGTCGGAGAGGTGCATCTACATCAGACGCGGCATACGTTCGCGCGGATCGTGCAGGAGGAGACGGGGAGTTTCGACGAGACGCGCGAGGCGCTCGATCATGAGTCGGTGGCGACGACAAGAGTGTACGTCTCGCGGATCGCGGTCAAAACCGACAAGCACAGTCGTAAAGTCGCAGAAAGGATGAAATCTGCGCGCGGTTCATGACACACGTCCGATTCCAGGAAGCGCATGAGGAGTGGTCAGGGTATTGTCAGGTTAAGCAGCTGAAGATGCAAGATGACTGTTCACGCGGCATACTCTGCTGATGAGGGTGTAAATTATTTTGTGTAAGTGATCGTCACCAATAAACTTCCAACTTTAATGGAGGAGATACGATGACGATCAACAACGAACTGATAGATGAGTTTGATAATTTGATTTGGGCTCTCCCGAGCTTTTGGTGGTGCAGATCCGCACTCCTTCTCACTCTCTTTGAGGCCGTATCCCGCAGACTCTTTCCAGAGCTAATACCTCTCAGGAGGGTATTGTCAACTTAACGGAAAAGCTCGTGTGACACCACTACGGAGTGTAGTCTCGGCCTTTCAGGTACCCCAGAAGTAGCGGTCATGAATGCGCTATTTTGGTTAAGTTGACAATACCCTCGCACCGGCTCGAACACTTTTTGCATAAGCCCGTCGCCTTCATCATCCTTCCCATATTCGCGCTGGCAAATACGGGTATCATCCTCGGCGCGGACGCGCTGCAAAGTCTGACGGCGAACAACAGTCTGGGAATTATTTCGGGCCTTTTAATCGGCAAGCCCGCCGGGATCACACTCCTGAGTTTTATCGCCGTCTCAATCGGCATTTGCCGCCTGCCGCTCGATCTGAATTGGAAGCACGTTTTCGGCGCGGGGCTTTTAGGCGGTATCGGGTTCACGATGTCAATATTTATCACGAATCTCGCCTTCGCGGGCGAATCGGATGTCATCAACGCCTCAAAAATGGCGATTTTACTCGCCTCATTAACCGCGGGAACAATTGGTTTTCTGTGGCTCAAACTGCTCGGCAAGCCCGTAGAGGGTGATGAAGACATGGACGCGATGGATTTCGTAGCGACTGAAGGATAGCTGCAGCGGTTCTTACAAGGAGCGATTAACCGTTCACGATGTATGACCGTTTCTCCCGGCGCGCACAAGGCTCACCGCGTACCTTTTGCAGCAAGAAGATCATTAAAGCATCTATCAGCCTTGCTCGCTGCTACTATTGAGCGCGGATGTTAAAGCACGCACCTCCGCCCGCAAAGCCGCGATCTCATCGCGCAGAGCGTTGACTTGTTCGGCTCCGGCGACCTCTGCCTCATCGTCCGCCGCATCGCGCCCGATGAAGAACGTGGCCAGCGTCGCCGTCACATACCCGAAGACGGCGAACGCATAGATGGCGAGAATGAAACAGAGCACGCGCCCTTCCGCCGTCTGCGGGAAATAGTCGCTGCCTATCGTCGTCATCATCATCGCCGTCCACCACAGGGCTTCGCCGTACGCAGTAAGCGGTGAGTCCGGGGCGTCGCGCTCGAAGGCAAACATGCCGGCAGCCCCCGCGAAGGTGATGCCGAGCGTCAAGACGACGACATAGCCGACTCCGCGCCGCCGCATCGTCGCGCCGAGCGCGCGCATGCCGCGATTGAGAGAACTGATGAGGCGGAACAACCGAAGCCCGCGCGCGGCACGGGCGGCGCGCAGGATGCGGACGACGCGGAAGATGCGAAAGACGCGCAACGCCGGGACGACGAGCGCGATTAGTGTCAGCCAGTTAGATTTAAGGTAGTCGGTCTTGTCGGTGGCGAGAACGATCTTCAGCAGGAAGTCGAAGATGAAGACGATCCAGATGATGGTGTTCGCCGTGTTGAGCGCGGGACCTTCGCCCCACACGGATTCATAAACGAACATCGCCAGCCAGACGAAGCCGAGGATGAGCATCGGCGTCTCCAGCCAGTCCTCAACTCGGGCGAGCAGTTGGCGGCGTTCGTCGTTGAGTATTTCGCGTTCGGGCGGCGTGTAGTCGGTGCTATTCATTGAGAATCAGGCTCAGGAGTCGGCAGTGGTTAAGGCAGCAAGGCTGTCCGAAGCTCTACGTCTGTGGCGACCTCAAGCTACTCACGTAGCATTTCGGGCAGCCTTGCTGTTTCGTTTACCTGTCGTTCCGATCTGGCTTCTCAAGAACGCATTTCTCCGACGCTCAGGGCGAGGTGGTTCGCGTCGCCTGATTCGACCCGAGCGCGTTGCGGTAAGCGACGTAAATATCAGTGAGACGGTCGGCGCTCGCCGGGTCGTTGCGCGCGAGCAGCGTAATCAAGTCGTCGCGCGCGGCGAGAGTTGCGCGGGCGCGGTCAACCTGTTCTGCGGACAGGGCGCGGTCTTGCGTGCGGTCAGTTTCGGCGCGCAGGTCGGTGAAGAAATCGCTCGCGGCAGAGCGCGCCTGCTCGTACTCGCCGCGCCGCGCGTCGAGGGCGGCGCTTGCCAAGCGGTTCTGCATTTGACTCAAGCGCAACTCGTGGCGCGCCTCGTCGCGTTCATTCGCGCGCTCGCGCGCCGTGAACCACATGGGTAAGAAGCCGAGCAGGAAGATGCCCAGCGCGATTGCCGCATAAATGCCGATGCGTTTGAGCGGACTTATCCCGCCGCGCTCCCGCGTCACCTGCTCTGTGTTCTTAACTTCGCTCATGACCCTGCTCCCGTCAGCTTTTTCAATCGAAATACTACCCTGCCCGCCCGACGTGTTCACGCGGCGGGTTTATTTAATCGCGCGCATTCTTTGCAGCGTGATCGAGACCGTCGGCGAATCTCCGGCGGTACGGCTGTAGGCGACCCAGTACCGGGCTTGCGGATAGCGGATGAGTTTGTACACGCGCCCGTCGCTTCCCGGTTTCAGGTCTTCGCCAAGCACGTCTTTCGCCTGCGGCGCGTTGCTCTCCTTGCCCGTGTAGATAATCGAGATGGCGCGGACTTTACTCGCAGCGTCGTAGTACACCTGAACCATCTCGTTGTCGGAGATGCGGAAGAAATCATTTGTCTTTCCTTTAGCATCTTCGTCGCCGAGCTTGCGCCGCGCTTCGCTCGCGTCCATCCCAATAGTCACGCCTTTGTAATCCTTAAACTTGGGTTCGACGACTGCCGTTTCGCCCGCCGGGTCTTCAGCCTCGTCATCCGTTGTGGGCGTTTGCTGCGCCGGCGGGCTGACAGGCGTTGGCGTCGAGTTGTCCTGCGCTTGTGCGATGAGTGAGCCGCAAGTGAGCGCGGCAAGCAGGAGTCCGCACATCATCAGCCAACGGGTTGTGTAGTTCGTCCGAGCGTCGCTTAGCATCTACTTTCGTCTCCTTTGAAAACAATTGATGCTCAAGACTAACGCTCACGGCGCGCGGCGGCATCCGTAGAAACACACTACGCGCTTAGGTGTTTTCACTCACAATCGCTGTTATATGCAGAACACACCAACGATACCGACTAAGTGAGTCAGAGCCGCCTGCGGTAGCGGGCGGTTGATGCCGCGAATAGTAACCGCCCGCTACCGCAGGCGGCTCTGACAGGCAATTACTATTGATTGCTATTCCGCGATGTCTTGCTTGGCGCGACTGATGACGGCGTTAATCGTCCCGCCGATGAGAATCACGATGCCTGTCAGGTAACACCACAGCATCAAGGCGATGACCGCGCCGAACGAGCCGTAAGTCGTTTTGATAAGACTGAACTGCCGCAGGTACTGACGAAACGCGATTGACACCGTGAGCCACAGGGCAACGCCGACGAGCGCGCCCGGTGTTAGCCACTGCCAACGCTTGCCTTCGATGTTCGGCGCGAAGTGATAAATCGCATTGAAGGCGAGCAGCACGAATAAGACGGCAATCGGGTACTGCACGAGCTTCCACAGCAGCGTGAACGCACTGTCTAAACCGAACGCCGCCGCGATCTGTTCCGCGATGTCGCTGCCGTAGAGCAAAAGCGTCAAGGCGACGATGATAAGCGCGCCGAGCGCGAGCGTGAGACAGAGAGCGAGCAATCTTTCGTGCCACCACGCGCGGTTTTGTTTAACTCCGTAGGCGACGTTTATGGCTTTCGACATCGCGCGCATTCCGCCGGATGCCGCCCACAATGCCGCGACCAATCCGAACGTCAACTTGCCGCCGCCTTTCGCAAAGCTGGTTTCCTCAACCGTCGTCGCAATCAACTGTGAAGCCGAGACGGGCGCGAGGCTGCTCAAGTAGAACAACAACCCGTCGCGCAACTGCGTGCGGTCTTCGGTCAAGTAACCGAGCAGCAGCATCAAAAACAGCAACAGCGGAAAAAACGCGAGCATGAGGAAGAACGCAAGTTGCGCCGCCCATCCGAGCAAGTCGCCATCTCGCGCACTGTTCACGACGCGCTTCGTTAATTCTTTCCAAGTTAGCTCGCTCGCCTCAAATATCTTCATGCACAACCGCACTTCCCGATTGAAGTTTTTCCGATGACCACCTCAACCTAAATCAGATAGAAACCGCCAACGCCGGAGTTTTGTAATCTGTGCATTATTGCCGGTGTCCGTGTTGCCGTTAATTCGTTACACGTGTCGAGCGAGAATTAAGTTTGCCGACGGATAGCGCCAACTTTTCCTGTGCTTTTTGGACGGCATCAGCGGTGTCGAATCGTTCTAAAGATCTGAGTTTAGCAGTCAGCTCGGAAAGAGCGGCGTTTAATTCGCCGGTCAGCACATGGTCGCCGAGCGCTGAAAGGATACGAAGGATCAGGTCTTCGGCACGTTGCTGCCACTCGCGGGGCAAACGCTCGAACATCACTGTGAACGTGCGTAGAACTTCGATGTAGTTTTGGTGCTGCATTGATTCCGATGAAACGACGGCGAAAGTCTCGAAGGCGTCCAACAGAAGCGCAAAAGTGTCGTCCGTATAAACTATCGGAAAAGGCTCCTCATTATCCGTTGTCTTATTACTTTCAATTGACCAGCGTGACATCACATCGCGGAGACTGAAGATACTCAACCGTCCGGAAGATGGATTAGATTTCGAGGTCGAGATGGATGTCCACGCGATTGTTTCAAGCTGCTCGATTCCATACGCCGCATCAACCGTGATGTCTCGACGGCGTTCAAGCCGAACGCCGTCCTGCACACATTGACCAATCCGCGTCGCCTCCTCAAGCGTCTGCGATCTGACTTCGGCGATGACATCTTGAAACGCGACATACGAGCCGATTGACACCAGCAAAACAACTTCGACTTCACCCGAAGCATCGTCAATCGCCGCGCCGACCGTCTCAACATCAATGTGCGTAACAAATCCGTGTTTCGTTGCTGTGACCGATGCGGTAGCGATTCCGTCATAGCGCGAAACGGGACGAGTTTTTTTGGATAAACCGCAGTTGACGCTCCCGTGCGAGTAAAATGTGGTCGTGAATCGTCTCGATGATTTCGCCCGGACGCATCTGGTTGATGGTCGTGTAAAGAAGCAGGAGCAACAGGTAAAGCGCAATGACAGTTCCCAGAAGCGCCACCGTCCCGCCGAAGACCGGATTGAACGGGTCGTTAACCGTAGCGAGAGTTATCAGCGAGTACAGCGCGAGACCGATGAAGAAGCCGAAGTAGATTTGATTTGGCAGACGGCGCAGGAACTGGTCGAACACCTGACTGGTCATCGAACCCGCTGATTGCTGAACAGCCAGGAGCAGCAGCGAGATGGTGATGGAAGTCATCGTGATAATGCCCGATGAAATTGCGCCGAGCAGACTGCCGGTCGCTGCCGCATCGGCAAAAACGTGCGATCTTAAAAATCGGTGAATCGGTTGAAGCCGCCCGAGCTCGGTAAAGTCGAAATAGTATGAGCCTACTGCCAGCAAAAGGAAGCCAATGATGATACAGGTCGGGACGAGTAGAAACTCCGCCAAAGCTCGCCGGACAGTAGCAAAAGTTTCCGAGATACCTTCTTCATCAAATCCCAATTGTTTATTTTCCTTATTCTTTGGCATAGCTTCAGCGCCGATAATTTCAGCTCAATTTAAGATTTGTCGATGGCGGAAAGGCAAGCACTAACTTATCAATGGCTTAGTCACTCACCTTGACGCGCGAGAATGTAGCGTGCGATTTCGACGCGATTCGAGAAATGTTTTTTGGCGAGAATGCGGCTGATGTGATTCTCGACGGTGCGTGCGCTGATTGAGAGTTCAGTGGCAATCTCTTTATTACTCAATCCGCGCGCGACCGCTTCCGCGATCCGGTTTTCGGCGTCGGTCAACTCTTCGTCAGGCGTGAAAGTTTTCTCCGCCGCTTGGTTGCTCGCGGTCACGAGACGGGCAACGCGGGCGTGTGTGCGCTGCACGCGATTCAGGATGTTGTGGATGACAGCGGTGAGTTCATCGGGTTCAAAAGGCTTCGTGAGATAGGCATCAACTCCGGCGCGGAAGCCTTCGATGCGGTCTTGCGTTTCGTCTTTTGCGGTCAGGAAAACAATCGGAATCAAATCCGTGTGCGGCGTGGAGCGAAGCTGACGGGCGAGCGCATAGCCGCTCATGCCGGGCATACGGATGTCGCTCACGACGAGGTCGGGTATGGCTTCAAGCACGCGGGAGAGAGCTTCCGCGCCGTTGCGCGCGGTCTGCACTTCGTAGCCTTCGGCGCGTAGCGTGGCGGCAACGGCGCGCAACAAATTAGGTTCGTCATCAACGACGAGCAAGCGTTTCGTCATGTTGTTTGCCTCTCCGCAGTGCGTTGATATGTAGTCGCGTTGGCGTCGTCATCGGCGACGCCGTTCCAGATTCGCAGCCGCACGATGAACGTGCTGCCCTGTCCTTCAAGACTTTCGACGCCGAGCGAGCCGTTCATGCGTTCGAGCATCACGCGCGCCAGATAAAGCCCTAGTCCGACGCCCGGCGCGTCAGCCGCTTCACCCGCAGAGGAGGCACGACCGCGATAAAACTTCTCGAAGACATGCGGCAAATCTTCTGTGGCGATGCCACGTCCTGAATCGGAAATGCCGATGGTCAAAACGCCCGGCTGCGTCTCGTCGCGCGCGGCGTGCAAAGTGATGCCGCCGCCGTCGGGCGTGTATTTAATCGCATTCTCGACGAGTCCCGTGAGGACTCTGCGGAGCGCGCTCGCGTCGGCTTCGACGGGCGGCAAATCTTCCGCTAACACTAAACGCAATTCTTGTCCGCGCATCGCCGCCGCGTGGGTAGTCGCCGTCCGTACCGCTTGCAAAACTTCGCCCGCGCCAACGACCTTGAGCGATAAGTTGAACGCGCCCGCTTCGATGCGCGATAAATCGAGCAGGTTCACGACGAGGTCAATCTGCCGGTCGCACTCTTGGGCGATTGCCTCAAGATATTCCCGCTTCTCAGCTTCCGTGTGCCGCCCGCGCAAAAGAAGGCGCGTGAAAGTTTTAATCGTCGTCAAAGGCGTCCGCAGTTCGTGCGAGACGCTTGAGACAAATTCCGACTTCAAACGGTCAAGCTCCGTCAGCCGCGCCTCGCGTTCTTCAATCTGCCCCGCCATCAAGTTGAACGACGCGCCGAGTCTGCCGAACTCATCGCTGCTTTCAGCAGGGGCGCGCGACGCGAGATTACCCGCGCCCAATTCCCGCGTGGCGCGTTCGAGTTGCTGAACGGGGCGGACGACACTGCGCGCAAAGATGATAGCGGCAATCGTGGCGCACGCGAGCGCGAGCAAACTGAACAAGGCATAGCGGTAGAGTTGATTGCGTGCGGGTTCAAGCAGCACGCTCGTCGGTGTTCCGACCATCACGACCGAATCGGTCTCGCCCGCGTGCGCGAGTCCGTAGATGCGCCGCACGCCGTCGTAAGGACTCGTCTGTTCGAGAACCGCCGTGCGCCTTCCATCAAGTGCGGCGAAGAACGGCGTGTTACGCACATCCGCGCCGATGTAAGTTTGCGGCGTCGGGCTGCGATAGATGACGCGGCGACGCGAATCGAAGACGGCGATGACGCCGCCCGGTGAAAGTTTGATGTCGCGGAATAATTCGCCAACCGCAGTTCCGTCGGCGCGGGCGACGATTGCGCCGCCGCCTTCGACGGGCGCGGCGATGATGATCACGGGATGTTCTTCGCTCCGCGTCCAATCCGTCATCACCGCCCACGAGCCGCGCCTTTCTATCTCGGCGAGCGTGTCCGTTATCGTGCCTTGTGGAAGCGCGGGTGATTGCGGCGGTTGCGCGAGCAGAGCGTTGCCGCGTGAATCCAAAACGTGCAGGTCGAGCCAGTAGGGACGGTTGCTGACGACGAGCGGAAGATTGGCGGCGAGGGCATCGGGCGTTTGTGATGTGTTTTGTTGTTCTGCTCGATTCATCGCGGCTTGCGCGGCGAGCGTCTGGAGCGGCTGGCGTTGTCCTTCAATCCAACGCTCGAAAGCCACTGCGGCAAGCTGCGCCCGGCTTTCGACCGAAGCGTTAATCTGCTCTCGACTCTCGCGCCACAAACTCGACAGCGCCACTAATCCGACGACCGCGAGCGGCACGGCGACTCCAGCCGAAAGCAACATAAGCCGGGCGCGAATTCCCACTTCAGAACCTTCTTATTGCGAAATTAAACAGCGCAAATATAGCAGGCTGTTCGTCTCCGCGTGTAAGTGAAAACACTCATCCCGTCAGTGTGGTTTCACCAATTCGCTTTCCCGTAAAACTATTTATGCTTGTGTCATCAAACAGAATTTTAACCGTAAGGAGTTTCATGCGAACAAGTAACTTGAGCAACCGGTACGCGCTCGTCATTCTCGCGCTGTTAATCAGCTTGGCAGGAGCATGTACCGCGCCACAGCAAAGAAAGGTTGAGTTACAGGGCAGCACGCCGACCTTGCCGACGCCGCCCGACACGGAACAGCCTGCAATCGTCGCATCCCCGACGGAAGAGGGCGCGGACGGTTGGCAAGTCGCCACCTCCGACGCGGTGACGCTGACCGTGACGGCTCCGGGCGCAAGCGAAGTGGAATTGCTTTATCGTCCCGTCATCGCCGACGAAGAAGACGGCTACGCGCAACTCAGAAAACTGATCGAACCGACGGAGCGCACGAGCGGCAAGTTTCAAACCAACTTGCAGACCACTTCAGACTTCGCGGGCGACGTGTGGGCGAGCATCACCTACCCGGACGGAACCAAAAAGCAGACCACGCATCTCACGCTCACGACCCGCACGGCTCTCGCCGAAAACGCAACAACGAGCGCAAACACCACACCGGAAAGCACCTCTAACGCGGGTAACAACAACGCAAGCAATACCAACGCGAATAACACGAATGCAAGCAGCGCGAACGCAAGCGCCATAGCCAAAAACGCGCCCGCGCCCGGCGAAGATGAATCCGCGCGTTCGGATAAAGCGACGGGCGGCAAACTGATGCGCGCCGCTCTCAAACCGGATAATCCTGACATACGCATCACCGTCAATGTCCCCGCCTTCAAGCTGACCTTGTGGCAAAACGGCAAAGAAGTGGCGACGTATCCGGTCGGCGTCGGACGCAAAAAGTTTCCGATTCCAATCGGCGAGCGCACAGCGACCAAGCTAATCCTCAACCCGGCGTGGATTCCGCCTGATAGCTCCTGGGTACGCGCGTCTTCTTCGGTTGAACCTTACGAGCGCATAGAGGCTTCAGACCCACGCAACCCGCTCGGCAAAATCAAAATCCCGCTCGGCGATGCTTACCTCCTGCACGAAGCGCAATCGCCTTCCGACCTCGGCAACCTCGTCTCACACGGCTGCGTGCGCGTGTTGCGCGAAGACCTGTTTGACATCGTGAAGAAGATCGCCCGCGCGCGGTCGCTGCCAATCTCGAATGAAGAAATTGACGAAGCGCAAAACTCCTCGGAGCGTCGGGTCATCGAACTCGACCAACCGCTCACGGTTGACATCAACTACGACACGCATGTCGTCGAAGGCGGCACGTTGCACCTTTACCCGGATGTGTACGGGCGCGACACGAACACCGTCGAGCAACTGCGCGCCGCACTCAACGCTTTCAAAGTTGACCTCTCGAAGCTCGACGAAGGCGCGCTCAAGGAGATGCTCAACCGCGTCAACGATGAACAACAGTTCGTCGTCAAACTCGCCGACATCAAAGCGGGTCGGGCGTTAGAACGCGGCAAGAATGAACCGCTCACGCGGCAACAGGCGAAAGGCGAGACACGGAAAATCGACACCGGCGGCGACAACCCCGACTCCGCCGCGCGAAGCAACAATCAAGCACCTCGCTGAACCTGTGCGTTTGAGTCGGGTGGCACAATCAGGACTTTGGTCTCAGGTGATAGCCGAACAAGCAGTTGTGGCGAAAGAAGCGCGCGTCGTCGAGGAGATCTTGATTAGCAAAGATGTCAATGAGCGCACCGAGACGATTCGGGACACTGTGCGCCGCACTGATGCTGATGTCGAAAACCTGCCTGACCAGCAGGCTAAAGGTAAGGGCAGATAAACCGGACAGACTTTCAGCATGGATGAATAGATCGTTTGTTTCGAGCGATGTCTGCCTTAAAGATCGCAAACACAATTGATATAGAGAAAATCGCGGCACGGTCAGACAGTTATCCAAACCTTCCGACCGTGACGCGAAAAAATTGGAAAGGATTGAGTTATGAAGTCTAAAATGATTGATCCCGCCGCGTGTCGCATGAGCATCGGCGGAAGGTATGTGACTTTCTTCTGCGCGCTGTTCTTTGTCAGCTTGTTCGCGGCGTGTGCGAGAGAGTCGCCGAGCGAGCGCGCGGGTGAAGTTGGTGGTGTGACCGCCGCGCAGGTCATCAACAACCCGAACGCCTATGTCGGCAAGACCGTCACGGTCAGCGGCGATGTCGAAGAAATCCACAATCCACGAGCCTTCAACATGGACAGCGGCGCGAGCGTTGGCGAGTTGCTCGTCTTAGGGCGCGAGCCGTTCCCACAAGTTCCCGAAGGCGGGAACCGTGCCTACGTCATCAACGACACGGCGACCGTGACCGGGACGGTGCGGATGCTCGTCACCGCCGAGGTCGAGCGCGAGATCGGATGGGACTTACAGCCCGAACTCGAAGCTGAATTCAATGCCAAGCCGGTGCTGATCGTGCAATCGGCGAGTTTCAAACCGAACCCCAACCGTGCCGCAAACACGAACAACATCAACTCGTCTAACGCGAACGCGGCGAACATGAGCGACGCGAACATGAATGCAGCGGACGCGAATCAGCCGCTGACGGACATGCTCGTCATTTTCAACACGCCTGACAGCCGTTCGCTCGTCGGTCGTCGCGTGCAGCTTGATAATGTCAGAGTTCAGAAACTGGTTAGTGAACGCGGCTTCTGGATTGGCGACGGAGACCGGCGACTGTTCGCGCGACTCGACGAACGCTTAAATCAAGGCTCAGCCGAATGGGACGTAGTTATACGCGAGGGACAGACGCGCACTCTGACCGGAGAAATCCGCGAGATGCCAAGCGCGGATCAAATCAAAAACTGGGGACTCGTAGATGCGGCTGAAATGAAAACATTGCAGGACATAAAACACTACATTCATGTTAATCGCCTGCAAGAGACGCGCCGTCCCACCGGGCAGTAAAGTTTCACCAACCCGAGCGCGAGAGGCGAGCAGGTGCAGTCGCTTCTCGCTCGGGTCGCGGTGTGGATAGCGCACCACGTCGCTATCAGCAGACGAGCCGAAAGAAGAAGGCGCTGAGTGGTAATGAAGAGTAAATGTCTACTCAAAACGGCGTCGCTCTCCGTCGCCTGCTTTGTCACACTGCTTCTCGTGTGGGGCATCGGAATTGAGCCGCGCTGGCTCGAAATTAAAGAGGAAACGGCGGAACTTCCTAACTTACCGCAATCATGGGAAGGCAAGCGCATCGCTTTATTCGCGGACTTGCAAGTCGGGATGTGGCTTGACAACACGGACGCGGTGCGAAGCGCAGTCGAGCACGTCATTGCCGCGCGCCCGGCGGCGGCGCTAATTGCCGGAGATTTCGTTTACAACCCGACCGACGATGAAAAGGGAGAAACCGAGCGCGAGGAGTTTCTCGAAGTTGATGAAGAAATAATTGAGGCGGTCGCGCTCGTCCGCCCGTTAGTCGAAGCAGGCATCCCGACATACGCCGTACTGGGCAATCACGATTACGGCATGATGACTCGTGAGTATGTGAAGAACGACTACCTCGCTCGCAGGTTGAGCGAACAACTATCGACGGCGGGAGTACGCTTACTCGATAACGTGGCGGCGCAAATAGCTTCGCCTTCGAGCGGCGACTCGACGAACGGAAATCAAAATCCATCAGAAGCCTTGTACGTCGTCGGCATCGGCGACAAGTGGGCGCATAACGACCGCGTAGGTGTGGCACTCGCGCAAGTACCCGATGATGCGGCGCGAATCGCTCTGATGCACAATCCCGATTCTTTCTCTGACTTTCCGCCGCACGCCGCACCGCTCGCGCTTGCCGGACACACGCACGGCGGGCAGCTTCGCTTACCGTTTTTACCCGACTGGTCTTGGATGTCGCTCGTGCAGGAGAACGCGGTTTATGCCGACGGCTGGATTACTGACTTTGGATTTGCAGGCAATCATCTCTACGTCAATCGCGGCATCGGCTTCAGCAACTTTCCTGTGCGAATCAATTGCCGCCCCGAACTTACTTTCTTCACGCTGCGCCGCGCGACGAGATGAATCCGTGCGACGGGGAACGGCGCATGCTGCGACCGGATAAAGCAAGTTCGCATGTCAACGAGTCAGCCCGCCGTCTCACGATTGAGACGGCGGGCTGATTGTTTGGTGTGATTGATGCGACCTCGTTTGTCTGTCGCGGATTTTCTGCTACTTAATTCGCACGGTGACGAAGAGGTTGTTACCTTGCCGGTTGATGAGCATCAGCGCGGGACGCCCGTTCGCATCGTTCATTGCTGCACGTAATTCTTCGATTGACGTAACGGCTTGGCGGTTGAACTCCAGTATCACATCGCCTTGCCGAATGCCTGCTTCGGCGGCTGCGCCCTCCGGGTCAACGCTGCCCACGACCAGCCCCTTCGTGCCTTGCGCCAAGCGGAGTTGCGCGGCGAGTTCCGGCGTCAAGGGTTCGACGCCGACGCCGAGTTTGCCACCCGTCGCCTCACTGTTTACGTCGCCCTTCTCGCTCGCTCCATTCGAGGCGCGTTCGCCGAGCGTGGCGCTCAGTTCCTGCTCCCGTCCGTCGCGCATGACCGTGAGCTTGATGTTTGTATTAGGCTGCGTGCTGGCGACGCGGTTGCGGAAGCTGTTACTGTCGCTCACGCTCGCGCCGTTGAATTTGATGATGACATCGCCTTGCTTCAATCCGGCACGCGCCGCGCTGCTGTCGGCTTGTACGCTGCTGACGATGACGCCGTTTGCTTCCTTGATGCCGAGGCTCGCCGCAATCTCGGATGAAACCGGCTGCACCGTCACGCCCAGCACACCACGAGTCACCTTGCCCGTCTTCATCAATTGATCCATGACGTTCTTCGCCATGTTCGACGGGATGGCAAAGCCGATGCCGATGTTGCCGCCCGACGGCGAAAGAATTTGCGAGTTGATACCGATTAACTCACCGTTCGTATTGACGAGCGCGCCGCCACTGTTGCCTTGATTGATTGCCGCATCGGTTTGCAGGAAATCCTCGAAGCTGCCGTCGCTCAAGCCAGTCGCGCGACCCTTCGCCGAGATGATGCCTGATGTGACGGTCTGCCCGACGCCGAGCGGATTGCCGACCGCGAGCGCGACATCGCCGACGCGCACATCATCAGAGTTACCAAGCCCCAGTAGCGGCAAGGCAGTGGCTTCGATTTTCAAGACCGCCAAATCTGAAGGCGCGTCGCTGCCGACGAGTTTGGCGTCGAAGGTGCGATTGTCGGTCGATTGGACTTTGATCGCTTCCGCACCATCAATCACGTGGTGATTCGTCAGAACGTAACCGTCTGCCGAGACGATGACGCCCGAACCTAAACCGCTCCGACGCTGCGGCGTTTGCGGTGGCATCCTCCGCCCGCCGAAGAACTCGCGCAACTGCGGGTCGTCCATGAACGGGTGTTGCTGCGCGGCGCGCACGCGCCCTTCCGAGCGGATCGTGACGACGGCGGGCGCGACACGGCTGACAACCGGCGCATAAGAGTTCGACACCGCGATACTCCCCGGTGCGCCAGTCGAATCCGTGTTGGTCACACTGTTGACCGCCGTTTCATCCGCTCCAAAAACCTTTGCGGTAATTTCGTCGCCGAACAACGCGCCGAGTCCGAACCCTGCCGCCAGTGCGAGCGCGGCTAACGACATCCCTGCTTTTTTCGATGAAGAACTCATTTTCGTAATCCTTTCTTTTTATCGAAGTGATGAATGATGCGTGATGCGTTAAAGATAAACTCGTTTTCACTCATCACTCATCACTCATCACTCAATTATTCAGAAACCCTTGCATCTTCAAGACGCAAATTGTTTGTTACCTCGAAGACGCCCGGCACGCCGCGCGCGGCGATGTAGGCAAGTTGCGCGTCGCTCTTGTTACCAACGACACCTTCCAGCATCACATGTCCACGATTGACGATGATATGCACGGACGGGTTCGCGCCGAGCGCGTAGCGATAGAGGCTGCCGGTGTTAAAGACCGTGTGGTAGGTGCGAAGTCTGATTCGGTCGTCGAACGGCGAAAGCGGCAGCACCTCAATTTGGTTGACGACACGCTCGACACCTGCGAGTTGTTCGACACGCTTCTCTGCACTGCTGCGCGTCGTCGGGAGGATGACCTGACCGTAGAGCGTCACCGTCGAGCCTTCGCGCTTAAACGCGAGGTTGTCGAAGACGCCGTAGTACGGCAGGGTCACGAGTTCCTTCCTTATCTTCTCTTCAATCTTGTAATTCGCTTCTCCACTCGACGGTGCGGCGACTGCCAGCGTACCTGTCATCACGAGCATCGCGGCGAGAGCTAATAATCTGCTTTTTGGTATCTTCATTTTTCCTTCTCCTTGAAACTTGTCTGATGCGCTAACCCCGATGATTGCGCGGCACTTCTCTTGCACGTCTATTAAGATGACTACCCGTCAACTTGGAACGTAAAAATAGAGTCAGCGCTTCGTAAAGTTTTGTCAGGCAGGACAACACCGAACTTGACGTTTCTTTACAAAGCGAGGACAGGCGCGCCGGCTGCAATGCGCATCTTCAATTGCAAGGTATAATTTCCGATGGCGGAATATACGGCAGGTGAAAGGGTACGATGATGGAACGAGTGTTGGTCGTTGATGACGATGTTGAGTTATGCGAACTCGTGGCGGAGTATTTGGAGCCGGAAGGCTTCAGCGTTGATGTTGCGGATGATGGTCTGGCGGGAGTCGAACGTGCGCTGGCGGATACCTATGCGATTATCGTGCTTGATGTGATGCTACCGGGCATCAACGGCTTTGAAGTCTTGCGCCGCATCCGCGCCAAGTCGCGCACCCCCGTGCTGATGTTGACGGCGCGCGGGGCGGATGTTGACCGCATCGTCGGTTTAGAACTCGGCGCGGACGATTACCTGCCGAAGCCGTTCAACCCGCGCGAACTCGTCGCACGCATCCAAGCGATTCTGCGGCGCACGCGAGACATCACCTCCGCGTCAGCGGTAATTTCATCGCCCGAAACTCTCATCGTCGGCGACGTGCGGTTGAACACAGGAGCGCGCACCGTCCTGCGCGGCGGCGAGTCCGTCGAACTGACCGCCGCCGAGTTCGACACGCTTGCTGTCATGCTCGCCAAAGCGGGGCGCGTCGTCTCGCGTGAAGAATTAGCTGAAGCGGCGCTGGGTCGTCCGCTCGCGCCGCTCGACCGCAGCGTTGACATGCACGTCAGTTCGTTGCGGCGCAAACTAGGGTCTGAGGTTGGCGGCGTTGAACGCATCAAGACGGTGCGCGGCACAGGTTATGTTTACTTGGTGATGAGTGATGAGTGATGAGTTAAAGAAAAGTTCTTCTCTCATCACTCATCACTACTTTTATGAGTCTGTTCACAAAAATCTTCTTGTGGTTTTGGCTCGCGCTGGGACTCGTCGGCACGGTGCTTGTGTTAGCAGTCGCCGCGACGCAATCGGAAACTGATGAAGCGCATTGGCGCGACGTGACCGGCACGGCGGTGCGCGTCTATGCTCAGACGGCGGCGGACACGTATGAGAACGCGGGAACAGACGCGCTCGTCATCTACCTTCAGCGCGTTGAGCAGACGGCACGGATGAGGACGCGGATTTTCGATGAACGCGGCGCGGAGGTGTCCGGGCGCGACGCGACGATTGAAGCCAGACGGCTCGCCGATGTCGCGCGTCAAACCGGCGATGACGCGGAGCCGGTGTTTGATTTTTCAAGCCGGGTCGCGCAGG
>Ga0183260_10002004_pt1 | contig 16993 bp, 17 predicted proteins | sample AntDrymUQ4972206_2_FD_129768 | JGI IMG/M metagenome (GOLD analysis project Ga0183260, IMG submission 129768) | Polar desert sand microbial communities from Dry Valleys, Antarctica - metaG UQ497 (22.06) (version 2) (version 2) | ecosystem: Environmental > Terrestrial > Soil > Desert | place...
ATGCGCCGCACTGACGTCGGCGACAGACCGCCCGCTGTGCGCACGCGCCCGCTCTGCAGCAGCTCGGCGTACAGGCGGTTCAGGTGGGCGGCGTTGAGCTGCTGCAGCTCCACGCCGCCGGTTCGCGGGATGACGTAGGTCTCGAGGTTTTCCCTTCGGTCGTTCCACGTCTCCCACTTGGTGCGCGGCGGTGCCGTCGCGGGCAGCCACTCCTCGCGAAGGTACTGACCGAGGGTCGTGGTCGACGAGTTGACGTAGGTGCCGCCCTCGACCGAGGTGAGGAGTTCACAGAGCGCGCGATCGGCTTCCTTCCTCGTCGTGAAGCCGCCGCGCTTGCGCTGCAGCCTGCGTCCGTCCGCGGCGCGGGCGCGAATACAGCGGGGCCCCACCGGTAGGGGGCAGCTCGACGGGGCCTCGGCGCATGCTACGCACATCTGGTACGGACCAGAAGGCGTCAATAGGCAACCATCTGGACTTGGCTGGCGAGCGCAGATCGCGCCGGCCCGGCGGCGTGCGAGCATGCCGCCGTGGACGTGCGCTACACCGACCTCGACGGGTGCGGGGACGCCGGCGGGACGGTCGTGGTGGTCGACGTGCTGCGGGCGTTCACCACCGCGGCGCACGCCTTCGCGCGGGGGGCCCGGGACATCGTGCTGGTCGCCACGGTCGACGAGGCGTTCGCCTGGCGCGAGCGCTGCCCGGACGTGCTGGTAATGGGCGAGGTCGACGGGCTGGTGGTGCCTGGGTTCGACCTGTCCAACTCGCCCGCCGAGGTCGCGGCCGCGGCCGTCGTGGCCGGCCGGCGTCTGGTGCACCGCACGTCGGCGGGCACGCAGGGCGTGGTGCGCAGCCTGGCGGCCCAGCGGCTGGTGGCGGCCAGCTTCGTGTGCGCGGGGGCGACCGCCCAACCGCCCGCCTGCTGGCCGCCGAGGCGCCCGCCTCGGTCACCTTGCTCGTGACCGGGGCGCACGGTGGGCGCGACGGCGACGAGGACCTGGCCTGCGCCGAGTACGTCCACGCCCTGCTGCGCGGCGAGCAGCCGGACGTCACGCCGTACCTGGACCGGGTCCGCGCCAGCGACAGCGGGCGGCGCTTCGCCGATGTGACCCAACCGGACTTTCCCCCCGCCGACCTGGCGCTCGCCGTCGAGGTCGACCGCTTCAAGTTCGCCATGGTCGTCGCGCGGCGGGACGGGGCGCTGGTGCTGGAGCGCGCCGCCGGATGAACGGCCGCCCGACGGGGTGCGCCTTCGCCCACCACAGGAGGACGCGATGGCCCAGCAGACCCCCGACGAGGAGCACGTCGACCACGCCGAGGTCGCGCGGCGCGAGCGGCGGTCCACCAAGGCGGTCGGCCCGCTCAGCCGGTTCGGCGGACCGATCACCATCGCCGGGCTCGCCGTCGCGATCGTCGCCCTGATCTACGCGATCGTGGCCAGCGGGATCATGCTCTAGCGGCCAGAATCCCCCGCGGCGCCCGCGAGCCGCTCGGCGCGGCGCTGCACCTGCGCCCGGGCCTCGCCGGCGTCGACGGTGAGGCAGCGCCCCTCGGCGACGACCCTGCGCCCCGCCACCCACACGTCGGTGACCAGGCGGCTCGACGCCGACCACACGGTGTGGGTGATCAGGTCGGGGTCGTCGACGACCGGGACGTAGCCGGGGTCGTCGAGGTCGACGAGCACCATGTCCGCCCAGCACCCGGGTGCGAGCGTGCCGATGTCGTCGCGCCCCAGCGCCGCCGCACCCCCCCGGGTGGCCAGCGCCAGCGCGTCCGGGGCGGGGAGGACCGCCGCGTCGTGCGACGTCAGCCGGGCGAGCAGCGCCGCGAGGCGCATGTCCTCCCACAGGTCCAGGTCGTTGTTCGACGCCGGCCCGTCGGTGCCCAGGCCGACCCGCAGGCCGAGCGCGAGCATCTCGGGCAGGCGCGCGATCCCGGAGGCGAGCTTCGCGTTGCTGGTGGGGCAGTGGGCCACGGCGACGTCGTGGCGACGGTAGAGCTCGAGGTCGTCGTCGGTCAGCCAGACGCTGTGCGCGGTCAGCACCCGACCGTCGAACACCCCCGCCTTCGCGAGCAGCGCCGGCACCGACATCCCGTGGCGCGCCTCGACGTCGCGACCCTCCTCGCGGCTCTCGGCGACGTGGATGGACAGCAGCGCGTCGCGCTCCCGCGCGGCCTCGGCGACGGCGGTCAGCGCCTCGACCGGCAGGGTGTAGGCGGCGTGCGGGCCGAACCCGACCTCGACCCGGTCGTCGGCGCCGGCGTGGCGGTCGTGCAGCGCGGCGCCCCGAGCGAGCTGGGTCTCCCACGACCCGAAGCGCTCCCAGCCCGGCGCCTTGAGCAGCGCGCCGGTCACGACGCAGCGGCTGCCGGCGTCGCGCACCGCCGCGATCAGCGCCTCCTCGTGGACGTACATCTCGCAGCTCGTGGTGACGCCGAAGCGCAGCAGCTCCGCGCAGGCCAGCGTCATCCCCCAGTACACGTCATCCTCGGTGACCAGCGCCTCGCGCGGCCACAGGACCTCGCGCAGCCAGCGGTCCAGGACCAGGCCCTCGCCGGCGCCGCGCAGCAGCGTCATCGGCGAGTGGCAGTGGACGTTGACGAGGCCGGGCAGCAGCAGCCCGCGCAGGCGCGTCTCCTCGACGCCGACCCCGTCGGCGGCCGGCGCCCCGTCGGCGGGACCGACCCAGATGATGCGCCCGTCCTCGACGTCGACCACACCGGGGCGGTGGACGGCGGACGCCTCGTCGCAGGGGACGACGGCGTCGGCGAGGTAGCGCCGGCGCCGCCCCCGGGCCGCGGCCGTCCCGCTCACCCCGGCACCTCCCAGCTGTCGAAGAAGTCGCGCTGCGCGTCGGTCAGCGCATCGATGCGCAGTCCGAGCACCTCGAGGCGCTTGCGGGCGATGCCCTCGTCGATCTCGGCTGGGAGCAGGTGGACGCCTGGCGCCATCTCGCCGGCGTGGAGGAGCAGGTGGCGCAGCGCCAGGGCCTGCACCGCGAAGGTCAAGTCCATGATCTCGACGGGGTGGCCCTCGCCGGCGGACAGGTTCACGCAGCGGCCGTCACCGACGACGTAGACGGCCCGGTCCTCGTCGAGGCGGAGCTCCTCGACCTTCGTGCGCGCAATCCGTGACGACTGCGCCCGCGCGCGCAGGCCGTCCATGTCGAACTCGTCGTCGATGCCGCCGGCGTTGGCCAGCACCGCGCCGTGGCGCAGGCGCTCGATCGCCGCCAGCGGCAGGGCGTCACGGCAGCCGGTCGCGGTGATGACGATGTCGGCGGCCTCGCACGCCTCGGCGACCGGCGCCACGGCGTGCCCGTCGTGGTAGGCCTCCAGCGCGGCGAACGGGTCGACCTCGCTGACCACGACCCGCGCGCCCGCCCCGGCGGCGCGCAGGGCGAGGCCCTTGCCGACCCAGCCGTAGCCGACGATGAGCACCGTCTTGCCCGCCACCAGCAGGTTGGTCGCGTCCATCACCGCCGCGAGCGCGGACTGGCCGGAGCCGTAGCGGTTGTCGAACAGGTACTTGCAGCGCGCGTCGTTGGCGGCGATGCACGGGATGCGCAGGGAGCCGTCGCGCTCCATCGCCCGCATCGCAACCACCCCCGACGTGGTCTGCTCCGACGCCCCGGTCAGCGTCTCCAGCGCCTCGGGGTGGTCGGTGTGGGCCATGCGGATCAGCTCCGCGCGGTCGTCGATGACGACCTCGGGGCGCCGGGCGAGGACCTCGGCGTAGAAGCCGTGCTCCTGGGCCGGCGTGGAGTCGCTGCGCGCGAGCACCTCGACGCCCCGTTCGACCAGGGCCGCGGCGACGTCGTCCTGGACGAAGGCGTGCGGGGCGGCGAGCGTGACCTCGGCGCCCGCGTCGGCGAGGATCGCGGCGAGGTAGGCGGTCTTGGGCTCGACAGGCAGGATGACCCCGATCCGCCGGTCACGGACGCTGCCCTCGCGGCGCAGCTGCTTGCGGATGCCGCCCAGGATCGGCGCCCACGCCGCTGCCCAGTCGATGCGGGCGCTGCCCGCGGCGGCGAGGCCGGCGTCCTTGACGTCCGACCCGCCACGGGTTCCGGTGCTCATCGGTGAAGTCCTTCCGTCGCGAGTCAGTACGGCGTGTCGCCGCCGTCGACGTTGATCGCCTGGCCGCGGATGATCGTGGCCTCGTCGGACAGCAGGAACGCGACGACCCGACCGACCTCGACCGGGCGGATCCGGCGGCCGAGCTGCGCGGCGCCCATGCCGGCGAGCAGCTCGGCGGCGTCCTGGCCGGTCCGCTCGGCAAGCCACTCGGCCGCCCCCGCGAGCATCGGGGTGTCGACGCCCCCGGGGCAGACGCAGTTGACGTTGATGCCGTGCTGCGCCCACTCGCCCGACAGCGAGCGCGTCAGGTTGATCACCGCGGCCTTGCTCGCGTTGTACGCGGCCATGTTGGGGTAGCCGACCTTGCCGGCGTTCGACGCGATGTTGACGATCGCCCCGCCCCCGCCCTGCGCGACCATCTGCGCCGCCGCGGCACGGCAGCAGCTGAACAGCCCGGCGACGTTGACGCCGAGCTCGAAGTCCCAGGCGGCACGGTCCGACTCCAGGGCGGGGCCGAGCTTCACGACGCCGGCGTTGTTGACCCAGCCGTCGAGGCGCGAGAACCGCTGCACGGTGTGGGCGACCGCCGCTGCGATCGCGTCGTCGTCGGTGACGTCGAGCGCCAGCGCCAGCGTCCGCTCCCCGGCCGGGTCCAGCCGCTGCGCCACCGCGACGACGTCCTCCTCGCGCAGGTCGCTGACCACCACCCGGGCGCCGGCGTCGAGTAGCGCCTCGACGATGCCCTCGCCCAGTCCACGCCCCGCCCCGGTCACCACGACCACCCGGTCCCCCAGCGTCACCGCGCCTCCGTTCACCAGATCTGGTTGGTCATCACGCCGCCGTCGACGCGCAGGTTGGCCCCGGTGATCCAGCGGGCGCCGGGCGAGGCGAGGAACAGACACGCGTCGCCCACGTCGTCGGGCGATCCGAGGCGCCCCAGCGGGGCCGCGGCGTGCCAGCGCGCGACGCCCTCGGGCCACTGCTCGTCGAGGCCCTCGCGCCAGATCAGCCCGGGCGACACGCAGTTCACGCGGATCCCGTGACGTCCCAGCTCCAACGCGGCGGCGCGGGTGTGCATCAGCACGGCGGCCTTGGAGGCGTTGTAGTGGCTGTGCAGGGGTGCGGGGTTCTCGGCCTCGATCGACGCGACGTTGACGATCGCGCCGCCGTCGCCCTGGGCGATCATCACGCGGGCGGCGGCCTGGGTACACAAAAACGTGCTGCGCACGTTGGCCTCCATGACCTCGTCCCACTGGGCGGCGGTCATGTCGAGCAGTCCGACCAGCGGCTGCACGCCGGCGTTGTTGACCATCACGTCGAGCCGCCCGAAGGCGTCGACCGCCGCGGCGACGACGGCCGCCACGTCGTCGGGGCGGGTCAGGTCGCCCGCAGCCGTGACCGCCAGCCAGCCGGCCGCGGCCAGCTCGTCGCGCAGCGTCTCGGCGGCGGCCGCGCTGGTGCGGTGGTGCAGCACCACCGCGGCGCCGGCTGCCGCGAACCGCCAGGCGATCCCCGAGCCGATGCCCCCGCCCGCGCCGGTGACGATGGCCACGCGCCCGCTCAGGTCGAGCAGGTCGCGTGGCGCCGGCGGCGGGGTGTCCGGACCGGCCACTCAGACCGCCGCCCGGGGACGGGGCCGGCGCCGCGCCTGCACGGCGAACAGTGCCACCAGCGTCATGACGTAGGGCAGCGCGCCGGTGATCTGCGACGGCAACCCGAGGCCCTGCAGGCGGAAGCCCAGCGTGTCGGCGAAGCCGAACAGCACGGCGGCTGCGAGCACGCCGAGCGGGTGCGCCCGGCCGAGCATCACTGCCACCACCGCGATCCAGCCGCGCCCCGCGCTCATGTTCTCCGCGAACAATGTCACGTTGCCCAGGGACAGCTGCGCGCCGGCCAGCCCGCACAGCGCCCCGGACGCCAGCACCGCCGCGTACTGGTAGTGCGTCACGCTCACGCCCAGCGTGGCCGCGGCCTGCGGCTGCTCCCCCACCCCGCGCAGGCGCAGCCCCCGGGAGTGGCGGAACAAGAACACCTGCACGGCGACGACCAGCACCCACGACAGGTACACGACCCAGGTGTGGCCGGACACCGCCAGACCGATCACGGGGATGTCGGCGACCACCGGGATGCGGATGTTCGACAAACCCTGCAGGTCGGCGCTCTGGAAGATCCCGCGGACATCGAACAGCTCCTGGAGCAGGTAGGCGGTCAGCCCGGCGGCGAGCAGGTTCAGCGCGATTCCCAAGACGATGATGTCGCCGCGGAACGTGATCGAGGTCACCGCGAGGACCGCCGAGAGGAGGACCCCGGCGACGATGGCGACCGCGACGCCGGCCACCGGACTGCCGGTGAAGAAGGCGCCGGCGACGCCCGCGAACGCCCCGGTCAGCATCAGGCCCTCGAGGCCGATGTTGAACAGCCCGGCGCGCTCGCACAGCAGCCCGCCGAGCGCGGCCAGCAGGATCGGCGTGATCGACCGCAGCGTCGAGTTCAGCAGCACCGCGTCGAACAGCGACAAGACGTCACTCATGCGTGCACCGCACTCGCCGGGCGGCTCATGCCCTGACCTCCGTCGCCGGGCGGCTTGCGATCTGCACCGCAGTCGGCGGGCGGTTCATGATCGGATCACCTCGTCGGCGCCGCCGAAACGGAACCGCGTCCGCGCGGCGAGGAACAGGATGACGACGGCCTGGAGGATGTAGCTGAGCTCCCGCGGCACGTCGGTCGCGCGCTCCATGCCGAACCCGCCGGTCTGGATCCCCGAGAAGAACAGGCCCGCCGCGACGACGCCGAGCGGGGACGAGACCGCCAGCAGCGCCGCCATCAGCCCCGTCCAGGCGTACAGCGGGACCACCAGGGAGCCGTCGATGAACCGGTGGTGGATCGCGAGCACCTCGATCGCGCCCACCAGCCCGGCGATCGCGCCGCTGGAGAACATCACCGACCACGCGAGCCGCGGCAGCGGCACGCCGCCGTACTCGGCGAAGCGCGCGTTGAGCCCCGCCATGCGCATGTCGTAGCCGGCGACGGTGCGCTGGTTGACGTAGACGATCGCCCCGACGAGCACCGCGATCACCACCAGCCCCAGGTGGAACCGGGTGCCGAAGAGCTCGGGCAGTCGCGCGGTCGCGGCCACCTGGTAGGTCTGGGGCAGTCCGGAGCCCACGTCACGCAGCGGGTGGTTCGCGAGGTAGGACGCGAGCTCGCGCGCGGGGTAGTTCAGCAGCAGCGTGCTGATGAGCAGGGGCACGCCGAAGCGGGTCTGGAACACGGCCGCGAGCAGCGCGTACAGCCCGCCGGCGACCGCCGCCGCGACGACCGCGACGACGACGTGCAGGCCGGGCGGCAGCGGCAGGGCCACGCCGACGACCGCCGCGGTCACCCCGCCGATGACCAGCTGGCCCTCACCGCCGATGTTGAAGAAGCCGGCGCGGAAGGCGACCGCGGCGCACAGGCCCATCCCGACGATGGGGATCGCGCGGTTGACCGTGGCGGCGAGGTTGGACCCGGAGACGGCCCCCGTCACGATCGCGGCGTACGCCTGCAGCGGGTTGTGCCCGGTCACCACCACGATCACCGCCCCGACCAGCACCCCGCCCGCGGTGGCGATCAGGATCGGCGAGTTGAGCCAGCGCGACAGCGCCGGGCGGCGCGGGGAACGCCGGGGCGCGGGGGCGCCGGGTCCGGATGGGCGGTCGAGCTCGGTGGTCGCCACGGCCTCAGCCCCCCACCGTGACCGCGCCGCCGCCCGCGGCGGCTCCGGCGCCCGCCATCAGCAGGCCCAGCCCGGCCTCGGTCGCGTCGGCGCCGTCCAGGTCGGCGACCACCCGCCCCTCGTACATCACCAGGATCCGGTCGGACAGCGCCATCACCTCGCTGAGCTCGGCGGACACCAGCAGGATCGCGTGCCCGGCGTCGCGATACGCGACGAGCTGGCGGTGGACGAACTCGATGGCGCCGACGTCGACACCGCGCGTCGGCTGCTCGGCGATCAGCAGCGGCGCGTCGTGGGCCAGCTCGCGGGCGACGACGACCTTCTGCAGGTTGCCACCCGACAGTGCCCCGGCACGCACGGCGGCGCTGGACGCCCGGATGCCGAACCGCTCGATCAGCCCGCGAGCGTGGTCGCGCATCCGGTCGCGGCGCAGGAGCCTGCCTCGCGTCATCTCCGGCGTGTGCTGGAACCCCATCGCGAGGTTGCCCTCGAGGTCGGCGGCGGGCGCCGTGCCGACGTGCCAGCGGTCCTCCGGGATGTAGGCGAGCCCGGCGTCGCGGCGCTGTGCAACCCCGGCGTCGGTGACGTCACGCCCCCGCAGCGCGACCCGGCCCCGCGCGACGGCGCGCAGCCCGACCAGCGCCTCGACCAGCTCGGTCTGGCCGTTGCCCGCCACCCCGGCGACGCCCACGATCTCACCGGCGCCGACGCGCAGGGACACGTCGCGCACGACCGTCCGGCCCTCGCCGTCGACCGCGTGCAGGTCCTCGACCTCGAGCACCGGCTCGCTCGCCGTGGCCGGTGTGCGGTCGACGGTCAGCACGACGTCGCGCCCCGTCATGTGCCGGGTGATCTCCCGGGGCGTGGTGTCCGCGGTGCGCAGGTGCGCGGTGACGCGCCCGTCGCGCAGCACGGTCGCGTTGTCGGACAGGCTCATCACCTCGTGCAGCTTGTGGGTGATGAGCAGGATCGTCGTGCCCCCCGCCGCGAGCGAGCGCAGCACGCCGAACAGGGCGTCGCGCTCCTGGGGGGTGAGCACGGCGGTCGGCTCGTCGAGGATCAGGACGTCCGCGTCGCGGTACAGCGCCTTGAGGATCTCGACGCGCTGGCGCACCCCGACGGGCAGCGACGCGACGATCGCCTTCGGGTCGACGCGCAGGCCGTGCTCCGCGGCGAGCCGTGCGACCCGCTGCGCCGCCTCGCTCCGGTCGACGAAGCCTGCCGTCGTCGGCTCCGACCCGTACACCACGTTGTCGGTCACCGACAGGGAGCCGAACAGCATGAACGACTGGTGCACCATCCCGAGGCCGGCGGCGATCGCGTCAAGCGGCGACGAGAACCGCACCGGCTCGCCGCGCAGGAGGATCTCACCCTCGTCGGGCTGGACCAGCCCGTACAGGATCGACATCAGCGTGGTCTTGCCGGCGCCGTTCTCGCCCACGATGGCGCGGATCTCGCCCTTGTCCACGGCCAGGCTCACGTCGTCGTTCGCGACGACGCCGGGGTAGCGCTTGACGATGCCGCGCAGCTCCAGCTCGGGCGCCATCGCGCTCCCGGTCCCCGGCTCCCTCGCCCCGGCGACCCTAGCCCGCCGCGGCCATCGGGTCGGCGACGGTGACCTCGCCGTCGATGATCTGCTGGCGGACCTCGCCCACCTGCTCGAAGACCTCCGGGCGGTCGTTGATCACGCACTCCTCGGCCTGCCCCTCGCCCGCGAACGAGCTCAGACCCAGTCCCTCCTCGGCGAGGCCGTAGGTGACGACGTTGGACTCCGCGCCGTCCAGGATCGCCTGCATCGACTCGACGATGGCGACGTCGACGCGCTTGATGACGTTGTCGACGACGTGGCCGGGTGCGAGCGGGCACTGGTTGACGTCCACGCCGTAGGCGAACGCATCCTGCTCCTGCGCCGCCTCGAAGACGCCGAGGTTACCGCCGGCGGTCGCCGCCATGATGTGGTCGACGCCGTCGGCCGCAAGGGCCAGCGCCTGCTCCTTGGCGCGGGCCGGGTCCGCGAACGGGTTGTCGCCGCCGACCCACAGCGTCGTGACCTCGACCTCGGGGTTGACCGACCGCGCGCCCTCGGCGAAGGCGTCGGTGTAGCGGTGCAGGAACGGGATGTCGAGCGCGCCGATGGCGCCGAGCTGGTTGCTCTCGGTCAGCAGGCCGGCCTCGACACCGGCCAGGTAGGCGCCCTCGTACTCGCGGAACACCGCGCAGTGCACGTTGGGCGGCAGCTCCTCGAGGCACTGGTCGACGATCAGAAAGTCGGTGTCCGGCGCGTCCGGGGCGACGTCGGTGACGATGTCGTTGAACTCGAAGCCGAGCAGTACGACCACGTCGGAGCCGCTGTCCACGGCGGCGCGCACGTTCTCCGCGCGGGTGGTCGGGTCCTGGCTCTCGAGCACCTCGATCTCGGCGCCGAAGCGCTCGCCGGCGTCCTGCGTGCCGGTCTCGCCCATGACCAAAAAGCTGTTGACCCCGAGAGGGTCGGGCGAGACGTAGGTGAAGCGCAGGTCGCCCTCGGGCGCCGCGGCCTCGGATCCACCGGCGGCTTCGGACCCGCCGTCCGCCGCGTCCCCGCCCGCCGCCGGTTCACCCCCGCCGCACGCCCCGAGCAACATCGCAAGCACCGCCACCGCCGTCACCAGCAGGTTGGTCCGTCCCATCGCGCCACGCTCCTTGCCGTCGGGGTGAACACTGATTCAACGCTGTGGCGACGCCCCCGTCATCGGGGGAAGGCGGTCGCCACGCCGCCGTCGACGGTCAGCACGCACCCGGTGGTGCGCGAGGACGCGTCGGAGAGCAGGAACGCGACGCTGTCCGCCACGTCCTGGCTCGTGACCCGGACCTTGAGCAGGTTGCGCCCCGCGTAGAAGTCCTCGAGCTCATCGGAGGAGATCCCGTGCGCCGCGGCGCGCTCGCGGCGCACCTGCTGCGACCACAGGTTGGAGCCGTCGAACACCGCGTCGGGGTTGACGACGTTCGCGCGGATGCCGGCAGGCCCGCCCTCCATTGCGGCCACCCGGGCGAGCTGCACGACCGCCGCCTTCGACGCACTGTAGGCGGCGAACCCGGCCCCCGGCCCGAAGGCGTTCTTCGAGGCGATGAACACCAGGCTGCCGCCGATCCCCTGGCGCTCCAGCGCGCGCAGGGCCCGGCGTGCGAGCAGGAACTGCGAGGTCGTGTTGACCTCGAGGCAGCGCCGCCAATCCTCGGCGGCCAGGTCGGTGATCCGCCCGGTCGTCGCGATGCCGGCGTTGGCGACGAAGCCGTCGAGGCCGCCGAAGCGTGCGATGCCGTCGCCGACCATCGCGTCGACGACCGCGGCGTCGGTCTGGTCGCCGACGCTGACGACGGGGGCGGTGCCGGTGGCGGCCTCGATCTCACCCGCCAGCGACTCCAGCCCGTCACCGTCGAGGTCGCCGGCGACGACGTGCGCGCCGCGGGCGGCCAGGTCGGCGGCCACGGTGCGACCGATGCCGGAGGCGGCACCGGTCACGCAGTACACGCGCCCCGCCAGCGCGGGGGGCGGCGGCTTGAGGGTGAGCTTGTACAGCTCCATCGGCCAGTAGTCGACGTCGAACTCGTCGAGCTCCGGCAGGGCCACGACCTCGCCGAACGCGTCGATCGCGTCGGCGGCGACCAGGTGGGTGCGCAGGGCGACGTCGGCGACGGTGCGGGCCTCGGACTCGGTGCGCCCGGCCGTCACGGCGCCCAGGCCGGGCACCAGCGTCACCCGCGGCAGCGGCTCGAGCATCTCGACGGGTGGGTCGAGGCGCGGGGCGTTGCGCTCGTATGAGGCGCGGTACGCCTGCTCGTAGCCGTCGATCGCCGCGGCGACGTCGCCGGGCGCGCGCACGACGATCGAGCGGGGCCGCACGCGCAGGATGTGGTCGGCGGTCGCGGCGCCGCCGGCGACGACGGCCTCGACGTCGTCGCGGTCGGCGATCTCGCGCAGGCGGTCGTCGACGTGCAGGACGTAGCGGCGGTTGACGCTGAGCCGGCCCCGCAGCGTCAGCAGCAGCTCCTCGACCAGCCCGGCGTCGAGGTCCTCGACGCGGCGCCGCTGCGCGCCGGTGCTGCGCTCCTGCAGGTAGGCCTTGGCGGCTCCCACCAGGTCGAGGGTGCGCTGCAGCGACTCGTGGGAGGTCTCGCCCCAGGTGACCAGCCCGTGGTGGGCCAGCACCACCGCCTCGGCGTCGGCCAGGTCCGCGACCAGCCTGGACAGCTCGAAACCGGGGCGGACGTAGTCGACGACCGCGACGCCGTCGCCCAGCGCCTCCGCGACGACCTTGCGGGGGTCGTTGGTCTTGGTCAGCGCAACGATCGCGTCGGCGTGGACGTGGTCGACGTGGCGGGCAGGCAGGAACGCGTGCAGCAGCGTCTCGATCGACGGGCGGCGCGAGCCGGGGTCGACGAGGCAGTGCTCGAGGAACGCCGTCATCTCCTCGTCCGACATCGCCTCGCGCTCGCGCAGCGTGACCACGGGTTCGAGGAAGACGCCGGGGAAGTCACCCGGCGTGGCGGTGCGCAGGTCGGAGCCGCTGCCCTTGACGCGCAGCACCGGCCGGCGTTGCCCGAGGAAGTCGGTCTCCTCGGTCTTGGCGGAGGTGTTGCCGCCGCCGTGCACGACCAGCGAGGGGTCGGCGCCGAGGCGCCGGGAACGCTCGACGAGGGCGTCGAAGTCGGCGCTGGCGTCGGCGCTCATCCGGCCGTCCCGGACGCGACCGACGCGGCGGGCAGCGGGTCCGACGGCCGCTCCCCCAGCGCGGGGCGGATCACGCGGGCCTCGGTGACGATCGCCGTGACCAGGTCGGCCGGCGTGACGTCGAACGCGAGGTTCAGCGTGGCGGTGCCCTCCGGCGCGGACGAGACCCCGCCCCAGCGGGTGACCTCGTCACCGCCGCGCTCCTCGATGTGGATGTCCGCGCCGGTGGCGGTGTTCAGGTCGATGGTCGACTCGGGCGCGGCGACGATGAACGGCAGGCCGGCGCGAGCCGCGGCCAGCGCCTGCGGGTAGGTCCCCACCTTGTTGACCACGTCGCCGTTGGCGGCGATGCGGTCGGCGCCCACGATCACCGCGTCGACCATCCCCTGCGCGACGACGGTCGGGCCGGCGGAGTCGACGACCAGGCGGTGGGTCGCGCCCATCTCGCGCAGCTCCCACGTCGTCAGCCGCGCCCCCTGCAGCAGCGGACGGGTCTCGTTGGCGAAGACCTCGCCGAGCAGGCCGCGCTGGTGCAGCGTGCGGGCGACGCCGAGCGCGGTCCCCCAGTCGACGCAGGCCAGGCTGCCCGTGTTGCAGTGCGTCAGCAGCCGCACCGGTCCGGGGTGCAGGTCGGCCAGCAGGTCGGCGCCGCGCGCGCCGATCCGCTGGTTGGTGGCGACGTCCTCGTCGAGCATGGCGACCGCCTCGGCGACCACCACGTCGACACCCTCGTCGAGACGGGCCAGCACCCGGTCGACGCCCCAGGCCAGGTTGACGGCGGTGGGGCGGGCGGCACGGACCTTCTCGGCCTCGGCGGGGACCGCCTGGTCGAGCGGGGCGCCCTCGCGGTCGGCGATCACGGCGGCCAGCGCGACGCCGAGGCCCCCCGCGGCGCCGAGGGCGGGTGCCCCCCGCACGGCGAGGCGGGCGATCGCGTCGACCAGGGCGTCGACGGTCTCCAGCCGCAGGATCCGCAAGTCCGCCGGCAGCGCGGTCTGGTCGACGATCACGACCGCGCCGTCCTGCCAGTCGATGGTCCGCACCGGGTTCGCCTCCGGAGCCAAGTCAAGAGCCAAGTCAAAGGTTGTCTGACAACTTTGCGCGACGCTAGGCTGCCGTCGGGCGGGTGTCAAGGGGCGGCTGGCGTGGATACTGCTCGGCGGAACCGGCCGTCCCGCCGGCCGGGAGGAGGCGGTGGTGGCACGAGCGGCGGCAGGCGCGGCGGCCGAGCCTGGGTCCGACCTCGGGCCTGAGCCCGTTCCCGGGCCGGGTCCCGGCTCGCCCGCCGGGGTCTCGCCCATCGGCGCCGCGCCCGCACTGCACGTGCGCGTCAGCGACGACCTCAAGCGCCGGCTGCGTGCGGGCGAGTGGCAGCCCGGCGAGCGCCTGCCGACCGAGGCCGAGCTGTCGGCGCAGTACCAGGTGTCTCGCGCCACGGTGCGCACCAGCATGAAGCTGCTGCAGGCGCAGGGCCTGACCCAGACCCGTCACGGGTCGGGCAGCTACGCCACGCCGTTCGGCGACGCGATCCGCGCGGGCCTGCAGGAGCTGCGCTCGGTGACCGCGACGATCGCGGAGCAGGGCCACGAGCCGGGCATGGCCTACCGCAGCGCCACCTTCCGGACCGCCGACGACGACGAGGCGCAGCGCCTCGGCGTTCCCCCCGGCTCGCGGGTCCTGGCGCTGGAGCGCGCGATCCTGTCCGACGGCCAGGTCGTGGCCTTCTCCTACGACTGGATCCCGGCCGACGTCCTGCCCGACGGCTTCGTGCCCGAGGACCTCGGGGGGTCGACGTTCGCGTTCCTCGACCGCGGCGGCGACACCCGCCCGCTGCACGCCGTCGCCGAGCTCCACAGCGTCCGCTCCTCCCAGATCGGCTGGGACGACGCCCGGCCCGCCGACGGCCTGTACCTGCTGCTCGACCAGGTCCACTTCGCGTCGCAGGGCCGGGCCGTGATGCACTCGCGCATCTACTTCATCGAGGGGCGCTTCCAGTTCATGATCCTGCGCACGCGCTGACGCGCCCACGCGACCCGGGAGTCACCGTTGACGATCACCGCCGAGACCGACACCGACCGGCCGCTGCCGATCACCGGTGTGCGACCCAGCCAGGTCGCGCCCAACGTGCTGGTCGTGGGAGATCCCGCGCGGGTCGCCGACGCCGCGCGGCTGCTCGACGGCGCCCGCCAGGTCGCCGCCAGCCGTGAGTACGTGACCGTGACCGGCAGCCTCGACGGCACCCCGGTCAGCGTCTGCTCCCACGGGGTGGGCAGCGCGGGGGCGGCGATCTGCTTCGAGGAGCTCGCACGGGCAGGCGTGCGGCGGATCGTGCGCGCGGGGACCTGCGGGGCGCTGCAGCCCGGCATCGCCGAGGGCGCTCTGATCGTGGCGACCGGCGCCGTGCGCGACGAGGGGACGACACCGCGGCTGGTGCCGCTGGCATATCCGGCGATTGCGGCGGGCGAGGTGGTGGGTGCGCTGGAGCGGGCGGCGTCCGGCGACGGCCTGTCCGTCCACCGGGGCGTGGTGCTCACGACCGACACGTTCTACCCGTCCAAGGCCATGGGCCCGGCGTGGCGGATCTGGCACGAGGCCGGCGTGCTCGCGATCGAGATGGAGCTCGCCGCGTTGCTGGTCGTCAGCGCCCTGCACGGCATCGACGCGGGCGGAGTGCTCACGGTCGACGGCAACCTGCTGGTGAGCTCCGCCGACATGGACGACTACGACCCTGATCGCGACGTCGTCACCAAAGGCAAGGCGACCATGCTGCGCGTCGCGCTGCGAGCACTGACCGAGCTGGGGAGGAACGACCGGCCATGACGTCGACACCACACCCGATGACGGCGGAGGACGTCGTCGCGCTGCTGGGCCTGGAGCCGCTGCCCGAGGAGGGCGGACTGTTCACCCAGACCTACGCCGACGACCACTCGACCTGCATCTACGCGCTGCTCGCCCCGCCCGACTTCTCGGCGATGCACCGGCTCACGACGCCGGAGATCTACCACTTCTACGCCGGCGACCCGACCCGGATGCTGCTGCTGCACCCCGACGGGCGCGTCGCGGAGCCGGTGCTCGGCACGGACCTGGCCGCCGGCCAGCGCCCGCAGGTCGTGGTGCCCGCGGGGGTGTGGCAGGGGTCGTCGTGCCTCGGGGCGTGGTCGCTGTGGGGCACCACGATGGCGCCGGGCTTTGACTGGGAGGGCTTCGAGCTGGGCGCCGCCGACGAGCTGGTGGCCGGGTGGCCCGCGGCGGCGGGGCGGATCCGCGAGCTCACCCGCTCCTGACCACGGGCGGTGCGTCGTGGCTTGACGGGTCAGGAGGGGTCGGGCAGGGCCGGCGCCCCGTGAACCCGACCTCGACGCCGTGGTACCAGTCGAGGGCGGTCTCGCCCTCCAGCCAGCACAGCAGCACACGGTCACCAGCGAGCTCGCTGGGGAAGTCGATGATGAGCGGGGCGATGCCCTTCACCTGGATGCCGTGGGCGCCGAACCAGTCCACCGCTTCCTGAAGGTTGGCCTGGACGGCCTTGACCTCCGGGAGGCCCCCGGTCGGCTCCTGCCCGCGGCGCAGTGCCGCCTGGGCGTCGGCGAGGTCGGCGCGCAGACGCACGATGGTCGCCGCGCGCTCCCGGACGTCGGGCAGCAGAGCGCGCGCCTCGCCGAGAGTGAAGCACCGATCCATGCGGCCAGTCTCCACATCCGGCCGTCCCGACGCGACCGGCCCGTCGCCGTCTTCCGGGCCGCGGGCATGGGCCTGCGGTCGTGTGGAGAACCCCTCCGGCCGCGCCGAGGCTGTCTCACCCCTGGTCCATCATGGGGCCTAGTCGATCGCCGACCCAGGGGGGAGCGGTGCAGGTCAGGTACGCCAGTGTCACGGGGCGCCGGCGCTGTGTCGCGCGTGAGCGGGCGGCGAGCTACCAGCCGCGCCCGGAGCGGCAGCAGGTCCCGGTGCGCGACCCGGAGGCCACGCGGACGGCGGGCGCGGCGTCGGTGGTGGCCGGGTTGGACGAGGTGGTCGCCGGTTTGCGGGCGGCGGACCTGGGCGGGTGGGGCGATGATGAGCTGGGTGAGGCGGTGTTGGCGTTGGAGTCCGCCCAGTCGGTGGTGGTGGCGCAGCAGGCGCGGGTGTTGCGTGAGTTCGACCGGCGTGAGGCGTTCCGGGCGGATGCGTGCACCACGACGGCGTCGTGGCTGCGGTGGAAGACCAGTTTGGGGTACGGGCCGGCGCAGCGGCGGGTCAAACGCGCGCGGCTGTTGGGGCGGATGCCCGGTCTGCGCGGCGCGTACGAGACGGGCCAGGTCGCCACGGAGCACGTCGACGCGGTCGCGTACCGGGCGACGGGCTGGCGGGCCGCGCGGATCGTCGAGCACCGCAGTCAGGCGCGCCCATCCGCGGCGCCACCAAGGCATTTCGGCTGCTCTATTGGCGGTTGTTGGCGCGGCCATTTGATCTCCTCCCAGCGCTTACCACGATGCTCCCAAAGCCGCCGG
>Ga0183260_10002005_pt1 | contig 16988 bp, 19 predicted proteins | sample AntDrymUQ4972206_2_FD_129768 | JGI IMG/M metagenome (GOLD analysis project Ga0183260, IMG submission 129768) | Polar desert sand microbial communities from Dry Valleys, Antarctica - metaG UQ497 (22.06) (version 2) (version 2) | ecosystem: Environmental > Terrestrial > Soil > Desert | place...
ACTCCGGGTCGTTCGAGCTGGAGATCGACGCCACTTCCAGGTTTGAAGCCGACCGAGACGATTCGAGCGACTTCCTGCCACGTGCCGAGATGACCCTCGATCGCAGATGTCTCTCGATCTTCGAGCACCCGATCTACCCATTGGTCAACAGTTATCGCTCCGCGCGCCGTGTAGATCATCGGGTTGCGCTTCGCAAGCGTATGGGCGTTGACCCGCTTGAGGTTTTGCTCGAGGGGCTCTGCGACAAAGCGCTCGAATGCGATGACGATCGCCTCGGCTAGCGAAGTTGGGACGCTGAGAGTTGTGGCGACGCTCGAGACTAAACCGGTTGGCCTAGTGTCAGCCGGCGACATTGCAGACGAGCACACTCTCGAAGAACTGCCCCGCCCGGCGCCCGGTCCGTCTGTTCACGTGACGCGTTAGAGACTGATCGAGCCGCAATCCCGCCTTGTCGAGCACATCCGGGAAGAGACCTCGCGAGTCGTTGACGACGATCACGACTGGAGCACCAGGCGGAAGCTGACGCGCAGCATTCGCAAAGACCGCGACCATCCCATCGACGTACTCTCGCAATGCCTGCCGCGATGTCCCACGCCGTGCCCGCCCGAGCTCGATGTCGCTGCGATCGTCTAGACCGAGCAGCTCGTACGCATAACGATGTTGCTCGTGGTAGTCGATGAGGCCCGGGTACGGAGGTGACGTGATGACGCCATGCGGCTGAACCGGCAGCTCCAGGCTCTGCGAATCAGCATGAATGACCTCAACGGCGCTGCTCGTGCGGACGTCAGAGAACTCGCGGATCCGACGGACGGTGTCTGCCGTGTAGCGGGCGAGAAACTTCGCGGCTTCGTCCACCGGCGTGCATGTGCGCTTGTGCTTGTGGCAGAAGTACGGCTGGCGCATTGGTCTGCGCGGGAAGTCGAGGTCATAGTGGGTCGTCAAGCGAGCGGATCGTGCGGCGCGCGACAGGACAATTTTCGCGACGTCCAACGCGGGATTCTCGAGCCTGTCAGACGCGACTTCGCGGTACCGGAGTAGCTCGCCGAGCGACCGATTCGAGTACCAACGTCGCAGCCACTCGCTCGCATCACTCGTCGGCGCCGGACCCGTCTGACGAGCCTCCTCGAGCGTCGAACGGAGCGAAAGCTCGACCGCGCCCAGCGAGTACTGAGTGACCTTCACCCGCGACAGCAGGCAGTTGAAGGCAGAGATATCGCAACCCACGGAATCCGCGCCGAAAGTGTTGGCTTCGACGAGCGTCGTACCCGACCCGACGAATGGGTCGTAAACGCAAGCGCCAGGAACGAAGCAGCGTTCGAGGAAGACCTCGACGAGCTGCGGGATGTACTTGCCGAGGTAGGGATGGAGCTTGTGGACGTGTTTGGTCCGCTCTATCTGCGGAAGTGCGTGCTCGGACCAGGAAAGCTCGAAATCGATCTCCGCATAGAGCGCATCTTGTGAAACGCCTGCCATCGAGGATCCGAGTCTATGGCCGGGTTCGGATAGCCCTAGAGGAGTGGCACCCGCTCGACCCGGCGCCCCTGGACGCCGGCGGCCTCGAGCTCGACCTCCAAACTAGCGAGCTCAGGATGAACTGCGAGCCAGGCGCGGGCGGCGAGCTTCACCCTGCGCACCTTCTCTTCGTCGATCATCTCGAGCGGATGCCCGAAGTCGCCACCCCCCTTCTCCTTGACCTCCACCACGAGCACGCGACGTCCTCGGCGCAGCACGAGATCGACCTCGTAGCCGCCGGCGCGAGCGTTGGCCTCGAGCAGGCGATACCCGCGGAGCCGATAGTGACGAAGGGCGCGGCGTTCGCCGCGATTCACGCCGCCTCGTAGCAGCGGGCCTGAAACGAGCGGCGGTGCAGATTCGAAGGGCCGAACACGCGAACCGCACTCGAGTGTGCAGGCGTGATGTAGCCAACGTGAGACGCGAAGCCGTAGCGCGGGTAGAGAGCGTCGAGGCGCCGCATCACCCGGTCCCTGACCACCTTCGCCACGATCGAGGCAGCCGCGATGGCCGCACTGCGAGCGTCACCGTCGACGAGCGCTCTGTGCGGCGGCGCAGCCGGACCGAGACGGAACCCGTCGACGAGACAGGCGCCGGCAGGCGGATGGAGATCCGTTAGCACTGCCCGCAGCGCCGCCAGATTGGAGCAATGAAGTCCGGAGCGATCGATCTCGGCAGCGGAGATCACGCGAACGCTGATTCCCGAGGCACAGCCGACGACCGCATGAAAGAGCTCCTCCCGCTCGTCCTGGCCGACCTGCTTGGAGTCGTTCAATCTCGCCAGCGGCCTGACCCTCGCACCGCGAAGTGTCTCGTAGTCGAGCAACACACCGGCCACGACGAGCGGCCCGGCAAGGGAGCCACGACCCGCCTCGTCCGCACCAGCGACATAGCGGATGCCGAGGCGCCGATCGTGTGTGAGAAGCCGTTGACCGCTCGAGCGGGCCATCCGGCCGAGGATAGACGCTAGGTCTGCCGGAGCTCGCGGACGCGCGCCTTCTTGCCCACTCTCGCGCGCAAGTAGTAGAGCTTTGCGCGACGGACATCTCCCACGGCCATCCGCTCGAGCTTCTCGATCTTCGGTGAATGGAGCGGGAACGTCCGCTCGACGCCGACACCGAAGGACTGTTTCCGGACGGTGAAGGTCTCGCGAAAGCCGGAACCCTGGCGCTTGATGCAGATTCCCTCGAAGACCTGGATCCGCTGCCGATTTCCCTCGATCACCTTGAAGTGGACGCGCATCGAGTCCCCCGCCTTGAACCGAGGCAGGTCCGTGCGCAGATTGCGCTGCTCGAGGCTCTCGATGATCACATTCATCGTAAGAAGGCCTTTCGGCCGGGTCGGAATGCTAGCGGAACAAGAACGGTTGGGCGGCCGGGTAGGAAGGACGAAGCGGCCGCGAAGCGTACCCCTTTGGGATTCCGCGCGACCGGAATCTGCGCAAGCTGATTCCGGGCTTGCGCCAACAAGTCAGCGGAAGGAGATCCGATTCGGTGGCCAGTAGGTCATGAAGACCTTGCCGATGAGGTTTCCCTCCGGAACGAATCCCCAGACGCGCGAATCGCACGACTGGGCGCGATTGTCTCCCATGACGAAGTAGTGATCGAGCGGCACGCGAAAACGTTCTTCGGGCCCGATATCCCTACGGTCCTGCTCGATGTACGGCTCCTCCAACCTCTGTCCGTCGATGTACACGAACGCCGCTCCTCGCCGCAGCCGGATCCCGACCGTTTCTCCCGGCAGCCCGATGATTCGTTTGACGAACGTTCCACCGGCGCCGCACTTGACCTGGGCCTGCGGTGGAGTCTCGAACACGACGACGTCACCCCGGTCAGGGTCGGTGAAGCGGTAGATGAAGCGGTTTGCGAGCACGCGGTCGGAGAACCGCGCCTCGCAGCCCGTCGCCGGCCGAGCGCAATGGAGCGTCGGCTCCATTGAAGAGGAGGGGATCCGATATGGGTTGACCACAGCCGCCTTGATCCCAAGGACGATCGCGATCGCGCCGACGATGGTGACGATCCAGTCGACGGCGATTCGAAGGCGTCGGGGGAGCTTTCCGGTGACCCGATCGAGTGGGTGATGGAACTCGTGCTTCGGTGACTCGTCCTCCGAGGTCGGCCACGAGAACGGAGGCGCCGGAGGAGGGGCGTGACGTGTTTCAGCGTCGGGCGACTCGAGCGTGCTCGACGGTTCCGAGCCGTCCCGATCGGGCTCCGGCGGTGTCTGGACCACCCAGTGATCGCGCGGCTCGGTCACGCGACGGTCCGCACCTGCTCATCGCGCCAGGCGGCAATTCGCGCGTGGTCGCCCGAACGGAGCACCTCGGGAACGTTCCACCCCCGAAAGTCGGCAGGACGCGTGTAGTGCGGATACTCGATCCCCCCGCTCAGCGCAGCCGAGAAGCTCTCCACTTCCCCCGAGCCTTCCGTGAGTGCGCCAGGAAGCCTGCGCACGACCGCATCGACCAGAGCAAGTGCGGGGATCTCTCCGCCTGAGAGAACGTACGGGCCGAGTGAGATCGAGTCCGTCGAGAGGTGGTCGAGGATTCGCTGGTCGAAGCCCTCGAAACGCGCGGAGAGGAGCGTCAGAGCGGGCTCAACGGCGAGCTCCTCCACGAGCTCCTGGTCGAGCGGGCGGCCCGCCGGGGTGAGTGCGATCACGCGATGTCCCGGCACACCCCCGTAGACCGCGTCGAAAGCAGCCGCCACCACATCCACCCGCAGCACCATGCCGCGGCCACCGCCGTATGGCTCGTCGTCGACCTGCCCGGCGCTGAGCGGGGTCGAATCGCGATAGTTGAACACGTTCAGCTCGAGCTCGTTCCCGAGCACAGCTGCAACGGGACGACGCTCCTTGAGCCAGTCGAAGGCGCCCGGAATCAGCGTGAAGACGTCGAGGCGCATGGGCCGGTCGAGGTTACCGGTGGTCCGCGAAACCAGGAGCGACGACGACCCGCCGCTGCACGAGGTCAACATCGCGAACGCAGTCCTCGACGAGCGGGAGCAGAAGACCGGTGTCCAACTCGAGAGCGTCGTTTGCGACACCGGGCAGGACATCCGTGACAACGCCCAGCCGCTCTCCGTCCGTCTCCACGACCTCGAGGCCGACGAGGTCGGACACGTAGTACGACCCGTCTTCGGGTGACGGCAGCTCTTCGCGCAGGACGGTCAGCTCGGCGTTCCGCTCGACTGAGCGGTCGAGCTTGATCGCCGGCCGCCCGCGGCCCACGCGGCGAGAGAGGACGACGGTGGCTTCTTCTCCGTTCACGCGCAGTCTTGCGCCGACCTCGAAGCGGTCGGGATCTTCGCTTGCCTCCTCGACGACGAACGCGCCGTCGAGTCCGTGCGGCCGGCCGACGCGGCCGACCCGTACCAGCGCGTGTAGCGCTTCTCCGGAGCCAGAGCTCCCTTCAGAATGAGCGGCCATGACGGGCGATCATCCTGAGGGCAGCTCTCAGCCGGCAATCTCGAGCACGTAGCGCTCTTCGGATCTCGCGCCTGCGGCCCGCACGATGCTACGCAGGGCCCGCGCCATGCGTCCTTGCCGCCCGATCACCTTGCCCACGTCGTCGGCGGCGACGAAGAGCCGGAACACCACGGCGTCCTCACGCTCCTCGGTCTCCACGCGGACGGCGTCCGGGTCGTCGACGAGCCGTCGCGCAACCCACTCGAGCAACTCAGCCACTAGATGCCGGCGGCCTTGATCAGCCGCGAAACCTGCTCGGACGGCTGAGCGCCCTTGTCGAGCCATTCTCTGACCTTTGCCTCGTCGAGCTCGATCGTGGACGGGTGCGTCTGCGGGTTGTAGCGCCCGATGATCTCGATGAAACGACCGTCCCGCGGCGAGCGCGAGTCGGCCACGACGACGCGGTAGATCGGGTTCTTCTTCGACCCGACCCGCGTCAACCTGATCCTTGCAGCCATTCTTCTCCTTGAAGCGGTTTTGAGTAGACGGAGATTGTGCCGGTTTTCAACGCCGGCCTGCAGGAGGCATCCCAGGCAGGGAGGGCATCTTTCCCTTGCCCATCTGCTTCATCATCTTCGCCATCTGCTTGCGCGCGGCCATGAGCTTGTTCACCTCGTCGAGCGTCGTTCCGCTGCCAGCAGCGATGCGCCGCCTGCGCTGAGTGTTGATGGCGTGCGGCACCGCCCGCTCGTGCGGCGTCATCGAGAGGACGATTGCCTCTACGCGGGCGAGCTGGCTCTCGTCCACATCGAGCCCCTGGAGTTGCTTGCCCAGACCCGGAACGAGCTTTAGCACTCCCTGCAGCGGCCCCATCTTGCGCAGCATGCGATAGCTCGAGAGGAAGTCGTCGAAGGTGAACTCGCCGGCGCGCATCCGGCGCTCCATCTCCTGCTGATCGTCGAGCTCGACTGCTGCTTCGGCCTTCTCGATCAACGTGAGGACGTCGCCCATGCCGAGAATCCGCGACGCCATGCGATCCGGGTGGAAGTACTCGAGCTGGTCGAGCTTCTCGCCGACCGAGGCGAGCTTGACGGGGCGGCCGGTCGCCGCCCGCACCGACAGCGCCGCGCCGCCACGAGCGTCGCCGTCGAGCTTCGTCAGCACGACCCCGTCGAACGCGATCCGCTCCTGGAAGGCCAGCGCGACCGCCACCGCCTCCTGACCCGTCATCGCGTCGAGGACCAGGAGGACGTTCGTCGGCTTCGTTTCGTCCCGGACGCGCCCGAGCTCGGCCATCAGCTCCTCGTCGACCTGCAAGCGCCCGGCGGTGTCGACGATGACGACGTCGAGCCCGTCGCGGCGGGCTTGGTCGAGCCCGTGGCGCGCCGCGGCGACCGCGTCGGAGGTATCGAGCCGATAGACCGGAATCTGGATCTGGCGGCCGAGCTGCTCGAGTTGCTCGACGGCCGCGGGCCGTTGTAGGTCACAGGCGACGAGCGCCGGGCGCTTGCCTTCCTTGCGCAGGAGCAGCGCGAGCTTCGCCGCGGTCGTCGTCTTGCCCGAGCCCTGGAGCCCCGCGAGCAGAATCACCGTGGGGGGGCGACCGAATGCGAGCCGAGAGTCGCTCGAGCCCATAAGCGCGGTCAGCTCCTCGTGGACGATCTTCACTACCTGCTGGCCGGGCGACAGGCTCTTGAGAACGTCCTGCCCGAGCGCCCGCTCCTTCAGGGCGGCGGTGAAGTCCTTGGCGACCTCGAAGTTGACGTCGGCCTCTAGCAACGCGAGGCGGATCTCCCGCATCGCCTTCGAGACCGACTCCTCATCGAGCCGCCCGCCTCTGCCGAGGCCGGCGAGGGTCGCCTGGAGCTTGTCGGAGAGCGTGTCGAACACAGTCGCCCAGTGTAGAGAGAGCGTGGAATGAGCCTGGTCTCGCAACCGAATGGCTCGTACACTCGGAGACGTGTCCGGAAGTGACGATTCGCGCAAGCGGTTGCCGAGCGGAACGGTGACGCTGCTCTTCGCCGACATCGAGGGATCGACGCGCCTCCTGCACACCCTCGGAGAGCGCTTCAGCCCGATGCGCAGACGCATGCGCGAGCTCGTGCGCGCGTCGGCAACCGCTCACGGTGGACATGAGGTGGACTGGGCGGGGGACGGCGCCTTCCTCGCGTTCTCCAGCGCGCGCGAAGCGGTAGTAGCCGCGGCCGAGATCCAACAGGCGCTCGCACGCGAGCCGTGGCCACCCGAGGGAGCGCTACGCGTCAGGACGGGCATCCACACCGGTGAGCCCGAACTCGGTGAGGAGGGATATGTGGGGATGGACGTCGTCATCGCGGCGCGCATCTGCGCGGCCGGCCACGGAGACCAGATCATCGTCTCGCGAGCCACGCGGGACCTGGCCGGCGCTGAGCCGCAGCCCGGCTCGGCGTTCCGGTCGCTGGGCCGCCATCGACTCAAGGACGTTCCCGATCCTGAACAGCTGTTCCAGCTCGTCGGCGGCCCTGACCTTCCCGATGCTTTTCCCCCGCTCCGCACGCTCGGCGGCGCGACGCTTCCTGCGTTACATCACCGGCTCATCGGCAGAGGCTCCGATCTCTCGGCGATCAACGGCCTGCTCTCGCGCCCGGACGTCAGGCTCGTAACCATCACCGGCCCGGGAGGAGCGGGCAAGAGCAGGCTCGCACTCGAAGTCGCGGGCGCCGCCGCCGTCGAACGACCGGTGCATCTCGTCGGGCTTGCGCCCATCTCCGATCCTGACCACGTCCCCGCGGCGATCGCCCGGTCCGTCGGAGTGAGGGAGTCTCCCGAGCTTCCCTTGATCGACGTGGTCGGCGATGCGCTTACCGGCACCGGCACACTGCTCGTGCTGGACAACCTCGAACATCTCCCGGCGGCTGCGGAGCACGTCAGGCGACTTCTCGATCGGGCGTCCGACGTCACATTGCTGATCACTAGCCGGGTTCCACTTCGTCTCTCCGGCGAGCACGTCGTGCCCCTGGGTGCGCTGCCGATCGACGACGCTTCGGAGCTTTTCGCTGAGCTGGCCGCGGCGCGTGGTGTCGTGTTGCAGAAGGAAGCCCTTCCCTCGGTGCGCGAGATCTGCCGCAGACTGGACGGCCTGCCGCTTGCCATCGAGCTCGTCGCCGCGCGTCTCGTCGTCCTCCCCCCTGCCCAGATCCTGGAGGCTCTGGATCAGGGCCTCGCCCTCGAGATGGAGGGGCCGATCGATCTTCCGGAACGACAACGGACGCTCCGCGCGACCATCGAATGGAGCTACCGGCTGCTCGGCGACCGGCAGAGGGAGCTCCACGAGGCGCTCGCCGTCTTCGCCGGGGGGTGCACCCTCGCCGACGCGCGGGTCATCGCCGGCTCCGGACCACGCTTCCTCGCTGACCTCGAGTCGCTCGTGGCGTTGAGCCTTCTCCGCAGCGACGTCTGGGACGGGGAGGTCCGGCTCTCCATGCTCGAGACGGTTCGTGGACACGCCGTCTCCAGACTCGAGTCGGACGGACGGTTCGAAGAGCTGCGCATGAGCCACGCAGAGCGTTTTCTCCAACTCGCCGCCCAGGCGGAGGAGGAGCTCTCGGGACCGAGCCAATCGGATTGGCTCGCTCGAGTCGAGAGCGAGTTGGACAACATCCGTGCGGCTCTGGACTGGTGCCTCTCTTCCGGACGCGTCGAAGAGGCCCTGCGAGCGGTCTCGGCGCTCGGCCGATTCTGGCGCGCACATGGCCACGTGAGGGAGGCACGCAGATGGTTGTCGATGGGTCTGGCGCTTGCGAACGATCTACCGGACGACGTCCGCGCGGACGCGCTTTGGACGGCGGCGCGCCAGGCAACCGCTCAGGGCGACTTCGACAACGCCGTTCCGCTGCTCGAAGAGGCGGCTGCGATCTTCCGGGCCCTGGGTCGGTCGCGTCAGGCTGCGTTCGCGCTCTCGGAGCTCGGTTGGGTCGTCCTGGAGCGGGGCGAGATCGACGAGGCGGAGTCTCTCTGCCGAGAGGCGCTCGCTCTCGCCGACGAGTCCGGCGACGCGCGAGCAAGATCAGGAGCGCTCAGAGTCCTCTCCGACGTGTTGGCCGCCCGCGACGATCTGTCCCAGGCGATCGAGCTGCAAGAGGAGGCCCTTGCTCTTCGGCGCACGCTCGGCGACCCGCTGCTCGTGTCGGACGCGACCTACCATCTCGGCGTCAGCTTCTTTCGAAGCGGCGAGATCGACAAGGCTCGCGAGGCCTTCGAGGAGTCGCTCGCGCTCGCACGCGGGCTTGGCGAAGAGAGTCAGCAGGCAGCCGCGCTGTTCATGATGGCCGAGCTCGATCTCCTCGCCGGCGAGCTCGATCGCGCAGAGGCGCAGGTTCGCGAAAGTCTCGCCGTCTACACGCGAGTCGAGAACGACCGCGACCGTGCCGAATGCCTCGTCGTCCTCGCAGGAATCGCAACAGCGAAGAAGTCGTTCGATCAGGCCGCTCGGCTGCTCGGCGCCGCGGATGCGCTACGAGGCGGCGCCCCTCCCGACCTCTTCGAGGTGCCGGTACTGGAGCGCTTCCAGCCGGATCTCGAGGCAGCGCTCGGCGAGGAGCGATTCGCGAGTCTGCGAGCAGAGGGGACACGTCTCGGCTCCGGAACCTCCATCCGGGAAGTTGTCCCAGTGGGCAGCGAGGAGTAGGGTCGCGTCGTCAACAAATAGGGAGGATGCAATGTCGATGTCCGAGGAGGAAACGATCCGCGGCCACACCATCGAGGCATTTGTCGGTGTCTCCAGCGGCGAGACCGAGAGCGCGCCGGCGACGCTCGAGAAGGCGATCCAGGACGCGGCGCTTCAGGCCGCGCGCGCCGGGTTCGCGGATCAGCCCATCCAGGTCGTGCACATCGAGTTCACGGCCCACAACCCGCACATCACGCAGTACAAAGTCATCGCCTCGCCCGGTATCTGACCGAAGCGTCGAGCTTTCAATCTGCGCTCGGTCGCGACTCGTTCATCGCCTTGAAGCCGCCAAGCTCGGCGACGGTCACGTCGGCGATGACACCGCTCAGGCCGAGGGCCGCGATCAGGCGACTGCCTTTGAGGACTCCGAGCAACAGAACCCCGAGCCCGGCTAGTCCCACCGGGCCGAAGGCAATCGTCAGGTCGCGGTTCTCGTCCATCGCGCGATTTGACGGAGGCGAGGCCCTCGGAGCCTCGCCTACGTGCGAGTTACACGGCCCAGCTCGCGACCGCGGCCGGGACTGACATCAACCCGATCCGGTCGATCATTCCCGAATCGGCGGCATAGAGGTTGCGTAGCGGCACGAGATGGATCTCGGGTCGCCCCTCGATACCCAGCTCGCTCGTGACCGGAAGAAAGCGGTTCTCGAGGAAGCCCCGGAACGCTTGCTCCGTCTGCCACACATCGCACACCTCGAGGCCCTCGTCGGTCAGGGCCGCGACGTGGAGGACACCGCCGGCAGCGGGGTTCGAGTCGAGCCCGAGCTTCACCATCACGGCGTCGTACTGATCGGACGTGACACCTGACCAGCGCATGAACATCGCGACAGCCATCCCAGCCTCCTTTCCCGGTCGCGTCGGGATTTGGCCACAGCGTATGCGGTGGCCTTGCCGGACGCAACAGAGTGGGGAACCCGTGGTTCCCCCACGGGCCCCTCCTTTCGTTGCGACACGCCTCCCGGCCGGCAAGCCGGCCTCCGGCTCGATCGTCGCGCGAACCTGGATCTCTTGAACCAAACCCTCTAACCCGATACGAGTGCCCGCGCGTAGTCGTGGGCATCGAATGGACGTAAGTCGTCGACCCCCTCCCCCACGCCGACGAGCTTGACCGGAAGTCCGAGCTCGAAGGCGATCGCGATCGCCACTCCGCCGCGCGCGCTGCCGTCCAACTTCGTGAGCGCGACTCCCGTTACGCCCACCGCCTCACCGAAAAGCCGCGCCTGCTGGAGGCCGTTCTGTCCTGTTGTCGCGTCGACGACTAGGAGCGTCTCATGGGGCGCTCCCTCGATGCGGCTCGCGATCACGCGCCGGATCTTCTCGAGCTCGGCCATGAGATTCGCCTGCGTGTGCAGTCGGCCGGCGGTGTCGACGATGACGATGTCGCGTCCGCGTGCGCGGGCAGCCTCCACGGCGTCGTAGGCGACAGCGGCTGGGTCGGCTCCTCTGGGCGCGCCTACGAAGTCAGCGCCGGCACGCTCGGCCCAGATCTCGAGCTGCTCCTCCGCGGCCGCACGAAACGTGTCCGCTGCCCCCACCAGCACCGAGCGATCGTGCTCGCGCAGCTTCTGGGCGAGCTTGCCGATCGTCGTCGTCTTGCCCGTGCCGTTGACTCCGACGACGAGAACGACGCTCGGGCGTGCATCGAGGACGAGCAACGGAGGCCCTCCGAACAATGCCTCGGCCTCCTCCGTTAGCGCATGCTCTAGGTCACCAACTTCACCCCGCGCCTCCAGCCGACTCACGATCTCGGCCGTGGCGGGCACGCCCACGTCGCTGCGGATGAGCGCCTCCTCCAGGCGCTCCCAGGCCTCGTCGTCACCCGGATCGAACGCGGCCGACGCGAGCTCGGCCGTCAGGGCTCGGCGGCTCTTCGCGAGGGACTCGCGCATGCGCGCAAAGACGCCAGTTCGCTCCGGCTCGTCCGCCGCGGTCGGCTCATCTCCGAGCAACTCTGCCCAGGTACGACTCATCGTCCGAGCCTAGTGCTTCACGCGGCGGAAGAAGCAATGGCGTGCTCGCGCTGCGGGAGCCGCCGCGACACCACCTGCGACACTCCGTCCGGTGCCATCGTGACGCCGTAGAGAACGTCCGCCGCTTCCATCGTCCGCTTCTGGTGGGTGACGACGACGAACTGCGCCCGGTCGGAATAGCGGCGGAGCAGCTCGACGAAGCGCGCGATGTTGGTGTCGTCGAGGGCCGCCTCGACCTCGTCGAGGAGATAGAACGCGCAGGGTCGCGCGAGGAAGAGGGCGAAGAGGAACGAGATCGCGCCGAGTGCCTTCTCCCCGCCGGACAGGAGCGAGAGCCGCGTGATCCGCTTTCCCGCCGGCCAGAGCTCGACCTCGACCCCGTGCTCCGACTCCTCCCCGTCCGGATCGACGAGGCGCAACAGCCCCTCGCCACCCGGGAACAGCGTTCCGGCAACCTCCTCGAAGTGTCGTGCAACGGACGCGAAGGTCTCCGCGAACCTGCGCTCAACGGTCTCGTCGAGATCCGCCCGTAGCTGCGCGAGCTCGTCGAGGCTTCGCTCGAGATCCTCGCGCTGAGTCTGCAGGTCGGTCAGCCGTTCCTTCTCGATGTCGTACTCCTCCTGGGCGAGCGGATTCACCTGGCCGAGCGCCGTTCGCCGAATCTCCAGCCGTTCGGCGCGCGCGACGAGCTCGCCGCGATCGTCACCCTCCGCGGGCTCTGCCGCCGCTGCCTCGAGCCTTCGAAGTGCCTCCTGAGCCTCGGCGTCGAGTCGCGCGAGCTCAACCTCGGCGCTCGTGGCGCTCTCCGTAGCCTCTTCGAGCTCCTGGCGAAGGCCGACCTCGGCGGCTCCGAGGCGCCGGAGCTCATCTCCCAGCGCCCCTGATCTCAGCGCGCCTGCGTCGACGCGCGCGCGCAGCGGTGCGTCGAACCGTTCGGCAGCCTGCCGTGCGAAGCCAAGCTCGTCCGCGAGACGTGCCGCATGTTCGTGGATGCGCGCAAGGAGCTCGCGATCGATCGTTGGTGTGAGCGACCGCAGGGGAACATCTCCCAGAGCTGCCTCCGCGGCTTCTGCACCCGTCGCCGTCTGGTCGGCCACGCGTGCTGCCCTCTCCGCGCGCTCAGCGAGGTCTGCTGCCTGGGCCGCGACCTCGCGGCGCCTGGCTTCGAGCTCGAGCAGGACGGCTTCGGCCGTCTCGCCCGCGAACCACAGCTCTCGTCGGGCCGGGTCGTAGCCGAAACCCTCCGGAGTGACCGAGGGCACGGAAGCGCCGAGCAGCTCCTCCTTGGGCACGACAGGAAACTCCTGAACCAGCTCCTGCGGATTGGCCCCGGCGAGAACGGTGAGGCTTCCGAGGCCCTCGGCGCGAGCCCGCTCGAGTAGCTCGAGCGCGGCGAGCGGATGGTCGGCCAGAACGGCGGAGGCGCGAGTGCGCAAGGCAGCCGCGACCGCGCGCTCGGATCCGGCCTCGACCTCGAGCGCTCCGAGCGCGAGTCGAGCGCCTCGTTCAGCCAGAGCGCGCGCAGCCGGAGGGAGCCCTTCCTGCTCCGCGAGAACTCGCTCGAGAGCTCGAAGCCGCTCGCCGGTGAGACGGGCCTGCTCGGCCAGACCGTCTCGCTCGGCCGCAGCCCGTCGCGCGACCGCAGCCGACTCGAGAGCCGTGCGCTCCAGCTCTCGCCTACCGTCCGTCTCGCCCGGTGACGCCGGCTCGAGAGCCACGAGCTCTCGCCCGAGCCGGTCGCGAAGGGTGACGGCGGATTCGCTTCGAAGCTCCAGGCGCTCGCTCCCACCCTGCAGCCGATAGAGGGCAGCGACAGCAGCCTCACGCCGTCCGGCAGCATCCGAAAGCTCGTCCTCCGCTCGCGTGCGATCGGTAAGAAGCCCTTCCAGACGGGACTGGGCGCCGCGCCGCGCGAGCGCCCCGGAGTCGCGCCGAATTTCGACCTCGCTGCGGCGGTCTCCAGCGTGGGTGAGATCGAGCTCTGCGATCCGCGCGTGCAACGACGCGATGTCGAGGGCGAGCTTCTCGGCTCGCTCGGCAGCCGTGGCCTGCAGCGCGAGCGGACGGAGTCGCTTCCGCACCTCCTCCTCGACGTCTCGGGCGCGCTCGACCTGGAGCGCGACGCGCGCGAGCTTCAACTCGGCACGATGCCTGCGGCGCTTGAACTTGCCGAGCCCGGCGGCCTCCTCGATGAATGCTCGTCTGTCCTCAGGCTTCGAGGCGAGCACCTGCTCGACCTTGCCCTGCCCGACGATCGAGTGCATCGCCGATCCGAGACCGACGTCCGCGAGCAGCTCGACGAGGTCGGTCCGGCGTACGGGCGTCTTGTTGACGAGATACTGCCCCTCGCCGCCCCGAAATAGCCGACGGGTAATCGAGACCTCGCTGAAGTCGAGCTCGGGCCAGCTGCCGTCCTCGTTGTCGAATACCAGCTCGACCTCGCAGTGGTCTGCGCGTTTTCGCTCGGCGCCGCCGGCGAAGAGCACGTCGTCCGGCTTCTCAGCACGGAGCTCGGAAGGTGTCAGCGAGCCCGCAGCCCAGACAACGGCGTCCGCGATGTTCGACTTCCCCGAGCCGTTCGGCCCGACGACGACCGCAACCCCTGGCTCGAGATCGATCTCGAGCGGACCGGGGAAGGATTTGAAGCCGCGGATCTTGATCGACTTCAGGTGCACCGGACGCGCACGCTAGCGCGCGTTGCGGACGTCCTCGCGCGCGAGAAATCTCATCGGTCAGATCTGATCGGGTGTCACGCCAAGCGCATCCAAGGCCTGCCGAGCGGCCTCCTGCTCGGCGGCCTTCTTCGTCGACTCCCTGCCAACCCCGAGCTGGACGCCGGCGACGTGGGCGGCGCAGACGAAGCGGCGGTCGTGCGCCGGCCCGTCCACCTCGAGCACGGTGTAGTGCACCTGGCGACCTGAGCGGGCGAGCGCCTCCTGTAGCTCCGTCTTGTAGTCGACGTGGCTCGACCTCGCGTACTCGATCTTCTCGGAGAATGCGGCCACGATCGCCGGCTCGATCTTCTCGAACCCGTGCTCGAGATAGAGCGCGGCCATCGCCGCCTCGAGCACTGCGGCGAGGACGTTCCGACTCCGTGAGATGCGCTGGAGCTCCTCCGGGGCAACGGCTCCGGCGTACTGAGCGAGACGTTCCCCCAGGCCAAGCTCCTTCGCGATCCCGGCACAGGTCTGTCGAGAGACCACATGAGCCCGAATCTTCGCGAGCCGCCCCTCGGTCGCGTCCTCGAAGCGATCGAACACGGAGCGTGCGATGGCGAGCTCGAGGACACTGTCCCCCAGGAACTCGAGCCGCTCATACGACTCCGCGCGATCCTCTGCCCAGGACGCGTGCGTGAATACCTGCTCGGCCCGGTCGTCCGGAAGCTCGGCGATCAGACGTCCGAGCTCGGCAGACCCTCCTCCCTCGGCGTCCGTGCTTTCAGAGCTCCCTTCGGAAGCTTTACTCCTGGTGTGCGATGACGTAATCGATCGCCTTGCCGACGGTCGTGAGCCCGCGAGCATCGTCGTCGGGAATCTTGAGCCCGAACTGATCTTCCAGATCCATGACGACCTCTACGAGGTCGAGCGAATCGGCTCCCAAATCTTCCTCGAACGACGCCTCTTCCGTTATCTCGCTCTCCTCGATGCCGAGCTTTTCGGCGAGAGCGCCTTTCACCTGCTCGAGAATCTCCTCACGCGAGTGTGCCACCTGAAAACTCACCTCTCTGCCGTCGGGGTCGTGGAGCGCGCGGATGCTAACACGCCGGACTCGAGTCGTTCGACGACCTCGTGCTCGACGCCACGGGCGGCGAGCCGGATCGCATTGGCGATTGCCACGCGCGAGCTCGAGCCGTGCGCGATCACGACGAGACCGCGGAGACCGAGCAGATACGCGCCTCCGTAGGTTTCGGGATCGAGCCGCCGACGCACCTGGCGGGCGGCCGGTCGCATGAGCAGGCCGGCGAGCTTCCCGCGCAGCGACGTCTCGAGCTCCTCACGGAGAGCATCGAGGAGACTCCTAATCGTCCCTTCGAGCGCCTTCAACGCGATGTTGCCCGTGAAGCCGTCGGTCACGATGACGTCGGAGTCCCCCTCGAGCAGGCTGCGGCTCTCGGTGTTTCCCGCGAAGCGGAGCGTGCTCGTCCGCAGAAGAGCGGCAGCATCGAGCGTGAGCTGATTGCCCTTCTCGTCCTCCTCGCCGATCGACAGGAGCCGAACCTGGGGTTCTTCGATCTCCAGGATCTCCTCGGCGAACACCACTCCCATGTGCGCGAACTGGAGGAGATCCTCCGGCCGAGCGTCCGCGTTCGCGCCTGCATCGATCAGCACCGTCGGGCCGCGGCGAGCAGGGATCGCAACGGCGATCGCAGGACGCCGCACCCCGGGCAGGCGCCTGATGTGCAGGAGGGAGGCGGCGAGCATCGCTCCCGTCGAACCGGCGGATACGACGGCGTCCGCCTCGCCCGCGGCAACGCTTCGGACCGCGCGCACGAGCGACGAGTCGGGCTTGGCGCGTACCGACTCCACGGCGGGATCGTCCATCTCGATGACGTCCGACGTCTCCACATGCTCCAGACCGCGAGCATCGATCCCCGGTGGCCCGTACAGAATCGGACGGATTGCATCGGTGGCCGCGTCGGACGCGCCGCTGACGATCTCCTCAGGCGCACGGTCACCGCCCAGCGCGTCGACCGCGACCCGAATCATCGTAGAAGTATTGCGGGGTCTCTAGATGCCGAGTGGTTCGACGTCGCGGCCCTTGTACGTCTTGCAGTTCGGGCAGACGTGATGAGGGCGCTTCGGCTGCCTGCAGTTCGGACAGACCTGGACCCGCGCGATCGAGATCCCATGCTGCGCACGACGTTTGTCGCGCCTCGATTTCGATGTTTTCCGCTTGGGGACGGCCATTAGCGGTTGCGGAGTATACAGGCGGCCCCATTCTGCGAGGACGGCGATGCAAGGACTCCGTGAGGCCCCCGTAAGCGTTGGGTAAGGGTCTCCCACCCATCGATTGCAAAGACCGTCCCAAGGGTACGAAGGCAGGCGAATGCACGAAAAGCAATCGGAGGGAAGGGAGTACGACATGCGAAGAACTACTCAGCATCGAGGTTTGCAGCGCGCGTACCTCGGCATCCTGGGCGGCGCGACACTGATCGCGGTACTCGGCGCCGCGTTCGCGGCGACACTCGCCGGCACATCCGCGGCGGCGACAACCGTGGCTCCGAACAATGTGACAGAGCCTCGGATCACCGGTGAGCCTCGCGTCGGTCAGGTTCAGCGAGCCACGAGAGGGACGTGGACCGGGACGGCCCCGATCACCTACGAATACCGCTGGTACCGGTGCGACGGCAAAGGAGCGCCTGATGCTTCCGACTGCACGCGGATCTCGAACGCGAG
>Ga0183260_10002006_pt1 | contig 16984 bp, 18 predicted proteins | sample AntDrymUQ4972206_2_FD_129768 | JGI IMG/M metagenome (GOLD analysis project Ga0183260, IMG submission 129768) | Polar desert sand microbial communities from Dry Valleys, Antarctica - metaG UQ497 (22.06) (version 2) (version 2) | ecosystem: Environmental > Terrestrial > Soil > Desert | place...
GCGATCGCGATCTCGACCGCGGGAGCCTCGCCGGCGCTGGCCAAGCGGCTGAAGCGCGAGATCGCCGAGTCCTACGGCGAGCCCTACGCCCAGCTCGCGGTGATCCTCAACGAGGTCCGCGGCTGGGCCAAGGACACGCTGCCCACCTACCAGGACCGCAAGCAGTTCTTCGAGTCGATCGTCAACGGGGAGCCCGACCCCGTCGAGCTGCTGCGCGCCGGCGACGAGGCCGCTGTTCGCGACCTGATCGCGACCGCGCAGCGCACGCACGGCGACCGCTTCGAGCCGGTCGCCTCCAGCTAGATCGGGACGGCTGAACGATCTGGGCCCCTCGGGGGGCCTCGACCGTTCAGCGCCGTCAGAGCGTCAGCCCGCGGGCAGCGCGTAGATCGCGACCGCGGCGAAGTGCACGACCGCGGCGGCGATCACGAGGACGTGGAAGATCTCGTGGTAGCCGAAGACCGCGGGGTTCGGGTCGGGGCGCTGGCGCGCGTAGACGATCGCCCCGGCGGTGTAGAGCATGCCCCCGACGGCAATCAGCACGCCGGCGACGATCCCAGCCTCGATCGTGATCGCCGGAAAGCCGATCGCCCCGATCCACCCGACGCTGAGGTAGACGATCGTCGTCGCCCACTTCGGCGCGTCGACCCAGATCAGCTCGACGACGATGCCCGCAAGGGCTCCGGCCCACACCGCGATCAGCAGCGCGGTCGCAAACGGGCCCGACAGGACCAAGAGCAGGAACGGGGTCACGGTGCCGGCGATCAGCAGGAAGATCGCCGAGTGGTCGAGGCGGCGCATCCAGCGTCGCGTCGCCGGCCTCCAGTCGACGCGGTGATACAGGGCGCTGATCCCGAAAAGCGCCGCCAGCGAGCCGGCGTAGATCGCCGCCGCCAGGGTCGCCCGGCCATCCGGCGCGGTCACGACGAGCGCTCCGCCGGCGATCAGCGCAGCGAAGAACGCCCAGGAGTGCGACACGCCACGCAGCTTGGGCTTGACCTTGGCGGCCGCCTCGCCGACGGCGGTCGCGGCGTCGCTCGCCGCCTCGCTGACGGCATCCCTTGCCTCGCCCATGGCGCCGGTGCCGCCGTCGATCGCTTTGCGCACGCGCTCGGTCATCCCCTCAGGAAACACGGTACGCGAGATTCGGATGGCGGCCGGCCAGGAATCGGCCGGCCACTCCAACCGGACCTATTTCTCCCCTTCGTCCTACTTCGGCTCGTAGGTCGCGAGCTGACCGCGGATCGCGCCGTCCTCGAACTCGTCGTTGTGGACGTTGACGTAGAACTTCTCGGGCTTCGCCTCCAGCTGTTCGAGGACCTTGTCCTCGACGTCGGAGACGCAGTCCTTGACCGGGCTCTCGTCCTGGGTGTCGGTGAACAGCTCGACGACGATGTCGCCGTCCTTGCCCTCGACGCCCTTGTGGATGTGGGCGGCGGTCGGATCTTCGATGTTCTTGAACTTGATCACGTAGCAGACCTCGTTCTTGCTGGGCTTCAAAGTCAGCTTCGCGTTGCCCTTGCCGTCGTCATCGCCCGGCCCGGGGACCTCCTGGTCACCGTCCATCGGCTTCGCAATCAGCTTCGGGTCGTCGGGGGCGGCGGCGCCGAGCCCGGGGATCGCAAAGGCCGCAAAGGCGCACAGGCCAAGGGCCAAAGTCAGCAGCTTGATTCGCATATCGGTTTCCCTCCTCTGGGAATCGCGGAGAAGCGGAAACCCTACAACGAGCCACCCCCGCGCGGTCGAGGCCGCAACGGTGTCCGGACAAGGGCGAAGACGCCGCTGTTTGCGGTCTGATTCCGCTCGCCTGAGACACTAGATGTAGCGTTCGTGCGTGAGCCCTTACCGCTACGGCTAGTAGACTGAAGCAGATGGATTGCCCTCAATGCCAGGCGGTGACACGGGTCGTCGAAACGCGCGCCGCGGAGTCCGGCGCGGCGCTTCGCCGGCGCCGCGAATGCTCGTCGTGCAGTCGCCGCTTTACGACCTATGAGCGCTGCGAGACCGAGGTGCTGCACGTCCGAAAGCGCGACGGCGAGCGCGAGCGCTTTGAGCGCTCGAAGCTCCGCAGCGCCCTGCTCGCCGCGACCCACAAGCGGCCCGTTCGCACCGACGAGGTCGAGCTCCTCGTCGAACGCGTCGAGTCCGCGATCCGCGCCGCGGGCGGCGAGATGGCGTCGCGCGACGTCGGCGAGCGCTGCCTGATCGGGCTGCGCGAGCTCGACCCCGGCGCCTACCTGCAGTTTCTCGGCGTCTTCGACCCCGCAGTTTCCGAGCTTTCGCGGCCCGCGGACCCGGGCCGTTCCGTCCGGAGCCAAAGCGAGGATGCGGAGTTACCCGCACAAGCTGCTTCAAGGAGAGGGACTCATGAGTAAAACGGCTGCAAAGCGCGCAAACACCGACGCAGGGGGGCTGGTCGTCGAGCGCCGCTTCACGACCTCCGGCACCGATCCGTTCGACGCCGTCGAATGGGAGCTTCGCGACGCCGTCATCGGGGATCCCGACGCCCCGGCCTTCGAGCAGCGCGAGGTCGAATTTCCGGTCACCTGGTCCCAGAACGCGACCAACATCGTCGCCCAGAAGTACTTCCGCGGCCCGCTCGGCGCCCCTGAGCGTGAGCGCTCGGTCAAGCAGATGATCGCCCGCGTCGCCGGCACGATCGCGACCTGGGGTCGCGACGGCGGCTACTTCGCCTCAGACGAGGACGCCGACGCCTTCGAGGCCGAGCTGACCCACATCCTGCTGCACCAGATGGCGGCCTTCAACAGCCCCGTCTGGTTCAACGTCGGCTGGCGCGAGAACCCGCAGTGCTCGGCCTGCCAGCCATACGACGCCCTGATTTCGACCCCAGACGGGATGGTCCCGATCGGCGAGATCGTGGAGGGCCAGCAGATCGGCCAGCGCGTCTACGACGCCAATGGCGAGACGAGCGTGCTCGCCGTGAAGGAAAACGGGAGGAAGCCGGTTTGTCGAGTGAAGCTCCGCAATGGCAGCTTCATCGAGGCCACCCCCGATCACGTCGTGAAGGCGGCCCCTAAGCCCGGAGCCGAGCCAACCTGGCTCAGAGTGGACCAGCTCGTTCCGGGAATGCGGCTTCATCTGCATCCACACCGAGCGAAGGTTGAGCAGCTGGCGTTGGTTCCCGCAGGTGGACCCGGAGACGAGATGCTGGAGGGCACCGACTATCTGGAAGCCGTCGACGAGGAGACACGCATCCCGCGTGCCGAGGCCGCGCTCGCGGGCTGGTTGCAGGCCGATGGATTCGTTGGCCAGTACCACGGCACGACGAACCGCTCGCTGACTATCGAGTTCCAGGTCGCCAGTGACGACGAGTACGCGTGGGTCATGGAGAACCTGGACGTGGCGCTACCCCATGTGCATCGAAAGGTCCGTGAGGCTGACACCAAGCACACGCGGGTTCGCCGCATTCGGCTCTACGGAGAGGTACTGCGCGAGTTCGTCGAGGGTTGGGAGCTTCTGCCACGGGGAACCGACATGCGCGTGCCGTCCCGGCTCTGGACTGCTTCGCATGAGGAGATCTGCGCCTATCTGCGCAGCGTTTTCCAGGCAGATGGCTACGTCAGCATCCGACGGGAAAACGGACAGGAGAGTTCACGCATCGGCTTTGCAGTGATTGGTGAGCGCTGGACGGAGGATCTACAGATCCTCCTCAACAGCATCGGGATCTACTCGCGTCGCCTGCGTAAGCATGAGAAGCGGGAGAACCGGCACGACCTGTGGGAGTTGTTGATCGGAATCGGTTCCGAGCGAGTCCGCTTCACTGAGCTGATCGGCTTCATCGGATCTGACAAGCACGGAAAGCTTCTCGAATCCCTTGGGCTAAGGAACCCGAAGACCTGTCGGGACCTGCGCGAAGAGGAGATCGTTGCGATCGAAGACCGCGGTGTTCAGGACGTTTACGACATTCAGACAGAGTCGGGGGAGTATCTGACCAACAACATCGCCGTCCACAACTGCTTCATCCTCTCGGTCGAAGACGACTTGGACTCGATCCTGTCCTGGAACACCAAGGAGGGGATGATCTTCAAGGGCGGCTCGGGATCGGGCATCAACCTGTCGAAGATCAGGGGATCGATGGAGCGCCTGTCGAAGGGCGGGATCGCCTCGGGCCCGGTGAGCTTCATGCGCGGGGCCGACTCATGGGCCGGCGCGATCAAGTCCGGCGGCGGCACGCGCCGGGCGGCGAAGATGGTCGTGCTCGACGTCGACCACCCCGATGTCGAGGACTTCATCTGGTGCAAGGCACGCGAGGAGGAGAAGGCGGCGGCGCTGCGCGACGCCGGCTACGACATGCGGCTCGACTCCGAGGCGTTCTCCTCGATCCAGTACCAGAACGCCAACAACTCGGTCCGCGTCACCGACGAGTTCATGCAGACCGTCGAGCGAGGCGAGGACTGGAACCTGACCGCGCGCACGAGCGGCGAGGCGCTGAAGACGATCCCCGCCCGCGAGCTGATGGATCAGATCTCCGAAGCCGCGTGGCGCTGCGCCGATCCCGGGGTCCAGTACGACACGACGATCAACCGCTGGCACACCAACCCGAACACGGGGCCGATCACCGCATCTAACCCGTGCTCCGAATATCTGAGCATTGACGACTCGGCCTGCAATCTCGCGTCGCTCAACCTGATGAAGTTCCGCAACGCGGACGGGACCTTGGACCTTGATGACTTCACCCATGCGGTAGACGTCGTCTTCCTCGCCCAGGAGATCCTCGTCGGGCCGTCGAGCTATCCGACCGAGGAGATCGGCCGCAACGCTCGCGCCTTCCGCCAGCTCGGCTTGGGCTACGCGAACCTGGGCGCGCTGCTGATGTCCAACGGCCAGCCCTACGACTCGCACGAGGGCCGCGCAACCGCGGCGGCGATCACAGCACTGATGACCGGGCGCGGCTACCGCAAGTCAGCAGAGGTCGCGGCGGCGATGGGAGCGTACGACGGCTACGAGGAGAACCGCGAGCCGCACAACAACGTCATGAGGATGCATCGCGACGCCGCCTACGAGATCGAGGGCGGGTTCGGCGACGAGCCCCTGCTCGCCGCGGCGCGGCGCACCTGGGACGAAGCCGTCGAGCTCGGCGACGCCCACGGCTATCGCAACGCCCAGGCCACGGTCCTCGCCCCGACCGGGACCATCTCATTTTTGATGGACTGCGACACGACGGGCATCGAGCCGGACTTCTCGCTCGTCAAGTTCAAGGAGCTCGTCGGCGGCGGTCAGATGACGATCGTCAACCGCACAGTCCCGATGGCGCTGCGCACGCTCGGCTACTCGGACAGCCAGGTCGACCAGATCGAGGCCTACATCAACGACAAGGCCACGATCATCGGCGCGCCGGAGCTAAAGGACGAGCACCTGCCCGTGTTCGACGTCGCGGTCGGCGAGCGCGCGATCTCGCACCTGGGTCACATCAGGATGATGGCCGCGGCGCAGCCGTTCATCTCCGGTGCGATCTCGAAGACCGTCAACCTGCCCGAGTCGGCGAGCGTCGAGGACATCGCCGATACCTACTCCGAGGGCTGGAAGCTCGGCCTCAAGGCGCTGGCGATCTACCGCGACGGGTCGAAGACCGCCCAGGCGCTGCGCACCGACGCCGGCCAAGCCGACGAGGAGCCGGTGGAGGAGGCGAGCCCGGTCCCGCAGCGGCGCCGCATGCCCCAGGAGCGCGAGTCGCTGACGCACAAGTTCTCGATCGCCGGTCACGAGGGCTACATCACGGCTGGCAAGTATGAGGACGGCTCGGTCGGGGAGATCTTTCTCACCGACATCGGCAAGGAGGGCTCGACGCTGCGCGGGATGATGAACGCGTTCGCGACCGCGGTCTCGATCGGGCTCCAGTACGGCGTCCCGCTCGAGGTCTTCGTGAGCAAGTTCAGCTACATGCGCTTCGATCCCGAGGGGATCACGCAGACCCCCGAGATCCCGTTCGCGAAGTCGATGCCCGACTACATCGCGCGCTGGCTCGCCAGCCGCTTCATCGACGACGTCGACCAGCTCGAGGACCTCGGGATCATGACCGCGGACGTGCGTGCCCGCAAGGAGGCCCAGCAGGCGCTGTTTCCCTCCGAGGGCGCCGCGCCGGCCAACGGCCACGAGGGCAATGGCGCGGCCGAGGCCACCAACGGCGGCAACGGCGGCAACGGCGCCGCGACGAAGGCCAACGGCGCGTCCGAGCCGGGCACCGCAAGCGGTTCCGCGGAACCGTCCGGCGCGATCAGGCCCGCGGCCGACGCGATGACCGACACCCCACCGGTCATCCCCGCAAAGCTCGCCGGCCTCGACCTCGGCCCGGCGTGCGGCCAGTGCGGCGGCATGATGCAGCGCATGGGCTCGTGCTACACGTGCTCGAGCTGTGGCAACAACACGGGCTGCGGCTGAGCCAGGGCCCTCACAGGGCTTAGGCGGGGCTTAACCCGCGCCCGCACACTCCTCCTAGGGCGACCTGGAGGAGACGATCGAGATAGGCAACAACCGCAAGGCAGCCGTGCAGCGCGATGCTGGCGGATCGCCGCGGCGCGGCTATGCGGCGGCGGTCGTAATGGTCGTGCTGCTGGCCGGATCGCACGCTCACCTTCACCGACTTCGAGGTCGATCCGGGAGCCGCCGTGGAGGTCTGGCTGACGCCGGCGCCCGAGGAAACCGGTGACAGGATCGAGCTCGGCGGCCTGAAGGGCAACGTCGGCGACCAGCAGTACGAGATCCCAGGCGACGCCGATCTCAACGAGTACGGCACCGTCGTCCTCTACTGCACGCCCTTCACCGTTCGGATCGCGGTCGCCGAGCTCGATCGCGCCAAGTAGGCCGGCTCGACCAGCCCACACCTCCGCGCCCTCTTCAGCCTGAACGCTCGGCTATCAGAAGCGTCTGGGCGGCGCGGCCCAACGGGCCGCGCTCGTCGTAGAGCGCGGTGTCCGAGAGTCCGATGCCGGTGGGCTCGGGGATCGTGATCGCGTCGAGGCAGACCCAGTCGCCAACGGGCAGGCGGTTGAGATGGACGCTGAGGTCGACGTTGATGAACACGTAGCGCGCCCAGTCGAGCGTCGCGCTGACCCCGTTGCCCGAGTCCGGGGGCAAGGCGGCGGACCGGCCGTTAGGCCGGCTCCTTCATCCCACCGCCTTTAGAGAGGGCTGGCTCTCTAGTTAAGACTGAGAAGGCTTGCCCTTGGGCGTCGCCTTCGTGCTCTTGGCGCTCGAGCTCGGCTTCTTCGCCGTCGTCTCGCCGTTCGATTTCGCGGACGCGCTGCTCGCGGACCTGGCGGGCGAACTGGACGCGACCACCTCCTGAGCGGCCTTGACCGGGGCGCTTTCCGCCTCAGGGGGCTGAATGCTGGCGGAACCGTTTCCCGCCTCCGGCGGCTGCGGCCTGCTTGCCGCGACGGCCATATCGGCATCGGCGCGGCCCGGGCTATTAGTGAACGACGGGTAGCTCGATCCGGTCGGAAGTTCGTTCGAAGACGCCGTCCTTCGTCCGACCAGATAGCCCCCGACCGCGACGGCGAAGCCGGCGAGAACCAGCGGCAGCTTGCGGGTGCGCGGGCCGTCAGTGACCTGTGTCAGGGCGCGATCGGCGCTGCTGAGCAGGTCGTCGACCGAGCTGCCGATCTCGCGCAGGCTCTCACCGAGCTCGTCGCCGGCGCTGCGGCCACGCGAAACGAGGCGACGACCGAGGGTCAGTGCGGTAAAGATCATCGAAGTGGTGCCTACCCGGCGTTCGCGGAAGCAAACATGGGGGGCGCCCTGGAGGCCACCTTTTCGCGGGCGTTTATCCAGTGCATAGGGCGCGCGGGTACCGTTGATCAGGCACGAGCGGCGCAATCGCGAGACTGGAGAACCGCATGGAGAAGGTCGAGAAATCCGAAGGGCAGTGGCAGTCCGAGCTCAGCCCCGAGCAGTACGAGGTGCTGCGCAAGAAGGGCACCGAGCCCGCGTTTACGGGCGAATACACGGACACCAAGGAGGACGGCGTCTACCGCTGCGCCGGCTGCGGCGAGGAGCTCTTCAGCTCTGAAACGAAGTTCGACTCCGGGACCGGGTGGCCGAGCTTCTACGCGCCGATGGACGACGAAGCCGTGGACACCGAGGCTGACAACGGGTTTCTGATGCGCCGCACCGAGGTGCTGTGCAAGCGCTGCGGCGGCCATCTCGGCCACGTCTTCGCCGACGGTCCCGATCCGACGGGGCAGCGCTACTGCATCAATTCCTGCTCGCTGAAGTTCGACGAGGGCGCCGGCAGCGACGCCGAATAGCCCCTGCGGGTCAGCCGCCGGGAATCCGGGCCGGCGCCCCGTGGGCGTGCAGCGGCTCGGGGATCGAGATCGCACCGTCGGCGTCCTGGCGGTTTTCCATGATCGCGATCAGGGTTCGCCCGACGGCGACCGCGGTGCCGTTGAGCGTGTGAAGGTGAAGCGGCGGCGCACCCTCCGAAGGCCGGTAGCGGCAGCCCAGCCGCCTCGCCTGAAAGTCGGTCGTGTTCGAGGTCGAGGTCAGCTCGCGGTAGCGCCCCTGGCTCGGGATCCAGGCCTCGCAGTCGAACTTGCGTGACGCCGACGCTCCGAGGTCGCCGATCGGGATGTCGACGACGCGGTAAGGGATCTCGAGCGCCTGCAGTATGCGCTCCTGAAGTCCGAGCAGCCGCTGATGCTCGGCGGGCGACTCGGCGGGCTCGACAAACGAGAACATCTCCACCTTGTCGAACTGGTGGACGCGAAAGATGCCGCGTGTGTCGCGGCCCGCCGCACCGGCCTCGCGGCGAAAGCAGGTCGACAGTCCGGCGTAGCGGCTCGGTACCGCGGCGGGGTCGAGGATCTCGTCCATGTGCAGCGCGGCGAGCGAGACCTCCGACGTGCCGATCAGAAACAGCTCGTCGCGAGGGATCTCGTAGATCATCTCGCGCTCGCCGGGAAAGAAGCCGGTTCCCTCGAGCGGCTCCTCGCGCACGAGCACGGGTGGAACGACAGGCACGAAGCCCTCGTCGGCAAGCAGCCCGAGCGCGTAGCGGACGAGCGCCAGCTCGACGAGCACGAGGTCACCCATCAGATACGCGAAGCGCGAGCCGGAGGTCCGCGCCGCGCGCTCGATGTCGATCAGGCCGTGCTGCGCTCCGAGCTCGACGTGATCGCGGGCTTCGAAGCCGAAGCTCGGCAGATCGCCGACCTCGCGCAGGGTGACGGCATCCTCGTCGCTGTCGCCGTCGGGCACCTCGGGCTCGGGAACGTTGGGGAGGGTCAGCGCGAGCTCGTCACGCTCGCGCTCGACCTCGGCGACTTCGGCTTCGAGGCGCTTGATCTCCGCCGCCAAACCGCGCATCTCGGCGATCTCGGCGTCGGCGTCGCGACCCTCGCGCTTGGCAACGGCGATCGCCTCGGAGGCCTCGTTCCGGCGCGCGCGGCCACCCTCGACCGCGGGCAGCAGCTCGCGCCGGCGCGCGTCGAGCCGCAGAAGCTCGTCGACGCCGTCGGCCGCGCCGCGCCGCGCCAGTGCGGCCCGAAACGCGTCGGGGTCCTCGCGGATGCGCTTGAGGTCGAGCGAGCCGGCCTCCGGCGGGAGCGCCTACTGGTCGGCGCCCGACGGCGCCGACCCCGAATCCTCGCCGGAGGTCGGCGCCAGCGACGGCGTCGACTCGAGGCCCGAGTACTCGTCGAGAAACTCGGCGATCACCTCGGCGTCGTCGCCGACGACGATGTTCTGCGGCATGATCGCCCCCGAGAAGCCACCGTTCTGGATCGCGTAGAGCGCGTCGTCGTAGCTCACGTCGCGCTGGTCGAAGTTGGGGCCCTGGTTGCGCTGGCTGTTGTTGCCCGAACCCTGGGTACCGGCCGGTGCCAGCGTGTGACAGCCCGAGCAGCGCTCGGCGAACAGGACGGCCCCGGCGTGGGCGGGGTCGTCCTCCGGCACGCTGATTCCCTCGGTGCCGCAGGCGGCGACCGAAAGCGCCGCGGTGACCGCAAGCAGGACTATCGACAGGGGCCGCACGCGGGCGGCATCATACTTCCGAGCTCGATGGGGACGGACTCCACCAGCGGCGCGCACGTCGATCCGGACGAGTTTCGCCGCGCGATGTCGCGACTGCCGACCGCGGTCACGGTCGTCACGGCCATCGGCGACGACGGGCCCGCGGGCCTGACCGCCAACGCGGTCGTCTCGCTGTCGCTCGATCCGGCGCTGATGCTGGCCTGCGTCGATCGTGGATCGCGCACCCTGCGCGCCGTCGAGCAGGCCGGGCGCTTCGGGATCAGCGTGCTGGGGGCCGGCGACGAGAACGTCGCGCGCGCCTTCGCGACAAAGGCGTCACAGAAGGAGAAGTGGGCCGGAGTGGCGTGGAGCGAGCAAAGCGGCGTGCCGCTGCTCGACGACGCCGAGGTCCGGGTCGCGTGCGAGCTCGAGAACGTGCTCGCCGGCGGCGATCACGTGATCGTCACCGGCAAGGTGCTCGGCGTGCAGACCTCGGACGGGGCGCCGCTGGTCTTCTACCAGGGCGCCTACCGGCCACTCGGCTAGGCGCTCAAAACAGGGTGCTGGTGCCCGCCGCGCGCAGGGCGAGAAAGAAGATCACGAGCGCCGAGACGGCCATGATCCCGGTCTCGCGGCGCACGATCGCGAGCGCGATCAGGCGCTGACGGCTGCGCGGCAGGGCCTCGAAGGCGAGATCGCCCACCTCACGCTCGGCGACACCGGCGCGGGCGCCCTCGGCGAGAAACGAGACGACCAACGGCAGCACGCCGTAGACGTAGTGCAGCTCGTCGGGTGCCTCGCGCCCGAGCAGCAGCAGCAGTCCACCGAGCAATACCTGGACGACGACCGCGGCCTGCGCCGCTCGCAGGACGTACCAGAAGCCCACCGAGGGTCGCTGCGTCAGCCACGCGAGCCCGCCCCACGCCCCGGCGGCGAGGTTGAGGGCCAGAACGGCGACGCCGGCGACAAGGTGAACGGAGTCCAAAACGACCTCAGCGAGTGTGGGAAATCGTGGCTCTGATGCGGAAGATCACTATGTAACAACCTGTCACAAAGGTTGGTGTATAACAGGCGTCGAGCACGCCTCCGGGCGGGGCGGCACCGGCGGCCCGCGGAGGTGTGAGCGACCCCGACGAGGCCACCCGCTTGCTGCAGAGCTATCTCCCCGTGATCGTGTTCGCCGGCCTCGGCCTGCTCGTCGGCGGCCTGCTGGTGATGGTCAACCGCGTCGTCGGGCCGCGTAAGCCCAACAAGGCCAAGAGCGAGCCCTACGAGTGCGGGCTACCGAGCGACGTCTCGCGGACGTTTCGCTTCGGAATCGGCTTCTACATGGTGGCGATGCTGTTCATCCTCTTCGACATCGAGGTCGTCTTCCTGTATCCGGTCGGCGTGATCCTCAACGGCGCGGACAGCGTCTTCGTGCTGGCGGAGATCCTCCTCTTCGTCGCGCTGCTGTTCGTGGCGCTCATCTATGTCTGGCGCCGGGGGGCACTCGATTGGAAGTGAAGCGCGAGAAGCTCCGCGCGGCGGCTCCGCTCGACCAGCCCCGCACGCCTGAGGAGCTCCGCGTCCGACAGCTTCGCGCCCGCGACCTGCTGCGCGGCGACCTCGAGGGGGCCGACCTCGAGCGCCACGTGGAGGAGTCGGTACTGGCGACGACGTTTGCGAAGGCGCAGGGCTGGGCGCGCGCGAACTCCATATTTCCGGCGACCTTCGGGCTCGCCTGCTGCGCGATCGAGATGATGTCGATCGTCTCGCCGCGCTATGACGCTGCCCGGTTCGGCGCCGAGAACATGCGCGCCTCGCCGCGGCAGGCCGACATGCTGATCCTGTCGGGCCGGGTCTCGATCAAGATGGCGCCGGTCGTACGCCGCATCTACGACCAGATGCTCGAGCCGAAGTGGGTGATAGCGATGGGCGCCTGCTCGTCGTCGGGCGGAATGTTCGCCAACTACGCCGTCGTCCAGGGCGCCGACAAGTTCATGCCCGTCGACGTCCACGTGCCGGGCTGTCCGCCGCGGCCCGAGGCGCTGCTTCACGGCTTCAACAAGCTTCAGCGCCAGATCCAGGGAAACCCGGAGCCCGGGTGGCGTCAGCGCTACAACGCCATCGGCACCGAGGAGTGGGCGCGCGGGGCCGGCGACGACGCGGGCGTCGAGGAGCAGGCCGCCTACGAGGCCGCCCGCGCGATCGGGTCGTTCCCGGCCGACGGCGGGGAGCCGACTTGATCGCCGCCGCGAACCGCTGCCGCGAAGAGGGCCGCTGATGCCCGACGCCCCCGGCCTCGAGCTGATCGCCCAGGACCTCAACACGGCCTTTGCAGGCTCGGTCGAGGAGACCTACCACGAGCACGACCAGGCGGCGCTGATCGTCAACCCCGAAGGCGTCCTCGACGTGCTCGGCTGGCTGCGCGACACGCCGGGCCAGGAATACGGCTTCATGTCGAGCCTCCACGTCGCCGACTACCTGCCGGGCGAGCCGCGCTTCGGCGTGCACTACGAGCTGCTCAACATGGCGCGGGTCGAGCGCCTGCGCGTCAAGGTCGCGCTGCCCGACGTCGCGGGCGCGGACGAGCTGCCGGAGATCGACTCCTGCGTCGAGCTCTTTCCGACGGCCGAGTTTCAGGAGCGTGAGGCCTACGACTTTTTCGGCATCGTCTTCCGCGGCCATCCGGACCTGCGCCGCATCCTGATGCCCGAGGATTACGTCGGCTGGCCGCTTCGCCGCGACTTCCCGATCGGCGGCGAGCCGGTCCTGTTCACGCACAACGAGGTCGAGATGCCGCGGTGGTACGAGTGAGCGCCGTCGGGGACCGCGACACCGTCGCCGACCGCGAGACGCTCGAGCGCACCGCCGACGAGCGTCTCGTCGGCACGACCGCGATCGAGCGCACCGGCGCCGAGGACCTCGAACCCGCCGAGGAGCTGTTGACGATCAACATGGGGCCCCACCACCCCGCAACCCACGGGGTGTTGCGGCTCGTCGTCAACCTCCAGGGCGAGGTCGTCAAGGACCTGCGGCCCGTCATGGGGTACGTCCACACGGGGATCGAGAAGTCGTGCGAGGACAAGGCCTACTGGAAGGTGATCCCGTTCGTCGAGCGCATGGACTACCTCTCCTACTTCTTTCAGATGGAGGCCTTCTGCGGCGCCGTCGAGCGACTGCTGGAGATGGAGATCCCGCCGCGCGCCAAATACCTGCGCGTGATCCACATGGAGCTCAACCGCATTCACTCCCACCTCGTCTGGCTCGGGACCTCGGCGCTCGACCTCGGGGCGATGTCGATGTTCTTCTACTGCTTTCGCGACCGCGACAAGATCCTCGACCTATTCGAGATGTCGTCGGGTCAGCGCATGCACACGCGCTACTTCCAGGTCGGCGGAGTCTTTGAGGACATCCCGCTCGGCTTTGAGCGCAACCTGCGCGCGTTCTGCGCCGAGATGCCGTCGCGCATCGACCAGTACGCGGCGATCCTCGACCGCAACGAGATCTTTCTCAACCGCACCCGCGACGTCGGGATCGTGTCGCGCGAGCGCCTGCTCGAGCTCGGCGTCACCGGTCCACTGCTGCGCGCCGCCGGCGAGCCCTGGGATCTGCGCAAGGTGGGCCACTACCTCTGCTACGACGAGCTCGACTTCAAGATCCCCGTGGGCACGGTCGGCGACGGCTATGACCGCTATCGCGTTCGCATGGCCGAGATGCGCGAGTCGGTGCGGATCGTCGAACAGGCTCTCGACGGATTGCCCGAGGGGCCCTGGATCGCCGACGACCGCAAGATCGTGCTGCCGCCGCGCGACGAGCTGTCGACCTCGATGGAGGCGCTGATCCACCACTTCAAGCTCGTCACCGAGGGCTTCCGCGTCCCGCCGGGCGAGATCTACTACTCGATCGAGGGACCGCGGGGCGAGCTCGGCTGCTTCGTCGTCGCCGACGGCTCCGCGAAGCCCGCGCGCGTCCACTTCCGCGACCCCTCGTTCGTCAACCTGCAGGCGCTGCGCGACATGTGCCTCGAGGGCTACATCGCCGACCTGATCCAGAACCTCGCAATGCTCGACCCGATTTTGGGGGGAATAGACCGGTGAACGAGCGCGCGAGGGCAGTGCCAATCCCAGGCAGGGAGGCGCAGTTTGGCGCGAACCCCGCCATCCCCGGACGCGAAGCGGAGGAGATGGCGGGCAGTGATGCGGAGGAGATGCCGGGCAGTGATATCGACCCGTTTGCCGGTGAGATACCCGAGCTGCACGAGGTCGATTGTCCCGACGACCTGCGCGAGCAGATAGTCGCCTCGATGGCGAAGTACCCGGAGATCCGCTCGGCTTCGATCCCCGCGCTGTGGGCGGTTCAGCGCCAATACGGGTGGTGCACTCCCGAGGGCATCCGCCAGGCCGCGGCGGTGATGGGGGTCACCCCGGCGTTCCTGGAGTCGGTGGCGAGCTTCTACGACCTGCTGCGGCTCGAGCCGCTTGGCCGCCACCGGGTGCTCGTCTGCACCAACATCTCGTGCTGGATGCGCGGCGCCGACGACCTTCTCGGTGCCTTCTGCGACGCGGCCGGCGTCGATCCGCACGAGGTCGGACACGGCGGCGCCACCTCGGAGGACGGCCAGGTCTTCGTCTCGGGCTTCGAATGTCTCGGCGCCTGCGACATCGCGCCCATGGCCTCGATCGACGAGCGCTACTTCGGCCCGCTCGACGCGGACGACGCCGCAACCGTCGTCGGCGAGCTGCGCTCCGGCGCCGACCCCCTGCCCGCCAAGGCGATAGCGCTGCGTGGCGCCGCCGGCGGCCCCGAGCCCGATCCCGACCCGCGCGTGGCAAGTAATGGCCACCCTGCCACGGACCCCGCCATCCCCGGACGCGAAGCGGAGGAGATGGCGGGCAGTAGTAGTGAGGACGCCGGCGACAAGCAGGACGCGAGGCGAGCGTGAGCGAAACCCGGCTGCTGTTTCGCCACCTCGACGTGCCCGAGCTCGCCGACATCGAGACCTACCGCCGGCTTGGCGGCTACGAAGCGCTCGAGAAGGCCTTCGGGCGCATGGAGCCCGACGAGGTCCTGAGCGAACTCGAGGAATCTGGCCTGCGGGGCCGCGGCGGGGCCGGGTTCTCGATGGGAAAGAAAGCCTCGTTCCTGCCCCGCGGCGACCAGGAGAAGTACCTGTGCTGCAACGCCGACGAATCCGAGCCCGGCACGTTCAAGGACCGCGAGCTGATGTTCAAGAATCCCCATCAGCTGATCGAGGGAATTGCGATCGCGGCGCTCGCCGCCGACGCCAGCCGCGCCTTCATCTTCATCCGCGGCGAGTATGCCGAGGTCGCCGACGTGCTCGACCACGCCGTCGCACAGGCCTACGAGGCAGGATATCTCGGCGAGGGCGTCATGGGCACGCAGCAGCAGGTCGAGCTCGTCGTGCACCGCGGTGCGGGCGCGTACATCTGCGGCGAGGAGACGGCGCTGCTCGACTCGCTCGAGGGCAAGCGCGGGAACCCGCGGCTCAAGCCGCCGTTTCCCGCGATCCAGGGCCTCTACGGCGGGCCGACGCTGATCAACAACGTCGAGACGCTGTCGAACGTGCCCCACATCATCGAGCGCGGCGCCGAGTGGTTCACGGGCTTCGGCACCGAGCAGTCGCCCGGCACGAAGGTGACCTCGATTTCGGGCTGCGTCAAGCGCCCCGGCAACTACGAGATCGAGCTCGGCATCCCGGCGCGCGAGATCGTCTACGGCCTCGCCGGGGGGCCGCCCGACGGCCGCGAGGTCAAGGCGTGGTTTCCCGGCGGGTCCTCGGCCCCTGTACTGACCGCCGAGGAGCTCGACCTGCCCTACAGCTTCGAGGCGATGCAGGAGGCGGGGTCGATGCTCGGCTCGGGGGCGATCATCATCGCCGACGAGACGGTCTCGATCCCCCATCTCGCGCTGCGCACGGCGCGCTTCTATCACCACGAGTCGTGCGGCAAGTGCACGCCGTGCCGCGAGGGCACCAACTGGACCGTGAAGATGCTCGAGCGCGTCGTACGCGGAGAGGCGACGCCGATGGACCTCGACATCATCTCGTCGGTGCAGGAGAACATCATCGGGAACTGTCTGTGCGTGCTCGGCGACTCGATGGCGATGCCGGTCGCGAGCATGGTCAAGCGCTTCCGGGGCGAGTTCGAGGCCGCGATCGAGGCCGGCAGGTCGGCGGCGCCGGGGCCGCTCGACGACGAGGCCGGCCGCGTTCCGGCAGCGCTCGAGGTGGGCGCGTGAAGCGCGAGCGAAACCCCGTGACGCTGGTCGTCGACGGAGTCGAGGTCACGGCGCCCGAGGGGACGATGCTCGTCGACGCCGCCAAGCACGGCGACATCGAGATCCCGGTGTTCTGCTACGAGCCCAAGCTCGGCGAGCCGGTCGGCGCGTGTCGCATGTGCATGGTCGAGGTCGAGGGGATTCCGAAGCTGCAGACCGCGTGCTCCACGCCGGTGCGCGACGGAATGGTCGTCTACACCCAGACCGAGCGCGTGCAGGAGGCCCAGAACTCCGTCGTCGAGTTCCTGCTCGTAAACCACCCGCTCGACTGCCCCGTGTGCGACAAGGGCGGCGAGTGCCCGCTGCAGGACATCTCGATGGGCTGGGGCCCCGGGCGCAGCCGCATGAGAGACCCCAAGCGCCACTTCCAGAAGCCGATCGAGCTGTCCCCGTTGATCAAGATCGACCGCGAGCGCTGCATCCTGTGCTACCGCTGCGTGCGCTTCAGCCAGGAGGTCTCCGAGGACGAGCAGCTGCAGCTGCTCGAGCGCGGCGACCGTAGCTTCGTCGGCACCTTCGACGACCGCCCCTACGTCGCCCCCTTCCACGGCAACATCGTCGAGCTGTGCCCGGTGGGGGCGCTGACGTCGCAGAGCTACCGCTTCCGCGCCCGGCCCTGGGAAATCGAGGACGCGGGCTCGATCTGCACGCTGTGCCCGAGCCAGTGCAACGTCAAGTTCACGGTCCGCGACGAGCACGTCGTGCGGGTGCTGGCGCGCGACAACCACGA
>Ga0183260_10002007_pt1 | contig 16984 bp, 16 predicted proteins | sample AntDrymUQ4972206_2_FD_129768 | JGI IMG/M metagenome (GOLD analysis project Ga0183260, IMG submission 129768) | Polar desert sand microbial communities from Dry Valleys, Antarctica - metaG UQ497 (22.06) (version 2) (version 2) | ecosystem: Environmental > Terrestrial > Soil > Desert | place...
CTGGCGGGAGCCGGTGCCGTGATCTGCGCCGTGATCGCCACACGCGACCGCGCCGCGCGGCTGGAGGCGCTGCTGGGCAGCCTTGCGGCCCAGGCCGGCGCAACGGTGCAGGCGATCGTGGTGGACGACGGATCGGCCGACGGCACCCCGGAGCTGCTCGAGCGTGGCGTGGAGGGCCTGCATCTGCGTGCCCTGCGTCACGACCCGCCACGCGGGCCGGCCGCTGCCCGCAACGCCGGCTGGCGCGCCGCGCACGGCAGGCTGGTGGCGTTCCTGGACGACGACGTGGTGGCGGACCCCGGCTGGGCGCGGGCGCTGCTCGACGCGCACGGCCGGGCGCCGGGCGCCGTGATCCAGGGCCGCACCGACCCCGATCCCGACGAGCTCGACCGGGCCGGGGTCTACCGCCGCTCGCGCGAGGTCAGCGGGCCCGACCGGGCCTATCCGGCGTGCAACATCGCCTACCCGCGCGAGCTGCTCGAGCGCCTCGGCGGTTTTTACGAAGGGTTCAGGCGGCCCTCCGGTGAGGACACCGATCTGGCATGGCGCGCCCGGGCCGCCGGCGCCCCGACTCTCTACGAGGACGCCGCCCGCGTACGCCACGCGGTGTACGCCGGCGGCCTCGCCGGCCTTCTGCGCGACAGCGCGCGGTGGGAGGACACGGTGCTGGCGCTCAAGCGCAATCCGGCACTGCGCTCCTCCTACCACCACGGCATCTTCTGGCAGAAGAGCCACGAGCTGCTCCTGGCGGCACTCGCGGGAATCTGCCTGGCGCGCCGCGGCCGCGGGCTGTCGCTGGTGGCGGTCGCGCCCTACGCGCACCACTACATCGCACATCACCGCCGCCCGGCCGGCGCCCTGGCGGCTCTGCCCGGATACGCGCTCGTCGACGCCGCCGAAATGGTTGCGCTCCTGCGGGGAAGCCTGCGCTACCGCACCTTCGTCCTGTAGACCGCGCGCGGCGCGCCGTCCCCGCAGGAGACACGTGACCACGCGCCACGGCTTACTCCTTTAGGGCTGCTATCTTACTCATGCCATGAGTAAGCGGCTCCAGGTTCTGCTCGACGAGAAGGAGTTCCGCCACCTGCGCGAGGCCGCCCGCCGGCAGGGGGTGCCGGTCTCGGAATGGGTCCGGCAGGCGCTGCGCGAGGCGCGCCGCCGCGAGCCCCGCCGTGACCTGGACGGCAAGCTGCGCGCGGTGCGGGCCGCGCTGAAACACGAGTTCCCCACGGCGGACGTCGACGTCATGCTGGCCGAGATCGAACTGGGATACGTGATCCCCGCCTCCGAGTGATCCTCGTGGACTCCAACATCCCGATGTACCTGGTCGGAGCACCGCACCCTCACAAGCTCGACGCCCAGCGCCTGTTGGAGACGGCGCTCTCCGCCGGCGATCGGCTCCTCACCGACGCGGAGGTGCTTCAGGAGATCTGCCACCGATACGCCGCGATCGACAGGCGCGACGCCATCCAGCCCGCCTTCGACGCGATCCTCGGAGTAGTGGACGAGGTGCTCCCGATCGAGCGCGCGGATGTGGAGGCCGCCAAGGACACCCTGCTGCGGTACGCGTCACTCTCGGGGCGTGATGCAGTTCACGTGGCGGTCATGGCGCGGCACGGCATCGAGCGGGTCATGACCTTCGACCGCGGATTTGACACCCATCCCGGCATCGAAAGACTGCACTGACGCTGAGACGCGGCCCGCGGGTTGTTCTCTAAGGTGCCACGCGATGGCCACAAACCCGACAGCGCTTTCCGATCTTCCCGAGACGGCTGCAAACGGGCGCACCGAGATCTTCGACATCGGGATCCAGACAGCGCCGCCCGCCGAGCTGCTGCGACGCATCCTCGGCCTGGTCGAGAAGGGCGGGCGCAACCGGGTCAGCTACGTGAACGCCCACGTGCTCAACCAGTCGCTGGCGAGCCCCGAGTTGCGCAACGCGCTCCAGCACTCCGACCTCGTCTACTGCGACGGCTACGGGGTACGGCTCGCAGCACGACTGATCGGCCTACCCGTGCCCCACCGCATGACGGGCGCCGACTGGATCTGGGGCGTGGCGGCGCTCTGCCAGGAGCGGGGGCGGTCGATTTACCTCCTGGGGTCTGACCCCGGCTCCTCGACCGACGCCGCAGCGGCGCTCAAGCGCTGGTACCCGCGCCTGCGGGTGCTCGGCACCCACCACGGCTACTTCGACCCCGGCAGCACCCACTCCGAGCGGGTGCTCGAGGACATCGCCGGACTTGAGCCCGACATCGTCCTCGTGGGCATGGGCACGCCCCAACAGGAGCTGTGGGTGGACCACAACCGCGACCGCATAGAGGCGCCCGTGGTGTGGACGGTGGGCGCGCTCTTCGACTATCTCTCCGGCCGCACTCCGCGCGCACCTCACCTGATCGCCGACAACGGCTTCGAGTGGATCTTCCGCCTGGCCGTGGAGCCGAGGCGCATGTGGCGGCGATACCTGCTCGGCAATCCGGCCTTCCTGTACCGGGTGCTCGCGGAGCGTCGCAGGCTCGTGGGCCGCCGCCGGCGGGGATGAGCGCCCTCGCCGTGCGTCGTGGCCGGGGCAGGCTCGCCGGCCCGGCGATCGCCGCTGCCATCCTCGTCGTGGCGGGCTGGCTCGGCGTGGAGGCGCACAGCGGCCGCGTGCTCGACGCCGCGCCGGACACACTGCGCGCCGGCATTCCCGCGGTGGTGCTGTTCGCGCTGTGCGGATACCCGGTTGCGCGTCTCGCGCTGCCGGAACGCATGCTGCCACACCTGGCGCTGATGACCCTCCCGGTCGGTGCCGTCACCTCGAGCCTGGCGCTCACCTTCCTGGGCATCGCGCGCCTGCCCTTCGAGGCGAGCCTCGCCCTGGTGATCGTGGTTGCGGTAGGAGCTACCCTCGCGGTGCACCTGCGCCTGGGCCGGGCCCGGCCGCGAGAGGAGGATCTCGAGGCCGCGGGCTCGCTCGCCCTGCGCACCCTCTGGCCCGCCTACCTCGCGGCACTGCTCGTGGCACTCACGCTGCTGCCCGCCTTCCGGGAGGGCAGCGTCGCGGTGCTCGGACAGAACCCCGACGCGCATCTGGTGACCGGTGCGGCCGAGGTGGTGCGCGAGGGCTCGCCAACGCACGTCGAGACCGATCTGCCGGTCGACCGCGTCTCGCCCCTGTGGCGCTCGAAGTACCCGATCTTCTACAGCCTGGCCGCGGTCTCCTCGCTCTCGGGGCTCGACCCGATCCGGGTCTTTCCCGTGCTCTCGGGGGTGATGATGGCGATCTTCGGCGTGGGGGCGTTCGTGCTCGCCTTCTACGTCTTCGGGGCCGGCCCCATCCTTTCGCTGGCGGCGATGGGCCTGGCGCCGCTCGACCGCGTGGTCACCTACGTGACCGTTCACCCGTACTACAACCAGTTGTGGGGGACCGCCGCACTGCCGTTCATCCTCGCCTTCGGCTTCCTCTTCCTGCGCGAGCCGAGCAGGCTGTGGGGGATCCTCTTCCTCCTGTTCTCGGCGATCGGAGTCTTCGCCTACCCGTTGATGCTCCCCTTCCCGGCGGCGGCGCTCGGCGTGGCCGGCCTGCTCGAGTGGCGCCGGCGCAGAGCGGCGGGCGAGCCGGTTCCGCGACTCAGGCGGCCCCGATTGCCCCCGGGCCGGGCCAGGCGCGCGCTCGCGATCGCCGCCGCCATCCCCGTCGGCTTGGTCCTCCTCGTGCTCGGCCTGGGAGTACTCGAGAAGGGCCTCAAGGCATTCGAGGTGATGCTGCCGAGCTCGAGCCTCGCGGGCTGGAGCGGAGACTCGCCCGACTACCGCTTCACCCACTACTTCGGGGTGCCCGACGTGCCGGTGCTCGGCCTGGTCGCGGTGGCGGCGATCGGCGCCGCCTTCGTCTTCGGACTAAAGCCTCTGCGACGTGCGGAGCGGGCGGGCATCATCGCGATGGTGGCGGGAGCCTTCCTGATGGCGCTCAGCTTCAAGCTGCGCACCTACGGCGAGTACTTCCTCTTCAAGACTTTGGCGTTCCTCGGACCGATCATGGTGATCGTGGCCGTGGTGGGCCTGGGCCGCCTGGCGGGCGGCCGCTTGGCGAGCGGCCGCCTGACCACCGCGGCCAACCGGAGGCCGGCCGCCGTGGGCGCGGGCGGCCTCGCGCTGCTCGCGATCGCCCTCCTCGGTGGAACACGCCACGAGATCGAGCCGTTCCCGATGCAGGTGCCGCCGGAGATCTTCGCCCTGAGGGACTGGCCCGGCAGGCTGCCGCCGGGCGCGAGCATCCGCGTCGACGTCCCGCCCACGGGCGAGCAGCTCTGGGTGGCCTACATGCTCCACGAGCGCCCGCTCTCCACGCTCGTGCCGGTGCTCGGGACCAGCTACCCCGCCCTTCCCTACAGCCGCAGCGCCGACTACGTGATCGTGGCGAAGGCCGTGCCGACCCCGGCCGTGGCCGGTGGCCGGCCGGTGCTCCAGAACGACGCGTACCGGCTCTATAAGATGCGGCCGCTGCCCGGGGTGGACCGCTCATCCCGCGTGCGGATACAGCCGGCGCTGACCAGCCGGGGCGGAGCGTGAGCACGCCGCCGCGGGCATCTCTCTTCGGCGCCCACGACACGCGCTCGGCGGCGCGACGCATGGGAGGGCTCGTGCGCCAGGCGCTCGCGCTGCTTCGACTGCCTCCTGCGGCGATCGCCTTCTACCTGCGCGCGCTGGCGCTCGGACGCAGGAGCGGGGACACCGTGAGCCTCGCCATCGCGGCGCGCCCGCGGGAGCTCACCGCGCTGATCCACGCGTCGCGGGATGCGGCGACGGTGGCGGAGGTGGGCACCGGCACCGGTTGGACGGCGATCGTGCTGGCGCTCGCGCGCCCGGATCGCCACGTGCACAGCTTCGACGTGAGCGAGCACGAGCAGCGCGCCCGATACCTGAAGCTCGTCCCCGACCCCGTGCGCGCCCGGCTGCACCTGGGCATCCGCGACGGTCGTGAGGGCCCGCCCGCGGACCTGCCCGAGCTCGACTTCCTCTTCATCGACTCCTCCCATGAGGTGGAGGAGACGGTCACCACCTTCAACCGCTGGAGCGAGCGGATGAGGCCCGGTGCGGTCGCGGCCTTCCACGACTACGGCGACGAGCACTACCCGGGCGTGGCTGAGGCAGTGGCCCGCCTGGGCCTGACCGGCGAGGCGCGGGCGGGGATGTACCTCTGGCGCAGGCCGGGGAGCAGCGCATGACCGCGGAGGAGTTCCGGGGGCAGGTCTGCACGCCCATCGACGAGCTGTTCTAGCTATGGCGTCCTTCTTGTAAAGGGGGTAGTTGGCGAGGCTCGCGGTCCTGGGTCTCGGCGTGCGATCAGCATCAGCGTGTGCCCGAAGCGCGCCGCCCGCGGACGTGACCCGAGCGCGCGGTCCAGCGGCCACAACGCCCGTTGCAGCGCCGGCGCCATCCGCCGCCACGTATAGGTCACCGCGTGCAGCTCGGCGGCGAGGCCGGCCGCGCCGGCCTCGCGCACCAGCCGGAGGGGCGAGAGCGGAACGTCGTCGGGGGTGCCGTGAACCGCGGTGCCGAGGCCGGCCGCGTTGGCCACCGAGAGCCCTGCGCCCACGGGGTGCCAGGCACCGGGCTCGACGGCGATCAGCGCCCCGCCGGGACGCAGGAGCCGTGCGGCCTCGTCGAACACCGGCGCCAGCGGTCCCTGGAAGGCGAGGTGGTGCAGGACCAGGCGGTAGAGCACCACGTCAAAGGACCCCGGCTCGAGCCCGAGCGCACCCGCCCGGCCGGCGAAGCCCGCCTCAAGCGTGCCCTCCTCGACCAACACACGGGGCTTCTCCTCCTCGAGCTCCACCCCGGTCATCTGCCACTCGGGCTTGGGAAAGAGGTGGCGGCCGGGGTTCCACCCACACCCCACCGAGAGCACCTGGCCGCCCGTCAAGGGGAGGCGGCGCGCGAGCAGCTCGCGCTCGCGCACCCGGGTGTGCTCGTAGTGAAGCTCCAGGGTGGCGGCGTCCGAGTGGCGATCCAGCAGGTTGTCCTCCCGGTAGGGCTCGCTCACCCGAGCGCCTCCTCCACCGCGTGAAGCGTCGCCGCAGCGGTGCGCTCGTAGGAGAACTGCTCGAGCCGCGCGCGGCCCCGGCGCGCGAGCTCCTCGCGCAGGCCGGGGTCTTGCACGGCGAGCTCGAGCAGCTCGGCGGTCACGGCCACGTCCCCACCCGTGTCCCAGAGCACGGCGTCGCCCCCCACCTCCGGCATCGCGCCGGAAGGGCGGGCCACGACCGGCACCCCGAAGTGAAAGGCCTCGAGCAGGGGGACGGAGAAGCCCTCGTGCTCGGACATCGACAGCAGCACATCGGCCGCGCCGTATGCCGCATTCAGATCGGGCTGGCTCAACCCGCCGGCAAAGGCGATCGCGGCGCCCGCACCCGAGTCCGCTGCGATCTGCTCGAGCTGCAGACGGTAGGAGGGGGAGAGCGGCTCGCCCACCACGAGCAGCCGGGCATCGGGGGCGCGCTCGGCGCGCCAGGCGGCGAACGCCGCGATGGCCAGATCGTGTCGCTTGTTCGGCGCGAGCCTGCTCACCACGAGCACGAGCGGCCCCGCCCCGGAAGCGGGAGGGGCGCCCCGCTCGGCCAGGCGTGCATCATCGAAGAGGATCGGCAGCGTGCGTGCGTGCGGCGCGCCCGCCTCGCGCAGCTCGGCGGTGTTGAAGTCGGAGTCCCCCACCGCGAGGTCGGCCGCGCGCGCGAAGCGGGGGAGCTGCATCCGTCCCACGGCACAGGCCACGGCCACCCCCGCGTGGTGGTTCCACAGGTACCGCGGCGGCGTGACGTTGTGGTAGACGAGCAGCTTGGGATTGGGGAGCGCGAGCACCGGCAGCAGCTTGGACGAGTAGGCCGAATAGCGGATCACCACGAGGTCGCCCGACTCGGCCCGCAACTCCTTGAGGAGCCGGAAGCCGGTGCGGGCGCGGGGGTCGACCGAGGCCGCGTAATCACCGCCCCCCAGGCCGCGCTCACGCAAGAGGTGCCGCCAGAGCACCCCCTGGACGCTCACGGCGTCGTAGGGGCCGGCGTTCGAGAGAACCTGGTGGACCGCGGTCACCCGCCAGGGTCCCGCACCCGGTCCGGGGGGGCCTCCTCGTCCGCGCCCATACGCTCCTCGAGTTGGTCGAGGCGCGTGAGCAGCGCGATGTTGAAGCGCGTCTGGCGGGCTTCCAGCTCCACGAGGTACTGACGCAACAGGCGCGCCAGCAGCCGCTTGAAGAACGTCAGCGGAGCTCCGGCGCGCGAGGAGTAGAGGACCTCGTCGGCGTCGATCTCGATCACCGCCCACTCGGCCAGCTGCTCGCGGCTGGGCTCCCCGGCTGCGAGCGAAGAGTCAAGCGCGCCGCCTGGGGCCCCGGCATAGCCGCCCGCCGACCGGCGGCGCGCCACCTCTTCCTCGGCGCGGCTGTACGCGTCCTCCGGCGAGGTCATCGCGGCACCGCCTCGCCGGCGCGCCCCGACACGGTCCAGGCCCCGCGCAGGTCGGCGACCCCCTCCCCCTCCGGGGTCTGCGCCACCGAGAAGTGCGCGATCCGGTCGAGCAGCCCACCCCCGGGAGCGTCCTGGTCAAACACGCCGACAGCCAGGTCGTAGTCACCCCCGAGCAGCGCGAGGCGCTCCACCGCGAAGCTCACCTCGACGGTCCCGTCCACCCGCCCGAGCGCGGTCTCTGTGCGAAAGCAGAGCGCCCCATGGGCGTCACGCACCTCGAGCGCCGCCACCGCCCGATCGGCGGGTTGGACGCAGTCGACCTCGAGCGCGACGGTCAAGCGCTCACCCGTGCGGAACATGTGACGCCGGCGCCCCTGCGCGTCCTGCAGCTCCAGCTCCGCTATCTCGAGATCCGCGCGCCGATCCCCGGGGCGCACGCTGCGCGATGCACCCTCCGTCGTCCCGAGCAGACGGTGGTAGAAGAGCAGCCCCTCCGGCACCTCCCCGTCGTATGCCACCTTGCCCCCGTCGAAGACCACGAGCCGGCGGCACACGCGCTCGATCGCCATCGGGTCGTGGGACACCAGCACGAGCGTGGCGCCCGCCTCCATCCGCTCGGACACGCGCGCCAGGCACTTGCGCTGGAAGGACTCGTCGCCCACGGCCAGGATCTCGTCGATCAGCATCACGTCCGCGTCCAGGTGGGCCACGATCGAGAAGCCCAGGCGCAGTTGCATGCCCGCGGAGTAGGCCTTCACCGGCGCGTGAATGAACTCGCCGAGCTCCGAGAACTCCACGATCGCCTCGATCCGCTCTTCCATCTCGCGCCGGCCGAACCCGTGCAGGGCGCCGTTCAGGTAGATGTTCTCGCGGCCGCTGAACTCCTCGCCGAAGCCGGCGCCGAGCTCGAGCAGCGACACCGTGCGCCCCCCACACTCCGCCCGACCGGAGTCAAGCGGGACGATGCCGGCAAGGCAGCGCAGGGTCGATGTCTTGCCCGCCCCGTTGCGGCCCACGAGGCCCACCGCCTCGCCCGGCTCCACGCGCAGGTCCACCCCGTCGAGAGCGGTCACGACCGTGCGCTTGGCGTGCCCGCCACGGATGAACAGCTCCTTCAGCGTGCGGCTGTGCTCGTGGCGCAGGCTGAACGAGCGGGTGGCGCCCTCCAGCACGATCTCGCCGGGTCGCGGGCTCACAGCAGCACCGCCAGGTCGCGCCCCATGCGCCGGAAGAGCACCAGCCCGACGATCAGCGCGCCTCCGCCCACGCCCAACAGGTAGGCGAGGTTGGCCACGGTGGGCGCCGCACCCGCGAAGAGCACGTCTCGCACGGCCTCGATGAAGGGCGCCACGGGGTTGCCCCACTGCAGCAGGTCACCGAGCCAAGGGTGCTCGCCCACACCCGGCATCTTCTCCACCGGCAGGAAGATCGGCGTGAGGAAGAACCACGGCAGCAGCGCCGCCGCCAGCACCGGCTCGACATCGCGAAAATGGGCGTGCAGCACGGACACCACGAGCGAGGCGCCGAGCACGAACGCAAACAGGAGCACCACGATCACCGGCAGCAGCGCCAGCGCGGGGTCGAGGGAGTCGCGCATGAGCAGCGCCACCGGCGCCACCACCGCCAGCATCACCAGGAAGGTGAAGAGCTGAACGGTGGCAACCGACGCGGGGATCGACTCCCGCGGAAAGCGCACCTTCTTGACCAGCGACCCGTTCAGCACGAGGCTCGGAGCCGCGGACAGGAGCGCCTGCGAGAAGAAGACCCAGACGATCAGTCCCACCAGCAGGAACAACGGGTAGTCCTCGATGCCGCCCGCCACCTTGAGCAGGACCGAGAACACGAGCGCGTAGGCGCCCATGAGCACGAGCGGGTTGACGAAGTACCAGAGCACCCCGAGGGCGGACCCCTTGTACTTCTGTCGCAGCTCTCGTCGCACCATCTGCTCGAAGAGGAAGCGGTAGCGGCGCACTCCCGGAGAGACTAGAGTCCCGGCCGGTGCGCAGACCCGCTCCGGGCGATCGACAGCCGGGCGCTGCGCCGAGGCTTGGGTAGAGTCCGCCGATGGCCGGCAACGCAGACCCCGGCGTCTATTCCACCGCAGTACGCCCCGGTCTGCGCACCCGTCTGGCCGATCCACTGGCCCGCCGCGCGCGGCGCCGGCGCCGCGCGCTCTACCTCGAGCTGGCGCGCCCGCAGCCCCAGGAGACCGTGGCCGACATCGGCTGCGGCAGCATGGGCCTCATCACCCTCGACGTGCCCGGGCAGATCACCGGGGTGGACCGCGCCGCGCGGCCCGGTTACGCGGGAGAGGGGTTTGTGCAGGCCGAGGCCCAGCAGCTCCCGTTCGGCGACGACGACTTCGACATCGTCTACTCCAACTCGCTGATCGAGCACCTGCCGCCGGCCGACCGGCCGCGCGCCGCGGCGGAGATGGCCCGCGTGGGCCGCCGGCTCTTCGTGCAGACGCCCAACCGCTGGTTTCCGATCGAGCCCCACGCGCTGCTCCCACTCGTGCACTGGCTGCCGCGCGCACTTGGCCGGCGCCTCTGGCCGCTCGGCGTGACGGGCGACAGCTTCGACGAGATCCGGCTGCTCACCGCCGGCGAGCTGCGAGGCCTCTTCCCCGGCGCTCGGATCGCCCGCGAGCGGGTGGGCCCGCTCACCAAGTCGCTGATCGCCTACATCCCTCCGGCCGAGTGAGGATGTCGGTGCGGTGCTCGCGCGGGGCGCTACCAGGCCCCGTGGCTCTTCACCACGGCGGGCACGGTCTTCAGCAGGATCGTCAGGTCAAGGCCCACCGACCATCGCTCGAGGTAGAGGAAGTCGAGGCGGACCAGCTCGTCGAAGTCGAGCTCGGACCGGCCCGAGACCTGCCACAGGCCGGTCAGGCCCGGCAGCACCAGGTAGCGCTTACGGTGCCAATCCTCCAGGCGGTCATAGTCCCGCTGGGGCAGCGGGCGCGGGCCCACCAGCGACATCTCCCCGCGCAGCACGTTGAAGAGCTGGGGCAGCTCGTCGAGCGACCAGCGGCGCAGAAACGCGCCCACGCGGGTGATTCGCGGATCGGAGCGGATCTTGAAGATCGCTCCCCCGGCCTCGTTGTGCTCCTCGAGCCCGTCCTGCATACCCTCGGCACCCTCGCGCATCGTGCGGAACTTCAGGCAGGCAAACGGCCGTCCGCCGATTCCGGGGCGCATCGAGCGGAAGAGCACGGCCCCGCGCGAGTCGAGCCGCACGGCGAGAGCGATCAGCGTCATCACGGGCGAGAGCAGCATCAGGATCACGAGGGTGCCCACGAAGTCGAAGGTTCGCTTCACCACGAAGTCGATCCCCTCGAAGACCGGCGGCTTGAGCTCGAACAGCGGCAACGACTGTCCGGGCACGAACTCCACCCGATCCATCAGGATCTCCATCGTGGACGGGGCCACGCGCACGCGGATGCCGTGGCGGTGGCAGCGATCCACCAGGTCGACCGCCTGCTCCTGGGGGAAGGCGGGGTCGGCGATCAGCACCTCGTCGATGCTGTCGAAGTGGCGCTCCAGGCCGGCGAGCGAGCCGAAGTCGCGGATGCCGTCGCTGGTGCGGGGGGTCAGCGACACGTAGCCGAAGGGCTCGATCTCCGAGCTGTCGCGCAGCGCGTGGGCCACGGCGTCGATGTGCGAGCCCGACCCCACCAGCACCGCGCGCCGCCGGTAGCCCGCGGCCCGCAGGAGCGCGCCGCTGACCCGCTCAAAGAGGAAGCGAAACGACGGTATGTAGATCAGGGCGAACGACAGCGAGCCGTAGAAGACGTAGTAGGAGGAGAAGTCCGCGCCCTCGATCACCGCGTAGAGGGCGATCACCAGGGTGACCTGGAGGAGCGAGGAGATCAACGTTGCGAGCCCGGGGCGCTGGGCACGCTCCCGATAGAGGCGTGAGCGCGCGAACAGCAGCAGCATCACAAGGCAGGCGAGCGGCGCCACGTCCTTCGCCTGCCCATAGGTGCGCCCGAGAACGTCGGGGGAGACCACGAGCGTCTTGATCGCGAGCGCCGTCCAGATGGCCATGAACATGCCGAGCACGTCGAGTAGGGCCAGGGTCACTACCCGGCCCGCTCGCCGGAGGGTCTCGAAGCGCAGGAGGCCTCCGAGCATCGGAACGCTCCCCGCACGGACATCCCGGCTGGGGAGCTCGACCGGCTCCGCCGGCTTTACCTCCCTCAGCTCTCTCGCCAAACCGTTGCCCATGAGTGTGACCTGCGCGGGGTACGCGCGGTTCCCCCCTGCTCCCCTAACCGCGATGCGGGGCCAATGTAGCGCTGTCGCCCGGACGGTGCGAGTGCGCAGGGGGGCGAAAAGTCGCAGTGAGGGCCTCTTCGGGGTGACACGGGCCGCGCTCGCACCCGAAAAGCCCGCTCATTGCGGCAATCGGTTCCAACGCGAGGCGGAGCAGGGAGGGAGCATCACGCGGAGCGAGGGATGGGAATGCGCGCAGAGAACGAATCGGCGGCACAAGCGGGGAATGGATCGGCGGCACAGCCGGGGAACGGATCGGCTGCGAAAGCCGGGCCCAACCCCGAGGCCCTTGGCCTGCTCGAGCGATTCGGAGCGCAGATGCTCGCCACCGCACGACGCTACTCCGCCAGCCCTCATGACGCGGAGGACGCCTACCAGCGTGCCACCGAGATCCTGCTCACCCACAGGCCCACAGGCACCGAGGACGAGTTGTGCCGCTGGCTCCGTACGACCACCAAGCACGAGGCGCTGGCAATCAACCGCCACCGTGACAGGGTCATTCCGGCCGGCGAGTCCCCGAACGTGCCCGAGCCCGGCGGCCCCACGCCCGACGCCCACGACCATGCCGAGCGCCACGAGCGGCTGCGCCTCGGCGCCCAGGCGCTGCGCCACCTCAAGCCCCAGGAGGTGCGCTGCCTGCTGCTGAAGGCCGAGGGCTTCAGCTACCAGGAGATCTGCGAGAAGACCGGATTTTCCTACACCAAGGTGAACAGATGCCTCACCGAAGGCCGTCGCTCCTTCCTCGACCGTGTGACCGGGATCGAGTCGGGTGAGGAGTGCAGGCGACTCGCCCCCCAGCTGTCTGCGCTGGCCGACGGCGAGGCCCAGGCGGAGGGGCTCGCCGCGCTGCGGTCCCACCTGACCACGTGCCTGACCTGCCGCGCCCGCCTGCGCGAGTACCGCGCCGTGCCCTCGCGCGTGGCGGCGCTCATGCCTCCGGCAGCGATCGCGGCCGGCGGGGGCGGGCCAGTGCGCGGCATGTTCGAGTCGCTGGTGGGCGCGGCCCAGGACAAGGTGGCCGCCCTCGGCGAGCGCGCCCACGGGGCGGTGGAGCTGGCCACCGGCCAGAAGGTGGCTGCCGTGGCCGCGTCAACCGCGGCCCTGGCAGGAGGGGGCGCGACGGTGGACCAGCTGAACGAGCGCGACGCGGTCGCGGAGACCCCCGCGGCCGAGGTCAAGAAGGTCAAGGAGGAGGTGGCAGGGCCTGAGCCCCTGCCCGTGCCGAAGGCCGTAGCGGCGCCACCGGCCGAGCCCGCGCCACAGCCCGCCCCCGCCCCCGCGCCGGCACCCCCGCCCGCACCTGCGCCCGCGCCGCCGCCGCCGCCGCCGAGCCCCGCCACGGAGTTCGCCCCCGCGGCCGCCCCGGAAGCGGCGCCGCCTCCCGCGACTTCCGGCGGGGGTGGGTCGGGCGGTGGGGGGAGCGGCGGGGGCGAGTTCGGGCCGTAGGTGTAGGTGAGGCCGGTAAGGACCTCTGGCCGCGAGCCCTCGGCTCCTTACCGCCGGCGCAGCACGTGGGAGTCGCCCTGGCGCCGGGTCACCCTCTCGGTGTCGAGGTACTCGAGCAGGGCCTGGGCGTAGCGGCGGGTGGTGCCGAGCCCGTCCCGGACGCCCCCGATCGTGGCCTGTCCGTCGCGTTCGCACATCACCACGATGCGGGCGGTCAGCGTCTCGAGCGCCACGGGGTCGAAGTGGAGGTTGCGAGCCACGCGAACGGCGAGGCCCGCCCTGACGAGCGCGCTGAGGCGCTTGGCAGCCTGGCTCGGCTCGAGCCCGGCCTCGGTCGCCAGGTCACCGTCCGCGCGGGGGCGTTCGCCGTCGGCCCGCAGCATTGCCGCCAGTTCGAGGGCGGCGGTGTCGAGCTGCTGTTCGCCGGAGGACGCACCCGGCGCTGAGGTTGCGTTCACGCGTCCACCGCTCACGCCGGGGCCATGGGGCGAGTCGTCCGGCGGGCTCTCCCCGCGCTCGAGCGCCCGCAGCCGCTCCACCACCTCGGGCGCCGGGCCATGGCGGCGGGGGCGCTCGTCGAGCACGACGGCGCCGCCAATCGTGTCGGGGGGCGCGAGCCGGCGCAGGACTAGGCGATCGCCTCTGACCGGCATCAAGGGCGCCTCGAGGCGCAGCTGCGCCAGTCCATCACCGAGCGCCGCCAGCCGCGCCGGCGCCTCGCGGGTGCCGTGGTGAACGTGGAGGCGCTCCCCGCGCCTGGGACGAGTGCCCGGCTCGAACTCCACGGACACGTCGATCCGGTATGTCGGCTCGATGCCGGACTCGCCCCCGCAGACGAGGTCACCGCGCCCGACCTCGCGCCAGTCGACTCCGGTGAGGGCCAGCGCCACCCGCTGTCCTGCCATCGCCCGGTCGACGGGCTCGTCGTGCACCTGCACGGAGCGCACCCGCGCATCGAGGCCCCTCGGCAGGATCACGACACGGTCCCCTCCGCACACGCTGCCCGACCACAGCGTGCCGGTCACTACCGTGCCGATCCCCCGCAGCGTGAACGAGCGATCGACGTGCAGGCGAGGCTCCCCCTCATCCGCCACGCGGCCGGGTAGCCGCTCCGCCGACCGTTCGAGCGCCGCCAGGAGCTCCGGCACGCCGCTGTTCTCCCGGGCCGAAACCGCCACGACCTCCGCGGCAGGCATCAGCTCGGCTATCTCCTCCGCCGCCGCCTCGGGATCGAAGAGGTCGGACTTGGTGACCGCCACCACGCCCTCGGGCACCCCGAGGTGACGCAGCACCGCGCAGTGCTCGCGCGTCTGGGGCATCACGCCGTCGTCTGCCGCCACGCAGAGGAGGTAGAGGTCGATGCCGGTGGCGCCGGCCACCATCGTGCGCACGAAGCGCTCGTGCCCTGGTACGTCGACCACCGATAGGCGGCGGCCGTTCGGCAGCTCGAGAGCGGCGTAACCCAGCTCGATCGATATACCGCGTCGCTTCTCCTCCGGCAGGCGGTCGGTCTGCCTGCCCGTGAGGGCCCGCACGAGCGCCGTCTTGCCGTGATCGATGTGGCCCGCGGTGCCGAGCGTGAGCGGTGTGCTCACCGCTCGAGGGCCCGCGCGACGGCCGCCGCGGCCACCTGCGCCTCGGCGTCGTCGAGAGTGCGGGGGTCGAGCAGCAGCCAGCCCTCCCGCGCGCGGCCGATCACCGGCGGCTCGTGCCCGCGCAGGCGGCGGGCGAGCTCGTTGAGGCCGACCGGAGCCGGGTCGATCGCGCACACTGGCCCCTCGAGCTCGAGCAGCGGCAGCGCGCCGCCGCCGACCTTGGCGGCAGCCAGGAGCACCTCCGCGGACACACCGCGGCCCGCGAGCAGGTCGCGCATCCGCTCCGCGCGCCCCCGCAGCTCGGGCTCGATCGCGCTCAACATCCGCAGCACCGGGATCTCCCTAAGCGCCTCGGCAGGGTCGAGATAGAGGCGCAGCGTGGCGGCGAGCGCCGCCAGCGAGAGCTTGTCGATCCGCAGCGCGCGGGCGAGCGGATGCGCCCTGCAGGCCGACACCGCCTCCCTCGTCCCCACGAGCAGGCCGGCCTGGGGGCCGCCGAGCAGCTTGTCACCCGAGAAGCACACCAGCCCGGCCCCCGCGGCCACCGAGCGGCGCACCGCGGGCTCATCGGCCAGCTCCGGGATGCCGTCGGCGAGGACGCCCGACCCCACGTCGTCGATCACGGGCACGCCCCGCTCGCGCGCGAGCGCGCACAGGTCCTCGATCTCCACCTCCTCCACGAAGCCCAGGGTGCGGAAGTTGGAGGGGTGGGCACGCAGGACGGCCCCGGTCGCAGGCCCGAGCGCCCGCTGATAGTCAGGCAGCCGAGTGCGGTTGGTGGTCCCGACCTCCACCAGGCGCGCGCCCGACTGCTCGGCCACCTCGGGGATCCGGAACGAGCCGCCGATCTCGACCAGCTGCCCGCGCGAGACAACGATCTCCCTGTCGCTCGCCAGCGCGGCGCACGCGAGCAGGACGGCACCTGCGCAGTTGTTCACCGCCATGGCCGCCTCGGCGCCGGTGAGGCGGGTGAGTAATGGCTCGATGTGGGCCTGCCGCGAACCCCGTTCGCCCTCGGTCAGGTCGTACTCGAGGTTGGCGTAGCCCGAGGCGGACTCGGCGGCGGCCTCCCGCGCCACGCGCGCGAGCGGTGCGCGACCCAGGTTCGTGTGGACGATCACGCCGGTGGCGTTCACCACCGGGCGCAGCGTGCCCTCGAGCAGGTGCTCAAGCCGCTCGCGGGCCGCGCTTTCGAGGTCACCTGGCTCGGCCCCGGCGAGCACGCGCTCGCGCGCCTCGCCGATCGCCTCCCGGGCCGCGCGCACCGCGAAGCCGTGTGGCACGCCGGGAAAGCGCGCGGCCAGCTCGCCGACCGCGGGGAGCGCGCGCAGCCGCGCGGCCTCAGCCGGGGCTTGTGCCTTCGGCCCAGCGCTCTCGGTCACCCTCCACCTCCTTCTTCCAGATCGGCGCCTCGGCCTTCACCCGGTCGATGATCTCGCGTGCGCCGGTGAACGCCTCCCCGCGGTGCGCGGCCGAGGCGGCCACGCACACGCTCGGCTCGGACAGCGGCACCGCGCCCACCCGGTGCTCGACCGCCGCCGCACACAGGCCATGGCGCTCCACCGCTTCGCGGGCGATCGCGGCCAGGCGCTCCTCCGCCATCTCCGCATAGGACTCGTACTCCAGGCGCTCGACCTCGCGCGTGACTCCCTGGAAGGTCACGACGGCGCCCGCGCGGCGGTCGCGCACCCGGGCCACGAGTGCGTCGAGCGACAGCGGCGCGTCCGTGACCGCCACGTGGGGGGCGCTCCCGCCGCTGACCGGCGGGATCAGCGCCAACTCGTCACCGGGGGCGAGCACCTGGTCCTCCGGCGCGTACTCGCGGTTCACGGCCATCACCAGCGGCAGGCCGTCGGCCAGATCCCCCAGGCGGTCGAGCGCGTCGCGCACGCTCGCGCCGTCCGCCAGTTCCAGCGAGACCTCGCCCGCACCGGCGCGCTCCCGGAGCATCGCGAACAGACGGACTTTGACCTCCATACCCCGGATGCTACGCCGAGGCGATAATCCCGCGATGGCGCTGAGAGCGAGAGCGTGGGGTATCCGGGCGCGCCTGCGTCGCAAGGCCCACCCGCCTCCCTCGCCACAGGAGTGGCAGCGCAGAACCGAGGATCTCGTCCGCCGGCACGCTCCCGGGCGCTCGTTCGTGGACATCGGCGCGATGTGGCACATGCACGGGCGGATGCCCTTCGTGGCCGAGGAGGCCGGCGCCACGAGCGTGACC
>Ga0183260_10002008_pt1 | contig 16974 bp, 17 predicted proteins | sample AntDrymUQ4972206_2_FD_129768 | JGI IMG/M metagenome (GOLD analysis project Ga0183260, IMG submission 129768) | Polar desert sand microbial communities from Dry Valleys, Antarctica - metaG UQ497 (22.06) (version 2) (version 2) | ecosystem: Environmental > Terrestrial > Soil > Desert | place...
ACAGTATTCGAGAGATCGAGGTTTGTCAATCTCTGGTCGGCTGCGCGATACTCGCTCCCATGGACGACCGGAACGCCGCACTAGAGCTGGAGAACGCGATCAAGCGCTACAACGACGCCTGGAACGCGCACGACCTGCCACCGATCGTTGCGCTGCACGCGCCGGGCATGGTGTTCGAGAACCACATGGCCGGCGAGCGGGTCGAGGGTGACGCCGTCCAAGGGCACATCGCTGGCATCTTCGAGAACTGGCCCGATCTGACGTTCCGCGGACGGCGTCTGTACGTGCGGGACGGGCTCGTCGTCAACGAGTGGACTGCAAGCGCGACCGACAAGGAAGGACGCCGCCTGGAGTGGGACGGCATCGATGTCTTCCCGTTCGAGGACGGCTTGATCACACGGAAAGACGTGTACTCGTCCTCGCACCGGCCGCGGCTGCTGGATGCCTAGCCGTCGAAGGTGAGTTGGCGGTAAGGCGAGAGCCCGGATACGCCGACACCTACGAGCCGCAGCGCACCGGGCCGGTCGCGAAGGCCACGATCGAGGAGGCCGCACGCAACATCTCCGATGACGTCGGCCTCGTCGACTCCCGCTGGCAGTGTCGTCGAGCGCGTTCGAATGGAGAAGTCTCCGTAGCGAAGCTTCGCGGTGACGGTGCGACCCGAGAGGCCGGAATCGCGTAATCGCTGGGCCACGAGCACAGCCAGACGTCGCACCTCTGCGTGGAGGTGTGCGCGCTCGGAGATGTCGCGTGCGAAGGTGTCCTCCGCGGACACGGAGATGGTCTCTCCGGCGAGCTCGAGGTCACGTGGATCGATCCCGCGAGCGCGATCGCGAAGGAGTGGGCCGACCGAGCCAGGAAGCAGCATCTTGAGCTCGGTGTCGGCAAGCGCAGCGAGGCCGCCGATCGTCTCGATCCCCGCTCGTCGCAGCCGTTCCTCGGCGCGGGGGCCGACACCGGGGAGCAAGCGCACATTGAGCGGCGCCAGAAACCGCGCCTCGTGTCCGGGCGGCACGACGGTGATGCCGCCGGGCTTCCGACGGTCCGATGCAATCTTGCAGACCACCTTCGAGGTCGACACCCCGAGTGAGCAGGTGAGGCTGGTCGTCGCGCGAACCGAGGTCCGTACAGCCGACGCCACGGCCCGCGCGCCTGCGAAGTCCCGGGCGACCGCTGCGAGATCGAGGTAGCCCTCGTCGATCCCGGTGCGCTCGATGCGGGGAACGACCTCCGCGATCGTCTGCCATACCGCCCGCGAGTACTGCTTGTAGAGGCTGTGCCGCGGTCGCACGAAGACAGCGTGCGGGCAGCGGCGCAGGGCCTCGGCGGAGCTCATCGCGGAATGGATCCCGAACGCCCTGGCGACGTAGTTCGCTGTCGCAACAACCCCCCGTCCGTGGGGGTCGCCCCCTACAACGAGCGGCTTCTCTCGCAGCGCCGGATCCTCGAGCTCCTCGACCGCCGCGAAAAAGGCGTCGAGGTCGAGGTGAGCGAGGATGGGTGGCGCCATCTGGGCAAGGCTAGACCGAAGCACGCCGAGCGAACGCCCCACCTTCCGCCAGGTCCGAAAGGGACGCCAAGTTACAAGTTGTAACTTGGCTTTCGTCCGACTGGCTCTATCGTTCGGGCTGTGGTCGACGCACCTGCGCTGCCGCCCCCTGCGATCGAGCAACCCGCGTCGCACCAAGTGTCGTACGGGGTCGTCACCGGCCGAGCGGCGCGCGGGACACGGTTCGTCGTCGTCTTGGCGAATGGGCGCGTTCTTGCTTCCAGGCCGCTGCGCGGCCGGCGATTCTCGCTCAAGGTCGTGCTTCCGCTCGGTGATCTCAGCCTGCGGGTGATGACGATTGCGGGAAACGGTCGGCGCTCCTCTCGCACCGTCCAAGAGGTGTATGGCCTTCCCGCCGCGGCGCGCCCGCGCCTCGTTCGATCGAGGCAGGACCCCGGGTTGGCCCGCCGGTTGCGCGCTTCGGTGAGGCAATACGACGGCACGGCGGGCTTTTACGTCCAGAGCCTGACGAGCGGAGCGGGCGCCGCCTGGAACGCGAAGGCGCACTTTCCCGCCGCCTCGACGCTGAAACTCGCTATCGCGACGGCCGTGCTGGCGCGTCACTCCGGGATTCCACCTCCCCGATCGCATGTCGGCGGCCTCCTGCGCCAGATGATCACCGTGTCCGACGATGCGGCTGCGAACGCCCTCGAGGTCTGGCTGGCGGGATCCACGTATGCGGGCTCGCGGCAGGTCAACGCGCTCATGCGCTCGCTCGGACTGGTCGACTCGATGATGTACGGCGGCTACGAGGTGCGCTCGCTCTCGGGCCCGATCCCGGTCGGCGTTGACGAGCCGCCCGCGTTCGGCGTCGGCAAGTACACGACTGCGTGGGACATGGCTTCGTTATGGCGGGCGCTCTGGCTTGCTTCGGGGGGTCGCGGACCGCTGCGGCAGGCGCAGCCGGGGCTCTCTCCCGCAGAGGCGCGTCACCTGCTCTGGCTCACCGCGCACGTATCGGACACGCCCAAGCTCGACCGCGCGGTCGCAACTCGCCGGGGTGTCGACGTCCTGCACAAGGCCGGCTGGATCTCCCACGCGCGCCATGACACAGGGCTCGTGTTCTGGCGCGGCGGGGTCTTCGTCGCCGGGGTGATGACGTACCGCTCGTGGGGAATCGGACTCTCGTCGGATGTGCTCGCAGGACGGGTAGCGGCACTCTCACTCGGGCACTTCCGACGCTGAGGACGCCGAGTGGCCGCTAGCTTAGTCGCTACACTTTTCGAAGCAAGTTCACGATACGTACGAAGGAGACATTGGTGAGCGAGAACCAGACCGAGGATCAGATTCGCTTGTTGCTCGTCCCTCTGGAAGACATCGTCGTCTTCCCGAACATGAACGTCACCCTCACCGTCGATGTCGGAGACGAGGATCGCGTGCTGCTCGTCCCCAAGCACGACGACGAGTACGCGAAGGTGGGGACGGTCGCCGAGGTGACCGATCGGATCCGTCTCCCCGGCGGCGGTCGCGCGGTCGCGCTCCAGGGCCTGCATCGCGCTACAGCGGGTGCGGCGGGCTCCGACAGTCAAGGTCGCCTGTTCGTCGACGTCGAGGAACGGCCGGATCAGGAGAGCGCGGACGGGAGAATCCGTGAGGTGGAGCGGGAGTACCGCGCGGTGGTCGAGGAGATCCTCGAGCTGCGCGGAGACGACGGCCGGATCGCCGCTTTTGTCCGCTCGATCTCGGAGCCCGGCGCGCTCGCGGACACCACCGGCTACTCCCCGGAGATCACCTTCGAGCAGAAGGTGCAGCTCCTCGAGACTGTCGACGTGCGCGCCCGCCTCGAGCTCGCCCTCGAGCTGCAGCGGGAGCGGCTCGCATTGATGCAGATCCGGCGTCGTATCCAGGAGGACGTCGAGTCCGGTGTCGACAAGCAGCAGCGGGAGTACATCCTGCGCCGGCAGCTCGACTCCATCCGCAAGGAGCTTGGCGAGGACGAGGGTTCCGTCGTCGAGGAGTACCGGACGAAGATCGCGGAAGCGGAGATGCCCGAGAACGTGCTCGAGCAGGCGGAGCGCGAGCTCTCGCGGCTCGAGCGCATGGGCGACCAGTCGCCCGAGGCGTCGATGATCCGCAACTACCTCGACTGGCTGCTCGCGGTGCCGTGGAGCAAGCGCTCCGAGGAGCGTCTCGATCCGCAGTTCACGCGCGAGGTGCTCGATGCGGATCATGCTGGTCTCGACGACGTCAAGGAGCGAATCGTCGAGTACATCGCGGTGGCGAAGCTGCGCAAGGAGCGCGGCGTCGCGATCGACCGGCGCTCGGGCGCGATCCTGACGCTCATCGGCCCTCCCGGCACGGGCAAGACGTCGATCGGCGAGTCGATCGCCCGGGCTACCGGTCGCGAGTTCGTGCGCATGTCGCTCGGCGGCATCCGTGACGAAGCCGAGATCCGGGGCCACCGGCGCACGTACATCGGCGCGCTTCCGGGACGACTAGTGCGGGCGCTTCGCGATGCCGGGACGATGAACCCCGTGATCATGCTCGACGAGGTCGACAAGGTCGGCGCAGACTGGCGCGGCGACCCCTCCTCGGCCCTGCTCGAGGTGCTCGATCCGGCGCAGAACCACGCGTTTCGCGACCACTATCTCGACGTCGAGCTCGATCTCTCGGAGGTCTTGTTCATCGCGACCGGGAACATGGTCGAGACGATTCCGGGGCCTCTCCTCGACCGGATGGAGGTGATCCGGTTCGACGGCTACACGACCGACGAGAAGGTCGCCATCGCCCGCGACTACCTGTGGCCCAGGCAGCGGGAGCGGAACGGCCTGCGCGAGGACGAGGTCTCGATCCCGGAAGAGGCGCTCGCGCTCATCGTCAGCGAGTACACGCGGGAAGCGGGCGTGCGCCAGCTCGAGCGTGAGCTCGGGACGGTTCTTCGCAAGACCGCGACCACGATCGCATCCGAGACGGTGGAGCCGCCGGTCGAGATCGGCGCGGAGTCTGTTCGCGAGGCGTTGGGCCGGCAGAAGTTCTACCGCGAGGTGGCCGAGCGAACGGCCGTGCCGGGGGTCGCAACGGGGCTGGCGGCGACGGCAACGGGCGGAGACGTCCTCTTCATCGAGGCCACGTCCCACAAGGATGGCGACAAGCTCCTCCTGACGGGCCAGCTCGGCGAGGTGATGAAGGAATCGGCGCAGATCGCGATCTCGACGGTTCGTGCTCTCGCCACCCAGCTCGGCATCGACGAGGACGCGTTCGAGAAGCGGGCATTCCACGTGCATGTGCCCGCCGGCGCCATCCCGAAGGACGGTCCGAGCGCAGGCATCACGATGGCCACGGCGATCGCGTCACTCCTCACCGGGCGCCCCGTGAAGCACACCGTCGGGATGACCGGCGAGATCACCCTCCAGGGTCGTGTCCTGCCGATCGGCGGGCTGAAGCAGAAGGTGCTCGCCGCGCACGCGGCCGGTCTCACTGACATCGTCATCCCCGAGCGGAACCGAGGCGATCTCGAGGAGATCCCCGAGAACGTCAAGGAGGACGTCACGTTCCATCCCGTGATGTCGATCGGCGAAGTGCTCTCGCTCGCGCTGGAGGAAGCGCCGGTCGAGTCGAATGTGGCGCTGTAAGACCCAAAGTCCCGTTCCCGAGGAGGTCCGTCGCGTGGCGGACCTCCTCGAGCGGCGCTACGCGGTCTCGATCCTGTACGCCTCGCACCAGGGTTGCACGCGTTTCGGGGAGTTCCGGCAGGCGCTCGGAGAGATCCCGCCCGGAACCCTGGCACAACGGCTCGTGGAGCTCGAGCGTGGAGGTGTGCTTCGACGCGAGGTGACGGACGCCCGGCCGCCCCGAGTGGAGTACGTGCTCACGACCGACGGAGTACGGCTCCGCGCGTTGATCGAGGCGCTCACCGACTGGGCACGCGCCTAGCCTCGCTCGGCGGGGTCTTCGAGGGTCGCGACCGACCCGGTCAGGAGCGCGAGGATGGCCGCGTCGTCGAGCGGTCGGCTGAAGTAGAAACCCTGGCCGAAGCCACCGCCGAGACGCGCGAGCGCATCTCGTTGCTCGGGCCGCTCTATTCCTTCGGCGATCGTGCTGAACCCGAGCGCGTCGGCGAGGGAGACGATCGCCTTGATGAGCTCGTATGCAGCGTCTGATCCGTCGAGTTCTCCAACGAAGAACCGGTCGATCTTGAGCACATCGATCGGCAGGCGCCGCAAGCGCCCGAGCGACGAGTCACCCGACCCGAAGTCGTCGAGGGCGATTCGGACGGAGAGCCCTGAGCCTTCTGAGCGTTTCCACGTTCGCCTCAGCGTCTCCCGGCAGGCAACGCTCCGTGATCTCGAGAACGAGAGTGGACGGCTCGAGCCCGGCATCCTGCAGCGCGCTCTTGACCAGTTGCGCGATGTTCGGCTGACTCAGCTCACGCGGCGAGAGGTTGACGTGGAGCCGGATCTCGGACATCGTCGGGAGCTTCTGACGCCACAGAGCGATCTGATGACACGCACGCTGGAGCGCCCACGCGCCGATGGGGACGATCAGCCCGGTCTGTTCGGCGAGCGGGAGAAAGTCGGAGGGGAGAAGGAGTCCGCGCGTCGGATGCTGCCAGCGTACGAGCGCCTCATTCCCACAGGTCGCTCGGTTCTCAGGTCGACGATGGGTTGGTAGTTGAGGGTGAACTTCTGTTGCCTCACCGCGCGGCGCAGCTCCGCCTCCAGCTCGAGACGTTCGACCGCGTGGATGTGCATCGTCGGCCCGAAGAACTCGAAGAGTCCGTTCCCGCGCGACTTGCTCGCGTACATGGCGAGGTCGGCGTTGCGAAGAAGATCCGCGGCCGTGTCGGATCCCTGGCTGATGCAGATGCCGATGCTCGCGCGAACGACGATGTCGTGCCCCTGGAGCGTAGAGGGACGCCCGAGCTCTTCCACGATCCGATCGGCGACACGCGCCGCGTCGGTCTCGTCGGAGTCCTCCATCAGAACCACGAATTCGTCTCCCCCCGTGGCGAGCCACTGTGTCTTCTGCCCGCAGGCACATTCTGACGCGCTCGGCCACGAGGATCAGGAGCTCGTCGCCGGCCGCGTGCCCGAGCGCGTCGTTGATCGATTTGAAGTCGTCGAGGTCCACGTACATGACCGCAAGGGGCCTCCCCTTGCGTCTCACCGCACGAAGCCCGTGCTCGAGGCGGTCCAGAACACCTTGCGGGTCAGGCGGGGCAACAGCTGGGTGAGCCCTCGTCTTCGCCGCATATGCTGTCTGTCGGCAGAGGACGGGGTTGAACCTGTGGACCCCGTTTCGGTAATACTTCACAAAGTGAAGCAACCCTCTCCGCGGCGCGCCGATCCCTTTCGCGACCTCGATGTGATCGACTCGCGCGCGCCGCGCTTCAACCAGGCCGTGGTCGGCGTCGTGTCCGTCCTCGCGGTCGTGTCCGGCTGGTGGTGGCTCCTCGCGATTCTGGCTGCCCAGCTCGTCGTCGGGCTCGTGTTCGGGCGGCGATATTGCCTGACCTGCCTCGCCTACTTCGAGCTCGTTCAACCCGTCTTCGGCGAAGGACCGCTCGAGGACTCGCGGCCGACACGGTTCGCGAACATGATCGGGGCGACCGTCCTGACCGCAGCGTCGCTCTCATATCTGCTTGGCGCCGCCGCCCTCGGGCTCGTTTTGGGCGGACTCGTCGCGGCTCTCGCTCTGCTGGCGACGGCGACCGGTTTCTGTGCTGGCTGTGAGGCGTACAAGCTCGGCCATGTCCTGACAGGGAGGCGCTTCGTCGCGTGTCCGCTGCCTCCGCGGGCGAGGTCGGCTCCGGATCGCACGTAGAGCTCGCGTACCGCGCCATACTTCTGAGCTGCGCTGGGGCCAGAATCCCGAAGCCCGCACCCAGCCGTTCATTCGGGCCAGAAGTTCTCCTGATACTCGGCGTCCTCGGCGGAACCGCCCTCGACTCGCTTCGACACGATGATCAGCTCGGCGTCAGCGGGCTCCTCGTTCCAGACCGAGCGCCAGGTCTCGGCCGCCACCCGGATGACCGTGCCTTGCTCGAGATCCAGGATCTCGTCACCGAGCTTGAACTGGAGCTTGCCCGAGGCGACGAAGTAGATCTCCTCTTGCGTTTTGTGCCGGTGGCCGTACGAGCCCTTCCCACCCGTGTGCTGCGGCATCCGCCGGAAGGTGAATGCGACCTGCTCGGTGTCGAGCGCGCTCGCCATCATCCTCATCTCGCCCGGATAGTCGCCGAGCACGTCGTCGACCTCCTCCAGGCGCTTGATCGTGTAGTCGGCCATCGCCACCTCCTCTCGAGATCAGAACATCGTGTTGTCGTTCGCAGGTTTATCGGGGACGACCTGCAGGACGTCCCAATGCTCCACGATCTTGCCGCTGTCGTCGAAGCGGAAGATGTCGATGCCCGCGTACTCAAATTCGCCTGGCCAGGTCTGATGGCAATGGAGAACGACGAAGTCACCCTCTGCCAGCGCCCGCTTGAACTCGACGTGCTTGCCGGGGTACTCGTGCGCCATCCGCTCGAAGTACTCGACGAACGCCTCTCTTCCGGGCGCGACGTCAGGGTTGTGCTGGATGTAGGTGTCGCCCACGTAAAGGTCGATCGCCTCGGCCGGACGGGATTGATTGAACATGAGGTCGTAGAACGCCTTGGCGGCCTCCTTGTTTCGCTCCAGCCGGTCGTCCACTCGAGCCGCCTGCTACCGGAGAGGCTGAGCGATGGCGTTTGCGGGCATCCGCTTCGAGTCTGTCGCCTCCCCGATGCGAAAGTGGCCGTCGCCGGGCCAGGGCGCGAGCAGGAGCACGATTCGGGCCGGTGCGAGTGCGCGGACACTACGGGTCTCGCCGGGCTCGAACGTGATGAGCGTCCCGGCGTCGCACTCGACGGAGTCACCGTCGACGATAACCTCGAGCCGTCCCGAGACGACCTCGACGATCGCCCGCTCGTGGACCCGGTGGTCTCCCATCACCTCGTCCTGTTGTAGATCGACGAGCACCGCGCGGCACTCCGGGCGCGAGAAGAGCACCCGAGGCTCGCGTTTTCCACTCACGTCGATCGACGGAAGATGCCAGCGCTCCACGACGCTTCACGCTAGCACTCGCCGAATGACCGGATCGAAATCGGGCCGACACCTACGCCGACGATCCGTGTGTCGTCGACTCCCGGGCCGAGCTGCACACCGGCGATCTGGGCGCTGCTCGCGCTCCTGAGCTCGACGTCGGCGAGGGAGCCTGCAGAGAGACAGAGGCGGACCGTCTCTGTCCTCTGCTCAGCCACCCCCAGCGCGCCGTGGCGAGTCCGACCAGCCGCGGAGAGTTGGTACCTCGCGGGCGCGCTGTCCGGCGCGCGCAGGGTTATCCGGAGGCGGACAAGCTGGGAGCGGCTCATTGATCGAGCGTACGCTCGGATGGTCGCCGGGCGTCCAGGCGTCGTCCAACCGTCCGTTCGTAGACCACGGCTCATCCAGAGCGCGCGGTAAGGGCGCTCCACTCGTCGTACAGCGAAGCCGAGGTTCGCGGCCTGCTCGCGGCCGGCGAGCAAGAACCGCGAGTCGCCCGGAGCGGCGACGACGTACGGCGGGGCGTCGTCGGTGTCCTCGGCCTCACCGCTCGACCAGTCGAGCTCGAGTCTGCGATGAGGGAACGACGTGTACCGGAAGTTCTCGTCCATCGCGACATACGCATGAGTTACGCGCCGGTTCCAGAGCTCCACGTCCCACCAGCGGATCGCGGTCGTGTCCCACGCGGTCGAGACCGGGAATGCGAGCAGCGCAGCTTGTTCTCCCTCCGGCACCACGGTGTCGACCCAGTCGAGGACGAGGCCGGGCGCCCCCGCGAGGGGGCGACCGCTCAGGCCCGTGCCCTGGACCACCCGGTTTACCTCGCTTCGCAGCGTCAAGACCGAGAAGGCGAGCACCGCGACGAGCGCGAGAATTGCGAACGGGATCCGGGGCGACAGCAGTAGCGCGAGAACGAGCACGACACCGGTGAAGAGCCCGAGCAGTGCGACGAAGGTTCCGGTGCCGAGCGCACCCGACTGCTCGATCAGCATCTCGTTCAGCACGCTCGCGGGCGAGTCGACCCACACTCCCGGGTAGACGGTGAACGGAAGCTGCGCAGCGGTCACCGCGAAGAGAATCGCAACAGCTGCGGCTCCGGCGGCGACACGCCACCGGCGTGCGCTCTGCAGAGCTGCCGCGGATCCGACCACGAGCAGCGGGACGACGTAGAAGAGATAGCGGTCGCGGACGACCGAGTCGCCGAAGCGGACGCTGAACGACGCAGCCTCGAACGTGAGAAGCGTGACGGTGACGAGCGAGAGGGTGGCGAGGGCGTGTTCGGACCGGCCGCGCGAGCGAACCGCGGTCGAGACCATCCAGCCACCTCCGAGGATCAGCGGCATGAGTCCGCAGCCGATGGCGACCGCGTCCAAGTGCCGCGCTGCTGCGGCCCACACGTCGGAGGGCAGGAGGGAGCCCTCGACGGTGACCGCATAGACGCCGAGCAGGCGCCCGAACGAGCCGACGGCCGCGAGGACTGCCACTAGTGCGATCCCCACCATGTAGAGCGCCGCGAGAGTGCGGTGCGCGCGCACGGACTGCCGCATTCCTTCGCGCAGGTTTCGCCGCCTCCCGAGCTCGTGCCCGAGAATCGCCAGCGGCAAGACGAGCACCAGCACGGCGAACTGCGTCCTAGCGAGGATCGCGAAGCCGAGCGCGCCAACGGCGAGGAGGTCGCGTCGAGGGCTCGGCGTGGCGACGGTTAGCTGGAGACCGAGAACTGCCCACACGAATGCCGGGTAGGCCGCGGACTCGGTCATCAAAAAGCCGGTGAGCGCCATCCACGGGAGCACGATCGAGAGGCCGGAGGCTGCGAATGCCCATGCCCGCGGGAGAACCTGGCGGCCGAGCAGATACACAGGGAAGACGGCGCTCGACATCAGGAAGGCGTTCAGGACGTGAGCCGCACGGAAGGCATCCGGCGGCGTGAGCGCTCCGTAGAGCGGCGCCAGGAGCAGCGGGTAGAGCTGGTTGTAGACGGCGATCGACGTTCCGTGCACCTCGGGAAACGGCGAGCCCGACGTGGCGATCGCGGTCGCGAGCTTGGCGTACAGAAGCTCGTCGGTCATCACCGACCAGTCCTGGATTCGGCCCGAGTACCAGATCGCGAGCACTGCTCCGACTCCGACCCAGAGCAAGACGAGCGCCGCCGTGACGACGACGGATGGGTGCGACCGAGTCCAGGCTGCCAGGCGCGCGTACACGCGCTGGACCGTAATGGAGTTCCGCTACAGATCGAGCACGAAGTCGAAGCGGGCGACCCGTCTACCGTCCACGACTCGCCAACCCGAGACGAGACACTCGCGGGTGAAGATGCTGTCGGCTCCGTTCCCGGAGACGCCGGGGAAGAAGAGCTGGGTTGTCAGGACGGATCGCTTCCGAGCCTGCACCTTTACGTGGATGTGCTTCGTGCGCCCTGGATAGAGGCCGGGGACGACCGTCGTCAATGCGTAGCGGCCCCGAGCGTCGCGTCGCGGACGAGCGCGTCGGCGCCGGCGAAGAGGGCCGCAACGGGAGGCAGCGCGAGCCCCAGTTCGAGGAGGCACCGCCGGGTCATCTCGTGCTCGCTCATGTTCTATCTCCCTTGTCTCGCTCGCTCGAGAGGCAATGGTCGCATGCGTTTCTATGAGTTGGCTGATAGAGATTGAACCCAATGCCGGCGCTTCCGCAACTACCCGATGTCGTCTTCCGGCCCTTCCAGGGCAGATCCGACTACGGAAACTTCGCCCGCATCATCACGGCCTTCGCCCTTGGCGAGGGCTCGGACCGGGTCGAGACCGCCGAAGGCATTTCGGCCGGATACGACCACTTGGAGCGCTGCGACCCGGAACGGGATCTGCTCGTCGCCGAAGTCGACGGCGACCCCGTCGCCTACAGCCGAGTGTGGTGGGACCAGGAAACCGACGGGCCGCTCCTCTACACGCAGGTCTGCTTCGTGGATCCACAGTTCGGCGGCCGCGGCATTGGTTCTGGGCTCTTCATTTGGAGCGAGGAACGTCTCCGCGAGATCGCTGCCGAGCACGACGCTCCGGACAAGCAGTTCCAGGTCTTCATCAACGATCAGAACATGGGGGCGACCGCGCTGATCAGCGGCTCCGGATTCGAGCCCGTCACCTACGCGGCGGAGATGGTGCGGCCCTCTGTCGAAGATCTACCCGACCACCCACTCCCGGACGGCGTCGAGATCAGGCCCGCAACCGAGGATCAGCTGCGCGCGATCTGGGAGGCCGACGCGGACGCGTTTCGTGATCACTGGGGCTACGTGGAGCCGACCGAGGAGTCCTACGCGCACTTTCTCGCGCTCCCGTACCGCGACCTCACGCTGTGGAAGATCGCGTGGGACGACGAAGGCGTGGCGGGCCAGGTCAGGTCGTTTATCGACACCGCGCAGAACGCCGAGCACGGGCTCAGCCGCGGCTGGACGGAGAACATCTCGACCGCGCGCCGCTGGCGCCGCCGCGGCCTCGCGAAGGCGTTGATCGTCGAAAGCATCCGCGAGCTCGCGAAGCGCGGGATGATCGACGTCGCTCTCGGCGTGCACACCGAGAACCCGAACGGGGCATTCGATCTGTATGCCGGCCTCGGATACGAGGTCGTCGCTAGCTGGACGGCCTACCGCAAGCCTGTCTGATCGCAGGCCCGAGGCCGAACCTGGGCGGCGGCTCGTTCCCCGCGAACCCGATCATCCCCGCGGCGGCACTCGCGCGAACGAACGTTCGAGCAGTCGACCGAGCCATGCGAGTGGCCGTGCGCAACGGTATGCGCCCCCGGCTCCGATCGATCGTAAACGGACGAATCATGCAGACCGCGGCCATGAGATCATTCTCTTCGTGATCCTGCGTCCTTTCCTCGTCGAAGACACGTCCTGCGCCAGCTACTTGTTCGGCTGTACCTCGCAGCACATGCTCGCCGTCGTCGACCCGCACGCGGATCTCGTCGATCGCTACGTCGAGGCGGCAGCGGCGATCGGCTCGCCGATCGTCGCCGTGTTCGAGACGCACATCCAGGCCGACCATGTGTCTGGCTTGCCTGCGCTCGTCGAGCGCACGGGGGCAACCGCGTATCTGCCCGAAACCGCGGACGTCGAGTTCGAGCACGTTGCGCTGGTCGACGATGAGGTCGTCGAGCTCGGGAACACCCTCGTCACGTCGATCGCGACGCCCGGGCATGCGCCCGGGCATCTTGCGTACGCGGTGGCCGACAGGCGCCGGGGCACCACGGAGCCGTGGCTCGTCTTCACAGGCGACTCGCTCCTCGTCGGAGACGTGGGGCGACCAGACCTACATGCCAAAGGCGACCCGTCGACGCTTGCGCGCGCGTTGTACGGCTCGCTGCGGAAGCTGCTCGAGCTCCCAGACGGGGTGGTCGTCTACCCGAGCCATTTCGGCGGCTCCGTCTGCGGTCGCGGGCTTTCTGGCCATCCGTTCTCGACGATCGGCTTCGAGCGTCTCTACAACCCCGCGCTCCAACACGCTGATGTAGATGCCTTCGTAGATGCGCTCTTGGTCGACGTTCCGCCGCCGCCGGCAAACCAGGCGTTGATCGTCGCTGCGAACCGCAGCGGGCGAGCTCAGGAGTCTGCGTAACCGACCACCGGCGCGGGCTGTGCGCAAGTGCCTGGCCAGTTCGGGCTCGCCGCACGAATGCCGAGGCTCGCCTACGAGAAGCGGGTCCGGGATGGGCTCTACGCGCCCGAGGCCGAGCTCGAGTTTCGGATTTCTGCAGCGCGTAGACGAAGGAGGAGCTGATCGAGAGGAAGCGGGAAAACAAGCAGTGACCTTCCCGCCTGCGTGGGGCAAGCGCTTTCCGTCCATGCTCGCGAGCGATGACTTGGGTGCCGACGATTCGCTCGAGACCCGCAATTTGCTGGCTGATAGCTGAAGGCGTGTATCCCAGCCGGCCCGCCGCGCCCTTGAACGAGCCGGTTTCAGCTATCGCTTGCAACGCGGGGAGATGACGAAGCTCGAGCCCGATTCACTGGTCGGTCATCTCGCGATTTCGGTGGGCCGCGGTTTCACTTGACGAGTTTCGACGTCGGAACGGAACTCCTAGTTTGTCGGGAGAAGGACGGAAGCCCTCAGGCGATGCTGAGACGGTCACTTCTTAGCCGCGCGTCGTGGGCTCCAACGAGCCGCACCGCTGTTCGCGGGACGTATAGCTTCTGAGCTGCGGTGATAGCGCCGCCGTCCGATCGGCGAAGTCAGGAGTTCGCGTTGCCAGCTGCACGGCCGCAGATCGACAAGCCTGAGGGCGACATTCCCTTCGAGCTCCGCAAGGACGACATCATCGTCGGCCACGGTGAGGAGGCGACCAAGGGCGCCAAGGTGTCGGTGCACTACGTCGGCGTCGCGTTCTCGTCGGGCGAGGAGTTCGATGCCTCGTGGAACCGGAGCCAACCGTTCGAGTTCAAGCTAGGCAAGGGCCAGGTCATTCCCGGCTGGGACGTCGGTGTCGAAGGCATGAAGGTCGGTGGCCGACGAAAGCTCACGATCCCGTCGGCGATGGCCTACGGCGCGCGAGGAGCGGGCGGCGTGATCGAGCCGCACGAACCACTGGTGTTCGTGATCGATCTGCTGTCGGTGGGCTGACCGCGGCTCAGCTGCGGAAACAAGCCGAATCGCTGGGACAAACGGGATGCTGAGCAATCGCGCGCCAGTTGTCCGAACGCAGCTCGGGACGCGCATGAGACCACGCCCGCCGCTCGCACGTAAGCCGCTCCGAGTCCTCAGAAGCCGAGCCCGATCCCGCCCAGAAACTCGGACGAGGCGGAGCGCACGACGTCCCGCATGCCGACCATCCCCACGGCCCGCGGATCTCCTCGAGCGCCCGGACGATCGCCAGCACGGCTCGCTCCACCGGCTTCAGGTTCGCGACCGGAGCGGTCGGGTCGATTCGCACGCCGTACCGCTCGAACGTCTCCCGCGCGCGCATTCGCTCGCGTCGCCACGAGATGCGCACGCGCGAGCGCGAAGAGGCGAGCTCGGCCACTCGAGGGCGCTGAGCGACTCGACGAGACCGAGATCCTGGTGCACGAAGCTCATCCCGAGCTCGCGAAACTGCCCCGGTGCGAGTGGCAGGCGCACGGGCTCGCCGTCGATCAGCAGCTCACCCTCGTCCGGGTCGTGGAAGCCGACGAGGATCTTGACCAGCGTCGACTTGCCGGAGCCGTTCTCCCCGACGAGGCCGTGAACCTCCCCGGGAGCACGCTCAGGTCGACGCTGCGGAGGGCTTGGGTGCCGCCGAAGGTCTTGCGCTTGCTCAGACGCGAGCGAAGTGTCAGGATCCCCGCTATCCACAGGAGAGGGGGCACAGATGAAGGCACGAAGGCTTCTCGTCGCGGCCGGTCTTCTCGCGCTCGTCATCGTCACGACGGCGACTGCAGCGACGTTTACGACTGGGCCGCTCGTCCAGGCCTCGGAGACGAGCGCGTTTGCAGGCTGTACGGCGGATGACGCCGCCGGCCAGACGGGCACGGTGTACGCGAACAGCGAGGTCGAGCCGTGGATCGACGTCAACCCGATCAACACGGCCAACCTCGTCGGCATCTTCCAGCAGGACCGCTGGTCGAACGGCGGCGCACGCGGGCTGGTCGCGCGCCGCAGCCTGGACGGCGGCCTTACCTGGGTGGAATCCGTCATCCCGGGGATCAGCGCCTGCTCGGGCGGCTTCTACCAGCGCTCGACCGACCCGTGGGTGAGTTTCTCGCCCAACGGGGTCGTCCACCAGTTGGCGCTCTCCTTCAACGACCTCGAGGAGCCGTTGACGGAGTTCGACTTCGATCACGCGCTCCTTGCGAGCCGCTCGACGAACGGCGGCCTCACGTGGACTCCCCCGGTCGTCGTCCGACGGGACACGGCGCCGAACGTCTTCAACGACAAGCAGTCGATCACCGCGGATCCGACGAACGCGAACCTCGTCTACGCCGTGTGGGATCGGCTCGAGTTCCCGCCCGGAAAGCGGCCGAGCATTACCGCCAGCTTCAGGGCCAGTGCGTTTCAAGGTCCCATCTGGTTCGCGCGCTCGACGGACGGAGGCGTGAGATGGGAGCCTGCGCGCGAGATCTACGACCCGGGCACGATCGGTCAGACGATCGGGAGCCAGATCGTCGTCCTGCCCGACGGCGATCTCGTGAACATCTTCGACCTGATCGACTACAACCGCGCCGCGATCCCGAGGGGCAATCCCTTGAACGTCGCGGTGATCCGCTCGGAGAACAAGGGCGTCACCTGGGGCCCGGCGAAGCGGGGTGGCAGCGGAAAGGTCGACCCCGTTGTCATCGACAAGCTGCTGACGGTCGCGATCCGTGATCCCGAGACAGGCGACGACGTCCGGACGGGCGACATCATCCCCGACATCGCCGTCGACCGCTCGAACGGCAACCTCTACGCCGTCTGGCAGGACTCGCGGTTCAGCGACGGGGAGTTCGACTCGATCGCGTTGTCGATGTCGACCGACGGCGGGTTCACCTGGACGCCCGCGATCAAGGTGAACGCGACGCCGACCGGCATCCCGGCCGGAAACCAGCAGGCGTTCACGCCGTCCGTCCACGTGGCGGCCGACGGGACCGTCGGTGTCACCTACTACGACTTCCGCAACAACACGTCCGACCCGGCGACGCTGCCGACGGACTACTGGATCGTCCACTGCCACGCGAGCTGCGCCAACCCGGCGAGCTGGGCGAGCGAGACGCGGCTCACCATTGATCCCTTCGACATGCGGCTGGCGCCGAATGCCCGCGGCTTCTTCACCGGGGACTACCAGGGCCTCACCGCCGTCGGGAACCGCTTCGGCGCTTTCTTCTCCATGTCGCACGGGGCCGATCCGAGCAGCACGTTCTACCGGACGGCAGGTCCGTAGGCGCTGTTGTCGCTCTCGAGGCGCGCCGTCCCCGGCGCGCCTCGACGGGCGGCTGGTTGTCCTACCCACAGCGGTTGTGAACGCGGCTGGTCCGGCCTAATTCTTCGCTCGGGGAGGAGACGACGGTGCTCACGAGTTCGCGTGCAAATTCACCGGTCGAACGCCATCCTTCCGAACTCCCCTCGTACTCCCAGACCACGCCGAGCCAGATGACGACAGGAAGAGCGATTTCCAGAGCTTTCTGGATGGGCCGAGTTGGAATCGAACCAACGACCTTGGGATTAAAAGTCCCCTGCTCTACCAACTGAGCTATCGGCCCGGGCCGCCTCAGTGTAGAAGCCGATACGCGGCCGGTGGCTGCAGGCTGGCTCTACACTCCGAGCCAGGCCCCCATCGACTAGCGGCCTAGGTCACCACCCTTTCAAGGTGGCAGCACGGGTTCGAATCCCGTTGGGGGCACCTCGCTCCACCGGGCGCATCCGGCGGCGCGCGGGCGGTTAGCTCAGTTGGTAGAGCACCTGCTTTACACGCAGGTGGCCGCAGGTTCGAGTCCTGCACCGCCCA
>Ga0183260_10002009_pt1 | contig 16970 bp, 17 predicted proteins | sample AntDrymUQ4972206_2_FD_129768 | JGI IMG/M metagenome (GOLD analysis project Ga0183260, IMG submission 129768) | Polar desert sand microbial communities from Dry Valleys, Antarctica - metaG UQ497 (22.06) (version 2) (version 2) | ecosystem: Environmental > Terrestrial > Soil > Desert | place...
GCCTGGAGGACTACGAGGGCTGGCTGCGCCTGGCCCGGGAGGTCGCGCCGGAGATCCATCTGCATGCGTACTCGCCGATGGAGGTCGCGCACATGTGCGACGTCTCCGGGCTGGCGCCGGGCGCGGTGTTCGAGCGCCTGCGCGAGGCCGGGCTGGGCTCGACGCCCGGCACCGCCGCGGAGGTCCTGCACGACGGCGTGCGCCAGCGCATCTCGCCCAACAAGCTGCCCGTCGCGCGCTGGGTGGAGGTGATCGAGGCCTGTCATGCCGCCGGCCTGCGGTCCTCCTGCACGGTGATGTTCGGCCACGTGGAGGAGCCCTGGGAGCTGGCCGAGCACATGCGCGTGGTGCGCGAGCTGCAGGAGCGCACGGGCGGCTTCACGGAGTTCGTCCCGCTGTCCTTCATCCCCTTCCACACGCTGCTGGGTCGCACCCACGGCATCGAGGAGATCTCGCGCGAGGAGAACCTCAAGCACACCGCGGTCTTCCGCCTGGCGCTCGGCGACACCGTCTCGAACCTTCAGGCGTCCTGGGTGAAGATGGGGCTCGACGTCGCCACCGAGGCGCTGCGCTGGGGGGTCAACGACCTGGGCGGGACGCTGATGGAGGAATCCATCTCGCGCATGGCCGGCTCCTACCACGGCGTGCGCCTGGAGCCCGCGGACCTGATCGAAGCGGCCCACCGGGCCGGGCGCCCGGCGGTGGAGCGCACCACCACCTACGGCGTGCGCCGCCGCTTCGAGCTGCCCGTCGCGGCCTGACGCAGGGCCGGAGGGCCGAGCCCGCTAGCAGTCGTCGCGCAGCACGCGCGCGGTGAGCAGCTCGTAGTCGAAGCCGGCGGGGCGCGCGACCGGCGCGACCTTGAAGGTGGCGCGCACCTTGCCCGCGCAGCGCGGCGCGAACAGACGCTCGCGCACCGGCGGGTCCAGCGCGAGGTCGCCGGCGGCCGCGACGCGCAGCGGCGGCCCCTGCTCGTCTTCGATCACGAAGTACTGGTACTGAGCCAGGTCGGAGGGCTCGTCGGAGATGCGGCGGACCTCCGCGTCGCGGACCGTTCCGGTGACGTCCAGCTGGCCCTCGCCGGCGTCGGGCTGGCGAAAGCGGTCGCGGTCGTCGGTGGGCGTGGTGGCCGGCGGCGCGACGGTCGGGACGTCGGTGGACGGGCGGTCGGCGCTCGGCTCGTCGTCGTCGTTGCAGGCGCCGAGCGCCAGCGCGGCGGTGGCGAGCAGGGTCAGGGCGCGGCGCACGCGGGCGACTCTAGCGCCGCGCGCCTCAGCGGAACAAGTCCTCCGCGGCCGGCCGCAGCAGCGCGGCGACGCCCGGCCCCTCGCCGGGGATGACGAAGCGCCCCAGGCCGCGCAGCAGCACGACCGGCTCGCGCGAGTCCTTGGCGCGCGCCAGGTCGGCCGCCGCGGCCGCCTCGTCGGCGGCGGCCACGGCGGTGGCTCGCAGCTCGCGTCCGTCGGCGTCGCGCCGGCCCTCCCAAACCTCCAGCGCCACGAGGCCCGCGCACCCCACCGCCACCTCGCACTGGCCGTGGCGCCAGGCGCGCCCGAAGGAGTCGGTGACGACCACCGCGGGCGCCGTGCCGGTCTGCTCGCGCAGGCGCGCCCGCAGCCGGCGCGCGGAGCGGTCCGGGTCCTCGGGCAGCAGCACCAGGCGCCCGGGCGCGCCGGCGTTGGATGCGTCCACGCCCGCGTTGGCGCACACGAAGCCGTGGCGCGTGACGCAGATCAGGACGCCGGGGCGCGCGCGCAGCAGCTCGGCGGCCTCGTCGAGGATCACCTGCACGTGCGCCGGGTCCTTGCCGTGCTCGGCCGCCAGCTCGCGCGCGCGTTGGCCCGGTGCCACGTCCGCGAGGTCTCGCACGCGCCCCTCGGCCTTGGAGACCACCTTGTGGGCGACCGCCAGCACGTCGCCCTCGCGCAGCGGGCCGGCGCCCGATCGCTCCAGCGCGGCGGCGATCAGGGCCGCCAGGTCGGCGCCCGGCGCCACCTCGGGCAGCCCGGGCAGTGCCTGCGCGGTGACGGTCATCGGTCCAGCGCGGCCAGCGCCGCGCGCGTGGCCGTCGCCCCGCCAGGCAGGCCCTCGAGCATCTCGCGCAGCGCGCGCAGGTCGTCGGGCGTGTCCACGTCCAGCGCCAGCGAGGCCAGGCGCTCCACGTGCACCGTGGCGCCGGCGCCGTGCGCGGCCTCCGTGTGCCGGGCCATCGAGCCCGGTCCGAACGCGGGCACGATCACGTCGGGGGGCGCCAGCAGCAGGGCGTTGGTGCCGGTCTCGTGGCGGTCGGGCACCACGGCCACGGAGGGAGCGGGCGCCGCGCCGGCCAGCAGGCGCTCGATGTCGGCCGGGTCCAGCGCCGGGCAGTCGCCGGGAACCAGCAGCGCGCGGTCGGCGCCGCGCGCCCGCGGGTGGGCGAGGCCGCGCAGCACCGCGGCGCTCTGGCCGTCATCGCGGTCGTCGCGCACGGTTTCCGCTCCCGCATCCTGCGCGGCCTCGAGCACCGCGGGCTCGCCGCTGACCACCACCAGCGCGTCGAGCCCGCCCGCGTCGCGCAGCGCGCCCAGCACGTCGGAGACCATCGCCGCGGCCAGCTCCCGCCGGCCCGCCGGCGCCACGCCCTCGGAGAGCCGCTGCTTGGCGGCGTCGAAGCGCTTGACCGGCAGGATCGCGACGGTGCCCGACTCGGCCACCGCGCGATTATCGCCCGGCCAGCGCCTCCGCGAAGTCCAGCGTCTCCCGCGCCACGCGCCGGCGGCCCGCGGCGTCGGCCATCAGCGTGTCCGTCTCGAGCACCGGCAGGAGCTCCGTGCGCTCGTCGGCCACCAGGCCGTCGATCACGCCCTCGTAGTGGCGCGCGATCCCCTCGGCGCTGAGCGGGTGGCCCGACCACTCCAAGAACGGCTCCGTCGGGCCCTTGACCACCGCGCCGCCGACGATCGGGGAGACGGCCACCACCGGCGCCGGCGCCGCGTGGAGCGCCTCGCGCATCCCCGGCAGGGCCAGGATCGGCCCGATGGAGATGACGGGGTTGGAGGGCCCGACCACGATCGCGCGTGCGGCCGCCACCGCCTCCAGCACCTCTGGGGTGGGTGCGGCCTCGTCGGCGCCCGAAAACTGGACGTCCTGCACCGGGCCGGCGCCGCGCGCACGGATCATGTACTCCTGGAAATCCCACCAGCGATCGGCGTGGCGCACCCGTGTGCGCACGGGGGCGTCGCTCATCGGCAGCACCCGCGCGTGCACGTCCAGCGCCGCGGCCAGCTCGGCCAGCGCCTCGGTCAGGCTGGCCCCCTGCGCCAGGCGCCGTGCGCGCACCAGGCAGGCGGCCAGGTCGCGGTCGCCGAGATCGAACCACACGTCCTCACCGAGGTCGCGCAGCGCCCCCATCACGTGGAAGGTGTCGTCCGCCAGGCCCCAGCCGCGCTCGTCTATGCGGTCGGCCAGCCAGTAGAGGACCAGGTCGGGGTCGGGGGAGACATGGCCGCCGTGCACCTCCACGTCGTCGCCGGTGTTGGCCAAGACCACCAGCTCCTCGCCGGCCACGTCGAGCATTCCCCGGGCCAGCTTCGCGCCGCCCGTCCCGCCCGCCAGGACTACGACGGGGGCGCCGGCCACAGGTCCTCGGGCAAGCCGGTCAGCCGGATGCCCGCGTGCGTCTTGTAGCGGACGTTGACCGAGATCAGCATGGCCGTCAGCGACTCGGTCACCCGCGACATCTCCAGACGCCCGCAGTCCACGCAGCGCAGGCCGGGGATGCGGCCCAGCAGCTCGGCGGCCTCGCGCTTGTCGTCGCGGCGGTCGCCGCAGACCAGCACGTCCTCGGCCAGCTCGTGGTCGAGGTCGGCCAGCGTGGCGGCGCTCACGGTGTGCAGGGCGGAGACGACCCGCACGCCGGCGGGCGCCATCTCGGCGGCCTGCTGGGCGGCGGAGCCCTGCGGCACGCCCAGCATGCGCGTCGCCTTCCCGCTCACCGCTGCGGCGAGGGGGACGGTGGCGTCCACCAGGAGCTGGCCCTCGCGCAGGGACTCCTTGAGGTTGGTGAGGTTCTCCGACTGGTTGCGGAAGGGCACGCAGAGCAGCACGACGTCCGCCTCGGCGGCGGCCTGAGCGTTCTCCAGGCCCGCGAAGCTGGCCTCGGGCACCTGCGCGCAGGCCTTGGCCGCCGCCTCCTGCGCGCGCCCGGCGTCGCGCGAGCCCAGGACCACCGGCGTGCCCGCGGCGCCCAGCCGCAGGGCCAGGCCGAACCCGAGCGCCCCGGTCCCGCCGACGATGGAAACCGGGGAGGGCTCGCTCACGGCGGCCGAGTATAGGGTTGCCCCCTTGCGACTGGAGGGACGCACGGCACTGGTCACGGGCGGGGCCTCGGGCATCGGCGCCGCCACCGCGCGGCGCCTGGCCGCCGAGGGCGCGCGCGTCGCGGTGGCCGACCTCGACGAGGCCGGCGCGCGCGCCGTGTGCGGGGACTTCGACGGCCTGCCCGTGGCGATGGACGTGACCGACGCGGCGTCGGCGCGCGACGGCGTGACGCGCATAGAGGCCGAGCTGGGCGACCTCGACGTGCTGGTCAACAACGCCGGCGGCGGCCGCGGCGGCCCCGCCTTCTTCGTGCAGACGACCGAGGCCGACTGGGACACGCTGCTGGCGCTGAACCTGCGCAGCGTGCTGGCCGTGACCCACGCGGTCCTGCCCGGAATGCAGGCACGCAGGCGCGGCTCCATCGTCAACGTCGCCTCGGAGGCCGGGCGCGTGGGCTCGCAGGCCAACGTGATCTACAGCGCCGCCAAGGCGGGCGTGATCGGCTTCACCAAGGCGATCGCGCGCGAGGGCGCGCACTACGGCGTGCGCTGCAACGGCGTCGCGCCGGGGCCGATCGAGACGCCGCTGCTCGACTCGCTGGCCGACGCCAGCGAGCTGGGGCGCCGCCTGCGCCAGGGGATGATCGACGCCAACGTGATGGGCCGGCCGGGGCAGCCCGACGAGGTGGCCGGCGCGATCGCCTTCCTGGCCTGCGACGACGCGTCGTTCGTGACCGGGGAGACGCTGGGTGTCTCCGGCGGATTGGGGATGGGATGAGCGAGGGCCCGCAGGTCGGCGACAGCGCCGAGCACGAGTTCGAGGTGGACGAGCGCGTGTCCACCGACGTCGGCGGCACAATCCCCGCCGCAGTCCTGTCCACGCCCGGGATGATCGGGATGATGGAGCGCACCGCGGCGATGCTCGTCTTCCCCAAGCTGCCCGAGGGCCAGGCGTCGGTCGGGTTCGAGGTGTGCGTCAAGCACGTGGCGGGCGCCGTCCAGGGGGCCACCTGCACCGTGCGCGCGACGCTGCGCGAGATCGTGGACGGCCGCAAGCTGCGCTTCGACGTGGAGGTGCGCGAGGGCGACCGCGTGATCGGCACCGGCACGCACGAGCGCCGCGTGGTGGGCGGCGCGCCCGCGCCAGGCTGACGCTCGCCGTTCCTATAGTCCCGCGGGTGGCACGGCCCGCGATCGCCATCTGCCCCTCCTTCGAGCGCGCGCGCTGGCACGTGTGGGACGACGAGGCGATCCTCGTGCCGCGCTCCTACGCGGCGGCGGTGCAGCGTGCGGGCGGCCTGCCGCTGATCCTGGCGCCGGAGGAAGCGCTGACCCGCGACCCCGACGAGGCCCTGGAGCGCGTGGACGGGCTGCTGCTCTCGGGCGGCGCCGACATCGATCCCGGCCTCTACCACGCGCAGCACGATCCGGCGACGGGGGAGACCTATCCCGAGCGCGACGCCTTCGAGGCTGCGCTCACCCGCCGCGCCATGGAGCGCGACCTGCCGCTGCTGGGCGTCTGCCGCGGGATGCAGCTGATGAACGTGGCCTGCGGCGGGACGCTGCACCAGCACCTGCCCGACGTGGTCGGCCACGAGGGCCACCGCCCCGTGGTCGGCACCTTCGAGGGCTCCGACCACCTGGTGCGCCTGGCGGAGGGCTCGCTGGCGTACCGCGCCGCGGGGGAGTCGCCGCACACGGTGCTCTCGCACCACCACCAGGGGGTGGACCGCGTAGGGGAGGGGCTGACGGTCACCGGCTGGGCGGAGATGGACGACCTGCCGGAGGCGCTGGAGGCTACGGACAGGGGGTTCGCCCTCGGCGTGCAGTGGCATCCCGAGGCCGACGAGCGCTCGCGCCTGGTGGCGGCGCTGGTGGAGGAGGCCGCCGCGCGCGCCGCGGCGCGCGTCTGAGCCGGTGGCGGGCGCCGCGGCGCGGCGGGCGCTGGACTACCCGTTCGCGATCCCGGCGGGGTCCTACGTGCTGCGAGCGGACGGGCCGGAGGCGGTCGACGGTGTCGACGGTGAGGCGCTGCGCGACCGCGTGCCCGTGCTGGCGATCGGCGCCAACGCGGCGCCGGAGCGCCTGCGCGAGAAGCTCGGCCCGCCGCCGGCGGGGGAGGGGCTGCCCGTCCTGGCCGCGCGGCTGCACGGCTTCGACGTCGTCTACTCCGCGCACATCTCCCCCTACGGCGCGGTGCCGGCGACGCTGTTCCCGGCACCGGGTGCGGTCGCGCACGTGCACGTGATCCACCCGACCGAGCCCGAGTTGGGGCTGCTGCACCGCACGGAGCCCAACTACCGGTTCGGGGTGCTGGACGACGCGTCGGTGGAGTTGCCCGGCGGGGAGCGGTTGCGATCGGTGCACGCCTACGTCTCGCGCCACGGCTGCCTGGCGCTGGACGGGGGGCCGGTGGGGGTGGCGCCGGTGGAGGTGGAGAACCGGCCCCGTCGGGCGCTGGACGAACCAGCGGTGCTGGAGGCCGTGCGTGCTCGGCTGGCGCCGGAGCAGTCGCTGGAGGACTTCATCGTGCAGAGCGCCGGCGATCCCTCCGTCGCCCAGCGGCGCACGAAGGGGCTGCGACGGGTGGCGCAGGACGTGGACCTGCCCGGCTGGCGCTGCGGCGAGAGCTGATCAGCCCCAGAGCTCGGCGTCGACCGCTGCGCCTGCCTCTCCCTCGAGGAAGAGCCGGCACCACACCTCTCCCGTCCAAGCCCGCAGCGCCCGGTCCGGCGCGAACCCTGCGATCGCGCCGGCCCACTCCTCGCGCGTGAAGCCGAGCACGTCGCGCAGCCGGCCGTCGGCCAGGAACTCCGGCCGCGTCGCGTCGCCGAGGTAGGCGCGCACGTCGAAGCCGAAGCCGACCTTCTTGCGCCGGGCGATCTCCGGCGGGAGGTGCTGTGCCGCCAGGTCGCGCAGCACGCCCTTGCGCAGCGGCGTCACCCGGACCTCGAGGGGCAGGTTCACCGCCAGGGCGACGACCCCCGGGTCCAGGAACGGCACGCGCGTCTCGATGGAGCGCTGCATCGTGTTCTTGTCCTGGCGGTTGAGCAGGTGGGGGAGGTAGACGGACAGGTCCGACAGCAGCTGGGCCTCCAGCGCGCCGCGCTCGCCCGGGTGGTGCGCATAGGCCGCCGCGGAGGCCGCGCCCACGGCGGCGTGGAACTCCACCGCCGCGCCCGCCGGGGGAGGATCGGTCAGCGCCGAGGGCCGGCCCCGCTCCAGGCGCCGGCGCGCTCCGGACAGCAGTCCCCGGCCACGTCTCAGCACCAGCCCCGCCACGCGTGCCCGCACCGCCTCCAGGCGCTGGCGCCGCTGCGCCCCGGGGCCCAGGAACGCCGCGTACTCCGCGTGGTGCAGGAAGTCGTAGCCGCCGAACAGCCCGTCGGCGCCCTCGCCGCTGAGCAGCACCTTCACCCCGTCCTCGCGCGCGCGCGCGGCGATCATCGCCATCGGCACGGAGCTCTCGTGCATCAGCGGCAGCTCGTTGTGGGCCACCGCCTCCACCAAGCCCTCGCGCCAGCGCTGCGCGGTCATGTCTACCGTGCGCAGCTCCACCCCGAGCCCCTCCGCGACGCGCCGCGCCCAGGGCCCTTCGTCGGCCGCCGGCTGGTCGGGCACGGCGGCGTTGTAGGCCACGATGCCGGGCTGCTCGTCGCGCGCGAACGCGGTCACCAGGCTCGAGTCCACGCCGCCCGAGCACATCGTCCCCAGCGGAACGTCGGCCATCAGGCGCCGGCGCACCGACGCGCGCAGCTCCCGCTCGACCTCCGCGGCCAGCTCCGCACGCGGGCGCCGGGCCAGCGCCGCCGCGCGCTCAGGGTCCACCGCCTCGGCCGGCCGGTACCACGCGCGCTCCTGCATCTCCAGCGTCTCCACGTCCACCGAGACCACCGTCCCGGGCAGCACCACGTCCACCCCCTCCAGCGGCGTCTGGCGCCCGTTCGCCCACCCGTAGGCCACCACGTGGCGCAGCACGTCCACGCGCGGGTGCGCGGGCACGCCCGCCGCCAGCAGCGCGCGAATCTCGCTGGCGAACCACAGCGCGCCACCGTGCGAGGCGGCGTACAGCGGCTTGACCCCGAAGCGGTCGCGCACCAGCAGCAGCCGCCCCCGCTGCGTGTCCAGCGCCGCGAACGCGAACAGGCCGTTGCACTGCGAGATCGCGTCCTCGCCCCAGCAGTCCAGGGCGTGCACCAGCGTCTCCGTGTCGGACCCGCCACGCCACGCCACGTTGCCCAGGCGAGAGCGCAGTTCGGCGTGATTGAAGACCTCGCCGTTGTAGGTCAGCCACCACCGCTCGCCGGGGCCCGGCATGGGCGCGTGGCCGGAGGGCGACGGGTCCACGATCGCCAGGCGCGTCTGCACCAGGCCGACGCTCCCGATCACCTCGATCCCCCGGTCGTCGGGCCCGCGGTGGCCGAGCGCGGACGCCATGCGCTCCAGCGCCGCCCGGTCGGGGCGGCTTCCGGGCAGCACGACACAGCCGGCGATCCCGCACATCAGGCGCCGCAGCCTACGGTGCGCGGAGCCCGACCCGCCGGCGCTCGGAGCCTTTTCACGATCAGGGCCGGGAAAAGACTCCGACCCTGCGCTCCTATACTGGCCGCGCCTTGCGCTCGTCCACGGCCATCCGGACCGGCGCCTGGCTGGCGGTGGGCGCCGGGCTGGCCGCGCCGCTCCTGCGTCGTCGCCGTCGGCTGCACCCGCTCGCCGTCACCGCCGTCTCCGGGGCGGCGCCCTTCGCGCTGTGCGTCGCCGCGCGCCGCACTCCGGCACGCGACGTGGCCACCTGCACGCTGCAGATGTGGGCCTACCTCGCGGCCTACCAGATGCCCCACGACGACCCGGAGGCCCTCGAGCGCCGCGTCCACGTCGACTACCCCGTGACGGTGGACCGCCTACTCGGCGCGGGAGTCATCCCATCGCTGCGCCTGCAGCGCGCCCTGACCCGGCCCGGTCGCCTGAGCGGGCCCGACCGGGCCCTGGTCTGGGTGCATTGGCTGTGGTTCCTGATCCCGCACAGCGCTCTCGCCTACATCCTGGCCCGCCGCCGCGAGCGCTTTCCGCGCGCCGCCGTGCTCACCTACGCGGTGTTCGACGTGGGCCTGCTCGGCTACTGGGCCGTTCCCACCGCGCCGCCCTGGCACGCGGCGCAGCACGGCCGGCTGGACGACCAGGGCGAGCCGCGCCTGCGCCGGCTGATGTACGAGCACGGGGAGGAGTTCTGGAAGGGCGGCTGGCAGCCCCTCTATGGTTTCTTCGGAGGCAATCCCCTGGCCGCGATGCCCTCGCTCCACTTCGCCACCTCGGTGATGGCCGCCCACCTGCTCTCCGAGCTCGGCCCGGCGGAGCGCGCGGCGGGATGGAGCTACGCCCTGGCGCTCGGGTTCGCGCTGGTGCACCTCGGCGAGCACTACGTCGTCGACCTGCTCGCCGGCTTGGCTCTGGCGGAGACGATCCGCCGCGCCGGCCCGCGCGCGGCGCCGGCGCTGGCGCGGATCTCGCGAGGTGTGCAGGCCCTGGAGGCGCGCGCGCACGCATGATGGGCGAGCCCTCGGCCCTTCCGCGCCCCGCCGCGCCCCCGGTGGCCGACGTCAACCTGCCTGCGCGCGACGGCGACGACGACATGCCGCGCGTGGAGGTCACGGCCCGGCGTGCCGTGCTCGTCACGCTGTTCGTGATCCTGTCGCTGGCGGCGCTCTACCTCCTGCTGCCCCAGCTGGCCGGCCTGGAGGAGACCTGGAACCGCATCAACGAGGGCAAGCCCGGCTGGATCTTCGCCGCGTTGGTCTTCCAGGTCCTCTCGCTGGGCGGCTACATCGCGATGTTTCAGAGCACCTGCGTCCCGCCCTCAGGGGAGCCGCGCCAACGCATCCAGTGGAGCGAGAGCTACCAGATCACCATGGCGGGGGTGGCCGCGACGCGGCTGTTCGCCGCCGGCGGGGCGGGCGGCGTGGCGCTGACCGCCTGGGCCCTGCGCCGCGCGGGGATGGACCGGCGCGAGGTCGCGACGCGGTTGTTCGCCTTTTTGGTCCTGCTCTACGGCGTGTACATGGCGGCGCTGCTGATCGCGGGAATCGGCCTGCGCGTCGGGCTGTTCCCCGGCCGGGCGCCGTTCGCGATGACGGTGGTCCCGGCGATCTTCGCGGGTGTGGTGATCCTGCTGTTCCTGGCCATGACCCTCGTGCCCGCCGACTTCGAGCGGCGGCTGGGCGGATGGGCGCGCGGGCCGCGCCACCCCCGCATGGCGCGTTGGCTGACACGTGCGGCCACGGTGCCCGCGACCGTTTCCAGCGGGATGCGGGTGGCCCTGGGCGAGCTGCGCTCGCCCTCCCCGGGGCTGCTGGGCGCGATCGCTTGGTGGGCCTTCAACGTCGCCGTCCTGTGGGCGGCCTTTCACGCCTTCGGCGACGCGCCGCCCCTGGCCGTGGTCGTGATGGGCTACTTCGTCGGGATGCTGGGCAACCTGCTGCCGCTGCCGGGCGGCATCGGCGGCGTGGACGGCGGCATGATCGGCGCGTTCATCGCCTTCGGCGTCCCCGGCGGCCTGGCCATCGTGGCGGTGCTGGTCTACCGCGGCTTCTCCTTCTGGCTGCCGACGATTCCCGGGGTGGTGGCCTATCTTCAGCTGCGGCGCACGGTGCACCGCTGGCGCGAGGAGCCGGCTCCGGCAGCTTGACCGTTTCCCTACTATACAAAGTGAAGTAACGGACCGGCCCGGCCGGAGACAGGACAGGCGAGATGCCAGACACCGTCGAGAACGTGATCATCATCGGCAGCGGCCCCGCCGGCTACACGGCCGCGCTGTACGCCTCCCGCGCCAACCTCGAGCCCCTGGTGATCGAGGGCTTCGCATGGGGCGGCCTGCTCCAGCAGACCACCGACGTCGAGAACTACCCCGGCTACCCCCAGGGGATCATGGGCCCGGAGATGATGCAGCAGTTCCGCGACCAGGCCGAGCGCTTCGGCACGCGCTTCGTCACCGACCAGGCCACGCGCGTGGAGCTGGCCACCGAGCCCGGGGGCGAGCACCGGGTGTGGGTCGAGGACCAGGAGCATCACGCCCGCGCCGTGATCCTGGCCATGGGCGCCGAGCACAAGAAGCTCGGGATCCCCGGCGAGGAGGAGCTGGCCGGCCGCGGGGTCTCCTACTGCGCCACCTGCGACGCCGCGTTCTTCAAGGAGCGCCAGACGCTGATCGTGGGCGGCGGGGACTCCGCGATGGAGGAGGCGATCTTCCTGGCCAAGTTCGCCGCGCAGGTGACGATCGTGCACCGTCGCGAGGAGTTCCGCGCCTCGAAGATCATGCTCGACCGCGCACGCGAGACCGAGAACATCGACTTCCTCACCCCCTACGTGGTGGACGAGTTCGTCGCCGGGGACAGCGGCGCGCTGGGCCACGCCCGCCTGCGCCACGCCGAGAGCGGGGAGACGCGCGACATGCCCCTGGCGGGCGCGTTCATCGCGGTCGGCCACGAGCCCCAGTCCGAGCTGGTCGCCGGCGTGATCGACACGGACGAGAACGGCTACGTGCTGACCGAGGGGCGCTCCACGCGCACCAACCGCCCCGGCGTCTTCGCGGCCGGCGACCTGGTGGACCACACCTACCGCCAGGCCGTCACGGCCGCCGGCAGCGGTTGCCAGGCGGCGCTGGACGCCGAGTGGTACCTGCGCGACACCCCGCAGGTGCCCACCCCGGAGGGCCTCGAGCCGATGTCCTCCGACCAGGTGCCCGAGGCCCACTGGGCCACGCAGTCCTGACGCTAGGCTGGGCTCCATGGCCACCGTGGATCGCGCCGGCGCCGCCGGCCTTCGCCCCTGCTCGGACTTCGACGAGGCGCAGGCGACGTGGCCGCGCGGCGACCGGCCGGCCGCGCTGCGCGAGGCCGCGCAGGCGTTCCGCGCGCGCTTCACCGCCCAGGGCCAGGTGCTGGCCGTGCGGACCGTGGACCTGGTCTCGGCCGGCTATCCGGCGGCCTTTGCCTTCCACGGCGCGGCCAGGGGCGTCAACCCCTACGTGAACATCCTCAACCGCCTGGTGGTGGTGCAGTTCGAGGACTTCGAGGGTGCGCGGCGCACGCTGGTCTGGGAGCCCACCATCCCCGAGGGGTCTGCGGAGGCGCCCTTCTACTCGCAGCTGATGGAGCGCTTCGGCGAGTGGATCTCCTACCACGTGCTCACGCAGCAGTTCCACACCGTCACCAGCGCATTGGCCACGGTGGGACTGACGCCGGCCGACGTGGACCTCGTCTCCTTCGACCACCTCCACGTGCAGGACCTGCGCCGGCTGATGGGCACCACGGAGGCGATGGAGGGCGAGAACGAGCCGCGCGAGCCGTTCTTCCCCCACGCGAAGTTCGTCTTCCAGTCGCGCGAGGTGGACACCTTCCGCTCCGTGCACCCCACCCAGTGGGCGTGGTACGTGCCGGGCGGGATGGACGACGTGCGCACGGACAACCTGGTGCTGGTGGACGGCGACGTGGAGCTGGGGGCCGGATGCGCGCTGCTGTTCACCCCGGGTCACACCGACGGCAACCAGTCCCTGTGCGTCAACACCCCCGAAGGGATCTGGGTCTCCTCCGAGAACGGCGTCGCCGCCGACAACTGGCACGCCCACCTGTCGAAGATTCCCGGCGTGCGCAAGTGGGCGGAGTTCTTCGGCCGCGAGGTGGTGATGAACGCCAACACGCTGGAGGACTCGCTGGACCAGTACGACTCCATGCTCAAGGAGAAGGCGGTCGCCGACCTCAACCGGCGCGACCCGCGCTGGCACAACGTCTTTCCCTCCAGCGAGCTGGCGCCGCTGCGCCGCCAGTGGCCGGTAGTGCCGACGTTCATGTACGGCGGGATCAACTACGGGCGCATCGAGCCTCCCGCGCGCGCCAATGGCGGGCTCGGCGGGGGCCGGCCCTGAGCCGGCGAAGCGGCGTGGGGCCGGGCGGGCCCTGGTAGCTTGACCGTGCCGGTGAGGAGAATCGGACTGCAGACGACGGCGGCGCTGTGCACGCTCGCCCTGATGGTGGGCATCGCGCTGGCCGGTTCGTCGGCGGGCGCGGCCGGCCTCGCGCGGCTGTCGCAGAGCACGCTGGCCAAGTCCACCCTCCAGCAGCGCATCGAGGGCGAGGGCCCACGCGGCAGCGGCTACGTGCGGCTCGACCCCGCCCCCGGTGAGGGGTACGTGGTGCGCCAGGCGGGGATCGGCCGGGCCAAGCCCGGCCGGGCGCAGCGCCGCCGCTCGCTCCTGTACTTCGGGCAGCTGACCGACTTCCAGCTGGCCGACGAGGAATCGCCCGCCCGCGCGGAGTTCTTCGATCCCACCGCCAACAAGCCGCTGCCGGACACCTTCGGCGCGGCCGGGCGCCCGCAGGAGGCCCTGCACCCGCAGATCGACGACCTGGCGATCCGCCAGATGAACCGGTTCCTCGACAGCCCCGTGGCGCCGGGCGACGGCGGCCCGGCGCGGATGGCGTTCGTGATCACCACCGGCGACTCCGCGGACTCCCAGCAGCGCAACGAGACCGAGACCGTGGTGGACCTGCTGGAGGGCGGCACCGTGGACCCCAACAGCGGCTCCTCGAACCCCGCCGACTACGCGCAGTGCCCGCCCGGGACCCCGGGCCCGGACGAGGCCCGGCGCTACACGGGCGTCCAAGACTACGACGACTACATCGCAGGGTCGCAGTTCTATGACCCCAACAAGCCGCTGGGCCAGTACGCCACCTTCCCGAAGTACCCGGGACTGCTCGATCGGGCCCAGATCCCGTTCACCGCCGAGGGGCTCAAGGTCCCCTCCTACGTTGCCTTCGGCAACCACGACGGCCTGGTGCAGGGAAACCAGGCGGCCAACGCCTCCTTCGAGGCGGTGGCGGTGGGCTGCATCAAGCCGCTGGTCCCCTCCCAGGACGCCAACCCGCTCTCCACGCTGAACCCCGGTTTCCTGAGCCAGCTGCTGGCCTCCGACCCCACCAAGGCGATGCTGGTCCCGCCCGACCGCAACCGCCAGTACGTGGACAAGTCCCAGTACAAGGCGCTGCACCGCACCGGCAAGCAGGCCGACGCGCACGGCTTCGGCTTCGTGGACCCGGCCGAGGCCAAGGCCTCCAACGGCGCCGCCGGCTACTACAGCTGGGATCCGCGGCCGGGCTTTCGCTTCATCGCGATGGACACGGTCTCCGAGGGCGGGGTGGCGGGCCCCTCGGCCAACGGCAACATCGACGACCCGCAGTTCCGCTGGATCGAGAAGGAGATCGAGGAGGCCGAGAAGCAGGACCGGCTGGTGATCGTCTTCTCGCACCACCCGATCCGCAATCTCAACGCCGCGATCTCCGACGAGCTCGCCCCGCCGTGCACGGTGCAGAACCCCGACTTCGGCCACGACGTCAACGCCGGCTGCGACGTGGACCCGCGGATCTCCGAGCCGCTGCACCTGGGCCCGGGCGAGTTCGGCGGGGCCCAGATCAACTCGCCGCTCGGGGAGTCGCTGCGCGACATGCTTCTCCGCCACCCCCACGTGATCGCCCACGTGGCCGGGCACTCGCACATCAACGAGGTCAGGCCGTTCCCCGCTCCCGGCGGCAAGGGGGGCTTCTGGGGGATCGAGACCGCCTCGGAGGCCGACTGGCCCCAGCAGTCACGGGTGCTGGACATCATGGACAACCGCGACGGCACGCTGTCCATCTTCGGCACGATCCTCGACCACGCCGCGCCCGTCGACACGCCGGCGCCCGGTAGCGACGCCAAATCGTTCACGCCGGCCCAGCTCGCCTCCGTGGGCCGCGAGCTCTCCTTCAACGATCCGCAGTTCGGCGGCGGGACCGGCGAGGGGAAGCCCGGCGACAACAACGTCGAGCTGCTGCTGGGCGATCCGCGCGCCTCCGCCGCGCAGAGCCCGTCGTCGGGCTCCCAGACCGGGCCGACCACCACCACCGCCGCCCCCACCACGACGTCGACCACCGGGGACCGCACCGACCGCACGGGCGATGACGGCGGCGGCGGCGACCTGGCGTTCACCGGGCTCACGCTGGTGCCGGTGATCCTGCTGGGCTTCGGCCTCCTCGCCGGTGGCGCGACGCTGCGGCGCCGCGCGCGCCGGCGCTCAGAGCTCGGCGGGTAGCAGCCCCTCCAGCTGGAGCAGGAAGCGCTTGCGGTGCAGGCCGCCGGTGTACCCGCCCAAGCCGCCCCCGTGGCGCAGCACGCGGTGGCAGGGCACGACGATCGGCATCGGATTGGCGCCCAGGGCGTTGCCCGTCGCGCGCATGGCCCGCGGGCTGCCGGCGGCGCCGGCGATCGTCGTGTAGGTGCCCGAGCCGCCGAAGGGGATCCGGGCGGTGGCCTGCAGCACGCGCCGTCCGAAGCCGCGGGTCAGCGTCCAGTCCAGCGGCATCTCGAAGTCCCGCCGGCGGCCGGCGAAGTACTCCTCGAGCTGGCGGCGGCTGTCGTCCAGCCGCGCCGGCGCCTCCATGATCCGCGGCGAGACGCTCGCGGCCAGGCGCTCGAGCACCTTCTCCGTGCCGTCCTCGGCGTAGGAGAGGCGGACGAGGCCGCGGCGCGTGCCGGCCACCAGCAGGTCGCCGAGCGGGGAGGGGACGTGGGCGTAGGCCAGGTCGAGCAGGCCGTCCTCGAGCGCGCGCTCGGTGAAGCGGCGCGCGGCCGCGTCGGCGGCACGGTGGTCGCCGGCGGGCAGGCGCCCCAGCTCGCGGTCCAGTGCATCGCTCATCGCGTCCATTCCTTTCGCAGGCGGGAGAGGCCCTCGTGCAGGTTGCGCCGCGCCGCGTCCTCCGAGCACCCGATCACGCCGGCGATCTCGCGGTGGGGCAGGTCGGCCACGTGGCGCAGGACGACGGCGGCGCGCTGCTTGGGGGGCAGCTCGCGCACCAGGCGCCACAGGGCGGGGTCGAAGCCGTCCGGTGGTGCGGGCGCGGCGTGCTCGGGCGGCTCGGCGGTGGGCGTCGCGCGCCGGCCGCGGGCGCGGTGCGCGTCGATCGCCTTGCGGTGGGCGATCGTCAGCACCCACCCGCCCAGGTTGGAGCCGGGATCCAGGCGGGGGTAGGCGCGCAGCGCGGCGATGAAGGTCTCCTGGAAGCAGTCGTCGGCCTCGTCGCGCCCGGCGGTGGCCACCAGGAAGCGGTGGACGGCGTGCCGGTGCTCGTCGAAGAACCGCTGGAAGGGGGGCAGGCCCACGGGGGTGGAACGCCGGGTGCCCGCGCGACGTGATATCGCCGCCGCCTACCCGGGCTCGTGCTCGTGGAAGCCCGCGCCGGTGTGGCGGCCCAGGCGCCCCTCCCACACCAGGTGGCGCAGCAGCGGCGCGGGCCGGTAGCGCTCCTCGCCGTACTCGGCGTGCAGGGCGTCGAGCACGGCGAGCACGTGGTCCAGCCCGATCGTGTCGGCCCATTCGAGCGGTCCGCGGGGGTAGTTGAGGCCCAGGCGCATGCCGGCGTCGATGTCGCGCGCGCTGCCGACCTCCTCGCGCAGGGCGAAGGCCGCCTCGTTGACCAGCTGGCAGACGATCCGCCCCAGCACGAGGCCGGGCGCGTCCCCGACCCACTCCACCTCGCGGCCCAGCGTGCCGAACAGGGTGGCGGCACGCTCGGCGGCGGCCTTCGACGTGGTCGCGGTGCGCGTCAGCTCCACCAGCCGCGCCTCCTCGAAGGGCGGCAGCGCATGGAA
>Ga0183260_10002010_pt1 | contig 16966 bp, 14 predicted proteins | sample AntDrymUQ4972206_2_FD_129768 | JGI IMG/M metagenome (GOLD analysis project Ga0183260, IMG submission 129768) | Polar desert sand microbial communities from Dry Valleys, Antarctica - metaG UQ497 (22.06) (version 2) (version 2) | ecosystem: Environmental > Terrestrial > Soil > Desert | place...
AAACGGCGGGAAGTCATGCAGCGAAGAGGCGGCAGACGCATTTGCTAAGATGGCGCATTCTAGCTGGTGCACGTTGCCGGCATCGGCTTAAAGCATGCCGCGACAAGAGAAAGTCGCTGCCGCTTTGCGTTCGCTCCATTCATGACCGACCTCTCCGCCGATGCACGTCAGCGAGCGCTTGTCCATTGGCTCCACGCGACGCTGCGCACCGATGACTTCACGCTGACGACCGCTTCCGCCGACGCGAGTTTTCGCCGCTATTTCCGCGTGAGCCTTGCCTCCCGGCACGCGCTCGCCCCTGACGCGCGCACGTTGATCGTGATGGACGCCCCGCCGCCGATGGAGGATTGCCGTCCGTTCGTGTACGTCGCGCGGCTGCTCATTGCTGCCGGAGTGCACGCGCCATCAGTCCTTGCGCAAGATCTGCCGCAGGGTTTCCTGCTGCTGACCGACCTCGGGATGACGACGTATCTCGCCGCGCTCGATTCCGCCGCCGCGCCGGGGCTGTATGCGGATGCGCTCGAGGCGCTCGTGCGCTTGCAGCGCGCCTCAAGCGAAGCCGAGCTGCCGCCGTACGATGAAGCGACGCTTGCGCGCGAGCTCGCTCTCTTTCCCGACTGGTACATCACACGTCACCTTGATCGTGTCTTGACCGCGGACGAGCGCGCCACACTCGCGAGCGCGTATCAGGCGATACTCAAGAATAACCTCGCCCAACCGCGGGTGTTCGTCCATCGCGATTACCATTCGCGCAATCTGATGGTTGCAACACCCAACCCCGGCGTTCTTGATTTCCAGGATGCCGTGTACGGCCCCATTACCTATGATCTCGTATCGCTGCTGCGCGACGCCTACATCGAATGGGAAGAAGAGCGGCAGCTCGACTGGGCGGTGCGTTACTGGGAGCGCGCGCGGAAGGCGGCGTTGCCGGTGTCTGCGGATTTCGCGCTCTTTTGGCGCGACTTCGAATGGATGGGCGTGCAGCGCCAACTCAAGGTCCTCGGCATTTTTGCGCGGCTCGCGTATCGTGACCGCAAGGATGGCTATCTAAAGGACTTGCCGCGGGTCATGCGTTATGTGCGCGCGGCGTGCAACCGCTACCGCGAATTGGGACCGCTCGCAGGATTGCTCGATGCTCTCGCCGACCGCTCGCCTGCGGTCGATTATTCGTTTTGATGTTCGCGGCGATGATTCTCGCCGCCGGCCGCGGTGAGCGAATGCGGCCGTTGACCGATACAACGCCGAAACCGCTGCTGCTCGCCGGCGGCAAGCCGCTGATCGCCTGGCAGATCGAAGCGCTCGCGCGAGCGGGTTTTCGCGACATCGTCGTCAACGCGTCACACCTCGCGTCGCACTTCGCTGCGGCGCTGGGCGATGGCGCTCGTTTCGGCGTCAGCCTCAAGTGGTCGATCGAATTAGAGGCGCTCGAAACGGCTGGCGGCATCGCAACGGCGCTGCCGCTGCTACCGTCCGGGCCCGTGCTGATCGTCTCCGGCGACATCTGGACGAGCTACGACTACGCGCGGTTACGCGACCGCGCCGTGCGCATGGCAGTGGACCTCGCGTCTCCGCGCGCGCACTTGGTCATGGTGGACAATCCGCCCTACCATCGGCGCGGCGATTTCGCACTGACGGGCGATCGTATCGCGCGCGATGGCCCGGCCCTGCTGACCTTCGGCAACATTGGCGTCTACGATACCGCGTTGTTCCAGCAACTTCCCCGCGGGGTTAAACACAAGCTGCTGCCGCTCTATCACGAGTGGATTGCGCGCGGTTGGGTGTCGGGAGAGCATTTCACGGGGCTTTGGTCGAACGTCGGAACGCCCGCCGATCTCGCTGCGCTGGATGCCCTTGTTACGAACAGCCCACGGTGCACAACGTCCCAGGCTTAAGTGCAGCCCGCGCCTTGGGTATCTGTACGAGTGTGGCATGGTCGATGCTTCTCCTTCCCTTAGCTATCCCTGTTACAGGGCGGTTTCTCAGGTACCGCCCCAGAAACATGCATGACCGCTGAAACGAACCCGCTCCTTGATTTTTCCGGCCTGCCGCGCTTCGATGCGATTAGGCCCACGCACGTCACACCGGCGGTCGAGACGTTGCTCGACGACGCCCGTGCAACCGTCGAACGGGTTGGGAACGATGTGCGGACCCCCACCTGGGCGACCGTCGTCGAACCGCTGGCCGACTGCCTCGACCGGCTGGAGCGTGCGTGGGGCGTCGTGGCGCACCTGAACGCCGTTGTCAATACACCCGAGCTGCGTGACGCCTACCACGGCAATCTGCCCAAGGTCACCGCGTTTCACGCCGAGCTTGCGCAGGACTTGCGGCTCTATGCAAAGTACCGGGCGCTCTCCGATGCGCCTTCGTTCGCATCGCTCGACCCGGCGCAGCGTAAGGCGATCGAGAACGAATTGCGCGATTTCAAGCTGGGTGGGGCGGAGTTGCCCGTGCTAAAGAAAGCGCGTTTCAAGGAAATCCAGGAAGAGCTCGCGAATGTGTGCGCCGAATTCGACGATCACGTTCTCGATGCGACGAACGCGTGGGCGCATTACGTCCCGACCGCAGATCTCCTCGCCGGCGTGCCGGCCGATGTGATCGACGAGGCGCTGGCAGCCGCGGCAGCAGAAGGGAAGAGTGGTTACAAGCTGACCTTGCGCATGCCGTGCTATCTACCCGTTTTGCAGTATGCTGAGAACCGCGACTTGCGTAAGACCATGCATCGCGCCAACGCCACGCGCGCATCCGAATTAGGTGCGAATCCCGCTTGGGACAACGGCCCGCTGATCGACCGCATCCTCACGCTGCGACAGGAGGAAGCACGACTCCTGGGCTTTAAGAGCTTCGCCGACGTTTCGCTGGTGCCCAAGATGGCGCAATCGTCGGCGGACGTGCTGGCCTTCCTGCGCGATTTGGGCGGGCGCGCGACACCGTACGCCAAACGTGATTACGCCGAGCTGCAAGCGTTCGCGCGCGCGCCGCTTTTGCTCGCCGATTTCGCAGCGTGGGACGTTGCGTTCGCTTCCGAAAAACTCAAAGCCAAGCGCTTCGCGTTCTCGGAACAGGAGGTCAAGCAGTACTTCCCCGAGGAACGTGTCTTGGCCGGGCTCTTTCGCGTGGTCGAAACGATCTACGGCATCCAGATCCGTGAAGCGCGCGCGGCGGTTTGGCATCCGACGGTGCGCTTCTTCGAGATCAGCGACCGTGCCGGCGCGCTCGTCGGCCAGTTCTACTTCGATCTCTACGCGCGCGAAGACAAGCAGGGTGGGGCCTGGATGGGCGATGCGATCAACCGCCGGCGTGTCGGAAGCACGATCCAGCACCCCGTGGCGTACATGACGTGCAACCTACCCGCTCCCATTGTGGAAGGCGCATCGACAAAACCCGCATGCTTCACGCACGACGACGTGATCACGTTGTTCCACGAATTCGGGCACGGCCTGCATCAGCTCTTGACGCGCGTCGACGTCGCCGGCGTTTCGGGGATTCAAGGTGTCGAGTGGGACGCCGTGGAGCTGCCGTCGCAGTTCATGGAGAATTTCTGCTGGGAATGGGACGTGTTGAAGCACATGAGCGCGCACGTCGAGACACAGGCGCCGCTGCCGCGCGAGCTCTTCGAGAAAATGCTCGCGGCCAAGAATTTTCAAAGCGGCCTTGCGACCGTTCGTCAGCTCGAATTCGGCCTGTTCGACATGCTGCTGCACGCGCAATACGACCCCGCGAAACGCAATCCGTGGCCATCGCCGCAAGCGCTGCTCGACGCCGTGCGCCAGGAAATCGCGGTTGTTCCGCGTCCCGCTTACGACCGCTTCATCCAGGCGTTCGGACACATCTTCGCAGGAGGCTACGCTGCCGGCTATTACAGCTACAAGTGGGCCGAGGTTCTGTCCGCCGATGCCTACAGTCTGTTCGAGGAAGAAGGCGTGCTTTCCCCGGCGGCCGGCGCCCGCTTTCGCGATGAGGTTCTGGCGCGCGGCGGCAGCCGGCCCGCGCTCGAGTCGTTCGTCGCCTTCCGCGGGCGCGCGCCGCAACTCGATGCACTGCTCCGGCATAATGGGATGGTTGCATCCTGAAACATTGCAGGAGGCTTAAAGATGGTTACGCGCAAATTCCGGCTCGGATTCCAACTCGCGGTAGGCGCGACGGCGCTGATGCTCGCTGCAGGTTCTGCCGCGCAGCAGCAGCTTTACCGCTACACCGAGCCCGATGGCCGGGTTGTCTACACGGATCGCGCACCACCCGCCAACGCCAAGAACCCGCAAAGCAAGCGCATCGGCGCCAATACCATCGAAACCAGCGAGCTCACGTACCAGGCGCAGCAGGCCACCGAGCGGTTTCCGGTAACACTCTACACATTTGACTGCGGCGAAGTCTGCCATAACGCAGAGGCGCTTCTGAACCGGCGTGGCGTGCCCTTCGCGACCGTTAACGTGCAAGAAAAAGAAGGCCAGACGCGCCTGCAGTTGCTAACTGGCGGCGAGCTGCAAGCCCCGGTGTTGACGGTGGGGGACAAGCTGATCGCCAAGGGCTACAGCGAGACTCGCTGGCAGGCGATGCTGGACCAGGCGGGCTATCCTAAAACGCCCGCGCCACGCCGCGCGGCGCCGGTCGGCCGGGTCAGCGAGGCGCCTGCACCGGCGCCGGCGCGCAGCGTAGCGGAACCGCGGTCGGTCACGCCGCCCGTACGCGGCGGCGAATACCCGAAGTAAGAGCCACGTCTGCCAAGGCTCGGATCGGGACGGGATCATCCCCCTTCCGAAGATTTAACGGTCGCAACTGCGCGCGACTACTTGCCCCTTAGGTTGTAGGACGTGCTGCTCGCCGCCTGGAACATTAATTCGCTCAACGTTCGCCTACCGCGGCTCGTAGGCTGGCTCGAGGCGAGGCGTCCCGATGTGGTTTGCCTGCAAGAGACCAAGATCGTCGACGCCAAGTTTCCTGCTGCCGAGGTCGCGGACGCGGGCTACGCTGCCTACTTTTGGGGGCAGAAGACTTACAACGGCGTCGCGATTCTCGTGCGCGCCGGCCTGGAAGCGTCGGACATCACGCCGGGCATGCCCGATTACGCCGACGATCATAAACGCGTACTCGCCGCCACAGTAGCGGGCATCCGCGTCATCTGCGTGTACGTGCCCAATGGCCAGGCGGTCGATTCGGAAAAGTATCGCTACAAGCTTGCCTGGTGCGACGCGGCGGCGGCGTACTTACGCGATCAGTTGACGACTTATCCGGAGGTTGCGGTGCTCGGCGACTTCAACGTCGCGCCCGAGGATCGCGACGTGCACGATCCCGTCCTGTGGGAAGGGCGGATCATGTGCTCGGACACCGAGCGCGCGGCGTTTCGCCGCTTTCTATCCGCCGGTCTCGTCGACAGCTTTCGTCTGTTCGACCAGCCGCCGAACACCTTCAGTTGGTGGGATTACCGGCAGCTCGCGTTTCCCAAGAACCGCGGCCTGCGCATCGACCATATCTTGCTCTCACAATCGCTCGCGGCGCGTTGCGTGGCAAGCGGGATCGACCGCAATGCGAGAAAAGGCGCGAGACCGTCGGACCACGCGCCGGTGCTCGCTGAATTGCGCGACGGCTGATTGGAACGGAGCCGCCATACTGTTAAGGGGTAAGGCGAAGCCCTTGGAATTTGGAGCGTCCGTGCTTGAGTAAAGGGACGTAGCTTTGTACGTGCTCGCCTGGCATTTTTCGAGTTGTCGGGCTTAAGCTCGGTCGCGCGGCGACGCGCCCTTCGGGCCTTGCCTTGGTCTGACGCCTCGGCCGCCGCTCTCACTCGCCCCCCCTTTTTAGTTCGGATTCGAGTCCCAACTCCGCAATCTTGCGCGTCAATGTGTTGCGGCCCCAACCAAGCCAGGCGGCGGCTTCCATCCGATGTCCGCCGGTGTGGGCAAGCGCCCGCCGGATCAAGGTTTTCTCGAACTCCTGCTCGAGCCAGGTGCCGACATGGCGTTCGCCTTGCGCAAATGCCGCCGCCAGTTCGCGATCGAGGGCGATTTGCCACGCCGGCCCGGCGGGTTCAGCCGGCGCACGCGCAATGCGCACTTCCGCGGGTAGATCCGCGACGTCAACACGCTGCCCCGGCGCCATGACCGTTACCCAATGACAGATGTTTTCGAGTTGCCGCACGTTGCCGGGAAACGGGAACGCGGCGAGCACCCGTAACGCGTCGGCGGTCAATGACTTCGCGTCGACGGCAAGCTCCCGCGCGCTCTTTTGGAGGAAATGGCGCGCCAAGGGCGCTATGTCTTCCGGGCGTTCGGAGAGCGGCGGCAGCCGCAGGCGGACGACGTTCAGCCGGTGCAGCAGATCCTCCCTGAAAAGACCCTCGCGGACGCGCTCTTCGAGATTCTGATGCGTGGCCGCGATGATGCGCAGATTAGCCCGCAACGGCGCATGTCCTCCCACGCGGTAGTACTCGCCGTCAGCCAGGACACGCAGCAGCCGCACCTGCAGCTCCGGCGGCATGTCGCCGATCTCATCCAAGAACAACGTGCCGCCCTCGGCTTGCTCGAAGCGCCCTCGCCGCAACGCTTGCGCGCCGGTAAACGCGCCGCGCTCGTGTCCGAAGAGCTCGGACTCGAGCAGATCCTTGGGTATTGCCGCGGTATTGATCGCGATAAACGTGCCCGCCGCGCGCGGGCTGTGGCGATGGAGCGCACGCGCAACGAGCTCCTTGCCCGTGCCCGATTCGCCGGTGATGAGGACCGTCGCGTTCGACGCGGACAAGCGCCCGATTGCGCGGAACACATCCTGCATGGCCGGCGCCTGGCCCAGCATCTCGGGCGACCCGGACGTTTCCGCACCCGCCGCCGATTCTTGCGCGGAGGCCGGCGGCGCCTTGGCCGTCGCGCGTCGAATTAGCGCGACCGCGTGATCCACGTCGAAGGGTTTGGGCAGGTATTCGAAGGCGCCGCCTTGCAAGGCCGCCACTGCGCTGTCGAGATCGGAATACGCGGTCATGACGATGACCGGAACCCGCGGAAAGCTTTTCTTGATTTCGCTGAGCAGCGCAAGGCCGGATTCGCCGGGCATCCGGATATCCGAGACCAGCACTTGCGGCCGGCTCGTCGTCAGCGCCTGCAGCACCTCGAATGCCGACGCAAAGGTCCGGTACGCGATGCCTTCGCGCGCGAGTGCCTTTTCGAACACCCAACGAATCGACCGGTCGTCGTCGACGATCCATACGGCGCGCAAGTCGTCGCCCGACGCCAGCTCGTCATACGCGTGCATTGCCTGTGCTTTCCCGGTCGTTTTCCAGCGATGGTTGAGCGCGCGACATCTCCAAAGGAAGCAGGATCGTGAACACGGTGCGTCCCGGATCGCTTTCCCATTCGATCGTGCCGCCGTGCTGCGCAACGTAGGTCTGGGCGATCGTCAGCCCCAAACCGGTGCCACCTTCGCGACCCGAGACCAGCGGGTAGAAAATTCGGTCACGAAGCGCGGGCGCGATGCCTCCTCCGTTATCCTCGATCGCCAGCGAAAGTGCGAGCTTGTGCCGCTTCTTGGCAAAGGTCACGCCGCGCGCAATGCGCGTGATCAGGCGAACTTCCGGGATCGCCGATGCGCTGGATGCCGCCTGCGCGGCATTCTTCACGACATTGAGAAACACTTGCGTCAGCTGCTCCGGGTCGGCTTCGAATTCGGGCAGGCTGATGTCGAAATCGGAGTGAATGGCGATTCGCGAAAACTCCGCCTGAACAAGACTGCGCACGCGAACCAAGAGCTCGTGGACGTTCGTGCGCCGATACGTGGGCAAGCGATGCGGGGTCAGCAGGCGATCGACGAGCGATTGCAGCCGATCGGCTTCGCCGATGATTACCTGCGTGTATTCAGTCAACTGAGCTGTGAACTGACCTGTCAATCGAGCCGGCGGCCGAGTGGTCAAGTGAGCGGTCACCCGATCAGCCGACTGCGCGGTGAACTGGGACGGATCGAGCTCGCGTTCGAGAAGTTGCGCGGCGCCGCGGATGCCGCCTAGCGGATTCTTGATCTCGTGGGCAAGGCTCCGGATCAGTTCCCGGTTCGCCTGTTGCTGCTCGAGCAATCGTTCCTCGCGCGCGATTTTCAGTTGCTGGTCGATATGCCGGAATTCGAGCAGCAGCGTCGCATCCTTTAAAGTGACCGGCGACACCGTGCAAGTTAAATGCAACCGGTGCCTTGCGCCTCCCCCGAGCTCCAACTCTTGTTCGGTGTAGGTCGCCGCACTGGCAGAAGTCTTGGCGATGGCCGCCTCCAGTGCAGGACACTCGCCGAATAATTCGCGCGGCGCGTGGCCGACGAATTTGCGCCGGGATATTTCAAACAGATTTTCGGCCGCAGGATTGGCGTGGACGACGCGCCCTTCCGCGCTCAACAGCAACACCGCCGCCGCGAGCAGATCGAGACCGGGGTGCGCTGCGGCGGAAGACGCCGGAGAAGTCGGCAGGAACCGCAGCTTCACGGTGTCCCGAGTCGTTAGTTCGTTGCGTTAAAGGGAAGGAGCTTAGCCGCAGATCGTGATGCAAAAGTGCCGGAATCGGTGTCAGACGCGAAGCAAACCGCAGCCAGGTTGGGGTACCTGGCGGGGATTTGCGACAAAGTATGGCGCCGATTCTCGGTATCTTTTGTGCAGCGAACTAGCGACTCGGGACACTAGCCGCAGCGAGTTATCGCGTCGTGCCCAATTCCTTCTTGAGTGCATCGATGTTGCGTTCGTGCAGTTGCACTGCCTGGCGCAGCCGTCCGATCCGGTCGCGATAGCGTTCGGCGTTGGCCTGCTCTTCGGGCAAGGGAATGGGAGCGCCGTTGGCGTACGACGTCCGCGCTTCGGCAAGCAATTTCTCCTCCGTCGCGAGCTCTTCGGAAAGAACCTTGCGGCGGACATCGTCGCGACCGCGCTGCGTATCCGCATCGACTCGCGGAAAACCCGCCGGCGTTGGCGTCGACCGCGCCGGAGCTGCATTTTTTTTGCCGATGTCCTCCGAATTGAGACACGACAACTTGCGCAGACCCTTGTCCGGCGCCACGTTGGTAAACACGATATTGCCGTCGGCGTCAATGTACTTGCACACCGATCCCTGCGCGCTTGCGGTGGCGGCGGAAGCCAATGCGAAGCAGCACGCGAGCGTGCGGCTGACGCCTGTTCGGGAAGAGGAGCGATCGCGGGGCATGCTGGGTTTTTAGTGTAACGGACGGCAGTGCGCAAAAGAAGGGGCGAGTCGGCGGCGTGCCCCTCACGTTTACAGTCTACTTTAACGCCCATGCTGCACCACGCGCTGACGGAAATCTCGCTACAGGCTGTAGTACATCTCGTATTCGATCGGATGGGTGGTCATGCGAAAGCGCGTGACCTCTTCCATCTTGAGCGCCGTGTAAGCGTCGAGCATGTCGTCGGTAAAGACGCCGCCGCGCGTCAAGAATTCGCGGTCGCGGTCGAGTTCGTCCAGCGCCTGCTCGAGAGATGCGCACACCGTCGGTACCGACGCCGCCTCCTCCGGCGACAAGTCGTACAGATTCTTGTCGATCGGGTCGCCAGGGTGGATTTTGTTCTGCACGCCGTCCAGCCCTGCCATCAGCATCGCCGAGAACGCGAGATAAGGATTGGTCGTCGGATCGGGGAAGCGCACTTCGATCCGGCGGCCTTTAGGATTCGATACGTACGGAATGCGGATCGACGCCGAACGGTTGCGCGCCGAATACGCGAGGTTGATCGGCGCTTCGAACCCGGGAACAAGCCGCTTGTACGAGTTCGTGCCGGGATTGGTGATCGCGTTCAGCGCCCGCGCATGCTTGATGATGCCGCCGATGTAGAAGAGAGCGAACTCCGACAATCCGGAATAGCCGTCACCCGCGAACAGGTTCTTCGTGCCCTTCCATACCGATTGGTGGCAATGCATGCCCGAACCGTTGTCGCCGACGATCGGCTTCGGCATGAACGTCGCGGTTTTGCCGTACGCGTGCGCAGTGTTGTGCACGCAGTATTTCAAGATTTGCAGCCAGTCCGCGCGTTTCACAAGCGTTTCGAATTTGGTCCCGATTTCGCACTGGCCTGCAGTCGCGACTTCGTGGTGATGAACTTCGACCTCGACCCCCATCTGCTCGAGCGCCACGCAGATCGCCGAACGGATGTCCTGCAGCTGATCAACCGGCGGCACGGGAAAATAGCCGCCTTTGATCGATGGACGATGCCCCATGTTGCCGCCGTCGAATTTCTCTGCCGACGACCACGCCGCCTCGCCCGAAAATACCTTGCAATAGCTGCCTGACATGTCGACGGACCATTCGGCCGCATCGAAGATAAAGAACTCCGGCTCCGGGCCGAAGTAGGCGACGTCGCCCAAGCCCGACGACTTCAAATAGGCCTCAGCGCGCTTGGCGAGCGACCGCGGGTCGCGCTCGTAGCCCTTGCCGTCGGCCGGCTCGATCACGTCGCAGGTGATGATCAATGTCGTCTCGTCCATGAACGGATCGAGGTTGGCCGTTCCCGGATCGGGCATCAGCAGCATGTCGGATGCCTGAATGCCTTTCCAGCCGGCGATTGACGAACCGTCGAACGCGTGGCCGTTTTCGAACTTGTCCGCCGTGAACTGCTTCGCCGGCACGGTAACGTGCTGCTCTTTGCCGCGGGTATCGGTGAACCGAAGGTCAACGAACTTGACCTCTTTGTCCTTGATTGTCTTCAGCACTTCAGCCTGCGTTGCCATGCGAATCTCCCGGTGTAGCAGTTAAATGGAGGGTCTATGCGAATGCTTGAGCGGCGCTCCCGGAATCTCGAAACAGCGAGAAGCATGCCATCGGATGGGCCGGGTAACCCACGGTTTCTATGGAAATTTCGAGAATCTTCGACCGGGCGCAAAAGCCTGCGCGCACCGACTCAGCGCTTATGAGCAAACGTAGCACTAAAATGGTGCACGCGCGCGTTGAGCGACTGACACCATACCCCGCCCGCGGCGGCGCGCGCAAGGACGCGCTCATGGGAAAAACAGATACAACCGGTACCCCGCCTGAGTGGTGGCACTGGCATCGACAAACAGCTTGACCTGCGCCTCGCCATTGCCGGGGATGCCCTGCGCTAGATCGGCCGTTCCCCGCATGTAATCCGCAGGGGCAAGCGCACGCCGGACGACGACCTGGTCCTGCGCATCGGTCAAGGTCAGTTCCAGATGCGGATAGGTCTGCGCATACGCAGTGCGATTGCGCAACGTAGCGGTGAGGATCAGCAAGCCCTTATGCGCAGGGTCCGCCTGCAGATCCGACGCATCGATTGCGAGCGCGGCAATTTCCCTTAACGGGCGGACCTCGCATCCAGCCGCCGAGCACATACGCTGTAACGGACCACGCAGTGCCGGCCAGTGCGCCGCCAGGGCATCGCGAAAGTGAAACGTGGCTTGCGCCGCCAGTGCAAGCAGAAGCAGCGGGATCGCAATCGCCGATAGCCTGTTGAGAAGGGAAGCTCGTCGTGTTCGATCGCGCGCGAAGCGATTTTCATAGTCGACTTCCGGCTTGTGCGGCGTACGCGCCGGTTCCGGCGGCGGAGGCGGATCCAGCGCGTGCGCGCTGCGCAACGTTACCGTCGGCGGACCCAGCGCGAGCTCATCAGGCACCTGCTCGACCGTCGTCGGCTTAGGCGCCAACGAGACGAAATGCTCGCGGCCGTTGAATACCGTCTGGCAATGTCCGCACCGGACTTGGCCGTCCCGCAGGGCAAGCTGCGAATCGGTTACGCGAAAAATCGTCTTGCAACCGGGACAGCGGGTGTATTGTTCGTCAGCCACTGCGGCAGTCGGAGGGAAATTGGCGATTCTAAGGAGGCCGACGCGAACGCTCGCCGGAGAGCAATACCCATCCCTCCACGCAGCGCCATGGGGCGATAGTAAACCAGCCCGCATACGCTGCCGCCAACGCGCCGGCCTGCGTTTCCAGGAGACCCGCCAGCGCGATCATTCCAGCGCTTCGCACACGCGTCCGCAGCACGGGCGCGAGGTCGAGCAAGGGGCGCGCGAGAATGTTGGCGAGCACGATGTCAAAGGTTCCCGCCGGAAGCGCGTCGGGAAGCACGAACTGCGCCGCTCCCGTTACGCCGTTGCGCTGCGCATTGTCCGCGCTGGCGGCGATCGCCAGCGGATCGAGGTCGGTCCCCACGACGCGTACCGCGCCCAGCTTGGCTGCGGCAATTGCGAGAATGCCCGAGCCACACCCGTAATCGAGCAGCGATTCGCCGCCAGCGATATGCGCATGTAACCATTCGAGACATAGACGCGTGGTCGGATGCGATCCGGTGCCGAAGGCAAGCCCCGGGTCCAGGCGCAGATTGACTGCCTCGGGTTCGGGTGCCGTGCGCCACGAGGGAACGATCCAAAAGCGTTCAGCGATGCGGATTGGCTGGAACTGCGCCTGCGCAGCGCGCACCCAATCGCAATCGGCAACGACCGAGCGTCGACAGGCGGGAACCACCTTTCCAGCGGCGCCTGCCGCCTCGGCCAGCACCACGTCAAGATCGGTATGCGGCGCGAACAGCGCGGCAAGACGCGTGATGGGCCACGCAGCAATGGCGTCGCTGCCCGGTTCGCCGAACAGCGGAGTTTCATCCGGCGTAGCGTTTCTCGCGTCCGACGTCTCAACCGACAACGCGCCTGCCGCCAGCAGCGCGTCCGACCAGGCCTCGGTATCCGCCGCCGCGGCGTCAAACTCGAGTGCTGGGAAATCCACGCGCCAATGATGAGGGGATGATGAGCGATGATGCCAATTCGGGGCGCGCCCTCGTCACCTCGACGTCCAACCGGCCGAAAGTGAAAACCCAATTTGGGCCGGAGAGGCTTCTAAGAAAATCGGTGGCGAAGCCACACGATTTCGGCGGAACGGCAGGCGACAAGGCGCGAGAACCAGTGTGTACACGCGCTAAAATACTCTACGCAGACCGGTATCCGGGTCGAACAGATGCACCGCTTCCGCCGCAAAGGCGAGCTTGATCTCGTCGCCTTCGTTCACATCCGGCCGCTGACCGGAGCGCATCTTGATGAGCTTGTCGCCGACATGCAGATCGAGAATGGTGGCGTCGCCAAGATCCTCGACCAGATAAATCCGCGCCGGAATCCCGGAATCGGCGATTCTGATGGCACCGGGGCGCAGCCCCAACGTGACCGGTCCGGCCGGGCCCGGATCGCGCTCAAGCGGTACGGTGACGCCACCCACTAGCAGCGCGCCTCCGCGTACTTCCGCCGGCAGCAGATTCATCGGCGGACTGCCGATGAATCCTGCGACGATAGTCGATGCGGGTTGGGAGTAAATGTCGGCGGGACGCCCGATCTGCGCGATGCGTCCTTCCATGAACACGGCGATGCGGTCGGCCAAGGTCATCGCCTCTTCTTGATCGTGGGTGACATAGACCGTCGTGACATTCAGGGCGCGCTGCAGCTTGCGCAGCTCGACCCGCGTTTCCACCCGCAGCTTCGCATCGAGATTGGAGAGCGGCTCGTCAAGCAAAAACAGCCGTGGCTTGCGCACGATCGCGCGCGCGAGCGCGCAGCGCTGCTGCTGGCCGCCCGAGAGCTGGCCGGGACGCCGATCGAGCAGATGCTCGATGTGAACCTTGGCCGCGGCGTCGCGCACGGCATTTTCGATTTCAGCCGCCGCCGTGCCGACCATCCGGAGCGGAAACGCGATGTTCTGGTGCACCGTCATATGCGGGTAGAGAGCATAGCTCTGGAACACCATCGCCACGTCGCGCTCACCCGGCGCGCGTTCGGTTACGTCGACGCCATCCTGCAGCACGCGGCCTGCCTCGTGCGGCTCCAATCCGGCCAATATACGCAGCGTCGTCGTTTTGCCGGAACCGGACGGTCCCAAGAGTACGAAGAATTCTCCTGGGGCAATTTCGAGATCGATGCCGTGCAATGCGGTGAACGTTCCATGGCGCTTGACGATCCCGGCAAGCGTGACCCGCCCCACCTCGCTCGTATGAGCCACCGATGCTTGCGGCGGCATTTGCCGATTCGGCCGCTGCGCCGCCCCCCGGGAGGTGGAATTCGCGCCTTGGGGCGGCCCTGCGGCGCTTGTATGGTTCCCCCCGGCGTCGCTTTGCGCCGCACCCCCCGAAGGGGGGCGAGCGCCTTGGGGCGGCCCTGCGGCGCTCATCTGCGCCCGCCGCCTTTCACGGCGCCCACCGTCAGGCCTTTGACGATGTGCTTTTGCGCGAACAGGCCGAGGAGGATCACCGGGGCCATCGCGAGCATCGCCGCGGCGGCAAGCCGCGCCCATTGCGTCTGTTCGACCGAGATGAAGTTGAACATCGCCACGGTGACCGGCCGCACGCGATTGCCGCCGAGAACGACAGCGAAGAGGAATTCGTTCCACGCGTTTAGGAACGCGAAGATCGTCGTTACCGCGATGCCCCCGCGCACCTGCGGCAGGATCACGTACCAGAGTGCGCGGAGGCGTCCCGCGCGGTCGAGCAGCGCCGCTTCCTCCATTTCGCGCGGAATGTCCTCGAAGTAAGAGACCATGAGCCAGATCGCAAACGGCAGCGAGAACGTCAGATAAATCGCCGTGAGACCGGCATAGGTGTCGAGCCCGCCTAGGCGCTGCAATACCAGGTAATACGGAATGATGAGTCCCACCGGAGGCAACATCTGGGTGGCGAGAACGTAAAAGCCTGACGTACGCTTACCGGGAAATTCGAGACGCGCGAGCGCATACGCCGCCGGCACCGCCAGCAGCATCGTGAAGAACGTGGCGCACCCGGCGACGATCGCGCTTGAAACGAGGTTGGGCAGGATGCTCGACGCGCCGAACAAGACTTCGCGATAATTGGCGAGCGTCGGCTCGAAGAGGATCTTCGGCGGATACGCGAGCACGTCGCGTTCCGTCTTGAACGAAGTCAAGAAACCCCAGGCGACAGGAAACACCCACACCGCGAGCAGTAATCCCGCAACGGCGAGGAGCACCAATTGCCGCGCCGCCCGCCCCTTCATCGCGCCCGGCGCAGCCTGAACATTACGAACGAAATGGCGAGCGTCATCGTCAGCAACACCATCGCGAGCGCCGCACCATAACCGAGGTTGAGTTCGGCAAATGAAGTTCGGTACGCGTAGAGATTGAGAATCTCGGTCGCCGTGCCGGGGCCGCCGCCGGTCGCCGCAAAGATGGCGGCAAACGCCGACAACGCCACGACCATCCGCAGGATCACCACGATGACGAGCGCCGGCCTGATGAGCGGCAACGTGATGTGGCGGAAGCGCTGCCAGGCGTTCGCGCGATCGATGCGCGCAGCTTCGAACACGTCCGGCGGCAATGACGAAAGACTGGCGAGGATGACTAGAAACGCGAACGGCGTCCATTGCCACGTATGGATCGCGATCACGGAGAAGAGGGCGAGCTGCGGATCACCCAGCCAGTTGTGGCTGCCGAGTCCCAGTGCCCGCGTCAGGAGATCGACGATCCCGAAATCGGGAGTGAGAAGCAACGTCCGCCAAAAGAGCCCGACGACGACCGGCGCCAAGACAATAGGCAAGATCGCGGCGACGCGCAGCACACCCTGTCCCCGCGGAATCCGCAGCACAAGCAAGGCAAGCGCCAGGCCGATTGCCACCTGCAACACGATGGTGCTCGCCGTGTAAATGACGGTGAGAACAAGCGAGCTCCAGAAGCGCGGATCGCCTGCCATTTTCAGATAATTGTCGACCCCGGCGAAGCCGGACAACCCCGGCATGCTCAAGTCGATCCGCATCAAGCTGGTTGCGGCGAGGTAGATGAGCGGCGCCGTCGTCGTGATGACCAGGACGATGAGCGCGGGGGCGAACAGCAGGAGCGCGAACCGCCGCTCCTGCTGCGCGAGTGTCGCCCCCGCCGCACGGTTTGGGCTCAAAGTGAGCGCTTGCTCCGTCGCCGTCACGCCCGGCTTTAGCTCTTCAAGACCTGCTCGATCCGAGCCTGCGCTTCGTCCAGTGCTTCTTTCGATTTTTTCTGGCCGACAAGAGTTGCCTGGATCGCCGTCGCCATCGTCTCGCCGATGGCCGGCCACTGCGGGACGCGCGGCCGCCACTCGACGTCGGTGTCCTGCTCCAGCGACTCGAGCGCGGCCTCGACGAAGTTGGGGCCGTTCGCTTTCATCAGATCGACAAACTCGGGGGCGCGCCAGAGTGAGATCCGGTTGACGCCCGAGCGCTTTGCAGGCCCGGCGAACTTCCACGACGTGCGCGCCTGCGTTTCCGCCGCTGCCGCCCAGGTGATGAACAACCACGTCGCCTTTTTGCCGCGCTCGGACAACGCGGCGTTGATCGGGAATCCCCAGTTCCAGATCGACGTCACCCGCTTGCCGGACGGTCCCTTCGGCCAGCGCGCGAAGGCGATCTTGCCGATCACTTTCGATTTGTCGGGGTTCATGAGCACAGCAGCCGAGGAGTGCGCATCGATGTAGGCGCCGAGTGTTCCTTGCGAAAAGGCGTCGGCGATATCGGGCCAGTTCCAGTTGCGCACGGCCGGCGGGGCGAATCGGGTTTGCACGTCCACGTACCAGTCGAGCGCACGGACGGCTTCGGCGCCGTTGACGCGCAGGGTATTGCCGGTGAACCAGTTGCCGCCGAAGGCGCGAAAGATCGACGGATAGATATACATGTTCTGGCCGGCGCCGGCGAATCCGCGCAAAGCCATTCCCCACACGCGGTTCGCCGGGTCGTGCACCGCTTGCGCGTTGTGGACGAACTGCTCGAACGTGTCGGCCGGCTTCAACCCTTTGGCGTCATAAAGGTCCTTGCGGTAAACCTGGACGGTCACTTCTCCGTCGTAGGGAATACCGTACGGCTTGCCGGCAACCGAATCGGCATCGCGCCACGCCTTGATGATGTCGTCGTAGCGAAACCACGCGGCGTCGGTGAGCGTGCTGTCGTTCAAGAAGGTGTCCAGCGCGTCGACCCATTTGTTCGAGACGTACAGCGGGTAATACATTGGATCGGCCGCGTGGGTTGCGTAGGTGGCCGTCTTCGAC
>Ga0183260_10002012_pt1 | contig 16952 bp, 14 predicted proteins | sample AntDrymUQ4972206_2_FD_129768 | JGI IMG/M metagenome (GOLD analysis project Ga0183260, IMG submission 129768) | Polar desert sand microbial communities from Dry Valleys, Antarctica - metaG UQ497 (22.06) (version 2) (version 2) | ecosystem: Environmental > Terrestrial > Soil > Desert | place...
GCGCCTCTGGCCAAGCGACGGTCCATCTCGAGTAAGACATCGTGCCTGCCAACGAAGGCATCGCGCTCGGCGGGCAGGCTGTGCTTGATCTGCTGCACCGGCAACCACAGATCGCCTTGACGCACGACTCGGTATGCCTTTGGGCCGTCGGGCGGTGGAGTGAACGGCGCATTGGCGTCGCCTACTTCAAGCAGTTCAACGGGCTCGGAGATGCCCTTCATCAGCCAGTGCCCATGGGACCGGAACAGCAGGCTTGTTTCACCCAGAGCCTCGAATGCCTCGGAGGTGAGCAGAGTCTGTCCGCCCAGACCCAGTGACATCACGCGCGCCGCCATCGCCTTTGCTATGCCCTCTACCTCGATTCGCTTTGCGCCGAGGTCCACGTCGGACTTGTTGTTTTCGCGCAGGACCACCGGACCGACGTGCAGCCCGGCACGAGCCTTCAACGGCACGTCAAGTATCGCGAGGGCTCGGTGGTAGGCAAGCGCGTAGCCCACCGCATCGGTAGGGGCGCCGAACAGCAACAGCATTCCGTCAGACTTGTCTATCTCTCGCCCTCGCCATAGCGGGAGGAGGTCACGGGCGACCCGGTCGTGGGTAGCCCATAGCGTTGCCATCCTTTCGTCACCGATGGCCTCGGACAACTTTGTGCTGTCCACCAGATCGGTTAACAGCAGCGAGTGGATTTCGCTCATTTCGGCGCACGCCCATTGAGGCGGGTGCCATGTTGAATGCAGTCAACCTGAATTGCCATGATCATGTAGCCTGGTTGCGCTTATTCGCGTGTTGGCGGGTCCCAAAAGGACATACACCCTATCGTTGATCTGAAGCGTCCGAGGTTCCGGAAACGTCAGCCCGTGCGCTGCCGCGTTCACGGCTAGGAGGGCGATCAGAACGCTGAGCCGTCGCATGAGCGTCGCCAGCGTGTTCAAGTTAGCTGGTGCTACTGGGAGGCCGCGCGCCGCGACAGCCGAAGCAGCTTCATCAGCTCGCCGACGTCTTTTAACTCCTCGATGCGCCACATAAGATCAATCACCGTCTTCGTTTGATCGCGGTCGAGGCCGCCCCACGCAGCGCACTGGCGAAACTTGTCGGCAAGCTCATCATCGGTCATTGGACTCGCGGGGCTCCCTTTGCCGAAGTCGGCCTGGCCCTTTACCACGGAGCCGTCGTCGAGTTCAACTTCGATGATCGTGGTCATCTTGTCGAAACCCGCGGCTTCTGCTTCTGGATGCACGCCGAAGTTCACCTTCTTGATCATCGCCCGTACATCGGGGCGGTTGACCATGTCATCGGTGAACTGCTCGAGACCGCCTTTGCGCTCAAGCAGCAGGATCGCCATGCAAAATTCCATGCTGAACTTCGCCTGCAGTTCGTTGCCCGGACGATGGTGGATCAGTGCGTTTGGCATATTGTGGTTGGTGCCGACGGCTACGCGCCTCACGCGCTCCGGTTTCAAGTCGTGGCGCAGAATGAGGTCCATCATCACTGCCATGCCCGGATGCGTAAGAGAGCCACTTGGATGTGGCTTGATCGACACGCCCGGGAACGCGAAAGTCCATGGCTCGCCGAGCTTGCCGTCGATCATCTCAACGCTGTAGCCGCCGCCGGCCGCACGGAAGAATCCGCGATCGGCTTCCAGGCCATTGTCCGACGCCGTGAATCCGAGCGCTGCAATCTCCGCAGCGACGACGCCGTTTTCCGCTGCGCGCCCCGCGTGAAACGGCTTGGTCATCGTGCCGAAGTTTTCGCGCAGTCCGCCCGCCTGCGTTGCGCCAATGCTTAACGCACGCCGCGTGGTCTGGCGATCAAGGCCGAGAAGTTTCGCGGCGCCTGCTGCAGCACCGATGGACCCGCAGGTCGCGGTGCTGTGAAAACCCTGCTGATAGTGCCGCGGCCAAATCGCCTCGGCGACTTTGCATTCGACTTCGACGCCAACTTGAAAAGCGAGCATCAGATCCGCTCCGCTGCGCCGGTCGCGCTCTGCCAACGCGAGCACCGGCGGTAGTGCCGGCGCGGTCGGATGTGTGAGCAAGCCGTAGACGCGATCCTTGGCCACTGCAAGTTGCGTGTCGTCGAAATCATCGGCGTGGATCGCGAGACCGTTGGCGAATGCTGCGAAACGTGCGGGCAGTCGCATCTGGCTGCCGATGACGGTGCTGCCCTTGTGGGTGGCGATGCCCAATTGAGCAAGATAGCGATGCGCGATGTCGCCCGTTTGCGAGGCGGCGCCGGCGAGCGCGAGCCCGATTCCGTCGAGAACCGAACGCTTGCCCAAATGAGCCACGTCTTTTGGAATGTCGCGCGTCTGCGTGCGAGTAACAAAACCGGCAACGTAATCGGTTAGCGAAGAATCCGCCGGCTTTGTCGAGCTTGCGGTGCTCGGAGCGGGAGCGGCTGTGGTTTGCATGGTTTTGATCCGATGGCTATTTGGAAGAGACTGCTAAAGCAGGTTGGCCGCGCGACAGGGAGTTTCTGCGGCTCGCAGCAAGGCGCGCGTTGAGCCGCACCGCTTCTTCGAGCGCGCCGGTTGTTGCCACGCCCTTGCCGACGATGTCGAACGCGGTGCCGTGCGCGGGCGTCGTGAAGACCGTGCCCAAGCCCGCCGTCACCGTGACACCGCGGTTGAATCCTTTTAGCTTGGTCGCGATCTGACCTTGGTCGTGATACATCGAGAGCACGCCGTCATACTCGCCGCTGAAGGCTTTGATGAAGACCGTGTCAGACGGAAACGGCCCTTTGCAGGCAATCCCGCGCTCGGCGGCCTTCGCGACCGCGGGCGCAATGATTTCGATTTCCTCGCGGCCGAACAGGCCGTTTTCGCCCGCGTGCGGATTGAGCGCGCACACCGCGATGCGCGGAGTGGCAAATCCCGCGCCGCGCATGGTGCGATCGGCGAGCGTCAGCGCGTTGTCGATTCGCTCGGGCGTGATCTGATCTAGCGCGGTGCGTAGCGCAACGTGCGAGGTCACGCGCGACATCCACAGATTGTCGAGCACGTTCATCTCGCCGAAAAAACCCTGGTGGCGAGTCAGGTGTGCGAATAACTGGTGCTCGTCGTTGAAGCGCCAGCCGCCCGCATGCAGCGCTGCCTTGTTGAGCGGCGCGAAACAAATACCCTCGATACGGCCGTCGAGCGCCAGCTCGATCATGGCGGCGAGCGTCTCGCCGGCGATGCGGCCCGCATCGGCAGAGATCGCGCCGCGAGTTAGCGTGCTCGGATCGCAGTTTCCGAGATCGATGATCGCGATTCCGTCGCTTACCTCGTCGATCTGCTCGGGGCTCGACACGGCTTTGCACGCGAGCTCGACGCCGGCGTCGCGCGCGCCCTGCTCGAGCACGCGGGTGTCGCCCACTACCAGCAGGCGCGCGATGTTTGCGAGGCCACCGTCGGCGAGCACGCGCGCGCATTGTTCCGGGCCGATGCCCGTGCTGTCGCCGAGCATCAGGCCGAGCAAGGGCAATGTTTGCGAAGTGCTACTCAAATCTGCCTCCGATCAGTGAAAAAGCTGATTGCTGCGACCATCGCGAAGGTAATCACCCGCATGGGCGTCAGGTTCGATAAAGCCGGCAATCATGCGAAACGTCGTTGTCTTGCCGCGGCCCGAAGGACCCAGCAAGCAGACGAACTCGCCGTGTCGACCGCCAGGCTGATAGCGTCGACCGAAACCACGCCCGGGTAGTGCGTCGTGAGATTATCCAGCGCTAGGGTGGCCATGCTTGATCTTAGCCCGCGCCATTGTTGTAGGCGTCACGCGGCGCGGCTCGCAGTCATAGAATCTGCACGACTCAATAGGCAGCCACCAGACTCAAGCACACAGCATGAAGATCATCGACGTTCGCGAAGCGACCAAACCGATCAAGTCCGACATCCGCAATGCCTACATCGACTTCAGCAAGATGACGCTGAGTCTCGTAGCCGTCGTTACCGATGTGATCCGCGACGGCAAACCGGTCATCGGCTATGGCTTTAACTCGAACGGTCGCTACGGCCAGGGCTGCTTGTTACGCGACCGCTTCCGGCCGCGTGTGCTGGAAGCCGCTCCGCAGAGCCTGCTCGACGAACAGCGCGACAACTTCGACCCGCACAAGATTTGGCAAACGATGATGACCAACGAGAAGCCGGGCGGCCACGGCGAGCGCTCGGTGGCGGTGGGCACGATCGACATGGCGGTATGGGATGCGGTGGCCAAGATCGAAGGCAAACCATTGTTCCAGCTGCTCGCCGAGAGGTACGGCAACGGCATGGTGAACCGCAAGGTGTTTGTCTATGCCGCCGGCGGTTACTACTCGCCCGGACAAGGCATGGAAGGGCTTGTCAAGGAGATGCGCAGTTACCTCGACCGCGGTTATTCGGTCGTGAAGAAGAAGATCGGCGGCGCATCGCTCGGTGAAGATTGCAAGCGCATCGAAGCCGTGCTGCGCCTACTGGGCCCGGGCCAGAAGCTCGCGGTCGACGCCAACGGGCGATTCGACCTAAAGACTGCGATCGACTATGCGAAGGCTCTTTCCGATTACGACCTGTTCTGGTACGAGGAGGCCGGTGATCCGCTCGACTACGCGCTGCAGGCCGAATTGGCCGGGCACTACGAAGGCGCAATGGCTACCGGCGAAAATCTGTTCTCGATGCAGGATGCCCGCAACTTGATACGCTACGGCGGCATGCGCCCCGATCGAGACTGGCTGCAGTTCGACTGTGCGCTGAGCTACGGATTGGTCGAGTACCTGCGCACGCTTGCCATGCTGAAGGACCACGGCTGGTCGGCGTCACGCTGTATTCCGCACGGCGGCCATCAGATGTCGCTCGCGGTCGCCGCGGGCCTTGGCCTCGGAGGCAACGAGTCGTATCCCGATCACTTCCAGCCCTACGGCGGGTTCCCCGATGGCATGAAGGTCGAGAACAGCTACGTCACGCTGCCCGAACTTCCGGGCATCGGCTTCGAGGGCAAGACGGATCTGTATCGAGAGATGCGTGCTCTCGCTCATTGATGAAGACCGCTAGAACAAGCATTAGCCGACTCCAACCTTGTCGGCAAGCCACGGCGCCAATTGTTCGAGTTTCGGTAGCCATTGCGCACGAAAGATTTCGGCCGTGCTCACCGCGATCGTGCGCGGTAATTCACCGTATTCGCCACGCCGCGATACAAGGGTCAGTGCGCGATTGAGTCCCGCGCCGGGCAACTGCATCGGCGTGACAGCGGTCGGATCTGCGCGGGCCTGCAGCAAGCACAACGGCGTGATCAATGCCCAGCCGATATCGGCTGCCACCATCGCGACCAGACTCTCGGCCGTATCGATTTCGAGGCGATGCGGCGGAACGATTCCTTCCGCACGTAGATAACGTTCGATCTGCGCGCCGATGTGCGAATCGATGTTGAAGCGCACCAGCGGTGCAATGGCGGCGAGCCGCGACAAGGTTGGCTCGGGCTCGCCCGCTAGCTGTCGCGGCAGCAGCAACACATAGGATTCTTCGAGCAATCGATGGCACTCGAACGCGACCTCTGAGTCCGGCGGATCGGTGGTAACGATCATGTCCAGCCGGCGTTCGAGCAGCGCATCGCCCAAGCCTGGCGACAGTCCCGAGCTGACGTGCAAGTGCACCGCCGACGACAACAGACGCTTGATCAGCGCGGGGCCGATCGTTGCAGCAAACGAATCGACCATGCCGATGCGCAATGTTTGCGCTTCACCGCCGGCTTGCTCGCGCACCGTCTTAAAGAGCGTTTCGGCTTCCGCCACCAGCGCGCCACCGCGCAGGCGCAATGCGGCGCCGGCTGCGGTCAGCGCCAGCGGCCGTCGCTCGCGATCGATCAAGACAGCGCCGACGCTTTCTTCAAGCTGGCGTATCGCCTGCGAGACGGCGGATTGCGAAAGACCGAGCCGCTTGGCGGCCGCGGTCATGTTCGCCAGATCGGCGACGGTGATAAAAACTTTGAGAGTTTTGAGATCGAGCACCCTGCGGCGAGTCTAGCTCCACGGAAACGGGCTGTTGCTGACCGGATGCAGTTTGCCTGTCGCGTAACGCGAAAAGCGAAACGGCTCGAGCAGCGTGCTCGTTTGGCCGAGCAGATCATCGGCGACCAGCTTGCCGACGCCGATCATCTTGTAGCCGTGATTCGAATCGGCGATCACGTAAACGTTTTCACGAAAGCGGTCGAACACGGGAAAGCTGTCGGGCGTGAAGCAGCCGATGCCGCCCGAAGGTTCTTTCTTGTACACGCCGTTTTTTCCTTCGAAGCGCTTCTGGCAAAAGGCGAGCGCCGACGTCCACATGTCGGCGAAGTTATCGGTCACGACAAACTCGGGCGACTTCGGTCCGTACGGATCGACTCGCACGTCGTCGGCAGGCGTCTCGACAGTGGCGGGCATCGCGCCGCCTTGTACGCCACCGAAGTTAAAGTCGGGCTTGTAGTAGATGCCCCATAGCTTGTCGGTGATCAGCTTGCCGTCGCGATCCGAGTGCAGCGGCGCGTCGGTATCAACATGGATCACCGGCGGCATCGCGCCGTCGTTGGTCTTCTGATAATCGGGATCGACGCCGAGCGTGCCTTCCTGCAGCGCCATGTAGTGCCACATCGGCACGCCATCGTGCGTCATGCCGTCGCGCCCCTTGACGCTGATCTGCTTCGGCAGGCCGAGCATGTTCCATAGCGAATTGATCCACGGGCCGGCGCCGATGATGACTTGATCGCATGTAATCGACCCGGCCGTCGTCTCGACCGAAGTGATCGCCGACGTTCCATTGCCTGAGCGCAGCGTCTTCACTTCGACACCCTCGAAGATTTCGACGCCGAGCGCCTTCGCTTTCTTCGCGAGGCCGCGCAACGAAGCCATGTTGTTCGCATAGCCGCCGCGCTTTTCGTGCAACACCGACGTGATGTTCTGCGCCTGCCAATCCTGAAACAGCCCCTTCATGTATTGCATCGATTCGGCTTCACCTTCGACGAATGTCGATTCGTAGCCGATCGCTTTCTGCTGCTCGTAGATCGTTCCGATTTGGGTGCGCATCACTTCAGGGCTGATCTGCATGTAGCCGACCGGGTGGTAGCTGTACGACTCGGGATCGCTCTCCCACACCGACACCGAATGCGCCATCAGCTCGCGCATCGCGGGCTGAAAATAGTTGTTGCGCACGACGCCGCAGGCAATGCCCGATGGGCCCGCGCCGATGCCGGTCTTTTCCAGCACGACGATGCGCGTGCCGCCGGCGCCGATCGACTTGCCTTTGGCCTTCAGCTTCTGCGCGAGGTGCATCGACGTTGAAAGCCCGTGGATGCCGGCGCCGATAAGGACGTAATGCGCGTGGGAGGGTAATGCGGGCATGACGTGTCCTAGAAGTTAATGCCGATCATCGTAAATGGGGCGTCGCATCACAGCCATGAACACGACGTGCAGTGGCTTTCAGGCGACGCCGGTCCCTCTTGACGGCATCGTTTCGTCTGCGGCGGGTGCGGTTGCCGCGAACTCCGGCAACGCCTGGCATGCGGCGGTGAGTGTTTCGAGCGCTGGGTAGCGGCCCGCAGGAAAAGCATCAGCCACGCGCAGTTCGAGGTATCCGAGCATTACGCCCACGGTGATGTCGGGTTGCATCGGTCTTGCGCCGAAGTACCAAGGGGTCAGGGGCAAAGCATCGAGCGCCGCCAACGCACTCGCAAGTTGAGTCAGGCAGCGGCCGATCCAGGGCATGTAGATCGTCTCCGGCGGTCGCAGCATGCGCTCATAGGCGACAGCGCCCGCCTTGTCGATCGCACCGGTGGCCAGAGCGATGATTCGCAGCGCCTTACGGCGTGACGCGCCGTGCGCCGGCAGGAGCGAGCGTTCCGGGCCGATCAGCTCATCGATGTAGTCGAGGATGGCACCTGAATCGATCAGCACCTCGCCATCGTCGAGCACCAGCGACGGAATTCTGCCAAGCGGGTTGATGCGCCGCATCTCTTCGGCATCCGCGAACACGGACCGGGTGTCACGCGAAAATTGCAGCCCTGCCAGCTTCAACGAAATCGCCACCCGGCGCACGTAAGGACTGTCGTACTGGCCGACCAGAATCATGGTGCGCTTCCCGGCAACCCATCCGCAAAGATCGGGTACAGCGAGGCGACGAGCAGCAGAGCCATGACGATGTTAAAGACGCGGACTGCATGCGGGTCTTTCAATACTCGCTGCAGGGCGGCACCGAAGCCGAGCCATGTGCCTGAGGAGGCGAGCCCAAACACTCCGTACAACGCCGCGATGACGAGCACGTTAAGAGGAAACGGCGCGACCGCCGCATAGGTTGAAACGGCACCCACTGCCATGACCCAAGCTTTGGGATTGACCCACTGGAAGGCGGCAGCCTGGAAGAAACTGATCGGGCGGCGTGCGGAGTCATGGCTCTGCGGCGGCGGCATCGATACTGCAATCTGCCACGCGAGATAGAGCAGATACGCGGCGCCTGCATATTTCAATGCGACGTAGAGCAGCGGCCACGCTTCGAAGATCGCGCCCAGGCCGAGACCGATGATCAAGACCATAAGAGAGAATCCGAACACCACGCCAAGCATGTGCGGCACGCCTCGCCGTACACCGAAATTCAGCCCCGACGTCATCAGCATCAGATTGTTAGGCCCCGGCGTAAAAAGAGTCACCAGGCAGAACACCGCGAGCGCGACGAGCAGGTCCATTCGATCTCATGCACCGGTGAATTTCGGCGGGCGCTTGTCGAAGAAAGCGCGAACGGCTTCCTCGTGATCGCGCGTGTGATGGCACGCGCCCTGCAACGCGGCGGCGAGTTCGAGCAGCGAATCGAGACGTGTGACTTGCCCTTCGCGCAATAGGCGCTTGGCCATGCGGAGCTGGCGCGGTGGGTTGGACGCTATGCGCGCTGCCAGTTCTCGCGCCGTCTGCATCAGCGCATCGTTGGGGACGACGCGCGACACCAGGCCGCAGACAAGCGCGGCTTGCGCATCGACCGCATCACCGGTGAACGTCATTTCGCAAGCCCGCGACAATCCGACGGCGCGCGGCAGCAACCACGCCCCGCCATCACCGGAGATCAATCCGATCTTCACGAAGTTCTCCGCGAACACAGCCTCGACGCCCGCTACGCGAATGTCGCATGCACACGCCATGTCGCAACCAGCGCCGTAGGCGGGGCCGTTGACGGCAGCGATGGTCGGCACTTCGAGGTTGTAGAGCGCGAGCGTCGTGCGCTGGATGCCTTGCCGGTATTGGTCGGCCACATCCGCAGCACTGCCACTGAATCCCGCTTCGCGATCCCGCATGTGCTTGAGATTGCCGCCGGCGGAGAACGCTTTGCCCGCGCCGGTCAGGATAACGCAGCTGACGCTGGTATCTGCTGCAATCCGGGCCAAGGCGTCGTTCAATCCTTGAAGAATCTCGGGATCAGTGGTCGGATTGCGCGCTTGCGGCTTGTTCAACGTCAAGGTCACGACTGCGCGATCGCGCTCGAAAACAACGGCGTCGCTCATTCGGCTGCCTCTTGGGCGTATTGCGCGAGAAGCTCGCGTTTCAAAACCTTGCCGCTCGGATTGATCGGCAACTCATCGACAAACTCGATGCGGCGAGGCCGCTTGAAAGACGCGAGATCGCCGCTCGCGCGGCAAAAGGCATCGACGGTCTTGGCTGTGAGCGTCGAGTCGCTCGCGACGACAAATGCGGTGACGACCGCGCCCCATTTTGGATCGGGCAATCCGATCACCGCCGCTTCGCGCACGCCCGGGCACCGATACAGAATCTCCTCCACTTCGCGCGGGTAGATGTTCTCGCCGCCCGAGACGATCATGTCATCGGAGCGACCGTGGAAGTGATAGAACCCGTCTTCATCCTGCCTCATCAGATCCCCGGTGTAGACCCAGCCGCGCTTTAGCTTGTTGGCGGTTTCGCTCGGGTTGTTCCAATAGCCCTGCATCGCCTGCGGGCCGCGCACGATCAACTGGCCGATCTCGCCCTGCGCGACCGTCTGCTCCGGCGTGATGTCGCGCTCGGGATCATTGGGAATGATGCGGCATTGGCTGATCAGCGTTGGCTTGCCGACCGAGCCAAGATGCCTCAGCGCATCTTGCGGGCGCAGCAGCAGCGTCAGGCTGGCCTCGGTCATGCCGTAGCCATTGAAGATGTTGGGACAGAACTTGTCGATGACGTTCTGCATCGTCGTGGCGGCGATGGCGGCGCCGCCGGTCGTGATCATCCGCAGGCTCGATACATCGAACTCCTTGAAGCGCGGATGAAACAACATCTCCTGAATCTGGGTCGGTACCGCGAACAGCGTCGTCACCTTGTGCGCTTGAATCGTCTCCAGCGTTTTCAGGGATTCGTACCGCCCTTCGACAACGTTGGTGCCGCCGACCATCAAATGCGGAATAAAAAACGCCTGCATGCCGCCGACGTGGTACAGCGGTGCGATATGCAGCGCGACGTCGGTCGGCTGCAGTCCATATTCCATCACGCAATTCATCGCAATCGCGATGTCGTTGTCGTGGCTGTGCATCACGCCCTTCGGGCGGCCGGTCGTGCCCGACGTGTAAACGAGCGCCGACAGATGATCGCCCGATGGCACCGGGCGGGGAGGATGAATGTCGACCGCCTGCTCGACCAACGTGTCGAAGTGATGATGCCCGGCCGGCACGTTGGCCGCGTCGTACGCGCACGAGATGTAGTCGTGCACGCTCTTCAAGCGCTGCTGCACTTTCAGCACGTTCTCTGTCACCAATCGCCCGTAGACGAGAACGCGGGCGCCGGAATCCGAAAGCGTATAAGCGACCTCGCCGGCGGCAAGGCGAAAATTCATCGGCACCGCAACCGCGCCCAGCATCTGTATCGCGAAATACGTGGTGACGGAATTCTCCGAAGTCGTCACGTAGAACGCAACGCGGTCGCTGGGACGCACGCCGAGATCGGCCAGCGCCTGCGCGAAGCGGCACACGCGTTCGTACCACGCGGCGTAAGTCCAGCGCCTGTCCTCGAATATCAACGCGGTGTGATTCGGGTAGCGCTCGACCGACTGCAAGAAAATCGTCGCGATGTCCATCAGAGATTGGGTTTCAGCGTGGGAAGGTCGGCCACCGCGATCAGATACTTCGCCATCTCCGACGTGCCGCCGACAATCGGCAGCGCGCGCGCATCGCGATAAATCTGTTCGGCACGACCGAATTCCTTGGTGATGCCGTCGCCTCCCAGAATTTGCACGGTGCGGTCGGCGCAAAACGTTGCGGTCTCCGTCGCAACGAGCTTTGCCATCGCGGCCGGCTTCATCAGGTCCTTGCCGCTGACGCCCGCGTCGTACAGCTTGGCGGCGCGGTACGTCAGCAGCTCGGTGGCGTCGAGCCGGCAGCTCATGTCGGCGATCTGACTCCAGATCAGCTGCTTGCAGCCGAGTTTTTCGCCGAACGCCTCGCGCGTCTGTGCATGTGTCTGCGCGATGTCAAACGCGCTGCGCGCTACGCCGAGACCGGAGCCGCCGAGAATGATGCGCTCGAAGTTGAACATGCCGAGCATGATGCGGCCACCGCTGTTGGCGTCGCCGAGCAGGTGATCGGCTGGCACACGGCAATCGTCGAACGCCACCTCGCCGACGACGCAGCCGCGGCGGCCCATGAACGTGTAGCGGCGCGGGAATGACAGGCCGCGCGTGCCGCTCGGCACGACCACGGCGGAAATGCCCTTGCCGGGACGCGCGGCCGAATCGGTGACACCGTAGACGATATAGACATCGGCCACACCGGCATTCGAGATGTAGCGTTTGACACCGCTGATCACGTACTCGCGGCGCACGGCGTCAAACTCGATCTTCGTCTGCATCCTCGATGTGTCCGAGCCCGCGTCCGGCTCGGTGACGCAGATCGCACCGACCATTTTTCCGTCGACGATGCTTGGCAGATAACGCTCGCGGATCGGCGCTGTCGCGTGGCGGTGCAACGGATAGGCGCAACTCAGGGCCGTCGCGATCGTCGTCTCGAACGCGTAGTTGACGTACGCGGCTTCCTCCGAAAGGACAGTTGCGTGAGTGAGACCCGGCTTCGCTAGCGAGCCGCGGTACAGATCCGCGAACATCAGCTTCAAATAACCGGCCTCGCCGAGCGCGCGGACGACTGCTTTGATCGCGTTCCAGTCGTCGTGATCTTCAATCGCCGCGGCGCGCGGCAGAAGCTCGCGCCGCAGAAGAGCGCGCACTTCGGTGCGGAAGGCGCGATCTTGATCGTCAAGAAGGAAGTCACGCATCAACACGTCTACTCAAGGACTCAACAACTCGTCGGTCAATTCAGACAGCATCGCACGGTCGCCGGGCAGAGAGTCGATTAGCGCTTTTATACGCACCGATCGCTGCTCTCCCAGCACCGGTTCCGTCAGCTCGCGATATTTGGTGTGCAGCTCGTCATCAGCGAGCGGATTCTCCGGATTGCCGCGCGCACGCGTAGGTTCCGAGACTAAAATGCGCCCGTCGCGCAGCGTGATGCGCACGCGCGCCCAGCGCTCGGCCGGGAAACGGCGCGAAAACTCGGCGTCGTTGGCGAGCGTCGTCGTTTCGAGCAGGCGCGTGATCCGCGGATCGCGCAGCGCCGTGCTATCAACCTCGGCGGCACCGATCCGTTCGTACACCAACGCCGCTGCGACCGCGTATGGGAGGCTGTACTGCGCTTCGTCGGTCGTCATCGGCGCCGCGCACAGCGATCCCAGGTCGATCGCCTCACGAAAACTTTCGATGCTGATGGCGACGATGTCGGCCTCGCCAACGTCATGCGTACGCTTCAACGAAAGCGCGGCTTCGATCGCCGGCTGCGCCCAGCGGCATACCGGGTAGGCCTTGAAGTACTGCTCGCGAATCCGCCAGCGCGTGCCGAGATCGCGCCAGAATGCGCGAGCGTCTTCGCGTTCTACGGTGAGTGCGGGCGCGCCGGTGAAACCGTCGCTGGCAAGCAGCGCAGCGCTGACGCCGACCTGCGCGCCCCACCCGGAGCCGTCTTTGAGCATGGTCGGAGTGGCGCAGACGCGCAGGATTTGGCCGCGCGGTCCGAAGTACTCGGCGATTCCGATTGCGTGCCGCATGCGCTGATCGTCGAATTCGAGGCAGCGTCCGCCGAGCGCTGCGCACGCCAGCGCATTCCAAGCGCCCGAGCAGTGATAGTCAGCGACTGTCGCATGCAGTGCGATGCCGGCGCGCGTCGCGATCTCGTAGCCAATGACGATGCATGTCAGGAACTCGCGCCCGCCGATTCGCGGGCCGCCGCCGCCGTCGAGATATGCCAGCAGCGCCGGCAGTACGGCGACTCCCGCATGACCCTTCGTGAAGACGTGGCCATCGTGCGCATCGAAGGCGTCGATCGTGGTCGCCCCGGCGAACGCGGCACCGGCGAGCCCGGCGCGTCGACCGTCGAACAGGATGCGCGCGGAGCGATCACCGCCGCCGAGTTGAGTCGACGCATATGCGTTGACAATGGCCGCTGCGGGCGTACGCGAGCCGGCGGCCGCGACGCCGATCAGATCGAGCAGACACCGTTGCGCCTGCAACACGACATCAGCGGGCAAATCGGCGAATGCCATGCCGCGCGCGAACGCGGTAACGTCGGCAAACGACGCGGTTGGCCTATGCGCGGCGATAGCGCCCATCATCGCGATCGAGGCAAAGCTCTAGCTTGCATCAAGCGCTCAAGCTCGCGCTGCACGAGCGGAAGGTTCGAGTCACGCACTGTCGGCAACAGATACCGCGCGCGGCGAACGCTCGCGAAATCTAACTGCGCGCGCACCAGCTCTTCGCCTTTGCCTGCAGCCTTGGCGAGCGGGCGGCCGAACGGATCGAGGATGCGAGAGCCGCCCCAGAACGTCAGATCGTCTTCGGCTCCGACGCGATTGGCCATCATCACCGGCATTCCATACGTCAGCGCGTAAAAGCGGAGATTGGTATCCCAGCCGTGCGGGTTGTCGAACTCGGCTGCCACCGCTTCAATTGCCGAACTGATCGGCACCAAGAGAAGCGTGGCGCCCTGCAAGGCAGCCAGATGCACGAGCGCCGGATTCCACGTGTCGGCGCAGACCAGAACGCTGGCGCGCCATCCGGGCGCGAGCTCGAACGTTTCGATATGGCTGCCGGCCGCGAAGTGCTTGCCGTCCTCGAGCTTTCCGTAAGTGGCCAGGTTTATTTTTCGATGCACGAAGGCAACCTTGCCGTGGCGTACCGCGATGGCCGAGTTGTAGAACTGCGCGCCAGCACCTTCCTCGATGAGGCCGAACACCGTGCACATCTCGCCTGAGGCCCGCGCGATTTCGGCGATGAAACGATGATCCCGATCGATCGCCAGCCGCAGTGTGTCTGGACCGGCACTGTGACCGGTCAGCGACATTTCGGGGAAGAGGAGGACATCGACGCCGCTGGTGCGTGCGGCGTCGATTAGCTCCAGATGTTTGCGCAGATTCGGTTCAAGTTCTCCGAGAATCGATTCGGTCTGTGCGACCGCGACGTTCAAAGTCGCTGAATCGATCAGATCAAGCCTTCCTTCTTCAGAAAGCCTTGTGCGACTTCTTCGACCGTTTTCTTTTCGACGTCGACGCTCGCGTTCAGCTTGGACATCGTGGCATCGTCGAGCTTGGCCGAAAGCGAATTCAGAATGTCACCCAGTTTCGGATTGGCATCCAGAACCTGCTTCCTGACCACGGGTGTCATCGCATAGGCGGGAAAATACCCCTTGTCGTCCTTCAGCACGACGAAGTTGAACGCGGGTACGCGGCCATCGGTGGCGAACACCAGACCGACGTCGACCTGTTTTTCCTTCAGCGCCTGGTAGACGAGGCCGGTGTCCATGCGCTTGACGTTGTCGCGCGCGAATTCGAAGCCGTACATTGTCTCGAGCGGCTTCAAACCATCGGGCCGTGCGTAGAACTCCGCGTTGCTGGCCAGGTTGAGCTTGGTGCCGCCCTTGACCTTGTTGGCGAGGTCGCTGATGGTGACGATGCCGTGCTTCTTGGCGTCGTCCGCATTCATCGCAAGCGAATACGTGTTGTTGGCTTTCGACGGGTTGAGCCACACGAGGCCCTTGGCGGCGTCGAGTTCTTTTACCTTCTTGTAGTTATCCGCCGGCGACAGTTTTTCGGTGAACTTGTTATAGGTGATCAGCGACGTTCCGGTGTATTCCCAGTAGACGTCAATCTGGCCGCTCTCCTGTGCCTGACGCAGGACCGCGCTGCCCATACCCGCCTTCACATCCACTGTGTAGCCCTTGGCCTTGAGCAACTGGGCGGTCATCGCCGCCATGATCTGCTGCTCCGTGAAATTCTTGCCGCCGACGACGATGTTCTGCGCCATTGTCGCCGCAGAAGTCATGCTCAGCAGTAAGCCAGTCGTCAAAATCGAAAGTGCCCGAGTCATCTTCATTTGTGTCTCCTTGATTATTCAACCGTGTGCAACAGCAACGCCTGTTACCGCAACGGGTTTACACCACGCGGAACTACGAAGTACGAAATAGCACCCACAGCGAAATCCACGATCACCGCCAGCAGCGCCGTCGGAATCGCACCGGCGAGCATCATTCCGGGCTCGTTTAAATCGATGCCGGTGAAAATCAGCTCGCCTAACCCTCCGCCACCAATAAGAAAAGCGAGCGGCGCAGTGCCCACGTTAATCGCGAGCGCCGTGCGAATGCCGGCGAAGGTGACGAACAGTGCATTGGGCAACTCTACGCCGGTCAGGATTTGCATCGGGCGCATCCCCATGCCGGTCGACGCTTCGACCAGATAGGCCGGAACTCCGAGCATTCCAGCGTAGGTATTGCGCACGATAGGAAGCAGTGACGCAACCCATAAGGCGAAGATCGCGGGGACGGTACCGATACCGAGAAAGCTCATCGCAAGCGCAAGCACGGCCAGCGTGGGAATCGTGCTGCCGATGTTCAGCGCCTGCATCAACGACTCGGCCATCCCGCGCATGCGCGGCCGGCTGAGCCAGAGTCCAAACGGCACACCGACCAGGATCGCGAGGCCTCCCGAAATTGCAACGAGCTTCATATGCTGCTGCGAGAGGTAGATGATGTCCGACCGATACTTGGCGATCTGATCGAACAGACCGCTGCGCTGCGCGAGCACGCCGAGCGCGAACATCGCGATCAGCGAGAGGGCTATGACAGCCCTGCGGGTGAATGCGGCCTGCATGGGTGCTACGCCATCTTCTTGGATGCGTCGCGATACGTATCGCCGAGGATGCGCGTGATGCCCCGCTGCGTAACGACTCCTGCGTACAGACCGTTTTCGTCTACGCACGTCAGCCAGGGCACGTCGTACATGAACATCATCGACACGGCGGTGCGCAGGTCCTCGTCCAGACCGACCGTGGCAGGAAGCTTCGTACCGAACTCCGCAGCATTGCCCTCCTGGCCCTTGCACACCTCGCGACCCAGATAACCCTGCGGCCGGCCCTCGGAATCGACCATCACGACGAACTCCTGGTCGTGCTCGCTCATCAGTGCGGATGCACGATCGAGTCGATCGTCACCTCGCACGCGCGGCGCGGCCGTATGAACGGCAGATTCGACTTTCACCAGACGCAGCCGCTTCAGTGTCCGGTCGGTGCCGACGAAATCGGCAATGAACTCGTTGATCGGGTGCGCGAGGATGTTGTCGGGGCTGTCGAACTGTTCGAGCTTGCCCATGCGGAAGATGGCAACCTTGTCGGCCATCTTGACCGCTTCGTCGATGTCGTGGCTGACGAACATCACCGTTTTCTTCAGCCGTCGGTGGATCTTCAGAAACTCGTCCTGAATGACTTCGCGATTGATCGGGTCGATCGCACCGAACGGCTCGTCCATCAGCAGCACGGGCGGATCGGCGGCCAGCGCGCGGGCAACGCCGACGCGCTGCTGTTGGCCGCCCGACAACTCTTTCGGATAGCGCTTCAGAAAGATCGCCGGCTCGAGATTGATCGTTGCCAGGAGCTCGGCCGCGCGCGTACGTGCCTTGTTCATGTCCCAGCC
>Ga0183260_10002013_pt1 | contig 16949 bp, 15 predicted proteins | sample AntDrymUQ4972206_2_FD_129768 | JGI IMG/M metagenome (GOLD analysis project Ga0183260, IMG submission 129768) | Polar desert sand microbial communities from Dry Valleys, Antarctica - metaG UQ497 (22.06) (version 2) (version 2) | ecosystem: Environmental > Terrestrial > Soil > Desert | place...
CCGCGGACGACCAGCATGCTGGACGCCGTGCCGTCGACCTGGAGCGGGCTCAGCGCCCAGTAGCCGTCGGCGGCCTCGACGGCGTCGCTCCCCTCGCTCGGATCCGGCCGCCCGGACACGAGGAACTGCTCGTCGCGGGGGGCGTACCGACCGTCGACGACCACCGGGACGCCGAGGTCCTCGTTGGCCAGCGGGTCATCCGCCCCGAGTACGTCCGACAGCGGCACCGGCTGCCGTGCGCTGCGCTCGGCGACCGCGTCGGACCGCTCGGCGCGCCAGGCGTCGAGCTGCCACCACCCCGCGACGCCGGTGCCGGCCAGCACCGCGACGAGCAGCAGGTGCAGGGCGAGCATCGCCGGGGCAACGAGGACGGCAGCGGTGGAGGGGGAGGTCGGCGTGGGCTGTCCCGGGGGCGGGTCAGCACTCAACGACGTTCACCGCGAGCCCACCGCGGGCGGTCTCCTTGTACTTCACCAACATGTCCCGGCCGGTGTCGCGCATCGTCTTGATGACCTTGTCGAGGCTGACCACGTGGCTGCCGTCCCCGCGCAGCGCCATCCGGGCGGCGGTGATCGCCTTGACCGACGCGACGGCGTTGCGCTCGATGCAGGGGATCTGGACGAGGCCGCCGACCGGGTCGCAGGTGAGGCCGAGGTTGTGCTCCATCGCGATCTCGGCGGCGTTCTCCACCTGCCGCGGCGTGCCACCGAGCACCTCGGCCAGCCCGCCGGCGGCCATCGAGCAGGCCGAGCCGACCTCGCCCTGGCAGCCGACCTCGGCGCCGGAGATGGACGCGTTCTCCTTGTAGAGCACGCCGATCGCGGCCGCGGTGAGCAGGAACCGTACGACGTCGGCGTCGGTGTCGTGCGTGGTCCAGCGGGTGCAGAAGTGCAGCACCGCGGGCACGATCCCCGCCGCGCCGTTGGTCGGCGCGGTGACGACGCGCCCGCCGGCAGCGTTCTCCTCGTTGACCGCGAGGGCGTACAGGTTCGCCCAGTCCATGCCCCGCAGCGGGTCGCCGGGCACGACCTCGCCCTCGGGGGCGTCGGCGAGCAGCTGGGCGTGCAGCGCCGCTGCCCGCCGTGGCACCCGCAGGCCGCCGGGCAGCACTCCGGCGGTCGCGCTGCCGGTGGCGACGCAGTCCTGCATCACTTGCCAGATCCGCAGCAGCCGGGCCTCGACCTCGGCGCGCGGCCGCCGGACCTCCTCGTTGCGCATCATCAGCTCGCTGACCGACGCCCCGCTCGCCTCGGCGTGGTCGAGCAGCTGGGCGCCGGTCGTGAACGGGTGCGGCACGTCGGTGGTGTCCGGCACGATGCGCTGCTGCTCGGGGTCGGCGACGAAGCCGCCGCCGACGGAGTAGTACGTCCGCTCCGCCACCGTGCCGTCGGCGGCGTCGTGCGCGGTGAAGGTCATCCCGTTCGGGTGGTAGGGCAGCGACTTGCGGCGGTGCATGACGAGGTCGGTGTCGAGGTCGAAGGCGATGTCGCGGCGACCGCCGAGGCGCAGCCGGTGCTCGCGCCGCACGGCGTCGATGCGCCCCTGCGCGCCGCGGGTGTCGACGGTCTCGCAGTCCTCACCCTCGAGGCCCAGGACCACGGCCTTGGGGCTGCCGTGCCCGTGCCCGGTGGCGCCGAGCGACCCGTACAGCTCGACGTGCACGCGCTGCACCCGCGGCAGGTCGCCCGCCTCGTCGAGCGCGCGGACGAACATGTCGGCCGCCCGCATCGGACCGACGGTGTGCGAGCTCGACGGGCCGATGCCGATCGAGAACAGGTCGAAGACGCTGATCGTCACGCGGCCACCCGCCCCGGAGCCCACGTCAGCCCCCGGTCGTCGGCAGGAACGGCGCCAGGTCGGGATAGAGCGGGAACGCCTCGGTGAGCGACGCCACCCGCGCGCGCAGGGCGGCCGCGTCGCGGTCGCTCAGCTCGGGCCGCAGCGCTGTCGCGATGATCGCGGCCACCTCGCGGAACTCCTCGGGGCCGAAGCCCTGCGTCGCCAGCGCCGGCGTCCCGATCCGCAGGCCGGAGGTCACCATCGGAGGGCGGGGGTCGAACGGCACGGCGTTGCGGTTGACGGTGATGCCGATGCCGTCCAGGCGGTCCTCGGCCTGCCGCCCGTCGAGCGACGACTCGCGCAGGTCGACGAGCACCAGGTGCACGTCGGTGCCCCCGGTGAGTACGGAGACGCCGACGTCGGCCATGTCGTCGGCGCCGAGCCGCTCGGCGAGCAACCGGGCACCCTCGACCGTACGCCGCTGCCGCTCGGCGAACTCCGGCGTTGCGGCGGCCCGGAACGCCACCGCCTTGGCGGCGATGACGTGCTCGAGCGGCCCGCCCTGCTGGCCGGGGAAGACGCCGGACTGGAACGACTTGGCGAGGTCCTCGCGGTTGGTCAGCACCAGACCGCCCCGCGGCCCGCACAGGGTCTTGTGCGTCGTCGACGTCACGACGTCGGCGTACGGCATCGGGCTCGGGTGCAGCCCCGCGGCGACGAGCCCGGCGAAGTGCGCCATGTCCACCATCAGCGCCGCGCCGACCTCGTCGGCGATCTCGCGGAAGGCGGCGAAGTCGAGCTGTCGGGGGTACGCCGACCATCCGGCGATGATCATCCGCGGCGCGTGCTCCTTGGCCAGAGAGCGCACCTCGTCCATGTCCACGGTGGAGTCGTCCGCGCGGACGTGGTAGGCCACGACGTCGTACAGCTTGCCGGAGAAGTTGAGCCGCATGCCGTGCGTGAGGTGCCCGCCGTGCGCGAGGTCGAGGCCCAGGATCGTGTCCCCGGGCGAGAGCAACGCATGCATCGCGGCGGCGTTAGCCTGTGCGCCGGCGTGCGGCTGCACGTTGGCGTACGCCGCACCGAACAGCGCCTTGGCCCGCTCGATCGCCAGCGTCTCGGTGACGTCGACGTGCTCGCAACCACCGTAGTAGCGCCGGCCCGGATAGCCCTCGGCGTACTTGTTGGTGAGCACGCTGCCCTGCGCCTGCAGCACGGCGGTGGGCGCGAAGTTCTCGCTGGCGATCATCTCGAGCGTGGTCTGCTGGCGGCGCAGCTCGGCGTCGAGCGCTGCGGCGACCTCGGGGTCGGCGTCGGCGAGCGACTGGCCGTGGCGGGCGTCGGGCACGGGTTGACGGGTCACGGGTGCCTCCGGGGCTGAACGTGGGCCGATCGGGCGTCCCGTCGTACGGGCGCCTCGTCATCGTCTCACCCGGCACAAGCCGCCGGCCGACCGTGCGACTTGTCACTGGCACACCGTGCTAGAACCCGGCGTGCCGGTGACAAGTCGGCGGTTCAGGCGAAGGGCACGCGTGCGGCCTCGGCGGCGACGGTGGTGTCGGTGCCGTGGCCGGGGCGGACGACGGTCTCAGGCGGCAAGGTGAGCAGCCGCGCGCGGATCGACGCCTCGATGGTCGGGCGGTCGGAGTACGAGCGCCCCGTGGCGCCGGGGCCGCCGTCGAAGAGCGTGTCCCCGGTGAACACCGTGCCGAGCGAAGGGGCGTACAGGCAGGTGCTGCCGGGCGAGTGACCCGGGGTGTGCAGCGCGGTCAGCGTGACGTCGCCGATGGTGAGGACGGTCCCGTCGACGAGCTCGCGGTCCGGGGTCGTGGTGTAGAGCACGTCCCACAGCATCCGGTCCTCGGGGTGCAGCCACACCGGCGCGTGAGTGGTCTTCCAGACGTCGCCGGCGGCGCTGATGTGGTCGTCGTGGCCGTGGGTCAGGACGAGGGCCACGACCTCGCGCTCCCCCACGGCAGCGATGATCGGCTCCGCGTCGTGGGCCGCATCGACGACGATCACCCGCTCGTCGTCGCCGACGAGCCACACGTTGTTGTCGACGTCGAACGTCTGCCCGTCGAGCGAGAACGTCCCCGACGTCTCGACCTTGTCCACCCGGACGGGGCTCGAGCCTGGCGTGGGCGTCACCGGTGCGCTCATGGCTGCACGCTAACGCGTGCGAGCGTTGATCAGTCCGGCCGCTGCCCTGCTCGGCTCCGACACCAGCTGTTCCAGCGGTCCGCGCGGCGCCCGGGCGCGCCAGGCCGCGGCGAACGCCAGTGCCACCAGCACGTGGGTGACGTACCGCGGCTCGGGGGAGTCCGGGCCCCAGCCGTAGGCGAGGGCCACGGCGTGCAGCGTGTAGAGGCTGAGCGTCATGCTGCCGGCCCACGCCAACGGCAGCAGGACCCGCTCCGCGGTCGCCGGCACGAGCAGCAGCAGACCGAGCACGACCAGCGCCGTGCTGGTGGTGTGCGCGAGGTCGAGAGGTGTCGTGCTGTGCGGGGAGTCGAGGGCCAGCCACCACCACGACTCGGTCGGCGTGGCGCCGGTGACGACCACCGCGTCGGCGTCCGGCGGCAGGGCGCCCTCGGCCTGCCCCAGGCCGACCAGCCACTGCGACGCGAGCACGCTGCCCGCGGCGAGCCCCCCGCCGGTGGCCAGCACACCCAGCGCGACCCGCCGGGAGGACAGGTCGAGGCGGCCGACCGCGAGGCCGGCGCAGACGTACGTCGTCCACCCGAGCACGGGGTAGTAGCCGGTGAGGAACAGCTCCTGCAGGAGCGTCCCGGGCACGGCGAGGTCGGTCCAGTACGGGCTGGTGCCGCGCATGGGCGGCAGCTGCTGGCGCAGCAGGTGCGACAGCACCGGGGTGACCAGGCACAGCGCCACGGCGAGACGCGCCAGCGCTGCGGCGGGCATCGCGAGCAGCGGCACGGCCAGGGCGAACAGCAACGCGTAGTGCACGAGGATGACGGCCAGGCCCGACCCGACCCCGGCCAGGGTCAGGCCGAGCCCGCCGACCAGCGCGCAGCGCACGGCGAGGGCGCCGCCCGCGGCTGCCCACGCCCGCCCCTGCAGGGGGGTACACCCGCCGTACGCGAGCGCGAGCGCCACGCCGGCGAGGACCGCGAAGGCCGCCGCGGCCCGACCGCGGGCGATCTCGTCGCTCAGCGAGACGCCGCCGTCCGCGCCGGCCTCGGGCAGCACGTGCACCGACATCATCGCCAGCAGCGCCACCCCGCGGGCGGCGTCGACCGCCGGGCGCCGGCGCGGGCCCGACGGCGTACGGTCGTGGCCGCTCAGAGCATGACCACCGAGCGGAGCACGTCGCCGCGCTGCATCTTGGCAAAGGCCTCCTCGACGTCGTCGAGCCGGATCGTCTCGGAGACGAAGGCGTCGAGGTCGAGCCGGCCCTGCAGGTAGAGGTCGACGAGCATCGGGAAGTCCCGCTCGGGCAGGCAGTCGCCGTACCAGCTGGACTTCAGCGCACCGCCGCGCCCGAAGACGTCGAGCAGCGGCAACTCCAGCCGCATGTCCGGGGTCGGGACGCCGGCCAGCACCACCGTGCCGGCGAGGTCGCGGGCGTAGAACGCCTGGGTGTACGTCTCGGGGCGGCCGACCGCCTCGATGACCACGTCGGCGCCGAACCCGTCGGTGAGCTCCCGGACCGCCTCGACGACGTCGCGCGAGCTCGCGTCCACGGTGTGCGTCGCCCCCAGGCTCGTCGCCCACCGCAGCTTGCGCGGGTCGACGTCGACCCCGATGATCGTGCCGGCCCCGGCCAGGCGGGCACCGGCGATGGCGGCGTTGCCGACCCCGCCGCACCCGATCACCGCAACGCTGTCTCCCCGGGTGACGGCGCCGGTGTTGATCGCGGCGCCCAACCCGGCCATGACCCCGCACCCGAGCAGGCCGGCGGCAGCCGGCGACGACGCGGGGTCGACCTTGGTGCACTGGCCCGCCGCGACCAGCGTCTTGTCCGCGAACGCCCCGATGCCGAGCGCCGGCGACAGCGCGGTGCCGTCGGCCAGGGTCATCGGCTGGGCTGCGTTGTGGGTGGCGAAGCAGTACCACGGCCGCCCCCGCCGGCAGGCCCGGCAGCGCCCGCACACCGCCCGCCAGTTGAGCACCACGAAGTCGCCGGGGGCCACGGCGTCCACGCCCTCGCCCACGCTCTCGACGACCCCCGCTGCCTCGTGGCCGAGCAGGAACGGGAAGTCGTCGTTGATGCCCCCCTCGCGGTAGTGCAGGTCGGTGTGGCAGACCGCGCAGGCCTGGACCCCCACCACCGCCTCCCCGGGGCCGGGGTCGGGCACGACGATCTCCTCGACGGCGACCGGTGCGCCCTTGGCCCGGGCGACGACTCCGTTGACGGTCTGCGGCATCGGTGGTCCTCCTGCGCGGCGGCCGCCCTTTGCGACCGCGGACGAGGCCGACGCTAGTGCCTGCGCCGAGACGCTTCGCCGGGCCCGTCGTCCGCGCCTGGCGCGCGACTCGTGGACCGGGGTCGGCGTCCACTGCCCGAGAGTCGTACGCACTCCCCGAGGGTTGTCACTCCCGGGAGGTGACGGTTTCACGGGTACACCCGTGAAAGCGGCACTGCGCGCCCGGCTGGCCCTAGCGTGCAGGCATGCCTGGTCGCCTCGCCGGCACCCCGCAGGAACGGCTCGCGGACGCGCTGCGCGCCGTGGACGCACGGGTGTCGTGGACGCACGTCCGGGTCGGCGTCGACGACCGGCCGGACTGGGTGCGCTGCGCCGACCTCGTCCGAGAGCCCGAGCGGCTGCGCGGGTGGCAGCAGCGTACGGCCGACGCGTACGGCGGGGGTGCCGACGACGTGGACCCGACGCTCACCGCGGCCGGCCTGGTGCTGGACGCCTACCTCGCCGCCGTGGTGCTGCCCGCCGTCGGCGCCTTCCACCTGCGCCGGGTGGTTCCCGACCTCCACCCGGCCGCGGTGGCGCTGCGGCTCGGGCCGCCCGGGTCGCCGGTGGCTGCCACTGCCGTGCTCGACGCCGAGCCAGTCGAGGGGGACCCTGGGCCCGCGGAGCTGCGCGAGCGGTTGCGGGCGCATGCCGCGGCGTTCCTCGCGGCGTACGCGCCGCTGACCCGGTTCGGACGACGTACCTGCTGGGCGGCGGTCACCGACGCGGTCGACACCGCGTTCCTCACCGCGGGCTGGGTCAGCGGCGAGCCCGGCCGGGCGGCCGACGAGTCCGCCGCCGTGCTGGGCACCGAGAGCGCCGACGCCTGGGCACCTGGCGCGGGCGGCAGCACGCTGCACCAGCTGACCGACCGCCGCGGCCGCCGGCACTGGACCCGCCGTCGGCACGGCTGCTGCTTCCTCTACCGGATGCCCGCCGCCGCCGCGTGCCTGACCTGCCCTCGGGTCAGCGACGCCGAGCGCGCCGCGCAGGCCGCGGACTGGGACTGAGCGCTGGCGCCACGGCTCACTCCGGGCTGTTGTCCGCGTCGCCGCCGACGAGGTACGGCGTGCTGACGCCCTCGTACATCAGGTGCGCGACCAGCCCCTCCGACGCGTGCGGCAGGTTGTGGCAGTGGTCCATCCAGATGCCCGGGTTGTCGGCGAGGAAGGCGATCTCGTACGTCTCGCCGTCCCCGACGTCGAGGGAGTCGACCCACCAGGGGCTGCCGGTCGCCTCCTCGCCGTTGCGGCTCAGCACCACCGCGTGATGGCCGTGCAGGTGCATCGGGTGCACCTGGCCGCTGGAGTTCTCGATCGTCATCGTCACCACGTCGCCCTCGGCCACGACGTACATCGGGACGTCGGGGAACATCTCACCGTTGATCGTCCACCACAGGCCCGGCCGGCCGTCGAGGAAGCCGGGTCGCCGGCCGATGTTGTACTCGAAGACCCGGTCGGGGGCCGTGACGTCGAACGGCAGCGGCGCCGGGCTGCCGTACGAGAGCAGGTCGAGCTCGGCGTCGGGGACGTCGGTGCTGGGAGCCTCGGCGCCCTCGGGTCCGAGGACCATGGACGTGTCGCCGCCCCCGGCGCCGACACGTACGGCGGAGCCGTCGTCGGGCATGGTCACCTCGAGGTCGACCCGCCCGCCGGCCGTGACCAGCACGGCGGTGTCCTCGACGCCGGTGGGCTCGTTCAGGTCGCGCGCGTCGACGGCCACCACGCGGTACGGCGCGCCGGTCACCCAGGTGAGCATCGGGCCGTCGTCGGTGTTGACCACGCGGACCCTGGCGGTCTGGCCGGGCTCGGCGTCGACCCAGGTCTCGCCGACCCGGCCGTTGACGGTGTCATTGCCGTCGTAGCCGTGCACCGCGGCCACGACGTCGACGTCGGGTGTGCTCCCGCCGGGTGCAGGCGCAGGCTCGACGACGAGCGTGCCGAACAGCCCGCCCTGCACCTGCTCGTGCGAGACCTGGTGCGAGTGGTACCAGTACGTGCCGGGGTCCTCGGCGACGAACCGGTAGACGTGCTCGCCCCCGGTCGGCACGGCGTCCTGGGTCACCCCGGCGACGCCGTCCTCGGCGTTGGGCACGTCGACGCCGTGCCAGTGCAGTGTCACGCCGTCCGGCACCGACTCGTTGACCAGCCGGGCCTCGACCAGGTCGCCCTCGGTGGCACGAATCTCCGGGCCGGGCGAGCTCCCGTTCAACGTGTAGCCGTCGAGGGTGGGGCCCCCCTCGAGCTCGACGTCGCCCTGCTCGGCGGTGAGGGTCACCGAGACGTCCGGCTCGCCGGTCTGCGGTCCGGTCAGCGTCGGCACGCCGACGCCGCCGCCGCCCATCGCGACGTGCGAAGGCGTGCCCGGACCGCCGCCGAGGTCCACCACGCCCATGTCCATGACGGAGTACGTGTCCGGCACCCGGCTGGACCACCACATCCAGCCGAGCGGCACGACCAGGGCGAGGGTCGCGACGGTCGCGACGAGGGCACGCAGGTGACGGCGCTGGCCCGTGGTCACGGGCGGGGGAGCTATCGACTCGACCACCCGTCAGGCGACCCGCGCGCCCGCCTGCGGCCGTCCCGACCCGGTCGGACTCGACTGCTTGGCGCGCCGGGCCGCCTGGTCGGCGACACCGGCGAGGACCAGCGCGTTGACGCCGTGCAGCGCGCCGATCACGGGCGCCGAGAAGGCGACGATCGCGAGCACGAACTGCAGGACCACGACGCCGAAGACGATCGTGGCCCACTTCACACCCCCGGGGATCTTGGCGAAGAAGGAGACGACGAGCAGCGCCAGGCCGAGCAGCGGGATCACCGTCCCGCCGATGCTGTGCAACAGGTGCCCGACGTTGCTGTCGTCCTCGAAGTCGGCGAAGGCCTGGCCGTCGTCCACGGCCGACAGCACGTCGAACCATGCGAAGGCGATGAAGGCGACCTGCAGCACGACGCCGATGGCGACGAGCTGGGCGAGGACGCGATAGGTGGACCTCATGACTGCCTCCCGACGGTCTTTGCGGGGCGCCCGGCCGCGCCCGACGCCCAGCAGGGTAGGGCGCCCCGGCACCTCGCGTCAGGCGATTTCGGCGAGTCGCGCCACACACCCCGGGCGGGGGGCGTACGGCGCCGGGGTCACAGACCCAGCCGCTCCGACGCGATCTGGGTGCCCTGCACTCGCGCGGCGATCTTCTGGAAGGCGATGTCACGGGCGAAGTCGGGTGACCCGTGCTTGGGCTTGTCGTCGATGCTGAACGGCGAGAAGCCGCAGTCGTCGGTCGCCCCGAGCCGCTCGGTGGGGATGTGACGGGCCGCGGTGACGAGGTCGTCGGCGACCTGCTCGGCCGTCTCGACCGTCGGGTTCAGCGGGTCGATGACGCCGATGAAGCACACCTGCGGGACGCCGTTCGCGTCGTCGCGGCTGTGCTCCCCTACCAGCTGGTAGACCCGCTCCTTGTCCCGCTCGCTGGCCAGCTGGATGAGGAAGTAGCCGGCGTTCATCCTGAACATCGACGGCAGCAGCTCGGCGTAGTCGACCTCCGCGGAGTGCACCGAGTCCATGTCCCCGCCGGGGCAGGTGTGGATGCCGAGGTTCGCGCGCTCGTCGGCGCCGAACCGGTCGATCACCCGGTTGTTCAGCTCGATGAACTGCTCGAGCATGTGCCGGCCGGTCCACGGGTTGCGGGGGTCGTTCTTGCTGGCCAGCCGCCCCTCGGTGAAGTCGATCGAGACGCGCTCGGCGCCGGCCGCGAAGGCCTGGCGGATGTCCTTCTCCGCCTCGTCGCACAGGTCGGCGAGGAACTGCTCGCGCGGGTAGCCGTCGACCTCGCCGTCCAGCGGGTACAGCAGCGAGATCATCGACGGCGCGATCACTGCCTGCTTCATCGGCTTGGTCGCCATCGGCCGCGACTTCTCCAGGTACTGCGACGCGAACGTCTTGTACCGGAACGGGCCGCCGGTGAGCCGGGGCAGCTGGCGGTGGTGGCCGTCGTCGAAGATCGCGAAGTACTGCCCGTCGGCGGCCAGGTTGTCGGCCAACCCGGTGCCGGCGAGGGTGTCGGTCAGCGGGTACGTGGCGAAGCTTGATGCCCGCTGCTCACCGTCGGACACGATCGGGGCGCCGGTGGCCTCCATGCGCTCGATCGAGTCCCGGCAGGCCGCGTCCTGCTGCTCGGCCAGCTCGTCGAAGCCGATGCTGCCGGAGTCGTACGCGGCGATCGCCTCCTGGAGCCGGGCGGGACGCGGCAGCGAGCCGACGTTCTCGGTCGGGATGGTCATGCGGGCCTCCTCGGCGACAGGGGCCGCGGTCATCGGCCCCGCACAGACCCTATGGGGGCGCTCCCGTCCTGGCCAGGCTGTCGCCGCGGCCCCGGGCCGCTCCCCGACGCCCGTAGGGACGCGGTGATGACCGCGAGCGCCCGCGACAGCTCGTCGTCGGTGACGCCGCCGAAGCCGATGACGAGCCCGGTGAGCCCCGACGTACGGCTGGCGTCCGCGAGCGAGCCGACGTCGAAGCCTGCCCGCCGGCAGTCGCTGCGTACCGCGTCGGCCACCGGGCCGGGCAGCGGCAGCGTGAGGTACATGCCTGCGGGCGGCCCGCCCACCTGCCCGAACGGCGCGAGCGCCGCTGCGACGACGCGGGCGCGCCGGGCGTAGACCCGCCGCGCCGAGCGGACCAGCTTGTCCACGTGCCCCTCCCGCAGCATGGTGAGGAACGCCCGCTGGGCCGGCCAGGGCGGGTGGTCGTGCCGGGCCGCGCGCCGACGCGCCAGCCGGGCGACGAGCTCGGCGGGGCCGACCAGCCACCCGATGCGCAGCCCCGGGTGCACGGTCTTCGCCGCCGTACCGAGGTAGACCACCCGGTCGCGGTCGAGCGCGGCGAGCGCCGGCAGCGGGGCCACGTCGTAGCGGAACTCCGAGTCGTAGTCGTCCTCGACGACCAGCGCGGCCCGCCGCTCCGCCTCGCCGAGCAGGCCGATCCGGCGCCCCGCGGACATCGTGATGCCGAGCGGGTGCTGGTGGGCGGGTGTCACGTAGACGGCGGCGATCGGCTGCGGCGCATCCCGCAACGCAGCCAGGTCGATCCCCTCGTGGTCCAGCGGGACGTCGACCACCGCCCGGCCGGCGTGCTCGGCGGTCGCGGCGGCGGCCCGGTAGCCGGGGTCCTCGACCGCGACCGCGCCGGGACCGAGCGCGTCGAGCAGCAGCCCGAAGCCGTGCGTGGTACCCGCCGTGACCAACACCTCCTCGGGGCGGCAGGACAACCCCCGGGTGCGGGCGACGTGCGCGGCCAGGGCGGCGCGCAACTCGCGGATCCCGGCGGGATCGGGGTAGCCGCGCGGCATGCGGGCCACCGAGACGTCCCGCCAGGCGCGCCGCCAGCCGGCCTCCTGGCGCGGGTCCACCCAGGGCGTGCCGGTGTCCAGAGCCACGGGGCGGGATCCGGCCGGCTCGACCGTCGCAGCCGCGGCGCTGCCAGCGGCGGCGGTCGCCGGCAGGTGGCCGACCTCGGCCACGTACGTGCCGGCGCCTCGCCGGGTGCTGAGCCATCCCTCGGCGACCAGCTGGTCGTACGCCTGCTCGACCACCGCCCGCGCGACCCCGAGGTCTGCGGCCAACGCCCGGTTGCTGGGCAGTCGGTCCCCGGGTCGCAGCGTCGCCGCCGAGACCAGCCCGCGCACCTGGGTGGCGACCTGGAGCGCGAGCGGGGTGCGCGAGCCACGGGTGAGCGTGAGCGGGAGAGTGGGTGCCACCATCGCGAACCGTCCTGGCAGAGTCGGGCCGAAGTGCCCTGGTACGGCAGGCCAGTCCTGCCGCACGATGATGTCATGCCCGGTACGAGCCACCCGCCCGGTGCCGAACCGGCCGCGCAGTCGGCTCGGTCCGGGACGTCCCCGCTGTCGCCGACCGCGCGCACGACCGTGCGCCGCGGCCGGCAGCGCGCCCGCTCCGAGCGCTGCGACCTGTACGACGTGCTGGACGCCGCGCTGGTCTGCCACCTGGGGGTCCTGGTCGACGGCACGCCGCTGGTGCTGCCCACCGTCTTCGCCGTCGACCTCGACGGCCCCGACGACGGCGGCACCGTCTACCTGCACGGCTCCGTGGCCGCCCGCAGCCTGCGTGCCGCCCCCGACCGGGACGTCAGCGTCGCCTTCACCGTGCTCGACGGGCTGGTGCTGGCCCGGTCCGCGTTCCACCACTCGATGAACTACCGCTCGGCGGTGGTGACCGGCCGGCCCCGGACGGTGGACGACCCGGACGAGAAGGTTCGCGCCCTCGACTTGGTCGTGGACCACGCCGTGCCGGGTCGGGCAGGGACCCTGCGCCCGCACACCCGCAAGGAGCTGGCCGCCACCGCCGTCGTCGCGCTCGGGCTGGCCGAGGCGTCGGTCAAGGTACGGACCGGCGACCCGGTCGACGACGAACCGGACGTCCGGCAGGGCGGCTGGGCCGGGGTGGTCCCGCTCCGGCTGGTCCCCGGCGACGTCGTCACCGCCGCCGACGCGGTGGGCCACGAGCCGCCCGACCATGTACGGCGGCGCGCGTCGGTGGCGGCGGGCTGAGGCTGCCACTCGGTCGGCGTGTCCGGGACCCGCGCGACCGGCCGCGTCCGCAGGGCTCCCGAGCGCGGGTCACGCCTCGGTGGTCACGTGCCCGCCGGTCGCTGCGTGCGTACCGAGGCGAACCTGGCGAAGTCCCGGTCGAGCGTCACCACGTCGCAGCCGTGCTCGAGCGCCACGGCTGCCACCACGGCGTCCGGCACCAGGTCCCCCGTCGCGTCTGCCTCCTCGCACAGTCGCCGCAGCAGCGCCAGGTGCCGGGCTCCGGGCGAGGTGAGCAGGTGATGCGGCTGAGCGCAGGTGGCGTCGAGGAACGCGAAGGCCTCGGCACGCGGCGTGGGCACGGCGAAGATCCGCCGGTTGGTCGCCAGCCGGAGGAAGGAGTCCCAGACGACTGTGGGGACGGTGAAGGCCTCGTCGCCGGCGAGCAACTGGTCGAACCAGTCCCGTACGGGGCAGAAGTGCGGGTGGTCACCCCGGTGGGCGGCCAGGACAATGTTGACGTCGAGCAGCAGCACGGTCAGCGACGGTCGACGAGCTCGCGCCCCTCGTCGAGTGCCTCGTACAGCGCCCGGTTGGAGCCGAGGTCGAGCCCGGGCCGCGGACCGGTGCCGTCGCGGAACACGGGCACCGGGGCCCGCTCCTCCCCGGGCGGGGCGGCGGCGAGCTCGCGTCGCAACGCGGCGTCGACCACGTCGCCGAGCGTCCGCCCCGAGGCACGGGCCTGCTGCTTGGCCGCCGCCAGCAGCTCGTCGGAGATCGACACAGTGGTGCGCATGATGCACAGTCTAGTGCATCACGCTCACCACCCGCCTACGGTCGGGACGTGATCCGCCAGGGCGGTCCGCCGAGGGGCCGGCGAACGCCACTGCGGTGTCGCCGGCCGAGCGGTGCGCGGGCGGGCAGTTGTCCACACCCTCGACGTCGGGGGTTGTGTGCCCAGCGACGGCATCCCTACCTTTGCGGCCCTCAGAGCACCGGCGAGCATGCTGGGTTTGCACGGTACGGACCGTGCGCGATCCCGTGTCCAGCCGGCCAGCCACGACCGAGGAGGCGACATGTCGAACCCCCCGACCGATACCGACATCCTGGATGCCGACGACGTGGCCGAGCAGTTGGGCATCCCCCCAACACGGTCCGCAAGCTCGCCCGCAACGGGGAGATCCCTGCACTGCGCATCGGCAAGGTGTGGCGGTTCTTCTGGCCGGCGGTGGTGGGCGCGGCGCCGGGGACTCGCCCGTCCGCGTACGTCACACCATCCCGGCGAGCACCTGGCCGATGACCACCATCACCACGCCACCGACGAGCACCAGGTAGGGCACGGCGCCGGCTCGCTTGACCGGCGGCACGGTCGATCCGCCCGCCGACGGCGCGAGGTCCTCGTACATCGAGGCGGGGAAGACACCCTTGTCCTGCACGTAGTGCCGGAAGCAGAACACCGGCACGATGAGCGCCGCGAAGACGACTCCGGTGAGCAGCGCACCGTCACCCCAGACGTTGGCGCCCCAGCCGAGGATCAGCGCGTTGACGAACGCCAGCACCGCGCCCGCCCCGATCAGCACCGTCGGCGCCCGCCACGGCCTGGGCACGTCGGGGCTGTCCACCCGGTGCAGCCAGCCCGCGTTCAGGTTCAGGAAGTTGAAGATCATGTAGCAGACCGTCGACGATGCGAGCACGAAGACGTAGTCGCTCATCAGCAGCAGCACCAGGTTAAAGCCGAGGTCCGTCCACATGGCACGGGTGGGCGCGCCGTGCTGGTTGGCCGTCGACAGGTAGCGCGGCAGCCACCCGTCCCGCGCGCCCTGGTAGAGGGTGCGGGACGAGCCGGCCATCGTCGTCATGATGGTCAGCAGCAGCGCGAGGATCAGCATGACGACGAGCAGGTTGCCGATCACGGCCCCACCGCCGACGACATCGACCATGGCCGCACCGACCCCGGTCCCGGCCACGATCGGATCGGTGACCAGCCGGTCCACGCCGAGGGCGCCCTGGAACGACAGGGGCACCAGGACGTACACGGCCAGGCAGACCAGTCCGGCGGAGAAGATCGCCTTCACGGTGTCGGTGCCGGGGTCCTTGAACTCGCTGGTGTAGCAGATCGCCGTCTCGAAGGCGTACGCCGACCATGCGGCGAGGAACAGGCCACCGACGAACAGCGTCCAGCCGTCGACGTCCCAGGCGCCGTTCAGCGGCTCGAACGGTACGAAGTTGTCCCGCGTGACGTCCCCGGTGAGCAGCGGCACCAGGCCGATCACCAGCAGGGGGAGCAGGACCGCCAGCCCGATCACGGTCTGGATCCGCGCCGCCCGGAGGATCCCGTGGTGCTGCAGGGCGAAGACCAGCAGCAAGAACACGACCGCGATGAGGAACTGGGCGTTGATCCGCAGGGTGAGCCCGTCCTGCAGCCCGCCCAGGTCGACCAGGGTGATCGCCCAGGTGTTGATGGCGGCGTCGGCGGGGAACAGCGCGGTGAGCACGTACCCGGCGGCCAGTCCGGCCCCGATCGCGAGCACCGGGGACCAGGCCAGCCAGTTGCACCACACCGACAGCGGCGCGACGAACTTCGAGTACCGCGCCCACGCCATCGCCCCGTACACCGAGGCTCCGCCCGACTTGCTCGGGAAGAGCCCGCCGATCTCGGCGTAGGTGAAGGACTGGACCAGTCCGAGGACCACCGAGATGGTCCACACCAGCACCGAGGGGGTCCCGACGGTGGCCGCGATGGAGCCGACGGAGAACAGCACCAGCGCTGGCACGCCGCTGGCGACCCAGAACGCGCCCTTCCAGGTGATCGTCCGGTGCAGGCCGGTCGTCTCGTCAGTGGCGGTCACCGCGCCTGCTCCCATCCCTCCATCCGCGGCGGGGTCCAGCTGTCCCCCACCATCGCCGAGTCCGCGCACCACGAGCCGAGCTCGGGCTGGCGGAACTTGGCGTGCTTGTGCTTGAGCCACAGCCCGTAGGAGTTGCCCTCCTGCAGGTGCGTGATCAAGACCTTGCGGGCGTACTCGTCGCCGCGGCCCTCTGGGATCTCGAAGTGGATCTTGAGGAAGGCGTTGGTGTAGCGGTCGAACACCGCGGCGACGCCGTCCTCGGTCATCAGGTGCACGTCCTCGAGCCAGTTCAGGTCGTCGCCGGGCGTGGCGGCGAGCAGATCGACGTCCTCCACCAGGTCGCGGTCGAACTGGTACGGGAACGTCCGACCGGTCAGCTCCTCGGTGTCGATGCCCGAGCGGGTGGTGAGCCGCCGCGCCTTCGGGTCGAACAGGTCAGCCGGGTCGGCGGGGTCGACAGGAGCGGCAGGGTCAACGGGGTCAGACATCGAAGGCACCTCCGTCGTTGGCCACGTGCTTCTCGAGCAGCGTCTTGATCTCGGCGAGCTCCCGCCGCTCGGTGACACCCGGGACGTACGTCGTGCCCGCGAGCGGCACCCGCGCCATCGCCGACGCCTCCGTGGTCAGCGCGCAGAGATCCTCGGGCTCGAGGCTGTGTACGTCGGTCTTGCCGCAGGCCCGGGCGAGCATCTGCACCTCGAGGGTGAGGGTGTGCAGGAAGTTGTAGACCCGCTCGGCGGCGGAGTCGACCTCCAGCCGCTTGCGCAGCTCCGGGTCCTGGGTGGTGATCCCGACGGGGCAGCGACCGGTGTGGCAGTGGTAGCAGCTGCCGGCGGGCACCCCGACCGTGCCCTCGTAGTCGGTGACCCCGGGGATCTCCTTGTTGCAGTTCAGCGCCATCAGCGCGGAGTGCCCGATGGCCACCGCCTTCGCACCCAGCGCGACGCACTTCGCGATGTCGCCGCCGTTGCGGATGCCGCCGGCCACCACCAGGTCGATCTCGTCGACGAGCCCGACGTCCTCCAGCGCGCGGCGGGCCTCCGGGATCGCGGCCATCAGCGGGATCCCGGTCTCTTCGGTCGCGATGTGCGGGCCCGCGCCGGTGCCGCCCTCGGCGCCGTCGAGGTAGATAATGTCGGGACCGCACTTGGCGGCCATCCGGACGTCGTCGAAGACCCGTGCAGCGCCCAGCTTGAGCTGGATCGGCACCTGGTAGTCGGTCGCCTCGCGGATCTCCTGGACCTTGAGCGACAGGTCGTCCGGCCCGAGCCAGTCCGGGTGCCGCGCCGGGCTGCGCTGGTCGATGCCGGCCGGCAGCGAGCGCATCTCGGCCACCTGCTCGGTCACCTTCTGGCC
>Ga0183260_10002015_pt1 | contig 16931 bp, 12 predicted proteins | sample AntDrymUQ4972206_2_FD_129768 | JGI IMG/M metagenome (GOLD analysis project Ga0183260, IMG submission 129768) | Polar desert sand microbial communities from Dry Valleys, Antarctica - metaG UQ497 (22.06) (version 2) (version 2) | ecosystem: Environmental > Terrestrial > Soil > Desert | place...
CAGTTCCGACTAGGTAATCACCGATATGCAGACGTCGGCGACCGGCACGGCGCGCAATCGGTTGAGGACGGACTCGCTCGAGCGCTTCATGATGTAGGAGCACGTGTCGGTGTCGAGCATGTATCGAGCCATCAGGGCTCGCGCTCCTGGACGGGCAGGTCCTCGATGTTCGTCATGTACACGTCAGACGCGACAGGTTTCGCTCACGAGCAGAACTAATCGTCGCGCCCGACGTCCGTCAGAAAGACGTCCTCGGCATCACGGAGTCCGGGAGCAGCCGCGGCGTCGGATCAGATTGAAGCCTGCGATCGACGAAGAGGCACTCCCAACCACTGCGAACCGCAATGACGCTACAACCCGCGACATTTGCACGTTCCGGTTTTGTCCTGTCTCTTGGCGAGTGTGCCCAGAGTTCGTGGGCTGTCATTGCGAAATGGGCCGATTTTTCCGGCGGATTTGTCGAAAGGCGGCGGTCTGAAAAACCGCCGCCTCGGCGCATGTAAAATGTCGATCGCCGAAGTCCTGATTTCACGTACACTTAGCGTTTGCGGTGAGGTGGCCGAGTGGCCGAAGGCGGCGGTTTGCTAAGGCTGCCGAAAATCACGAAACGGGCCTGAAATTGACGATTTCAGGCCCGTTTTTGTTTGGCAGCTTGGTTGGCGTTGGCTGCCGAATGATGGGCGTCGGACCACGTTTGGGCACACTGGTGGGCACACTGGAGCCGATGTCAATGTGTGCCTACTGGGCACACGTTCATGTGTATCCTCCCAGTCGTGAAGCACTTTCCCTGGCTTGACGCAAAGAACGCGAAGCTCAGGAAAGAGCGGTCCAATAACCAGAAGCGGCGCCGTATGCAGCGCGATGCGCCGCGTAGAACACGAGCCTCGCCGTCAGCGCCAGGTTTGAGCAGGTGGTCCTCCTGCCGCTGATGCGGCTCGGGGAGCACGCCTACGGGACAACCATCCGCGCAGAGATCCTCGCGGTCGCTGTCGAAGACGACGTCCTCGAACGGGATGCCGCGCACTGCGGGCGCAGATTCCGGGACGCGTCTGCCGACGTCAGCTGGGAAGGATTGCCGACATCCTGACTCCACGGGCGAGCGTTGATGTCGCACATCGGCGGTCAGCGGCCGGTCGCACGGTCCGTGTTCAGAACCGAGATCCAGTTGTACAGCACGCGCATCGGCGCATCGGGCACGGCGTCGGCAGTCGCGACGAAAAACCGGCCATCGCGCGTGACCGCGATATCGAAGCAGTCTTGGGCCCCGCAGTGCGGCGGGATCCGGAAGAGACGGCTGGGCGCGCCGATCTCGACGTGAGGCTCGAGCCGGACCTCGACGGCCGACATCCAATCGTCGGATGACACGAAGAACAGCTCGCGTCCGTCATGCCGCCAGAAAGGCTCGGAGCCGCCCTCGACTGACACAGGGATGGGGGAACCGGAAACCGGCTGGATGTAGACCTCGTGTCGCCCGGTACGGTCGGATCGATACGCCAGCCACCGCCCGTCGGGGGAAAAGCGCGGCTGGTCCTCGCTGGCCGTCGTCCCCACGGCGACCCGCGGCTCGGTGCTGCCAAGCGAGTCGAGCAGCCAGATGTCGCGTCTCGTCTGCTGGGCAAAAACCGTGAACGCAATCAGGCCGTCGATCGACCAGTCGTACGGGTGCTTGTCGTGACTCGACTGATAGACGAGTTCGCCGCGGCCCGAGCCCCCTGCCGGGATGCGATACAGGTCGTACACGCCGTTCTCGTTCGAGGCGTAGAGGATCTCCGTGCCGTCCGGGGACGCGACTGGCGCCTCCTCGTCGGCCGGACTGTCCGTCACCCGGACCGTCCGCCCCTGCGTGAGGTCCAGCAGCCAGATGTCCGACACCCCGCCAGACGTGACACGCTCCTGTGCAACGCGGTTATCGTCGCGGAAGAGCCGGTTGTGGTAGACGGTGGCGCTGAAGTGGCGGGGTGCCCCCAGCACCTGTCCCGCACGGTCCATCCACACGGCGCGCGAGGTCCCCTGACTGGCGCCGGATGAATAGGCCAAAACGCCGCTGTCGGAAGCCGAGAACACGGCCCCGCCGAGCTGCGCGTTGAACCGGATGTTCTCCGCGACACGGAACGGTTCGCCCTGCAGTTGCAGACGACGAGCGTCGAAGGTTTGGCCCATCAGCGTGCCTTCGCGTACGAACAGCAGATGGCCCGTGGCGCTGTAGATGGCCTGCGCGTCGGCTGTGAGCAGCGGCGTCGAGTCGGGCGAATCGAGCGACCCCACGACGATCGTGCCCGAATCCGCATCCCGATAGAGGAACCGGCGCCCGTCGGGCAGGAATGACGGCCAGGCCTCACGCGCGCCATACCGCCGGTAGGCCGACACCGGTTCCGTCAAGATGGTCAGCGGCACGAGCGTCGGCTCGCCGCCGGCGGCCGACACGCGATGCACGCCAGAGGCCCCCAGCGAAGTTGGGGTGTACTCGCTCGTGGCGGCGGCCGAGAACAGGATCACGCCGTCGCGATTCCACGTCCCGCCGAGCGGCGAGGGCGCCGAGCACAATACCCGGACGGGGCCGCCCGCATACGGCACGGCCTTGAGGTGGTGGTCGCGCGTGCTGAAAAACCCGATCTCGAGGCTGTCGGGAGACCAGAACGGAATGAAAGCGCCCTCCGTGCCTGGGAGCACCCGCGCGTCCGGCGAATTGAGCGACCGCACCCAGAGCCGCCCGCCATCCCCCTCACGCTGCACCGTGAATGCGATGTGGCGGCCATCCGGTGAGACCGTGGTGAAGGGATCGAGCGGCATCCGCGTGACGGACTGATCGGGCGGGGTAATCGAAAACGCGATCGCCTCGGCGGCGTGACGCAAGGACGCCAGAGCGAGATACGACAGGCCGGCTGCCAATAGGGCGAGCACGCTGGCGGCTGCGACCCACCACGCCAGCCGGCCGCGCGACTGCGCAGGGCGGTCGGCTGACACGGTCGCTGCACTCGTCTGTGCGATCCACTCCAGCTGCAGCGTCACGTCCCTCGCGTTCTGCCACCGATTCCGAGGCTGTTTTGCGAGGCAGATAGCGACGAGTGAGTCGAGCGCCGCTGGCGTCATCGGTTGTCGTGCCGACATCGGCGGCGGATCGTGCTCGAGGATGGCGGCCATCAGGCTGAACGAGTTCTTCCCGCTGAACGGCTTCACACCCGTGACCATCTCGTAGAGCACGGCGCCGAACGAGAAAATGTCGGTCCGCGCGTCGGCCTCCGTGCCGTGGATCTGCTCGGGGGCCATGTACTGGAGGGTGCCGAGCACCATCCCCGGAGCGGTCAGATCAGCCGGCACGGTCGTCACCGCCTCCGCCTCGTCGTGTCCCGGGAACGGGGCCGCCGATCGGACGAGGCCAAAGTCCACCAGCTTCGCGCCAGCCTCGGTCAGGATGATGTTCGATGGCTTGACGTCCCGGTGGACGAGCCCGGCCCGGTGCGCCGCATCCAGGGCATCGGCGATGGCGGCGCCGTACTCCAGGGCCTCTGCCATGGGCAGCGGTCCTCTCGATAGCCGCACGGCGAGCGTCTCGCCGTGGAGGTATTCCATAACGAGATAGCGCGGCTCGACGCCCACGTCGTGCACCGTGCAGATGTTCGGATGATTGAGCGCCGCGAGCGCCTGCGCCTCCCGCCGAAACCGTTGACTGAGGATGGGGTCCACGTCGACCCCGCCCGGGAGGATCTTGATCGCAACGGTCCGGTCAGCCGGGTATCGCGGGCCTTGTAGACCTCGCCCATGCCGCCGGCGCCAACCGGGGCGATGATTTCGTAGGGACCGAGCCGCTCGGATCGATTCAAAGGCACGGCGTTAGTAGCGTCCCCATGCCGGTGGAGAGCCAAGACGACCATACCGGCATCGGCGCAGCCGGTCAACCGATCTCGTGACACGACGCCCTCGGAGGTCCGCACAGTAAGCGAGCCGATGCCGGGGCCGCGTCACGAGCGCGCAGCGCCGAATCGGACGGCCTTGGACGGAACCGCCTGCCTCGCCGTTCACACTTCTTCTGAACTGGAAGACGGCGCCGTAGCAAGTTCTCTGACTGCGCGCGCAAAACGCTACTCACACGGCCACACTCACACGAACGGCCGAGGCTTCCACGTGCCTGTCTTCTTGAGCTCCTGGTTCCACAGTTGAGGTGGGAATCAGCTTGATCGGTGAGCTCGATCCATCGTATTGTCACCGCCGGATCCGAGCGCCCCCAGGCTGTCCAACCTTAACCTACACTTGTCGTCTGTTGCCGCTCTCACTCAGGAGAAGCTCATGGCCTATTCGAAAAGGCGCGTCAGCGTCCGAGGAATAGGAGGATGGATCGCTGTCGTGCTCGCGTTTGCCGGCGCACCGGAGATGGCGGCGCGCACGAGCCCGGCCAACACGGCGCCGTCAGCAGCGCAGCTCCCGACGCTTCCTGGTCCGTACCAGCTCGTCGTGCGCCATAGCGGCAAATGCCTGGACGTCGACGGAGCGGCGGCTGCCGACGGCACTCCCGTGATCCAGTGGGATTGTCACAGCGGAGAGAACCAGCAGTGGAGCGTCGAGGCCGCGGCTGAGGGTTACTACCGGATCATTGCACGGCATAGCGGCAAGTCGCTGGACGTCGCGGCAGTGTCGCTCGATGACGGCGCCCCCATTCGGCAGTGGGCGACTCACGGCGGTGAGAACCAGCAGTGGCGACTCGAACCCGTGGAGTCCGGTCATTACCGGATCGTCGCGCGGCATAGCGGCAAGGCGCTCGACGTCTCGGGCGTCTCCGAGGAGAACGGGGCGCGGGTAACCCAGTACGAGCCGCATGCTGGCGCGAATCAGCAATGGATGCTGCGTCCGGTGACCGACGGACCGCCGCCCCCGCCACCACCACCACCGCCTCCGCCGCCTCCCCCTCCTGACCCGGCCGGGAGCGCAGATGTCGTTCGCTTCCTGGAGCAGGCGACGTTTGGCCCTTCATCCGCCCTCGTGGAGCATGTCAGGAGCGTCGGCTTCGAGCAGTACCTCAACGAGCAGTTCGATGCGGCAATCTCCGGTTATCCGACGCTGCCGCTCTACCCGACGACTCGCGACACCGCGGCGTGCCCCAACAACTCGGTCTGCCAGCGCGACAACTACACGATGTATCCGCTGCAGAACCAGTTCTTCGTCAACGCGCTCTATGGCCAGGACCAGCTGCGGCAGCGCGTGGCGTTCGTACTCCATCAGATCCTCGTGGCGTCGGGCGTGGAGGTCACGCAGCCAAGCTGGATGGCTCCGTACCTACAGATGCTCCACCGCCATGCGCTTGGAAATTATCGCCAGCTGCTGCACGAGATCACCCTGAACCCGGCGATGGGCAACTACCTCGACATCGCGGGCAACACGCGGACGAATCCCAACGAGAACTACGCCCGTGAAATCCTGCAGCTCTTCTCGATCGGCACGGTCAGGTTGAACCTCGATGGCACGCCGCAACTGGACGCGGAAGGCCAGCCGATTGCCACCTACACGCAGTCGACGGTGAACAATTTCGCCCGCGTCTTCACCGGCTGGAGATTCGCTCCGGCTCCCGCCCCGGGAGTGCCGAACTACATCGACCCGATGGTGGCAAATGAGAGTCAGCACGATATCGGTACCAAGACACTGCTGAACGGGGTCGTGCTTCCGGCCGGTCAGAACGCCGCGAAGGACCTCGACGACGCGATCGACGACATTTTTCATGACCCGAATGTCGGTCCCTTCATCTCGAAGCAGCTGATTCAGCACCTGGTGACGAGCAACCCGACCCCGGGGTACGTGGAGCGGGTCGCCTCGGTGTTCAACGGCAGCGAGACCGGCGTGCGCGGCGATCTCAAGGCGGTGGTGAGAGCGATTCTGCTCGATCCGGAAGCGCGGGGCGACATCAAGAGTGATCGCAATTACGGCCATTTGCGTCATCCGGCCCTTTTCATCACCAGCATCCTGCGAGCGTTCTCTGCCAGGTCTGCAGATGGGAATACGGCGAGCGACGGATATCTGAACCTGCAGAGCGCGCTCATGGGAATGGACATCTTCCGTCCGCCGTCTGTGTTCAGCTACTTTTCGCCGGGTACGGTCGTGCCCGGAACGGCGGGGGTGCGCGGTCCGGAGTTCGGCAGCTTTTCGACCTCCACGTCGTTGCGGCGGATCAATTTCGTGAACACCATCGTGTTCTCGGGCATCCCGGTGAGTGCAAACGCGCCGAGCGGGACGTCGCTCGATCTTTCGCCGCTCCAGGCGCTCTCCGGGGACCCGACGCAGCTCGTCGACTGGCTGAATGTTCTGATGATGCACGGATCCATGTCGGCCCCCATGCGCGACAGCATCATCGGCGCCGTATCTGCGGTTCCTGCCACCAACACCCTGAAACGTGCACGCACCGCCGTGTATCTGGTTGCCACGTCGTCGCAGTATCAGGTGGAGAGATAACCATGACCGTCACACGTCGCGAATTCTTTCTGCAGACCGGGCAGGCATGCGTCGGCTATGCGCTCGGGGCGGCCGCGTTCGTCGCAGGCGTTCAGCGCTTCAGCCTCATCAACCTGCTGGCGCAGGGATCGGACTACAAGGCGCTGGTCTGCGTCTTCCTGGCGGGGGGCAACGACGGGAACAATATGGTCGTGCCGACGACGACCACTGAGTACAACGCGTATGCCTCGGCGCGCAACGCCTCGGGGCTCGGCATTCCGCGCGACAGTCTGCTCCCGATCACTCCGCTCAGCATCGGTAATCCGTTCGGTCTGCACCCGAGCCTCGTAGAAATGCAGTCGCTCTGGTCCGAACAGAAGCTGTCGGTCGTCTGCAACGTGGGTCCGCTCGTGCAGCCGCTTACCCGGCAGGAATATCAGGGGGGCGCGCCGAGGCCGTACCAGCTGTTCTCGCACTCGGACCAGGTGGCGCAGTGGCAGACGGCCATCGCGGATCGCGTCGGTCAGAATGGATGGGGGGGACGCACCGCGGACCGGTTTGCGCCGCACAGCTCGGGGTTCCCGATGCTCACGGCGCTGTCAGGCGGGATCTTCACACGCGGGCAGGTCACCTCGCCGCTGTCCATCGCTCCGGCGCCGACGGCCCTCAACCAGGTCCTCGTGCTCAATGGGTTCGGCACCGGGGCCGACGAAGTCGCGCGCCGGAACTCCATGGAGATCCTGAGGGGGCTCGAGACCGAGTCGACGCTCGAGAGCTCGGCGAGCCGGACCACACAGGAAGCCATCAACATCGGTCAAACGCTCAGCGCCGATGTGACATTGGGGACGGCTTTTCCCAACACCACACTTGGCAACCAATTGCGACAGGTCGCGAAGGTGATCAAGTTCAACGCGTCCTCGCCGGCACTGGGCCTTGGCCGGCAGATCTTCTTCTGCCAGCTCGGGGGCTTCGACACCCACCAGAATCAGGTGGGCACCCAGACCAGCCTGCTCGCGCAGGTGAGCCAAGCGATCAAGGCGTTCTACGACTCGACCATCGAGCTCGGCTTGGACCGGCAGATCACGACCTTTACGCTGTCGGACTTCGGCCGCACCCTGCAGCCGGCCGGCGCCGGTGCGAATGTCGTGGGATCGGACCATGCGTGGGGGAGTCACCATCTCGTCGCGGGTGGCGCCGTGCGTGGCGGTGATTTTTACGGCGTGGCAGGGCCGAACGGATCCGTGTTTCCGGTCCTTCAACTGAGCGGCCCGAACGACACTGACAACCGGGGGCGCTGGATACCCACGGCGTCGGTCGAGCAGTACGCCGCAACGCTCGCGTCCTGGTATGGCGTAAATGGCGCCGACCTCCCGATCGTGTTCCCGAACATTGGGCGCTTCCCGATGCAGAACCTCGGCTTCATGAGTTGACGGGGGAGGCGCGTCTGAGTCGTCTGCGACTGCGCGCCAGCAACAGGAGACCACAGCCAACCAGGGCAAGGGTAGCGGGTTCAGGGATCGGGTCCGCGACAGAGACGTCGACAAGGGAGGCGAATCCGCGGTATTGAAGATCTCCGACGAGCCGGATGGCAGGGCGCGTCTCGAACAGGGTCGTGCGGTAATCGAAGTTGAACGGCGATCCCAGGACGAGGTGGTCAGGGAATGTCGCGGCGGTGAAGTCGGGGACCACACCCCCTGGCGGGATGTTGCTGATCAGCCTGGTGTGGCTGAAATAGTCCCAGTCCGCACTCTGGTCGATCCGACTCTCTGTCGCGGAGGCGAACAGGTTCGACGCGCCGAAGGGGTTTTCTGCGAACGTCCCGTGGGCTGTAAACCGGTTGGTGGTCAGCGGGAGGTCCGCGGGCGGCGCTATGCCGGGCAGGGGCACTGGTGAGAACGACGGCGGGCCGTAGCTTCGAGCGTCACCGAGAGCGGGATCGAACGTCAGCACCAGCGTGAAGTCCTGGCTGAAGGTTCCCACACCGGGTTGCTCGCCGCTGTCAGGCGTTTGTTCCGTTGCGGGCGCTCCTACGGTTCCTGGGATTGTCCCGAGTCGGTTCCACGCCTGGCGACGCCTGCAGCACACGTGTGCGCTTAACGTTCAGTCGTCCTGTCCGCACACGTCGCCCGGCGTGTGCCGAACGAGGTGCGCCAGGACGACGGCGGCCGGTTTGTCCGGGTACTTCTTCGCAACGGCTCGAAACCACCCAAGGTACGTTGCGGCGCGGTTTGCAGCGATCGCGTAGCGCGCATACGCCTCCTCGGGTTCGCCCGATGCCACCAGGATCTGCTCGCACAGTCCATCGATGTCATGGTCGCTCGCCCACGGGCTGCGGCAACGCTCGGCGTACGCGATCGCCTCAACCCCTCGGCCCTGGGCGGCCAGAGCCTTCACGGCCCATCGCTTGTACGTCCACAGCACGTCGCTCTGCACCAGGTCGACGAGTTCGTCGTAGCGCTCGGCCGCGAAGAGGGCATTCAGGCACGCCGACGTGCCGTGGAAGTAACCGCGCGTCGATTCGTCCGGGGAAAGCGCAAGGCGCGTGATGCTAATTAAATTAAGCGCTCGGCCCATTCGGACGCGAGTTCCCTGGAGCCGCACAGTTCGCCCCAGTATTCCGCGAGCCGCTGGATGTAGGGGATCTGGTCGGCGGCATGGGCGTCGAGCAGGCGATTGAGCCACGCGGCTCGCGTTCTGATGTCGGCTGGGGCGCCGGCAATGACGGGGACGAGCTCGGCGATCGTGCGATTGACGGCGCTGCTGATCGCGCCGGATGAGCTGTCGACGTGTTCCAACGCCGGCGAGATGCGTTCAAGCAGCGCGACCGCGCCCTCCGCCGCAAGAACTGGCTCGAGCCGCGCAACCTGCGTGATCTCGGAGAGTGCTTCCTGAAGCCGCGTGATGGCTGGTTGCGACTTCCATCCGAACGCGTGCCGCCGGAAACGTGTCTTGAAGCGCCATGAGTGTCCACGAGCTTTCGGCATGTGACGTTCGCAATTCTAGCGGGCCGCAGCGAGATCGAGGAGGAACCTGCCAGGTCGTGTTGCGCATGCGCTATGCTGACGCTCGAAATGCCGCGCGTGAAGCAATTTGGATCGACGCAAGCCCCCCGCTCGAAGCGGTGCAGCCGTGAGTCCCACGACTTCGTGTTGGACGCGGGTGAGCGCACGCTCCTGAAGTCAGTCGAGCGCGGCGAATGGACTACCGTTGCCAGATTTCGGGCTACGAAGGCTCCCCACGCGCGCTCTGCAGCCACGACACTCTACCGTCTCCGCAAGGCGTAAGCGCCGAGCGCATTGTGGGAGGTCGTCTTCGTCACCGGCGAGATCGCGTGCCAGCGGAAGACACCGAGGTCGACCGAGCGCTGGAGGCCATGAGTGCGCCCGAGCTGCGAGCGGCGGTGCGCACCGTGCTTGAGGAGCTTGATGAGGGCGTAAAGGCGTCGGTCGTCGACACGTTGATCGCGCGAGCTACCAAAGCCACGTCCGGCTGGAGGCCCACGCGTCCGTCTCGGCGGATCGTGGAGAAGGCCAGGTCGTTCGCGGAAGCCGCGCGGCACATCGGCCATGCAGACCCGGACGACGTCACCGAGCATCTCAGTCGGGCCACGAAAGCCTTCCTCGCGGGCGATCACGCAAGCGCCAGAGCCGTCTTCGAAGCGATCTTGCCACCGGATTGCCAGCGTGGACATCGACCTCGGCCAGCACGAGCTCGTCGAGGAAGTGCTGGGAGTCGACGCGCGGATGTGCGTCGCGCAGTACGTCACCAGTGTGTACACGACGACGCCCTTTGGTAATCGCGCCGATGCGATACTTCGCGCGGTCGATCAGGTGCAAGGCGTTGCGACGCTCTTGAGTCCGATCAAGGAGATGGAAGACGTCTGTGCTGGGCGTTGCCGGATCTCGGGGCGTTCCTTCCGCTTTGGGTGAAGCGCCTCCAGCGCTTCCGCCCGTCGAAGGACCAATGGGAAACCGAGCAGGAGCGCTGGCTGCGCGAAGCCGTCTTTCGTGTGGACGGTGTCGCCGGTCTCGAACGCATCGCACGAAAGACGAAGCGGCCCCAGTCGTGCCTGGCATGGTGCCAGGCACTCGTAGATCAGGACGACTGGGTTGCAGCGTTGCGGGCGTACGACGCTGCCGCGACGTTGGTTGGGAGGTCGCACTGGCGGGGCGAACTCCTCGAGGGGGCCGCGCTCGCGGCTCAGGAGCTCGGCCGGTCCGATCTTTCCAGGCGGCTAGAAGCCGCGTGGCGGGCCGCACCCACGCTGACTCGATTGCTCCGCTGGCTCGTCGCGGACAGTCACGAGCTGAAACCCATTCGCGCAAAGGCCACGAGGGCCCTGGCTCGTTGTCCCAAAACGGCGGCGCGGCAGATAGGGCTATTACGTGTAGTCCTTGGTGACGTGACCGGGGCCGCCGCTTTGCTGTCGAAAGCCCCAGGTCTCGGGTGGTCGGATCCAGACCATCCCGGACACACCGTGTTCCCCACGCTGGCCATGCTGTCGTCGAACGGGACGATAGGCGCCGCGCTTCTGACGGAGCTCGACGCGGCGGGCCGAGATCCGCTGGAGTCCTTCGCGATGACGCAGGAAGAGCGGAAGCCGATGTTGCCAACGCCGTCGATAGTTGCGCTGATAGAGGGCGTACGTACGGGCATCGCGGTGACCGACCCGGACCGCGATGCTATCAGCGAGGCGATGCGCGTCGCAGGTCAGAAGCGAGTTGATGGAATCCTCGGCAATTCCAGGCGACAGCACTATGGCCACGCCGCGCTGCTCGTCGCGTCGTGTATCGCATGTGCGCCCAAGACTCGCGAAGCCGAGCTCCTGAGATGGGCGGTCGATATTCGCCAGCGGTACTGGCGTCGTCATGCGTTCAGAGCGGAGCTGGCGCGAGCGTGTGAGAGTCTGGGTGTGCTCCTGCCAGCCTGAACTCCGCCTCGCCTGCCGCCCTATCGGCTTTCTTCCTGCGTGAGCTGGTGCACGCGCTGATGCGACAGCCCCAGAAGGCGAGCCGCATCGCGCGCGCTCATCTTCAGTTTTCCCGTTCGCAATACCCGGACGGCGCGTCGAGCCGCGCGGGCTGCGCGTCGGTCTTCTTCATCGGCCTTCTTGCGAAGAGTCGCGTAGGCCCGAATCGCCCTGGTCGCGGCGCTTGGCAGCTTCACCTCGTCCACGATGGCGGCCTTGCGCGCATCGTCGACGAACAGTTCCAGCGCCTCTCGGATGCGGCGCCGGGCCTCGTCGACGGTGCGACCCTGCGTGTGGCAGCCGCGTATACCGCGCACGGAGGCCACCCACCAGCCGGACTCGTCGCGTTCGTAGGCCACGCGATAGCTCTTCACGGCTTCTTCAACCATCCCTTTCCAAGGCACGGCTCCAAGTCGCGCTCGATGCGGCGCAGCAGCCCGGGCCCGATATCTTCACCCGCATGAACCGGTACGGTCGTCACACACCGGCCGCATTCGATGCGCAGATGGGAGCCCCGTTGCCGGCTCTCGACGCAGCCGCAGGACCTCAGGATCCGCCGAAGGTCCTTCGCCGTCACGAAGATCAGGATAGCCGAGGGCTGCCGGATGTGTCTAGATCAGTAGACAGATTGGCGCCCCAGACGGTGTTAGCCTCGGCTCAGCTGCCAGGAGCGGTACCCGGCCGCCCGGTTCTGAGGCCCCACAGTTCGCGGACAAGCGCGGCAACGCAGGCAAGCGCAACGACGCACAACGCGCGCCATCAGCGCGCGCAAGATCCTCGGGGCGTTTCCGCGAGTGTGCCCAGAGTGCGGGACGACGGCTTGCGAAATCCGGCGATTTTCCAGCCGAATCTGACGATAGCGGCGGTTCGAAAAACCGTTATATGGTGCGAAAGAAAAAGTGGGATCAGGCAAGTGCTGATTTCACGTATACTTAGCGCCTGCGGTGAGGTGGCCGAGTGGCCGAAGCCGGCGGTTTGCTAAGGCTGCCAGGAATCACACAACGGGCCTGAAATTGATGATTTCAGGCCCGTTTTTTGTTTCGAACTTGGTTGGCGTTGGCTGCCGGATGATGGTTATCGGACCACGTTTGGGCACACTGGTGGGCACACTGGAGCGGATGCCAATGTGTGCCTTATAGGCACACGTTGCTCTACGCTGATGGCGGTGAAGCACTTCGACTGGGGACGCGAACAACGCGAAGCTCAGGGAGGACCGTGGCATCGGGTTCGAGGACGTCGTCTTCCACATCGAGCGCGGCGACCTGCTCGACATCCTGGAACACCCGAACCCCGACCGTTATGCCAGCCAGCGCATCTTCGTCGTCCGTCGCGAGAAGTACGTCTACCTGGTACCGTTCGTCGAGGACGAGCACACGGTCTTCCTGAAGACGATCATCCCGAGTCGGAAGGCCACGAAGCAGTACCTCGGTGAGGAGGCCGATGACCATGAAGATTGACGCCGACGAGAAGGAGCTGCTCGAGTCCGTCGAACGTGGCGAGTGGAAGTCCGCCAAGGGCGGTAAGCGTGAGCGAACTCGCTACGCTCTGCCCTTTTTTGACCACCATCGCCACCGCTCCCACGGCCTCAGATTGGCGAAAGGATCGCCGTCGACTCGAGGCCGTGCGCGTGCGCTATGTCTACGATTCGACGCACTCACGCTTCGGGCAGGTCGGGCCTACGGGCTGGGGCCGCCATAGACGAGCCACTACAGACTCGCCGCCCCGGCCTGCGCGTAAGAAGTCAGCCCCCGCGTCGCCCGTGCCATGCGCATCGACTCGTTCGCCGACATTCGCGCGTTCTGTTGCGCGTACGGGCGTGGAATCACCAAGCTCCTGCTGTCAGAGTTGATGCCGGCCTCGGGTACGCGTCGTGAGTCCGGTGATGTTTTTCACGGACGACGTACCAGGCTCGCACTCCCGTTACAACAGCCGCCTACACTCGCTACCTCGCGGGGTCGCTGATTTCCTATCCTCGCTGAGGAGGCTTATGCCCGTCCAGATCCATCGTCTTCACGCCGTCTCTTTGATGGTGGCGTTCGTCCTGCTTTGCCTGGTCAATGCCGCCGCCGCCCAGTCGACTTTCGGAAGCTTGACTGGGACGGTGACCGACCCCTCGGGCGCCGTCGTGCCCGGCGCGACGGTCACCGTAACCAACACCCGCACACAGGCCGTGCGCAGCACGGTGACCGCAGGTGATGGCACCTACCTTCTCACCAACCTGGATGCCGGGACGTATCAAGTCGCGATCTCGTTGGCTGGCTTCGCCGACACGGTCCAGGAGGCGATTCTGCTCGCCAGGCAGACGGCGCGCCTCAGCAGCCGGCTTCAACTGGCGGGCGCCACCGAGCAGGTCAAGGTATCGGCCCAGACCATCATCGAGACCAGCAGCGCCACCATCGACAACTCCCGTTCGGGCGATGACATCAACAAGCTGGCGCTGAATTTCCGGGCGACGAGCTCGACCAGTCCGATTGTGGTCGCCACGCTCGCGCCGGGCGTGCAGCAGGATCGCGGTGGTGCCATCTCGATCGCCGGCAACCTGCCCTTCATGACGTCGTTCTCCATCGATGGCATTGCCAGCCACAGCAGCCGGAGTGGCGGGGCGGCCCGCGAAATGTCCCCTCGGTCGAGTCGATCGAAGAGTTCAAGGTGAGCAGCGCCAACAACAACGCCGAGTTCATGCAGGTGACCGACGTGACGACCACCAGCAAGAGCGGCAACAACAAACTCCGCGGCACCGGCTTCTGGTTCATCAACGACAGCGCCCTCAGCAGCGTCAATCGGTTCGCACCCAAGGACGCCGTCGGCAACCCGATCAAGCCCAACATCCAGACCAACAGCTACGGCGTGTCCGGCGGCGGGCCGATCGTCAAGAACCGGATGTTCTTCTTCGGCACCTTTGAAGGGGTGCGGGAACCGAACGAGGCGACGCTGCAGCACATCGTGCCGCCCGACGCTTTCCGGGCCGGCGACCTGTCGAGCCTCACGGCAACCATCCGCAACCCGGCCACCGGTCAACCGTACGCGAACAACCAGATTCCAGTCCATCCGGCCTCGGCCAAGATCCTCAGCGCGATGTATGAACGGCAGAACCAGAGCACCGGCGCCGCCATCAACCGGCCCAACTACGTCATCAACGCGCCGGGCAACTACAACCAGAACGGCTTCGACGTCCGCGCCGACCAGAACGTGTCGGATCGGCAGAGGTTCTTCGCGCGACTGACCTACAAGGACATCGTCAAGGACGACTTCAGGACCAACACCAAGCTTGGCAAATTCACGCAGGCGACCGACGTCCGTCAGCTCGCAGGCTCGCACAACCTGATCCTGACGAACAACCTGCTCAACGAGGCGCGGGCCGGTTTTGCCTACAACCTGCAGTCGACCACCTATCCGCTCGCCGCGACCGGTGCGCAGCTCATCACCGACTTCGGGTTCACCGGATTGCCGCCGACGCCCGAGTCCGGCGGCGTGCCGTACTTCGAGTTCGCCGACGGCAGTTTCATCAGCACCGGCGGCAACAAGCCGACCAATGTGCTGAGCAAATCGATCCAGTTCAGTGACAACCTGACGTGGACCGGGGGTGGCCACACGATCAAGAGCGGTTTCGACATGCAGCGGGTCGAGTACCGGGATCAGTCGTCGTTCTTCTCCGGCGATGACTACGGGTCGTACAGCTTCACCGGCCAGTTTTCCGGAAACGCATTCGCCGACTTCCTCCTTGGTCTGCCGGCGAACACCCGTTATGCCCAGAACCCCCCGGACGCGCAACCCTACACGACCCAGTTCGCCGGCTACATCCAGGACGATTGGCGCGCAACGCCGAAGGTGACGATCAACTATGGCCTGCGCTACGACCTGCGCCCGCCGTACCTGGATCGCGGCAACCAGCTCGCGAACTTCGACCGCGACTATCCGGGTGGGCGAATCATCGTGGCGAACGAAGCCGCCAAGGCGCTCATCCCGCAGTCGGTCAAGAGCGCGGTGCCGAACACGCCGATCGTGACCGCCGCCGAGGTGGGGCTCTCTGAACGGTTGCGGAAGACCGACAAGAACAACGTCAACCCCCGCGTTGGGATCGTGTACCGCCCCTTCGACGACGGGAAGCTGGTCTTCCGCGGCGGCTACGGCGTCTATACCGTGCCGCTCTATGGGTCGATCAGCTACTCGATGTATGCGTCCGCCACCGGCGACGTCCCGTCGTTCCAGAATGCGGCGCTCCCGAACGGCGGCTTCGCGATCCAGTTCCCGAACGTGTTCCCCCAGGCGCTCCGGGGCATCCCGGGCGCCGGCACGCAGGACTTCCGCCGCGCCAACCAGATCGATCTCCGCGACCCGCAGACGCAGCAGTGGACGGCGACCGTGGAACGGGATCTCGGCTGGAGCACCGGTCTGCGCGTGAGCTACGTCGGGTCGTACACCAAGGACCTCGTCTACAGCCCCGATCTGAATCAGCTGCGCCCCAGCACGGCGGGCTACGCCGCGGTCCGGGATCAGCGGCCGTTCCGCGACTGGAACGTCGTGACGACGCGCGACAACGGCTCGCGCGCGCGGTATGACGCCCTCAGCATGGAAGTGCAGAAGCGCTTCTCCCGGGGCCTGAGCTTCAACTCGTCGTACACACTCTCGCGGCACCACTCGGATTCGGCCGGCGCAGTCCCGACCGGGTTCACTGGGGAGAATGGCCCGTCCACACTCGACAGGTTCCGGGGCGACGCCGACTACGGTCCGGTGGCCTATACACGGCGGCATCGTTCGATCAGCACGTTTCTCTACGCGCTGCCGTTCGGCAGCCAGAGCCGAGTGCTCGACGCGCGACGGCTCTCGCGGGCGGCCGTTTGGTTTGGGCGATATTCGGTGCCTGTAAGTGTTCAAGGCTGGTCGAACGCCGAGACTTTCTTGGACGGCAGGGATTTCTCCGTTGCACATTTCGGAGCCAAGGACGTGGAACGCGTGCAGCAACTGATCGCGCGGCTGTTAATCGAGCTCGGTTACCGGACGCAGGGTCACGATCTCACCGATCGCGCCTGACCTACAACAGCCGTAACGCGCTCAAGAATTATGTGAGGAATTGTGTGAGCGCCGGCAGGAACGGCGTGAACACAGTCATGTGGTCCGCCGCTAAGCCGATGAAGTCTTTGTACTCGGCTGCAAATCCGCTCGTCCCGGCAGCGGCTTCCATTTGGTCGACTTGGTGCACGAGTCTCGTTTTTAAGTCGCGATCCGTTATGGATGCTTCAACTGCATCGCGCAGGTTTTGGAACAACACGTTCGACTCGACGTTCACCACATTCGTGGACGAGTCGTTGGGATGCGATGTTCACCCGGGCGTTGGCGCCAATCAGGTTGTACACGACCTGAGGGCTCGAAGCGGGCCGTGGTCGCGCCGAGCGCTTCTCTGCCTTCTACTGATAGGGGCTGGCATTCCGTGGAAGGCTTGATGAAAGCGAGGTGGCTACGTTCGTCAGTCTCTTGCGGACGTCTCAGCAGCCTGGGGAAAACGCAATTCATTCGAGACGACGCTTGCGGATCTTGCCTGCAATCTCCA